>Ga0209164_1002014_pt1 | contig 23221 bp, 22 predicted proteins | sample MTBNYHSulfiMetaG_FD_187458 | JGI IMG/M metagenome (GOLD analysis project Ga0209164, IMG submission 187458) | Enrichment culture microbial communities from rom New York Harbor, USA that are MTBE-degrading - MTBE-NYH (New York Harbor Sulfidogenic)... | ecosystem: Environmental > Aquatic > Marine >... | reverse complement strand
GTGCCCCGGCGGGCCGTACATCACCTCCGTGCGCGGGGTGCGCCCGGCCTTGGCGTGGCACCCAAGGTCTTGCTCGCCGCAATAGGCCTCGGCCTCCATGATGATGCCCGCCAGGCGTGCCTCGCCTTCCACGCGCACCAGGCGCGCCCCCAACAGTTCGCGGGCCACCTGCAAGGTCGGGCGGGCGTAGAAGCTGCGCGGGAGCGGGTGGACTTCGGTCATTGTGGGGGAATTATACGTCAGGCGGGCGCTTTGGCCGCCAGCAAGCTCTCCAGTTCGCTCAGTTTGGCGATCGTGGGGCAATCAATGTCTGGGAAGATACCGTCCGGGTCGAGCAGGACGGCAGCGATGCCGGCATTTTGGGCACCGATCACGTCGGCATAATAGTTATCCCCGATGTAAACAGCCTGCCCCGGCTGGGCCCCGATGCGTTCCAGGGCGTGCTGGAAGATTGCCGTGTCCGGTTTCCAGGCGCCCACTTCCCCGGCCGCCAGGACCAGTTCGAAATAGTCCCACAGTCCCTTCTCCTGCAGATAGTCGTGTACGGGATCGTGCCGGTTGGTGATCAGCCCCAGGGTGTAGCCGGCGGATTTCAAAGCCTCCAGCGTCTCGGGCGTCTCATCGGGGATCAGGTCTTCGGGCTGGTACTCCGCTACCAAGCGCTGGTTAAGTTCTCCGCTGAGCGCCTCGGCCTGCTCCGTGGGGCAGCCCAGCGCCGTCAAGTGGCGCACGCCGTAATTGTGCCAGAAGGCCTCGCTGTTGCGCTCAAAGGTTTCCTGGTCCGAGATCAGGGTCGCCGAGTTGGCCCAATATTCGTGAATCCAGCGCTTGGCTTTGCGCTCACCCTCGGCGGTGGTCTTCACCCCCATTTCGGCGGCGAAGTCGCGAAACAGGTCGTTGCCCGAGGGGCGGCTGTGGCGCAGCGTGCCGTCCAGATCGAATAAGACGGTGGTGATTTGGTTCGATGGCAGTGAAGACAAACTTATCCTCCGATGAAAGACATCTCAATTTTTGGTAGGTCGATGGTGTGCTCCGAGCGGATCTCCGAGTAGCGGTCGTTGCGCTTTTCCCAGATCGATGCAATGATGTCGACCATTTCCTCGAGGCTGGCTCCATGGCGCAGCGGTGCGCGCAGGTCGTGGCCGTGGGTGGCGAACAGGCAGGTATACAGCTTGCCGTCGGCCGAGAGGCGGGCGCGGGTGCAGCTGGCGCAGAAGGCCTGGGTGACCGAAGCGATGACCCCGATCTCGGCGCTTTCATCCACGTAGCGCCAGCGGTTGGCGACCTCGCCCTCGTAGTTGGGGTGCAGGGGCTCGAGGGGCATCTCAGCATTGAGGATACTGATGATCTCGCGGGCCGGCACTACCTCATCCAGCCGCCAGCCATTGGTCGTGCCCACGTCCATGTACTCGATGAAGCGCAGGGTGATCCCCTTATGGCGAAAGTAGCGCGCCATCGGCAGGATGCTGGCCTCGTTCACGCCGCGCTTGACCACCATGTTGACCTTCGCCGGGGTCAGGCCGGCTTCAACGGAGGTGTCGATCCAGTCCAGGACGCGCTGCACGGGGAAATCGACATCGTTCATCGCCATGAAGACCTCATCGTCCAGCGAATCCAGGCTGACGGTCATGCGCCGCAGCCCGGCGTCCTTCAGACTGCGTACGCGCTCGAGCGGAAAGGAACCGTTGGTAGTCAGCGCTAGGTCTTCCAGCTCTGGGATTGCGGCCAGTTTGGCGATCAGTTTCTCGATCTGCCGCCGCATTAGGGGTTCTCCCCCCGTCAGCCGGATCTTGCGCACACCCAGCTCGACGAAGGCGCGCGCCAAGCGCTCGATCTCCTCGAAGCGCAGCAACTGTTCCCTGGGTAGGAACTGGAATTGGCGCCCGAAGATCTCCTTGGGCATGCAGTATTGGCAGCGGAAATTGCAGCGGTCGGTGACCGAGATGCGTAAATCCTGCAGCGGCCTGTCCAATCTATCGCTCACCATCATTTTTGTCTCGTCTCGCCCACGGGCGAACCCTAATACTACCATTGCTTTGGGTGCTTTGGCGTCATTATTAAGAGTAAATTCATAAAAATTGTAACATTGTCTTGGGGCAGCTCGGAGATCGGCGGGGATGGTTTCATCTGGCCGCGCAAAGTGCCGACCTCCCCGGTGGGCTGCCTCAGCGCCTTGAAGCGGTTCACCGCCGACCCGCAGGAAGGGCCGGTGTGTTTCTGCGGCGATTATCTGGTGGGGCCGAGCACCGGCTCAGCGCCGGCCTCCGCCTGGCAATGCGCCGACCGGGTGCTGGAGGGCTTGTCGTAGCTTTCCTGCTGGGGCTAAAGCGCTTCGATCTGCTCGATCAGGCTTGCCAATTCATCGGCTAGATAGCCCCCGTCCTCGCCGAGCACCGTCAGTACCTCGCGCAAGTACCACAGCGTGCCATCCCGGCCGCCCTTGAAGCGTGCCCATACGCTTTCCCCCTCGCGGCGCAGATCGCGCAGCATGGAGCGGGCGTTGTGAACTTTATCGGCCAGGGTTACGCGCCGCACGGCTGGCGAGGCATCCCGTAGGCGCTCGAGGTGATGCTCTTTGCGCGCTCGCCAGGGGGGCTTGGGCTGCTCGAAGGCGTCGCTGCAGGCCAGCACGATCTCCGCTACTTCATCTCCGAAGCGCGCTCGAATCTCATCCAGCGTCTCCAGCCCGCCGCGATCCTCCACGGCATCGTGCAGCAGGGCGGCGATGGCTTGCTCTTCGTCCCCGCCGTCTTCCAAGACCAGGGCTGCCACCGCCAGCAAGTGCGCTATGTAAGGGATGTTTGGGCCTTTGCGCAGGTGCCCGGCGTGCAGTTGGGCGGCGTAGCGCAGCGCCCCCTCGAAGCGAGGCGAGAGGAGGGACCCTTTCTCGCTCATCGCTCCTCCTGATGATAACGCCTCAACAAGGCCAGGACGCGGGTGGTGTAATCGTAGGCCCGGTTGGCGGGCTTGCGCCAGCTCTCGGATAGCGGGAAAATCCAGCTCACGCCAGAACGCGGGCCGAAATCCCACAGGCCATCCTCGCCTTGCTGATCCCACAGCCAGCAGATGGCGCCCTCCGCCCACTTTTTCAAGCTGGGGAAATCGACTAGCAGCTCCAGCGAGCACAGCCAAAGCTCCAGGTGCGTCGGTGCGCTGCGCTCCGGTGGACGGTGTAGCGTCACGCCGAAGTAGCCCAGGCCGCCGTCCTTTCCCCAAAGCCACTCGACCAGCGCCGCCTCGATGTGTGGCAGGAGTTCAGGAGCGCGCGCCGCTATCATTGCTACCGTGTAGCGGTTACAGAAGACCAGATAGCTATTCGCCACCGTGGCGCCAGTCAATTCGCGGTGGGCGCGGACTTCCTCTTCGGCGCTGTAATGCCCTGAGGCGAAGATGCGCTCTGCCAGTGCGGCCCACAGTGACCATTCCCGGTCGAGCGCGGGGTGATCGGGTTGGATCTTGGCCAGCGTGCTGGCGGTGAACAGCCGTACCCCCGTCGGCCAGCGGTCGTTGACCTCTGGCGGATCGGGGAAGGGCAGGCGCTCCTCGAGCAGGGCGACCAGATAGCGCACTGTGGCTTTCAAGATGGGGTGCTCCTCATCCAGGCCGAGCGCCAGGGCACGATCCACGCCAGCTTCGGTGCCGGCAATCTTTTGCGGGCTACGGCTGTCGCGGCTGTGAAATCGTCCCCACCCGCCATCAGGCTCTTGCTCGTCTCTCAAAAGCTGTACCCATCGGCTTTGCTCCAACCCGGCTCGGGCGGCAACTAGCCTCTTATCGGTAGAGTTCAGGCGTAGCACGTCGCGCAGCAAGCGATAACGCACCACTAGATCAGGCCCGGCCTCTAAGATTTGCTCGGCTATGGCGATAAGCTGTTTGGTTTCGTTCATTTCATCAAACGCGCTGCCCCCTTCGTCTGCCTTCTACCTGGCCAGCTTCACCCTGCGAAAGCGCTCGGCGTATTCGTAGGGCTTGTCTTGCGCCCACTGGCGCGAGCGCTCTCGTACCCATTCTTCCACCTTTTCCGGCTCACTGAACTGGCTGCAGTGTTCCCTCAGGGCGGCGACCTTCTTATCAACCGTGCTGCTGATATCCACCCAGAAGTTCGGCTCGTTGGTGAAAACCAGGAAGATATCCAGCACGCTGTAAGGCTCCAGGCCCTGGGCGAGGTGTTCGGGGAAATTCAGGCGGTCACGCGCTAATGGGAAGACGGCATCCAGGGTGGTGCTGCCCACCGCCCGGTGATCGGGATGGTTGATGTAGGTGTTATCCACGATGTAGCTGGTGGGGTCGTGGGTGACCAGCACCTCGGGGCGATACCGGCGGATCTGTTCTACGATGTCCCTGCGCAGTTCGGGCGTGTTGTAGATGCCCCCATCGGGATAATCCAGGAAGAGCACCTGCTTGACCCCCAGCACATCGGCGGCGGCCTGCTGCTCACGCTTGCGGATGGCGGCCAATTGCTGGCTGGTCATCTGCGGGTCGGCGCTGCCCTTGCTGCCGTCGCTGACGATCACGTAGGTCACCTCGGCCCCCGCCTGCGTCCACAGTGCCACGGTGCCCGCGGCGCCGAACTCAGGGTCGTCGGGGTGGGCGGAGATCACCAGGGCGCGTTCTGGGATGGGGAGTTCGTTATCCATATCGCTCGCCTTCTTGGTTAGGATGGGGAGGATTATAGCCCAAAAGCAACCGCTCCTGCCATTTCGCATGCAGGAGCGGGGTGCCTTCTATAGATATCGTTCTCGTCGCCTAGCTTTTGCCGAGCAGCGCTCGCACCAGCATCCACAGACCCAGCAGGATCACCAGCACCGGCCAGTATTGGCCCAGGATCGCCGGCCCGCCCAGGAAGGAACCGAAGATGGCAAACAGCACCAAGCTGACCAGTATGGTGTTGCCGCCCTCGCGCAAGGCCAGACGGAATTTGCCCTCCATGGTGTGCATCAGGAAGATGCCTACTCCAACAAACCCGGGGATCAGCGTCCAGGCATAGGACCAACTGGCCCAATCGCCAGTGACGTTCTGGTAATACAACAACCCGCCGATGCCGCCGATGATGCAGGCCGGGACCGCCAGACCGGGCACGCCGGTGGCGGCGCCGATGATCAAGAATGCCAACCCAATCCCGATGATGATGAAGGGCCAATCCAGGTGGCTTTCCACCCAGCTTTCAAAACCGGGCACCAATTGCTGTGCCAGGAACCAGCCGCCCAGGAGCAGCAGGATGATCCCAACTGCCAGGCTTCCTCGCCTCTGTTCACTCATTTCCAACTCCTTATGATGGTTTGATTTCTTCAACCTAATATACGTATGAACCCTGCCTCGGGTTTTACTGTTTTCGCGTTGATTCACGCGTCTTTCGCTGGGGAGGTTGCCATCCCCCCTTTTTGGCGCTGGCGGGTGCGGTCTCTAAACACCCCAGCCACGCCTAATAATACCAGCGCGCTGCCGCTCACCGTCCAGATGGTGATCGGCTCTCCCAGGATCAGCCAGCCCAAGATCACGGCGATCACCGGGTTGACGTAGGAGTAGGTCATCACCACGCTGGTGGGCAGCAGTTGCAGCACGCTGACGTAGGAGGTGAAGGCCAGCACCGAGCCGACCAACGCCAAATAGACCCATGCCAACCAGGCTTCCGGTGTTGGCGTGGGGAGCGGCTCTCCCAGCACCCGCGCCATGATGGCGAACCCCACCGCTCCTGCCAGCATCTGGTAGCCCGAACTCACTCGCGGGCTGAGCTTCACCGGTCGGCGGCTTTGCAGCACTGTGCCCAAGCCCCAACTGATGGTAGCGCCTAGTAAGGCTAGCACGGAGAACAGGTCTCCCCTCACGCCGTCTCGCAGCACCGGAGCGGTGAGCAGACCGATGCCGGCGAAGCCCACCAGCAGCGCGCCGACCAACAGCGCTGAGGGCGCCCGGCGGTCGATCACGGCTTCGATGGCGGCCACCCAGATGGGGGTGACGGCGATCATCAAGGCGGCCAAACTCGAATCGGCACGCTGTTCAGCCACTGTCACCAATCCGTTGCCGCCCAGCCAGAGCAGTAGCCCCGAGCCAACCAAAACCCATAGCTCTTCTTTTGTGGGTTTCAATCGCTGGCGTGCCAGCGCCGCCCAGGCCAGCAGCAAGACGCCTGCTACCGCTGCCCGCATCAAGCCCAGCGTCAGGGGCGGGAAGCCGCCTCCCTCGCGCACCGCCACCCGGATAGCCAGATAGGTGCTGCCCCACACCAGGTACACTACTATCAGATGTAGCACGCCGGTTGGATTCAGTTTCGTTGAGGTCTTCTCTGGGTTCAAGCGTTTTCCTCGGTTGTGGTTTCGTTGCTCTACTAGCAAGGCCTGATTCTACCTGATTCTTTCAAAGCTTTAACCTGCAAGGCCAGGAGCCTTAACCTCCGCGTAGTATAATCGCCTGTGAGACGGAGGTATCTATGGCAGCAGACAGAAAACAACAGGTTCGCGATTTGGTAGCCAAGCAAGGCGACCCCGGCTTCTTCCAGGGCTTGATCGCCCAGCTGCGCTTGGTCTTGCGCTTGATGGGCGACCCGCGTGTAAACATCGTGCTCAAGGTGTTGCCAGTGGCATCGCTGGTCTATTTGATCTTCCCCGATCTGCTGTTCGGCCCCCTGGACGATGCTGTGGTCCTCGGGCTGGGCCTTTACCTCTTCGTCGAGTTGTGCCCGGCTGATGTAGTTGAGGAGCACCGCGCGGCATTGAGCGGCCGCGCTCAGGGAGGAGCCGCTGAGCCGGGCGAGGTGGTCGATTCACAGTTTTCCGAGGACGAGGGGGAGAAAGAACCTGGTGCCTGAGCCGCGCAAGGTGTTACCCTCGCATGACGAGGGCTTTTTCAAGGGTATCGCCGACCACGTGAAACTCGTGTGGCGTTTGCTGGGCGATGCTCGTATTTCCCCGGTACTTAAGCTCATCCCCTTCGGCAGCCTGGTCTACTTCTTGCTTCCTCTAGATATCCCCGGACCGGTCGATGACCTGGCGGTGGTATGGGTGGGCACCTACTTGTTTATCGAACTCTGCCCCTCCGAGGTGGTGGATGAGCATCGCGCCGCTATCGGCCGTGAAGTACCGTCCAGTTGGCGCGGCGCTGAGAAATCTGATGCAGATTCAGAAGAGATTATCGATGCTGATTATAAGGAGATTCAATAATGGTAAAGCGTAGTGCAAAACTATTGGTTTTGTCGGCCGGCCTCATGCTACTTTTAGCTTTGTCCGGTTGCGACCTCCTGGATTACCCTACTTTAGAGCCTATTCAAATATCCCCGACCGCCACTTTTGCGGCGCCTACCGATACCCCGGAACCCATCGAGACAGAGCCTCCCCCGACCTCGGCCCCTGAAACGGAGTCCGAAGCCGCCACCAATACCCCGCTATCCCTGCCACAGCCCAGCTTTCCCGATCCTGCCGGTTATACCTGGGAGCTGGTGGCGGGTGGCTTTGTGCGGCCGCTGGGTCTTACGAATGCGGGGGACGGCTCCGGCCGCATCTTCGTCGTTGAGCAGGCCGGGCGGATACGCATCCTTCAGGATGGGGAAATTCTCCCCCAGCCGTTTCTGGATATCCGCGAGCGCGTCGGTGACGAATACAACGAGCAAGGGCTGCTGGGCCTGGCCTTCCACCCCAATTTCGCCGAGAACGGCTACTTCTACGTCAACTACACCGATCTGGGGGGCGATACCGTTATCGCCCGCTTTAACCTCTCCGCCGAAGACCCCAATCTGGCCGACCCGGACAGCGAGGTGCAGCTCATCACCCTTGACCAGCCGTGGATCAACCACAATGGCGGCGGCTTGGCTTTCGGCCCCGATGGCTACCTTTACATCTCCCTCGGCGATGGCGGCTCCGGCGGCGACCCGCGCGGCCACGCCCAATCCCTTGAGTTCCTCTACGGCAAGTTGCTGCGCATCGATGTGGACAGCGGTGACCCCTACGGCATTCCCCCTGATAACCCCTTCCTCGATACCGGGGGCCATCCTGAGATCTGGGCCTACGGTCTGCGCAACCCCTGGCGCATCACCTTCGACCGTTTGACCGGCGACCTGTACATCGGCGACGTCGGCCAAAATACCTGGGAGGAGGTCGATTACCTCCCCGCCAACCATCCCGGTGGCGCCAATTTCGGCTGGAACTGGATCGAAGGCTCGGAGATTTATGACCGCAGCCAACTCCCGCCAGCAGATTTCACCTGGACCGAACCGGTGGCCGTTTACGATCACACCAATGGCTGCGCGGTGACGGGTGGCTACGTTTATCGTGGAGAAGAGCTACCCGCTTTCCAGGGCATCTATTTCTACGCTGATTACTGCACCGCAGAGATCTTTGGCTTGCTGCGCAACGCCGATGGCGAATGGGAGAGCCGCTCGCTGTTCAACCTCACTATCTTGCTGCCCTCCTTCGGTGAAGATGAATCCGGCGAGCTTTACGCCGTTGCCTTGCAGGGTGAAATTTACAAGCTAGTTGCCGTTGAGTGAAGTAACACGGCCACGTTGGGGCCGGGGAGCTTGATTCCCTCTACCATCAGGGGTCGATCCGCTGTTTGATGGGTGGTCGTTTCTTCTGCACGTGTCACCAGTAAGTCGGAAGGCTGCAACTTCGCCTGTATTGAATCGTATTATTAAGCGGCGGGGTTGCCGCGTCCCCCGTGGCGCATCCCGCGCACCTGGTTTTACCGACTTGATACGATAATGCTTATTCCGTTATCTCAGGAGGTTTGATCGAATGAATGCTATGAATGCAAGGAAGACAACTTGGCCTCGCCTGGCACGCGTTACCCTGGCGTTTGGGTTAGTGCTGGTGCTTGCCTCGACCTTCACCTCACCCGCGCTGGCTGGTGAGATCGTTACCGGGGAGCCCGACGCTATTATCCCTGAAGATGAGGTCATCGACGATGATTTGGTCATCACCGGCGCGCGCGTGGAGGTCAACGGCACGGTCACTGGAGACCTGTTTGCCGCCGGGCAACAGGTGATCATCAATGGCGTGGTCGAGGGTAATGTTTTTGCCGCAGGCCAATTCATCACCGTTAACGGGAAAATCGATGGCGGGATGATCGTGATGAGCTATTCCTTCACCGTTGGCCCTCAAGCGGATGTCGCCCGCAACGTGTACTTTGGGGGCTTCGCCTTTGAAGCACAGGAAGGCAGCAACATCGGCCGCAATCTATATGCCGGCAACTACCAGACTGTCCTAAATGGCGTGATCGGCCGCGACGTGACCGTCGGGGCTGGCGCGTTTGAGGTCAACGGCCAGGTGGGCGGCGACATCTACGCCGAGATCGGTAAGCTCGACGAGCAGTTCGACGAGTCTTCCCAATACTGGACGGCCTGGCTGCCGGGTGGTGTTTCCCTCATCGCTCCCGGCTTGCGGGTGGGGGAGGATGCCCAGGTGGATGGCGAATTCGTTTACGCCATCCGGCCCGTCGACGTCGAGCCTCCAGAGGTGCCCGATGTCACTTTTGCCGTTCGCGAAGCCACCCAAGGGGCGGCGGGCTGGGCGATCGCCAACTGGGTGCGCACGCGCCTGGGCGAATTCGTTTCCCTGCTGATCGTAGGCGGTTTGCTGCTTTACTTCCAGCGCCAGAACCTCAGCCGCGTCGCCCAGCAGATCAAGGAGCGCCCCTTGCCCAGCCTGGGTTGGGGCCTGGTGGTCTTCCTGCTCTTCCCGGTTGCGGTCCTGATCGCCATTGCACTGCTGATTGCCCTGGTCATCTTGGGCTCGATCATCACCCTGGGCAGCCTGACGGGGACGCTCATTCAGTTGGGTGGTGTGACCATCGCTTCGGTTTGCGCGGTCTTCGGCTTCCTGCTGTGGCTGGTCACCAAGGCAGTGTTCGGCTATCTGGTGGGCTGGCTGATCCTGACGCAGCTCAGCCCAGAGACCCTGCAGGGGCGCTGGGGCAACGCCCTAGCTTTGCTCATCGGTGTGCTGCTCTACGAGATTGCCCGAGCAGTTCCCATCCTGGGGGCCCTCTTCGCCCTGCTGGTCGTCCTGATCGGTATCGGCGCCATCTTCGAGGTGCTGCGAGCCCGCCTACGAGCTTCCAAAGCCGCGGCCTGATCGGCGCGTTTTAACGATAACCAACGCCTCCCGAGGGATCAATCCTTCGGGAGGCTCTTTTTCAGGCACGTAGTTTAGGGCCTTGCGCCAGTTTTGGCTCATATCGACGCAGGCTACAATTGATTCCCGGAATGCTTTGCCTTGCTCACCAACGTGAAACTTTCGTCCCCCGCCAGATAGCCTCTCAGTGGCTCGGCCATTAGCTCCATCACCCGGCTGTTGGCGAAATAGGGGAAATTGAAATCGGTCTTCTCACCGGCTTGCTTGCCGGGTATGGGCATCAGGCGCGCTGTCAGGGGCTTGTCCAGGCGCAGCGCCAACGCTGCCAGGTCCAATAGCAGGGCGGCTAGCGCTTCGGGCTGGGTGTCGCCTGATAATGGAATGGTATCCAGGCCGGTGCCGCACACTGCTGAATAGGTCAACAGGTCTTTCACCGTCAGAGCGCCCTCAGCGGCGCGCTTCGCCAGCACGGCGTCCTCCAATTGGGGCAGCAGCAGGCCGCTGAACCCGCAGCGCCGGAACTTGGCTTTATCTATTGCCGCAGCCAGCACCGCCGCTGCCGCCAGAGAGCCGTGCGTGCCTACTTGCGGCACGCCCATGCGCTCCATCGCCGCCCCCAATGAACGCCTGGCCTCGGGGTAAGGAGCCAGGGAGAAATCGATCCCCCCGAAGCCAACTCCGAAGTGCGCCGACAAAGCCTCGCCGATCTTCTCCAGTACCCTCGCCTCGCCCTCCACCGCTTTGACCAGCTTGGTGACGCCATCGTTCAGCCCCTTGGCATCCGTGAAAGCCTGCACCGCCAAGTCGGCGGCCTCGGTCGCCAGGGCGAAACGCGGCGCTCCGCCACCGTGGTAGGCGGCCGGGAAGAAGGGCGACCCCGGCGGCACGTTGGCCAGGGCGGCGAAGCGCAGGTTGGCGAAACCGCCCTCCTCCAGCGGCGCTGCCCGGCAGATCACCTCAGCACAGGCCCGCACGGCCTTCAGTGATATGCCCTCCTCCATCGAGGCCATCACGCCGGAGAGGAAGGTGTGCTCGGTGGCCGCCAGCACCTCGGGGATGACGGCGTAGCTCTCCGGGCGCTCTGGTGTGGCTGGGCCCAGGGCGAGGTATTCGTAACCCAATTCGACTGCTTTCGCTTCCAGCGCTTGAGCGGCCTCCACCATCTTATCTAAGGGACACCATTGCGGAAAGGGCGTGGTCGCCAGCCGAACGGTCTGCACCTCGTAGCCGGCCTCGGTGAACTCAGCCCGCGCCCGCCTGATGAAATCCCCAGCCTTTTCGAGGCTTTCCTCATTCAGCGGCCATGTTCCTTCCACAAAATAGGTGATCGACCGTATCCTCATATCTGGCTCCTCTGGCGCAGCGCCTCAAACAGCAGCACTGCCCCCGCCATGGCGGCGTTCAAGGACTCGCTGCCGCCCGGCATGGGGATATGGATGGCCTCCTTAGCCAACTTGCGGGCGGCCTCCCCGGCCCCGGCAGCCTCCCCCCCGACGATCAAGGCCAGCGGTTTGCGCAGGTCCACGTCCGTGTAAACCGTGCCCTCTCCCGCAGCGGCCAGCAGCACGTGCAGCTCATGGCTCTGGCACAGGGCCTCGATCTCGGGCCACGCCAGCTTGTGCACCGGCAGACGGAATTGGGCGCCCATGCCCGCCCGCAGCACCTTTGGGGCGTAGGCGTCCGTCGTGCCGGGAGTCAGCAGCGCACCTTGCGCGCCGACGGCCGCCGCACTGCGCAGCAGCGTCCCCAGGTTGCCGGGATCGCTGATCTCGTCTGCGATCAGCACCAGATCGAGTTTCTCCGGGGACGGCAGTTCCCGCATCGGCAGCACCAGCAGCACCCCTTGCGGGCTTTGCGTGTCGCTGATCGATTTCATGACCCCTTCGCTGACCGTCTCGATTGGGCAACCCATTCCCTCGGCGCGCACGATCACTGCCATCCCGCGTTCGTTCAATCCTGGCGTGTACAGCGCCAATTGCGGGGGCCAACCAGCCTTCAGCGCTTCCTCCGCCAGCCGCACCCCCTCGACGGCGAAGGCGTTCTGCTCACGCCGCGCTTTGGCCTGCCCGAGCAGCGCCCGCACCTGCTTGACTTTGGGGTTGCTCCTGGAGGTGATCATGGCCTCTCCATTGTGCCGCGCGCCAACGTTCTAATCGCCTGCATATCGCTCTTCCCACACCCCTTCAAATGCCCTCTCGGTCTGCTCGTCGAACAGCGTGATGCGCACCAGGGTCAGGCCCGAGCTTTCAGTCTGGTCGAAGTGATCGTTGATCGCCTGATAGATCACCTCTGCGGCGCGCGCTTTGGGGAAGCCAAAGATGCCCGTCGAGATGGCCGGAAAAGCGATGGACTGCAAGCCGAGCTGTTCGGCGCAACGCAGTGAACCCCCCACCGCCTGGGCTAGCTTGAGGTCCTCTTCGCCCGAGCCCCAGATCGGCCCGACGGCGTGGATCACGTAGCGGCAGGGCAGGTCGCCGCCGCTGGTGTAGGCCGGTTCGGCGTGCGAGACCGGCCCGTGCTCCCGGACCCAGGCGTTGCTCTCTTGCTGGATGGTCGGCCCACCCTTGCTGGCGATGGCAGCCGCCACCCCGCCGCCGTGCTGGAGGTGGGCGTTGGCGGCGTTCACGATGGCGTCCACCGCCTGCTCGGTGAGGTCGCCGCGCACCAGTTGCAGCTTTTCCCCGTTAGGCAGAGATGTTTCTCGGATCGGCGCGTTCATGGGCCTATTTTACCTTCGAATTTGAAGCCGATTGGCATAAATCAAGTAAAAAATCTTTCCAGGTCGGAATTTCCTTATTGAATCTTTAGAAAAAAAGTAGTATACTTTCAAAAAATTTAACTCCGCTTATGATTTCTCAAAGAGGTATGTATCATGCCCGATCCCCGCGTGGTCAAACTTGCTGAAACCCTGGTTAACTATTGTGTTGAGGTCAAGCCGGGCGATTGGGTGATCATCCTGGGGGACGTGAGCGGTTTGCCCTTGTCTCGCGAGGTATTTCGCCAGGTCTATCTGGCCGGGGGGCATCCAGATCGAATCAACTCCACTGCCGACACCGCCGAGATCACCTTCGAAACGGCCAGTGAAGAGCAGCTACAGTGGATCTCCCCACTCGAGCGTATGGCCTTTGAAGAGGCCGACGTGCTCATCAGTTTGCGTTCTACAGACAACACCCGTTCGCTGGCCAACGCAGACCCTCAAAGGCAGCAGCTCTACTACGCCGCTCGCCGCGAGATGATGCAGGTTTACAAACAGCGCTCCGCATCCGGGGAACTGCGCTGGGTGATCACGCAGTTCCCTTGCCAGGCTTACGCCCAGGATGCTGATATGAGCCTGAGTGAGTATGAGGACTTTGTCTACCGTGCCACCTACGCCGATCAGGATGATCCGGTTGCTGCCTGGCAAAAGGTGCACGACGAGCAGCAGGGGCTGGTCGAGTGGCTGAAGGGAAAGAAGGAGGTCGTGGTGCATAGCCCCAACGCCGACCTCACCCTGTCCATCGAGGGCCGCGAGTTCATTAACTCCGATGGCAAGCACAATATGCCCTGCGGCGAAATCTTCACCAGCCCGCTCGAGCACTCGGCCAACGGCTGGGTACAGTTCACTTACCCTGCCATCCGTTTGGGGCGCGAGGTGGAGGGCATTCGCCTCGAGTTCAAGGATGGCAAGATAGTGAAAGCCAGCGCCGAGAAGAACGAAGAGTTCCTACTCAGCCAGCTGGACGTCGATGAGGGCGCCCGACACCTGGGCGAGTTCGCCATCGGTACCAATTACGGCATCGACCGTTTCACCAAAAGCATCCTGTTCGACGAAAAGATCGGCGGCACCTTCCACCTTGCCGTAGGTCGCGGTTTTCCCGAGGTGGGCGGCGAAAATGTCTCCGCCATTCATTGGGATATGATCTGCGATGCTCGCCAAGATAGCGAGATCCTGGTCGATGGCGAGCTTTTCTACAAGGATGGCGAGTTCCAGGTCGAATGAGCGCCACCCAATTTGAAACGATGTATTAGCCAAAGTTTTCTATCATCCCACCACAGGAGAAATATCATGACTGATCCACGCGTGTCAAAACTTGCGGATATCCTCGTCAACTATTCCATCAAGGTCAAGCCGGGCGATTGGGTATTTGTGACCGCTACCGTTAACTCCATCCCCTTGTACAACGAGGTACTGCGCCACGTTTACAAGGCGGGAGGGAAACCTAATGGCATTCTCGGCAGCGATGAGTCACAAGAGATCATGTTCAAAGAGGCCAGTGACGAACAACTCCAATGGGTCTCACCAGTCGTTCGGATGGTCTATGAAGACGCCGACGCCTTAATCAGTTTGGGCGCTCCGTCGAACACGCGGGCGCTGAATAACGTCGATCCCAAGAAGCAGCAACTCCTCAGCGCCTCTCGTCGAGACCTGATGGAAACCTACATGAAACGCTCTGCTTCCGGCGAGTTGCGCTGGGTGATCACCAACTTCCCCTGCCAGGCTTACGCCCAGGACGCCGATATGAGCTTGAGCGAATACGAGGATTTCGTGTATAAGGCCACTTTTGCCGACCAAGACGATCCGGTCGGCGCCTGGCAGAAGGTTCACGATACGCAGGAGAAGCTGGTTGAGTGGCTGAAGGGCAAGAAAGAGGTCGTGGTGCGCAGCCCCAACGCCGACCTGACCTTATCCATCGAGGGCCGCCCCTTCATCAACTCCGATGGCGAGAACAACATGCCCAGCGGCGAGATTTTCACCAGCCCGATCGAGGACTCGGTCAACGGTTGGGTGCAGTACACCTACCCGGCCATTCATATGGGCCGTGAGGTGGAGGGCATCCGCCTCGAGTTCAAGGATGGCAAGGTGGTCAAGGCCACTGCTGAGAAGAACGAGGAGTTCTTGATCAGCCAACTAGACACCGATGAAGGCGCCCGCTACCTGGGCGAATTCGCCATTGGCACCAACTATGGCATCGACCGCTTCACTAAGAGTATCCTGTACGACGAGAAGATCGGCGGCAGCTTCCACACAGCGGTTGGCGCAGGCTTCCCTGAGGCGGGCAGCAAGAACACCTCCGCCATCCACTGGGATATGATCTGCGACCTGCGGGTGGATAGCGAGATCCTGGTTGATGGTGAGCTTTTCTACAAGAACGGCGAATTCCAGGTCAAATAGCCGTTAATCCCCCAAGGATACGTAAGCGGGCGGGCTAAAAGCCCGCCCGTCGGCGTTTGAATTACAGGTAAGAAGTGAGGCTGGGCTGGTACCCGGCGTAACTCCTCCCCAGATCGGGCAGCCGGTCTGTGGGTGCGCTTTCTTACGTTCCATGCTGTTTACCCCCCTTGATTAGAGTAAGTTAAGAGCTGCTCCACAGGGCGTTAAATCTCGCCTCCGTAGGATTGGCGGGGTGTTGTTTAGGGTGAAGCAGGTATTGTCCGGATAGTTAAGGTGAGCTGAGCATGTCTTTGCCCTATGCCCTGATCGTAGAACCGGATGCCGCCATCGCCGAGCAGTTGGCGAGCGCGCTTGCCCGGCTTGGCTATCGTGCCGAGGTGACCGAAACCTGGCGCGAGGCGCAGGTGCGTCTGCTCTTCACCACACCCGATCTGCTCGTGCTGGATGCCCATTTGCCCCACGGCACCGGGCCGGTGGTGCTCCGGCAGGTGCGCGGCCAGCCCCGCTTTGGAGATACCTGCGTTGTGCTGATTGCCTCCGATGCTCAGCTGGCGGCTGAACTGAGCGCCGAGGCCGATGGGGTGCTTCTAAAGCCTCTGACGGAGGAGCGGCTTTCCGAGCTGGAAGTCTGCCTGGAGCGGCATGCCCTGAGGGTCTGACGTCAAGGCTGACCGAAACGCTCTGACCCCCCAACTCGTTATTCTCCCTCTAAAGAATCCTATATAATAATAGAGTCGTTATTTCCCCCTTTCACTCTAGCCTGACATCGCGGGCAGGAGTTGTCTTATGTCAAGCGCAGCTTCCAAATCCACCGGTTGTCTGGCCAGGGGCATCGCTGCCATACTGGCGGTGCTTTTCGTCATCGTTACCCCCCTGGTATTGCTGCTTTTTAACTTGCAGTACCATCTGCTCGATTCCGACCTCTACAAGCAGGCGCTGGTCGAACAGAACTTCTACGACCAGTTGCCCTCTCTGGTGGGCGAGCAACTGGTCACCACCATGCTCTATAACCCCTGTGAGGAAGACCCCAGCCTGTGCGAGGGCGAAGGGCCTCCCGAAGACCGGGGCGGTGCCCCTGATGAGCCTCAGGGCGGGCCTCCAGCCTATTTGCAACTTCTCCGGCCTGAGGATTGGGATACCGTGCTTTCCATCCTCCTGCCTCAAAACTGGATCCAAGAGCAGACCGAGGCGGTGATCGACCAGGCCTTCGCCTATCTGAACGGCGAGACCGAGCAGCTTGAGCTCACCATCTCCACTCGTGAGCTGCGCCAGAACCTCAGTGGCCCGCCGGCGCGTGCCGCTATCTTAGGGGTCATCAATGCCTTGCCCCCTTGCACTCTTGAGCAGCTGGCCGAACTTGGCGTGGAGGGCTTCAATCCTGAGCAGCCCAGCCTGCCGTCTTGTAAGCCGCCTGATGAACTCCTCGATCCCTTGCTCGACCAGGCTACGGTTATGCTGGGCGAATTGGCCTCTGGCATCCCCGACGAGACCTCCCTCGGCTCGCTCTCGCTCTTTGGAGACGGCGAGGAGGAGCCTGGAGGGGGGCCTGGTCCGGCAGGTTTTGGCCCCTTCGGTGCTGACCCGCTTGAGACACTGCGCCTCGCCCGACAGCTAATCAGCTACAGTCTTCTGCTGCCACTGGCCTTGCTGCTGCTCATCGTTCCCTTCGCCGTCCGCTCGCTCAAGGGTTTCCTGCGCTGGTGGGGCATCCCCTTGCTCATTGCCGGGTTGTTCACCCTTCTCCCCGCCCTGGCCATCACCCCGGCCTTGAATTGGGCCATTGAGACACAGTTGATTCCCCCTATGCCCGGCTATCTGACCTCTGAGATGGTCGACGTAGCCCTTGGCGTGCTTTATTCGGTGGTGCGCGGTCTGGCCGACCCCCTCATTATTCAGGCTGGCATTCTCGCCCTGCTTGGCCTCGTCATGTGGATCTTCTCCCTGATGCCCTTCGTTTCCCCTTCTAGGAAGTGAAACCGCGCGCGAAGGCTTCATATAGCGTAGATGGATCGACGTTCCCTTTACTCAAGTTCAGGAGCTAGCAACCATGTACTCACCCCAACCCCCACCCCGCCAAGGCGTCAGCCCGATCATGTGGCTGATCGTCGGCATTCTCGGCACCTGTGTCGTAGTGATGGGCATCGGCGTGGCCTACCTGGCAGCAGGTGGCGAACTGCCCTTTGGTCTGGGGGGCTCGTCTGCCTCTCAGCAGGTTCAGCCGGATGCTCAAGCCCCTCCAGTGAGTGAGCCAGAGGATACTGGAGAAGAGGAGCCGACCTCCACCGATACGCCCACCCTCACCGCTACCGGAACGCTGGAGCCTACTTTCACTTCCACCGTTACCCTCACCTCCACCATCACCCTCACGCCCACCGAATCGGTCGCCAAGCTGACCATCACGGACGACACTTATTGCCGCGCCGGGCCGGGCGTGGTCTACGAACGCAAGACCACCCTGCTGGTGGGGCAGACCGCCACCATCGTCGGCAAGAACACCTTCACCGACTACTGGGTGGTCGAAGTGGAGGGGGTGGCCGGCGTGTGCTGGGTTTGGGCGCGCTATGCGGAGGCCACTGGCCCGCTCGACCAGGTGCCTGAGGTGGCTGCCCCGCCCACGCCCACGCTCACACCCACCCCGACCCTGACACCCACTCCGCCTCTGGTCACCTTCTCGCTCAAGAACAATTGGGGGGACACGATCTGGTACGTGTATTTCAGCCCGACCAGTTCAGGCGTTTGGGGACCGGATAGGTTGGGTTCAAGCACTATCCCTCCGGGCGGTACTTACTACTTCACCACCGCCCCGGGCTACTACGACTTCAAAATCGAAGGCAATGGGCATGCCTTTCTTGATGACGCCTGGAACGTCCTGGTGGACCACACCCACAACGCCTTTACCACGCCCTAGTCGAGCAAAGGCCCCCTGACCTTCAAAAGACCGTGCCGCACGCGGCACGGTCTTTGCTTCGGGTGAGTGATTGGCTTCGACCATGCTTAGCTGCGGTAAAATGGGGGCCAACGTACTGGCTTGGCTCTCTTCCCATGACCGCGAATCCCGCGAAACATCACCCCTTACTGTTGGCCTTCTTCATCCTGCTTACCCTGGTGCTGGCGGCTTGCACAACTGCGCCTGCCGCGCAACTTGCGGCCACTATCACAGCCCCCTCGCCTACCGCCACCGTCACCCAAACACTCCCTCCCACCACTCCCCCAACACTCTCTCCCACCGCTACACTCACCCTCACGCCGACCGCTTCCGACCTAGGCGTGCTCACCGCCGAGCAGCGCCAACGCCTGTACCAGAGTTCGCTGCGCTACGTGGCCGATAGCGAACCGGAGGCCATCCTGGTTGCCCGGGAGCTAGATTTCCTCCCTAGTATCTACGAGCACCCTTCCAATCTGTGCGGCCCGTTATCGATCGCTATCTTGCGGGATGCCGGCCTGGTCGATCCCTACATCGACGTGGATAAGTATTGGGGGATGAACCCCCGCCCTGGCATCGACGCCCAGCTCATGGAGCGCACCTTCCCGCGCGGCGAGTACCTGTGGTATCGCGACGAGCGCCCCATCGATGAGATTGACTTCCAGGCCTTTCCCCTGCTGCCGGGCGATTTCCTCTACCTTTTCGCCGGGGATCACGGCACCTTCGAGCACATCCTGACCGTTTCACGGGTGGATGAGGCCGGGCGGGCTTACGCCGTCTCCAATCTCAACACCGAGCAGGGCTACTTGATTCAAGAGGTACTGCTCTACGACCCGACCCAGGCCGGGGTGGGCCAGTTCTACGAGTGGACCGACCGCACCAACATAGACCTGGGCATCACTGGCTTTGGCGGGCTGCAATTGTGGCGGCCGCTCAACCCCATCCCGGAGCGCAGCCCGGCCCAGGAAGCTCTGGCCGCCCCCCTCGACGCCGTGCTGGCAGAGGCTGGCGGCGCCTGGAATGTGCTGGTGGTGGAGATCGGCGGCGAAACGCTTTACAGCCGGCGTGCCAACGAGAGCATCCATCCCGTCTCCACCATCAAGGTGCCGATTGCCATGCTGTTCTTCACCGCCCTCGATCAGCTCGGGGCGGAAGATTACGGGACTTACATGACCACCTACGGCACCGGCAGCCGCAGCTTCAGCCAGTTGCTGGAGGCTATGCTGGTCGAGTCGGAGGAGAAGGCTGCCGCCTCGCTGGTCGAGTGGATTGCGGGAGTCTTGGACCCCGAACAGGTGTTGGCTAGCTGGGGGATGCTGTACACCTCCATCGATCCCCGCCGCACGACGCTGTTGGAGTTGGCGGCTCTGTACGAAGGGCTCTATAAGGGCGAATGGGTCTCCGCCAAGGCACGTGGCATCATCCTGGAATTGATGAGTGCCTATACTCCCAACGACGATACCCGCCTGGGCGTGCTGCGTGAATACCTGGCGGAGGGTGAGGGCTTCTACAACAAGCGCGGCTCGACCATCAGCCCCCTGATCGTGGCTGACGTGGCCATCATCGAATGGGGGGAAAAGGCTTACCTGATCGCCATCTTCGGCCAGCCCGAACCCGAGCAGGACCAGCCCACCTATGAGCGCCTGGAGGCGGCCATCGAAGAAGCCGCCCTGGTGATCTGGGAGCATATTTGTGGCGGCGGTTGATGCCCTAGATGAACGGCCTGTATTGGCCGCGTAAGCCCTGCACTCATCGTATCCTAATCTAAATTATCCGATTTAGGCCTATAATCCATGTTGGAGGGCCGATACATGGAAATTGTTGAATCCCTAAAAAAGACCTCTTTGGTGGGCGGTGCGCTGCTAGGCGCGCTGGCCACCCTGCCGCTGATGGCGCTGAGTTACCTGGGCGCCCAGCTTTACGCACTTCCTTTTGTCCCCTTCGACATTTTCGATTGGCTGGCGCGCATTTTGCCCGGCGGGGTGATCACCTTCGTCATTGACAAGATGGTCTCAGTCATTACCGCGCTGAATCTAGGCGAGACTTCGTCGGTCGCCAAGCTGGTTGAGCAGGGGCTGGCGCTCGTGCAGTTGGTCGCCATTGGGGCGCTGGTGGGCCTGGCGCTGGCCGCCATCAATCGCGGCCACAACCAGGTGCTGAGAGTTTATGGGCTGCTGGCCGGGGTGGTGCTGACGGTATCCACCTTGCTGGTCGAAAGCTCGCTGGGTTTTCCATCCGTTGGCGTGTTGCCCAGTATCTTGTGGGTGACAGCGCTGTATATAGCCTGGGGCCTGGGATTGGCCTGGCTGATTGAAAATGCCGGGCCTGCTTTGGCCGCGTCCTCGGGGGCTGAGATGTCCCGCCAGGAATTTCTGAGGGTAAGTGGTGTTGGCATCGCGGCGGTCACTCTAGGCGCCTGGGGGCTGGGGCGGCTGTTCGGGCGTAGGGGCGCGGCTGTGGGCAGCGCCGATGTGGTTTCGCCCACACCGCTTCCCGGTGACCCCTACGGCACCCAGTTGACCTCCGGCCCGGCGGCTTCGCCGTCCCTGGAAGAACTGAACGCCCGCCTGGCCCCGGTGCCCGGCACTCGCCCGGAATTGACCTCCAATGAGGACTTCTATCGCATTGATATCAACACGCTTCCCCAAGCCATCGACGGTGAGAGCTGGCGGCTGAAGGTCACCGGCCTGGTGGATCGAGAGCGCGAGTTCACCCTGGCGGAACTGCGCGCCTTCCCGGCTGTGAGCCAGATCCTGACCATGCAGTGCATCTCCAACCGAATCGCTGGTGACCTGACCGGCGCGACGCGCTGGACCGGCGCTCGCCTGAAGGACGTGCTCGCTGAGGTGGGCATGCGGGAGGGCGCCCGGGCGCTGTATATCGAGGCTGTTGACGGCTTTTACGAGACGGTCAGCTTCGATGACTTGCTGGACGACCGCACGCTGCTGGTCTATGAGATGAACGGCGTGCCGCTGCCGGTCGAGCATGGCTACCCGCTACGGGTGTACATCCCCAACCGCTACGGCATGAAGCAGCCCAAGTGGATCACCTCGATGGAGGTGGTAGACGAGCACGTCGATGGCTATTGGGTTGTGCGTGGCTGGGATCCGGAAGCCTACGTGCAGACGGTTTCCGTGATCGACAGCGCCGTTCAGGTGGACGAGAATGGAGGAACCATCCTGGTGGGGGGGATGGCCTGGGCAGGTGCGCGCGGCGTCGGCAAGGTCGAGGTGCAAGTCAATAACGCGGACTGGCATGAAGCGGAGTTGATCAGCCCGGCGCTGAGCCCGCTATCCTGGGTGCTGTGGCGATTGGAACTACCTTACGAGGCGGGGCGTTACAGTTTCCGGGTGCGAGCCTACGATGGCGACGGCCAAATCCAGGAAGAAGCGGTCACGCCGCCCCATCCCGATGGCGCAACCGGGCTGCACCAGATGGCGGTAAGACTGTAGTTGGTTAGTTATGTGGTTGGATAGTTGCGTAGTTGGGTGGTTGTGTAGTTGAATAGTTAGATAGTTTGATAGTTTAGTCACCGGATAGGCGGCGGGTCGGATCAAGTGCGAGATGACCTGTTGCCTATTTCCGCGTATGGGGAAGTGGCTTTTGACCCTTGTCTCGGCGTCCTCAAAATGCTAAAGTAAGTGTGATGGCCTCTGCCATAGAGCTGTGTTCGTGATGAGGAGGTATATGATGAAGAGGCTGGCTGCCCTTTTGCTGTGCGTCACAGCGTTGGGCCTGGCGGGCTGTGCGGGCTTGGCCCCCCAGCCTACGGCAACGCCCACCGCCACACCGACCGACGAGCCAACGGCCACGCCCCAGCCCACAGCGACCCTTGAGCCCACGCCCACCGCCACACAGAAACCTCGGCCGAAAGAGCTAGAGATCAGCTTCGATCCCAACCCCGTAGAGCCTTATCAGGTCGATGGGGAGTGGTATTGGCCTTTCACTTTCTCGGTTTACAATCCCAACGATTTCCCGGTGGAAGTCGTCTCTTTTGGCATCAGCCTGTTTTGCCCCACTGACCCCTACAGCTGCCCTTACACCGGACAGGAATTCGCCGATTGGTTCAACGATTGCGGCGAGGGCAGCGGCACGATCCCGCCGCGCGGGACGGCTTGTGACACAGAATACTGGATCAGCGACGACGAGGCCCCGCAGCGCGATCAAGAGATTGACTACATCATCTATTATCAGGATCAGGAGGGGAACATCCATTCGGCGCTCAGCGAGACGTTGAAGCTGCTCAAGGAGTGATTTCCTGGGGCAAGTGATCGATAGCCAAGCAGCGTTTACATTCTGACCATGAGTCTAGAGATGGCAACCCTTTCGGTTGCCTTCTCTCTTTATTTGGGTGTTGCAAAGCTTGCTCGGGGCGGTAGAATAGGGGCATCTCTCGTTCAGGAGCGCAGGATGAAGGTTGTGGTATTTGGCGGGGGCGGGCGGATGGGGCGCGGGGCGGCCTGGGATTTGTGCCGCGACCCGGAAGCGGAGGTCGTGGGGCTGGCCGATCTTGATGAGGGGCAGTTGGAGGCAGCGCGCCAGTGGCTGGGGAGCGATAAGGTGCAGTTGCACAGCGTCGATGCGACTGACCAGGAGGCGGTGAAAACCGTGCTGGCGGCTTACGATGTGGGCATCAGCACCCTTCCGAACCGTTATGCCGGCTACAAGCTAGTCGAGGCGGCCATCGAGGCCGGGGTTGACCTGGTGGAGATCGCCGCTGAGTACCACCGCCGCCCGGACGAATACGAAACTGAAGGGCTGGAGATTCCTGCCGGGCTGGGCGCGTCGGAATACGGCGAACAACTGCACGAGCGGGCGGGCGAGCGAGGCATCACTGTGCTGGATGGGATGGGCTTCGCCCCGGGATTGAGCAACATCACGCTTGGAGAGGGCATCCATAAGCTGGATCACGCCAGTTCGGCGGTGGCACGCGTGGGCGGCATCCCCACCAAGGAGAGCGCCGCCCGCCATCCTCTGGGCTATTTCACCACCTGGTCGCTGGAGCACGTGTTGAGAGAGTACGTCGTGCCCGCCAAGGTGATCGGGGCCGGCAAAGCGGTGGAGGTGGCGGCCTTGAGCGAC
>Ga0209164_1002013_pt1 | contig 23225 bp, 17 predicted proteins | sample MTBNYHSulfiMetaG_FD_187458 | JGI IMG/M metagenome (GOLD analysis project Ga0209164, IMG submission 187458) | Enrichment culture microbial communities from rom New York Harbor, USA that are MTBE-degrading - MTBE-NYH (New York Harbor Sulfidogenic)... | ecosystem: Environmental > Aquatic > Marine >... | reverse complement strand
ACAACCAGCACAACGTATTTCAGTTTCCATCTCCTGACCCACCGCAGTACCCCCCACTCTCGTCCGGTCACTGCCATCACAAGCGCAAATGCCGCCGTCACCAACAGGCCCACGCAGAGTAACCACGCCGCCGGCTGTGTGAGAAACGCCTCACGAAAGTGCCCCACAGCGAACAGCCTCACAGCCGTCGTCATCCCGCAGGTTGGGCACGGCAATCGTGTCCGCTGCTTGAAACCGCACGGGTTGAAGATGCGCCCCCAGTTTATGAGGCCTGTCCGCTCGCCCCAGTTCACTACAAGGAAGCCCCACGCAATCAGCAGAAAGACCCCCGCGGCGATGAGACGCCCGCGCACGCTCAATCTTGCCGATTGCAGGGATTTTTGCGGACTAGACTGTTGGCTTGCCACCATTCTGAGTGTAGAATAGGTAATAAGCTCCGTGATGTCAAGATTGCCCGATGAAAGGCGTGCGATGGAACTCGAACAGGTACAGCTCAGCCAATTCCTTGAGGTCGCTACGGTCGCCGCGCGACTCGCTGGTCAGCGCGCCATGGAAGAGCTCTCCTATGTCAAGACTTCCATAAAGAACTCTACCGACATCGTCACGCAGGCCGACGGCATCTGCCAGAAACTCATCATCGACCACATCAAGAGCTTCTACCCCGACCACGGCTTCATCGCCGAGGAAGGCGCCGAAGGCAAGATGCTTAAGACCCCGCCTCGCGGCACCGACGACTTCTGGTGGGTCATCGATCCGATTGACGGCACGAACAACTACGCCCATCGCGTGCTGCTCTTCTCGGTGAGCGTCGCGCTGCTCTATCAGGGCCGGCCGATAGTTGGCGTCGTCTTCAACCCAGCCACTGAATCCACCTGGACAGCCGTCTCCAGCGAAGTGCCCCGGCTCAATGCCAGCCAGATCTCCGTCTCTGATGCTTCGGTATCGCGGTTCGAGAGTTTCGCCGTTGACAACAACTTCGAGGACATCGACCGCATACCCAAGTGCGTCGCGTCGATCATGCTCCGCACGCGCTTCCGCAACGTAGGCACCACCGCCCTGCACCTGGCCTATGTGGCCTCAGGCGGCTTCATCGGCGCGATCAATGCCACGCCGAAGCTCTGGGACATCGCGGCTGGAGCGTTCATTGCCGAATCGGCTGGGGCAAAAGTCACGAATCTCAAAGGCGAGCCGCTCTGGCCGGTTGACCCAGCCGCATACGATGGCCGCACCTGCCCTGTCCTCGCCGTCGCACCCAACGCCTGGGACGAAGTCTTCAACACCCTCAAAGACTATCCAGCCTAGGTCTCGCCCGACCATTCTCTCTGTGCGCAGCCCTATCTCAGCGGCCAGCCATATGGACAGTAGCATAGCCACTGTGTCACAAATGCCGCAAGGTCAAGTTCGTTTATTACACCATCCGGATAGAGGTCCGGCGGCATGCCGGTACCCGTCTGCAGCCAATACGCAGCCAATCCCGCAAAATCGCCGAAATCGACGATGCACATCGGCCCGCCCGGCCAGAACCCGCCAAGCACCTCATACTGTTCACCGGCCGAGTATGCTGCATCCGGCTGGCCTATTGTCCCGGTAAGAGTATACTGCTCACCGCTGCTGGTCCCGCCGCCACCGTCTATCGTGCTCCATTCCAGAATGTAGGTCCCGCCGCTCTGGGCAATCGCATCGGCCGCGATGAGAGCGCAAAGACAAAGCCATGACAGAATCACCGTGGTAACGCACTTATGTCGAACTAGGACTATCATATCATGTCTCCGCAGTTCTCACGTTTTATGGTTTGAAGGTTACGAACTGGAATGGCAATTGAACTGACCCACCTGCATTGTTACGGATGCGCACCAGCAACTTGTTAGCCACACTGTCGGTAGCAGCCATACATGCGACATTGGTGATGGGCGTGACAACGGTGACATAGCTGTTCCATGCGTAACTTTCGCCCGTGATTGTGATCTGATAGTAGGAATTCGCAACATTCCACGTACATGAGACGTTTGATGAGCCCGATGCGACACTTCCATCTGAGTTGATAACCGCGTAGGCAATAGGCAGAGCAAGTCCCGACGTATTGCAGGTCTGCCATGCAGTACCATCATAGACTTTCAACTTGTGGTCGGTGCTGCTCATGTATATATCGCCTTCAGATGGGCTTGAAGGCACGCTTGCCCTCGGCTCCAATCGCATGACGTATCTGACGTGCAGCTTACGAGCCGGTGATGAAGTTCCAATCCCTACGTTACCATCTCCCAGATACAACTTGCCAGACACTCCCCCTGCATCGCGGTCAACAGCTTGGATTACCGCCGTATCGCTGGCGGGATTGTAAGCCAGCTCAAGTCCTTCTCCGCTTGTCGGATACGTGGAGTAATTCAGACCTTGTATGCGTAGCGAGTCGCTGATGTCGAGCCTCAGCTTTGAGTCCGGCAGAACACCTATCCCTACGTTCTCCGAAAAATACCCACGCCCTTCGAAATACCCGCCATAGCCGCTTGCACTATCGGTTTTTCCATATACACCATAGTTTGCTCCGGATGAGTTGTCTGCATATCCGTAGACGCCTGTACCTGAGGTGGACATACTTACGCCATAAACGCCCCAGTTCGTGCCGCTCGCGGCTGTTGCTGCGCCGTGCACGCCTACGCCGTCTGCTGAATATGTTCTGAAAGAGCCTCCATAGTTGATGCCTGAGGAAGCCGTTGCCTCTCCATAGACGCCACGCCCGGTGCTCGAGGATGCGACGCCGGATACACCAGGCCCGCTGCCGATGTTGGTGCCCTTAACAGTGGCCAGGTTACTTGTAACCTGTAACTCCAGAGGAGTTCGCACACTTATCGAGTATGGTGCCGGAGTAAGCGGCTGACGAGGGCTTAGTGGCGTGTATGGATCCGGGTCACTGAGGTCGCCCTCTCTGACCGCAATCTCAAGCCACAGAGCAGTGCCGTCAAAAACCGCGCTGCCAAAATCAAGGCTCACAGTGAAGTAACCGTCATTGACATCGACCTCGGGCAAGGTGACTACGCCGAGATCATGGCCTGCCGACTCTGCATCGCACAGCGTAAACATCAAGTCATACTCCCCGGTTGCGGCGCTACCCGAGTCCAACAGCCTGCCCTGATAGGTAAAGGCTGTACCCAGAGTCGTTGCGGGCGCAGCTGCAGGCGAGACAAAGAAGAATGACGCCATCACAATTGTCACTAAGATCTGTCTCATGATACATATCTCCTTAAAGCTTTCTGGTCTTTCCGGTTATTACCAGAACTCGCGTACGCAGGGGGCTGCTCCGAAAAACGCGAGATTGGCCGCCATTGCCCCTGCCTTCGTGAATCCACCAGCTCAGCATATTTGAGCAGGCAGCAGCTCAAGTCGTGATATCAGCAAGAGTTTGCCTTCCGTGCGCGCCGCCCCCGAGGCAATGACAGCCTGAAGTATCGGACAACAGACTATTCTCCATACTGCTCTATTGGCGTAGAGCTTTCAGCCTGTGGTATGGAGATTCGACGTGTGTTCCATCCAGCCCCCTTTCTCCTGCCGGGCAGCGTACAGGTGCCTCCGTGCAATCTGCAAGCACACTGACCTGGCGCCAGGATATTCCAGGCCGCCCATCACTTTTACCCAGCCCGTGGTTCACCACACACTCCTTTCCAACGCATGCCTCCGAATGCCGGGACGCTGGGCTACAAGGGATATGATAGTAGCGGAAAAGCTCTAGCCAGGAGTTGACAGAACGACGGAAGGCTTTTTCGCCTTCAATCCTGTATTCTTATTGTTTATGGCGCAGACAACACGATGTCAAGCCTATTCCTGCCCAATGTTCTGTATTCGTTCCTATCGCGGCCGTAACTGGATTAGTCACTGATCGCGCCGATGATATCAGGTGACATCTGTTGGATATACACCCTTGGAACGAGTGGTTTGCCGCACGTTCCGGCGTGCAAGGCACTTACTCGCGCCCCAATCCAGGACCGCGAGAGTTGACAGATACATGAACCCCGATCTGGTCTGCGGGGCATGGCTGGCGCGTCCACCGCAGCCCGCAGAGACCTGAGGACCAGGGAATCTAACCTCTGAAGACTATCCAATCGACTTTCTACGACATCATGTCCTAAACACCACCCCGGCCACTCCTAACCCACCATCGACTAACAACTTACAACGTGTCCTACCCCTCAGGATAGGACACTTTGGCCACCGTTCCCGCGTCACTTTCACATTTCATCCCCCCGTTTGCGCAACCCCCTCACTCAAACAGCACAGCCATCTTGTCCTGCATCTCTTTCGGAATGACTTTCTTATCCGTCCAGACAGCCAGCTCCAGGCTCTTTCTGCACGGGCAATTCTCATCGCACAATCCTGCGCCATCGGCCAGCGTCCGCCCTATCAGGGTAATCGCATTTGCCGTGGCAGCCTGAAGGTTATCGATTATCTCTTTCAGCAGCGCCTGCTTATCGGCGCCCGCATGCCCTTCGCGCCAGCAATCATAATCGCTCACAAGCGCAACCAGAGCGTAACACATCTGCGCCTCGCGCGCCAATTTCGCCTCGGGCATGGCTGTCATTCCAATGAGGTCACCGCCCCACTTCTGATGCATCAGCGACTCGGCCCGCGTCGAGAACTGCGGCCCCTCCATACAGACATACGTGCCCTTCGGATGCACCTTCGCTGAAATCCCGGCTGCCGATTCCGTAATCCTTTTTCGCAGCCTGTCGCAGAACGGATGAGCCATCTCGCAATGCACCGCGCCATAGCCATCGAAGAACGAGCCGGCACGTCTGAAGGTCTTGTCTATCACCTGGTCTGCAACAACCACGTCTTTCGGAGCTATTTCCTGCCGAAGCGAGCCGACCGCACCCGAGGCAATTATACTCCTGACGCCCAGCTTCTTCAGCGCGTATACATTCGCCCGATACGGCACTGCACTGGGGCCGAACCTGTGACCGTCGCCGTGTCTGTTCAGGAATGCTACCCTCCTGCCGCCCATCCGGCCGGTGATGATGTGGCTGCTGGGGGCGCCGAACGGCGTTTCGACGGAGAGCTTTTCAACGCCTGTCAGATGCTCCGCCAGAATATCGCCCAGGCCTGTTCCGCCGATGATAGCCGTGATCGCTTCAGACATCATATGCCCTTTCAATAGCCCGCGCAATCGTATATCGGCTGGCGGTGGCCTTCAAGCATTATCCCGTGCTATAATACGCATATGAGCCTGACGGAGTTTGCCAAAGAGAACGCTCTGTCGCTCGGGTTTGACCTTGTCGGCATTACGGATGCCTCGCCGCTGGGGCCCGAGCATACGGAGTGTCTGCGCCGCTGGGTGGCGGAGGGCAAGGCTGCCGGAATGAGCTACATGTACAGGAATATCGAGAGGCGATTTGACCCCACGGCCCTCCTGACGGGGGCCAGGTCCGTGATATGCGTCGCAGTAAGCTACAAGCTGCCGGCGAATCCGTCGGCACCGATTGGCAAAATAGCCGAATACGCGACTTTCAAGGACTACCATGTTTTCATGAAAGAGAGGCTCTTTGCGCTGGCCGACCTGCTGAGGATCGAAGCAGGCGGAGAGCCATCGTTCAAGGTGTGCGTCGATTCTTCGCGAATCGCCGAGCGGGCACTGGCGATGCGCGCGGGGCTGGGGTTTATTGGAAGGAACTGCATGCTGATAAACCATCGGCTGGGGCCGGCGATGTTGCTTGGTGAGCTGATGACGGATCTGGAAATGGTAGCCGATGTGCCCGGCAGCGGTTCCTGCGGCAGTTGCACGGCCTGCATCGAGGCATGTCCCACGGGCGCGCTGGCCGACGGCAGCCTTGACGCCCGGAAGTGCCTGAGCTATCTGACTGTAGAGCACAAGGGACCCATGCCGCGCGAATGTGCGGTGAAGGCGGGCGGCAGGTTGTTCGGATGCGATGAATGCGTTCACGCCTGTCCGTTCTATGCGAAGGCCCCCTGCTGCAGCGACGGCACGCTGGGGCTGCGAACCGGCGCGGAGTCGTTCCGGCCGGCGGAGGTGCTGGAATGGGACGAGCAGACATTCAGGAATAAAACGGCCGGGACGCCTGTTGAACGGCCCGGCCTTCAAGGGTTGAAACGAAACGCCGCGATATGCATCGACAACTCGCGGCAACGATGACTAAGGCGCCAGGAACACGTCGGCCCGCGTGGCGGGCACTTCGTGTCCGTAATACTTGTCCTTGCCTTCGAGGGTGTAAATATCGTCGTGCTGGGGGCCCCAGAGTCTTGTCTTGAGGAACTCGACGCTGCCATCGCTAAGGAGTACATTCTGGCCGCGGCCCCTGTGATTGGTGCTGTTGGCCTGGATCAATCTCTTGTTGAGCTGACGGAGGAAACCTTCGGAGTAGTTCTGAGGCAGTTGTTCGAAGATGGGGTTGACATCAGCGAGGAGGACGTAGCGGCCGCTTGTGGGATCTTCAGGGTTGGGTACACATGCTATTCGAAGGCTGTAGGTGATATGCTCGCGCGAAGGGAAGTCGCTGCCGGCGAGGAAATCGGCATCACGTGCATCGGGCTTGCAGCCGAGTGGGCTGCCGGGGCACACGAACGCGCCCGGCTGAACGTAGCCGTTCTTGACCAGCAGCCAGAGCTGTCTCGTGTTCGATTGATTCTCCTTGCCCTGGTATCCGACCTTCCACCAAGGCGTACCTTCCTTCAGCGCCGCAAGGGGAAGCTGACCATCGTTGCTCTGTTCATACTGATGGACGCCCTGAGCGATGCTGCTGAGATTGGCCTCGCACTTAGTCTGCCAGGATAGATCGCGTGCATGTCTCAAGGGCAGGTAAGCCGCTCCGGCAAGCAACATCACAACGGCTGCGACCGCCGCAACCTCGACCATCTTGCCCCAGAATCCCCTGCCCCTGTATGCGGAGCGTTTCTGTTCAGCATCGAGCAGATTGACCAGACGAAGCTGGCTGCTCCTGGCTGCCGCATTTAGACGCATAAGGGTCGCCTGTGCCAAGGCTTCGGGGCATGGGGGAACATCGCGAAGAACTTCCATGACCTTTGTTGCCTCGGAGAGTTTGCTGAAAAGCTTCGCGGCCTCGGTGTTGGTGGAAACAAGCTCTTCGGCTTGGCGAAACCGCTCCTCGTCCGTACAGGCAAAAAAGTACTCCAGTACTAATTCCCTTTGCTCATTACTAAGTGGGCTCATCAAGTCTACTCCGATTTGCGGCTTGCCACTTCCTGGTGAATTGAACAACAGCCGTGTGCAGACGACTTTTTACAGTCCCAATGGGTATACCGAGGATGTCCGCCATTTGTTTGTACGAAAATTGTTCGAAATACGCCAAAACCAATATTTCCCGCAGGTTATCAGGCATGGTCGAGATTACCTGACGAACTCGCTCGGCAGTCTCCTCTTTTGTAACCTCGTCGTAAGGTGTTGTTTCAAATGAGGTTAGTGTATTGACTGCATCGCTGATACTCATTTCGGCCGGTTCCGAGAGGGTTCCCAGGCTTGTGGCAGCCGTCCGATGCTGTTTTCGGAGGGCATCGCGGGCCTTGTTAATGGCGATGGTAAACAGCCATGGACGCAGAGCCCGGCTGGTGTCGAAGCTCTCACGACTGGAAAAAAGCTGGAGGAAGGTCTCCTGAAATACGTCCTCTATCATCTCCTGATGCGTCAGAAATCGCCGCAGAAAGGCGTACAGACCGTCCTTGTACCGTGCGAGTATCTCGGCGAAGGCGTTTTCATCACCCGCGGCATACCGCTCCAGCAGCTCAGCATCGCTCGCTTTGCTCTGTCCTGCGTCGTTGTTTTTCAATGCATTCCCCTGAGTCCTGTTCCTATACGCTGTTCGCTGTGCGATATCCCACACTTTCGGGCAGCGATTTCACGCCCCCATCGCCTTCACACGCCTTGTGGGCACTGCTAAGTTGTTTATTGTAGTCGGCTTAACCGACAATACAAGCAAATTCGAGCGAGTATACCTACTCATTGGCAGACTACGTGCCTTTCGACCCACTCCAGGCAGTTGAAAAAGCAGGGTATATGCATTATCCTTTAGGCCCGTATCCCGGCATTGCGCCGGTGTGATCGAGGAACGATGTATATGGACAAGAAGATCGCCAGAAGAATCGAGGAGTTGCGCGCACAGATACGCCACCATGACCACCTCTACTATGTCCTGGATCAGCCTGAGATCACGGACGCTGAATATGACGAGCTCTTCTCAGAACTCAAGCGGCTGGAGGCAGCCAACCCCGCGCTTATCACCTCTGACTCCCCCACTCAACGAGTCTCGGGTGAACCGCTTGAATCATTCAAGTCAGTGCGCCATACCATCCCAATGCTCAGCATCGACAATACCTACAATGCTGACGAGCTTCGCGCCTTCGACCAGCGAGTATCGAGGCTGCTCGAAGGGCAGAAATACAAATATGTTGTCGAGCTCAAGATAGACGGCCTCGCGATATCCATCAGATATGAATCAGGGCAACTTGTCACCGCTGCCACGCGCGGCGATGGCGAGACCGGCGACGATGTCACCGCGAATGTCAGGACCGTCAAGGCGGTGCCCCTGCGGCTCGAAGGTGAGGATGTGCCTGAAGTGCTCGAGGTTCGCGGTGAGATATTCATGCCCAAGAAATCATTCGCTGCATTGAACCAGCAGAAGGAAGAGGATGGAGAACCACCCTTTGCAAACCCCCGCAATGCTGCCGCCGGCTCGCTCAAGCTCCTCGATGCAAGGGTCACGGCGACGCGTAATCTCTCGTTTTTCGCGTATTCGACCGGCCAGATTAGTCGGCCGCTTGCGGCCACGCATAATGAGACACTTGCGGCCTTCAAAAAGATGGGGCTGCCGGTGAATCCACATATCAAGAAGGTCTCCGATATCAGCGATGTCATAAAGGTATGCGACCTCTGGCAGGACAAGAAGAACTCGCTGGATTATCAGATAGACGGCATGGTGATAAAAGTGGACCGCTTCGACCAGCGTGACATACTAGGTTACACCGGTCGAGCGCCCAGGTGGTGCATCTCGTATAAGTTCCCGCCCGACCAGGCGAAGACGACTGTTGAATCAATTGATGTACAGGTAGGCAAGACCGGTACACTCACACCCGTAGCCAACCTTAAGCCGGTATTGCTTGCCGGCACGACGGTCAAACGCGCGAGCCTCCACAATTTCGACGAGGTAAGGAGGCTTGACGTGCGTGAAGGCGACAAGGTCATCATCGAAAAGGCCGGCGAGATAATCCCGCAGATCGTCAAAGTGCTGAAGGACGAGCGGCCGATGTGGTCAAGGGAGGTCAGGCCGCCGCGGACCTGCCCGCAGTGTGGGGGCCCGATAGCCAAAGATGAGGGCGGCGTCTATCTGCGATGCGTCAGCGGCAAGTGCTCGGCGATGCTCAGGGAGCGTCTGAAATACTTTGCAGGTCGTGACCAGATGGACATTGAGCATCTTGGTCCCGCTATCATTGATCAGTTGATAACAGCGGGACTTGTCAAGAGCTTCGCCGACCTGTACCGCCTCACGAGAGAGGATCTTCTCTCCCTCGAGAGAATGGGCGACAAGAGCGCCGAGCGACTTTTGACAGCTATAGAGGAGAGCAAACAAAGGCCCCTCTGGCGATTTATAGCTGCACTTGGAATCCGACATATCGGCTCACAGTCGGCGGAGATCCTTGCCCAGCACTTCGGCTCGCTCCAGAAGCTGATGGAAGCGGATGAAGAGACTCTTGCCGGAACCGAACAGATAGGACCCGTCATCGCAAGAAGCATCTCTGAATACTTTCATGACAAGGTGAACAGGCAGGTCATAGATGATCTGCTCGCCGCCGGAGTCAAGCCTCAGCCACTGCAGCGGGAAAGGGCCGACATTCTGGGCGGAAAGACTTTCGTCGTTACCGGTACGCTAAGAGGATTTACTCGCCAGGAGATAGAGTGGGCTATAAAAGACAATGGCGGAAAGACGAGCGGCAGCGTCAGCAAAAAAACCGATTATGTTCTTGCAGGTTCAGAGGCGGGCGGTAAACTTGATAAAGCTAGACAACTAGGGGTAGCGGTGATTTCCGAAGACGATTTTCTTCGGATGATCGGGGGTGGCAAATGACTGCATTCAACAAACATGACGAGCAGTTCATGCTAGAGGCGCTGAAATTGGCGAGGAAAGGTATTGGTCTGGTCGAGCCGAATCCACCTGTCGGCTGCGTAATCGTAAAAAACGGGAAGGTCATAGGCAAGGGCTTTCACCGCAAATTCGGTCATGCTCATGCCGAGGTAAATGCGATAGCCAACTGCCGGCGGCGCGGCCACGATCCAAAGGGCTCGACGATGTATGTCACACTCGCGCCCTGTGCTCACTTCGGTAAAACGCCGCCATGTTCCGAGGTTATTCGCAAAGCGAAGATTGCTCGCGTGGTAATAGCAGCTACGGACCCGGCGAAGTACAGGCCAAAGACGGGCCTATCGCAGCTCCGCTCAGCCGGCATCAAGGTCGATATCGGCCTGTGCGGCCCCGAGGCACGCAAGCTGATCGCCCCATTTACAACGCTTGTGAGACACAACAGACCCTGGGTCATACTGAAATGGGCCCAGACACTCGACGGCAAGCTTGCCTATGTCGCCGGTCACAATGAGAAGTGGATATCAGGCGAGGCCAGCCGCGCCGATGTTCACAGGCTCAGACGCGAGGTACAGGCTATCGCTGTCTCCTCCGCGACTGTAGCGGTCGACGACCCCATGCTTACGCCCCGCCCCGCTCATGGAAAGAAGCCCCTCAGGGTGATCATCGATAGCAGACTTGTCGTGCCGCTCAAAAGCAGAGTGCTCAATTCAACCGCGAGCGGCCCCGTCATGGTTATGGCGACGCGCGACGCGATTGCGGACCATGCCAAAAAGGCTGAGACCATGCGCAGCATGGGCGTGGAGATAGCGGCGGTCCCGGCCAGTGCAGGACATTGCAGCCTGCGGGCCGTTATGGCACACCTTGCAAGGCGAGGCATCCAGAGGCTGCTCGTCGAACCGGGGCCGGGGTTTGCCGAGGCTATTCTAGCGGAGGATCTGGCGGATGAGATATTCATCTATGTGGCGCCGAAGATACTAGGGAGTGCGGGCGCCGCCGATATGGGTACAGTGCTTTCTGCCCTGCCGCAAAGTCTGGACCTCCGAGATGTGAATGTCACCCGATTTGACAACGATGTTAGGATACGGGCTCTTGTGGCGCACAGGTAGATATCAACCCGTCACTCGCCGATGACCTTCTTGCGTCGCAGGATATGATGATAATGCTGCGCAAAGCGGTGCGCCTCATCACGGACATACTGCAGCAGCTTCCGGGCAGCGTCGCGAGGAGGCAGCCTCAATGGCTTGCCCGAGTCCGGCAGAAATATCACCTCCTCCTGCTTGGCTATTGACGCCATCTTGGCCGGAGGCGCTTCCATATCCCTGAGCGCCTGCTGCGCTGCGTGGAGATGACCGAGGCCGCCATCTATGAGTATAAGGTCCGGCCAGAGTTCCTCGCCCTCCACGGCATGCCGGTATCGCCGCTGTACGACTTCACGAATCATTGCATAGTCATCCACACCATGAACGCTCCTTATTCTGAACCGCCTGTAACCGGACTTGAACGGCCTGCCGTCGATGAACTGGACAAGCGATCCGACAGCCTCGTCGCCGCCGATATTCGCGATGTCGATGCCTTCTATGATGCGTACCGGCTTGTCGGCACCGATGATGCCCTGAAGCTGTACAAGCGCCTCGGTCGGGTCCTGCGCAAAGACCTCCGGCTGGACGTGGGTCTCCACAACACCCCGCTCATCCAGTCGCCGGATGAGCTTGAGCCTGTCCCGCAGCATCGCTGCACGTTCGTAGTTCATCTCGCCGGCTGCCTTGGCCATGTCACGTTCAAGCTCGCGCTCGAATTTCGTGCGTTTGCTTTCGAGGAACCGGATCACGTCCTTTATCAGCCTGCGGTATTCCTCTTTCGCAATCCTTTCCGCACACGGCGCGGCGCACTGTTTGATATTGTATAGGATGCATGGCCGGAAGAATCGCCGCTTCTCATCATCAGAGCGGATATCAAGATAGCATGTGCGAAAGCGGAATATCTTCTGAAGCGCGTTGAGTACGGCCCGCATGTCTTTGGCAGCCGTGAATGGCCCGTACAGCTTGCTGCCCTCTGTGCGAGGTGTGCGTGTTGCATATACGCCCGGAAACTCATCGCCCGTCGTTATCTCAAGGTATGGGAACGTCTTATCATCTGTGAGCTGGGTGTTATACTGCGGGTGAATGTCCTTGATGAGCCGGGCCTCCTGCAGCATCGCATCTACTTCAGAGGCCGCCTCGAGATAATCTAAATCGCGTACCTTCGCTATCATCTCGACTATCTTCGGGCTGCGGCTCGCCTCCAGGTCCGCTGACGGCTGGAAGTAACTGCTGACCCGGCTCCGCAGATCCCCCGCCTTGCCGATATAGAGGACCACATCGTCCTCCCCCTTCATAAAATACAGCCCCGGCCCCTTCGGGAAGCTCTTTATCTTTTCCCGTATCGCTGCAAGTCTGTCAGTCGTCTGTGACGTCTTTCTGGCCATTCGCTGATGAGTATAGCATACCCCGCGCACCAGGCAAATCTTTCATCCTGCGCAACAAAGACCCCGCCTGACCTTCAGGCGGGGTCCTTCTTCTACTGACTACTGTCTGCTGTCTGCTTCCTCTATGAGCATCCCATCGAGTTGCCGCAGTTGAAGCACTTGTAACATGTGCCGTTCCGGACCGTTATCGAGCCGCAGATGTCACAGGCAGGGGCATCATCCTGGAAATGCTCGAACTGCGAGGCGAACTGCTGCATCAGAAGCTGAGCGCCCTCGCCCGTAGTGACGGCGCTCTTGAGCAGTGCTGCACGGCTCGGCGGTTCAAAGTGCGGCTCAAGCTTGTCACCGTTGCCGCTGGTTGGTTGCTTTCCACCTGTAAGCGATTTGGCCTCGGCAATCTTCTCCGCCAGGTGCTTTGTCTTTTCCACGAGCTGTTTCATCGTCGCCGACGTCTTGCTCTCAACAGGCGCCGGCTCACCCCGGTTTGGGGTGTTTTTCTCCTTATACCCGGGGATGAACTGGCACCCCAGCCAGCAGAAGATGTAATCGATAATGCTCTTGGCGAATGGGATATCCTTGTTACTTGTCATGCCCGCCGGCTCGAACCTGGCATGGCGGAACTTGTCCACCAGTGCTACCAGCGGCACGCCGTACTGCAGTGACAGCGACACGCACGTTCCGACCACATCCATCAGGCCGCCGACCGTGCTGCCCTCCTTGGCCATTGTAATGAAGAGCTCGCCCGGTTGGCCATCCTCATAGAGGCCGACCGTCAGGTACCCTTCGTGACCCGCTACAGAGAACTTGTGCGTGATACTGTGACGAGTATCCGGCAGCCTGCGCCGGAATGGCCTGGGCGATGGAGCTTCCGCCTCGACCTTCTTCGATTTCTCCTTCTCGTCGTGTTTTGTGGTCTGAACAGGTTGCACCCTCTTCGAGCCGTCGCGATAAATCGCAACGGCCTTGAGCCCCAGCTTCCAGCCTTCCATATAGGCCGTCATTATCTCGTCGGTCGTCGCCTCACGCGGCATGTTGATGGTCTTGCTTATAGCGCCTGAAATGAACGGCTGCACCGCAGCCATCATCTTTATGTGTGCGCTGTAATGTATGAAACGTCTGCCGTTCTTGGCCTTAAAAGCACAATCGAACACAGGTAGGTGCTCGTCATGGAGCACTGGCGCGCCTTCAATGGTTTCGGCTTTGTCTATATGGTCGCAGACACCCTTTATCTCATCCGGCGCGTAGCCAAGCCGCTCAAGAGCCATTGGCACCGTCTTGTTGACAAGCTTGAGCATGCCCCCGCCCGCGAGAAGCTTGTATTTCACAAGCGCGATATCTGGCTCGATACCCGTCGTATCACAATCCATCAGGAAGCCGATCGTGCCGGTCGGAGCGAGCACCGTTGCCTGAGCATTTCGATACCCGCGCTTTCTTCCGAGTTCGAGCGCCTCATCCCATGCATCATTGGCAGCATGCAGCAGGTAATCCGGGCATTGCGATTCAGGAACGCTGCGAGCGTGCTCGCGATGCATACCGATCACCTTGAGCATCGCATCGCGGTTCTTCGCATACTCCGCGAACGGGCCTTTTGCAGCCGCAAGCTCTGCGCTGGCTGCATATGCCGTACCCGTCATCAGAGCAGTGATGGCAGCTGCTATCGCCCGGCCGGCCTCCGAATCGTACGGCAGGGCAAGACTCATCAGCAGTGCTCCGAGATTCGCATACCCAAGGCCCAGCGGCCGGAAGTTGTGGCTGTTCTCCGCAATCGGTATCTCGGGATAGCTGCCGTTATCGACCAGTATCTCTTGTGCAATGATGAATACGCGAATAGCCTTGCGGAAATTCTCTACGTCAAAAGTCCCGTCATCCCGCCGGAATTTCAGCAGGTTCAGCGATGCAAGATTGCACGCCGAGTCATCGATGAACATGTACTCACTGCACGGATTCGATGCGTGGATGGGCCCTGAATTCGGGCACGTGTGCCAGCGGTTTATCGTCGTGTGATACTGCACGCCCGGATCGCCGCATATCCGCGTTCCCTCAGCTATCAGCGTCATGAGTTCACGCGCGCTGTGCTTGCCAATGGGCCTTCCTGTCGTCACAGCATATGTCTGCCACTCCTCGTCCTTCTCCACCGCATGCATGAAATCGTCGGTGAGGCGCACCGAGAGATTGGAGTTCTGGAACATCACGCTGCCATATGCGTCCGAGTTGTACGGCCCGCCGTAACCCGCTTCGATAAGGGCCCAGGCTTTCTTCTCCTCCTCCGTCTTACACGTGATGAAGTCCCGGATATCCGGATGCGTCACCATCAACGATTGCATCTTTGCGGCCCGCCGTGTCTTGCCCCCTGACTTAACAACCGCCGCAATCTGGTCATATACCCTCATGAAGCTCAAGGGGCCTGATGGCTTGCCGCCGCCAGCCAGCTTCTCCTTGCTGCTGCGCAGCGTGGAAAGGTCCGTTCCGGTACCCGAACCATGCTTGAAAAGCATCGCCTCGGCAGTCGCCAGGCGCATGATATCGCTCATTGTATCCTTCACCGACTGGATGAAGCATGCTGACGCCTGCGGATATTCGTAGCTGTTCTTGCATGGCACAGCCTTCTTCCGCGTTTCGTCCCAGTGAAAGTTGTGCTCACTGCCCCCGATGCCATAGACATCATATAGACCCACGTTGAACCATACCGGCGAATTGAACGCCCCGTACTGATTCACGCAGAGCCATACAAGCTCATTATAGAAGTTCTCCGCGTCCGCAGCTGATGCGAAGTACCCATCCTTCTTGCCACGGTTCGCAATAGTTCGACACACCCTCTCCACAAGCATCCGCACAGAGTTCTCACGCTCGCCTTTTTCCGCATCGCCGTAGAAGTACTTGCTGACAACAACGTTAGTCGCGAGCTGGCTCCACGAGGCTGGAACCTCCACATTCTTTTGCTCGAAAATCACCTCGCCGCTGTCAGCGTTGATCTTTGCGGAGCGCTTCTCCCACTTTATCTCATCGAAAGGACTGACGCCCGGCGTTGCGAAATGCGGGACGATTTTCAGACCTTTTACATTACAGTTCCCATTCGACATTTTCCGACTTTCTCTGCCGCTAGATGCCATGTTCCAGCCTCCTTGCTACTGCTTATAAATAAACAACTTACGTTTGCTTTGACCTCCATTGTCAAAGCGGATATATCAGCCCTTCATTGTGCCGCGGCGGGGCGCAGTGGGTACGCACAACTACCCATGTATCCGTGAGAATCCGACGAATTGTACCGCGAATCACACATGCGTCCTACCCAACATATGAGGAGCGTGGATAAATAATACTACCAGATATAGTGGTCGCAAGTTCATTTTACCAGAAATCGGCGGGAAAAAGAAGCCCTTCTCGTTAGTCCTTGCTGGACAAGGAGTAATGAGAGGGTAGGTGACGAAAAAAATCTCGCTTGCGACCTGTCTGGCGGTATGGGGGGACAATCCCCCTGCTGCCGGAAATCACCATAACCCCTTATATTATAAGGACTTATAACCCTGTTGCTTCGAGCCATCGCTCGGCTATCCAGGCATGGGCCCACCTTTCCGGATGCACCATATCCCCTGCCCATTTGGCTGGCGGGACGCTCTTAAGTGCTTTATTTATATGGGCTTGCAGCGGCACAACGAGGGCGTCGAACTCCTTTGCCAGGCGATGTACGATGTCGATGTATGGGGGGAGGCCTTGGAACATTTTGTTGTCGGGGGCGGAGCAGAACATGAAGGGTTCCATGAGGATGAGCTGGGGGTGGCAGTGGGAGGCAGCCTGCTGGAGGATGTCACGGTATGTCACTTCATACTCCTCCGGATAGACGGCGTTGGCGACCTGCTCGGGTCGCGCGTCGAAGCGGCGCCAGAGGTCGTTGATGCCGATCATGACGCTGAGGATGTTGGGGTTGTGGTCGAGGCAATCCCGCTGCCAGCGCTTTTTGAGGTCACGAACGGTATTGCCTGAGATGCCCGTATTTATGAGTTTCAGGCTCATTTGCGCGTGTCTGGCGATTATGAGATTTGCGGCGAAGTTGACATAGCCTCGGCCGAAGGGAGCGTGGGCATCTGAGCGGCGGTCGGCATCGGTGATGCTGTCGCCGATGAAGAGGATCGTGTCGCCGTCTTTGAGCGTTATCTGCTTTGCCATTGGCACACCTTTCATGGAATCAAAGGCGCAGAGATTAGCGGATTCGGCTGGGGTGTGCAAGGGCTAACCGCCAGGGAGAAGCCAGCACGGAGCAGAGAGCAGTAGCAGGATAGGGTTACAAAACTGGGCGCGAAAGGGTAGATAGGTGGTAGAAAAACGGAGATGAGAAGGAGATGAGAGGTAGATAAGGGGAACTGAGAAGTGAATAACGAAGAGTGAAAAGTGTGGAGAAAGACGAGGTTTTAGGTGTCAGGTGTCGGGTTTCAGGAGGAAGGAGCAGTGAACGGTGGACGGTGGTCAGAGGAGCGAGGCGTTGAGCGGTTGCGGTTGCGGTTGCGCGGCTCGTAAAGAGAGGAAGAAGAGGGTGGCCGGTGGGCGGTGGCCGGTGGCTGGTGGGCGGCCCGCCGGAGGCCGGCGAGGGTTTCAGAGTTTCAGTGGGCTGGAGAGGGGATGTCACGAGCTCTAGAGGACGGGCCCATTGTCATGATATCGGAGTTCGCTGGGTGTTTGGAGGAGTGGAGAGGTCTATTACCTAGCCCAAGTTGGTTTCTCGGGCTCAAAGCAAAACTGGGCGTTGAGAAAGTCAGCATTCTCATAAGATTTGAGGGGAGTTTCAAGCCGACCTTCAAGACTAGCAGCGTACCCGACGAACTCAAAGAAGCTACGGAGGTGGCTATGATTCTCGGAATTGATTGTTGACCACGCATATAGGTTCTCCAAAGTCACGGCTGCGGGAGTTCCTATGGCTCGGCGGTTCTCAATACTCTGCATCAGAAGAGCATAGGCAACCAGCCTTTCCAGAGCCTTACAATCAATCAGAGCTCTTCTGAGCTGATTCTTGACATCATAGTATTTGCGACATAGTTCACGATAGTAGCCGTCAGCAAGGCTATTCCCGCTGAAGAGCTGAAAACCGTGCATAGCATATCCATATGCATCAGATGTATTTATTACGCCATACCTGAGTGCCGTAATAGCCAAGTCCAGACACCTCTCCAATACGTTCATGAAGCTACCTATCTCATTCAGGTTTGGCCTACGTATGTGCCTCTTTTGCAGCTCATCATGATGTCTGCTAATGAAGTGTAGAACTGTGTTCGCGAATCTCATCTCCTGGTCAAACTTCATGGCCCAGACAGACTCTGAGACATCATCACCGGTAAGCGGGGATGACGGCCTTCTGAGAGTCTGTCGCGGGAGTCTTCCCGAACTATCCTCCTTCATCTTCAGGTTAAGTCTGTCAAGGAAATCTATGGCCTTGTCAACCATGCCATTCTCAAGATATCTGCTGATAAATGCACATAGCCCTTCGCCGGAGATACTGAGTAATGCTGCCATCTTGCGGCTCGTCTTCTCCAGTACCTCCGTTACCTCCCTTACATTCAGAAGCCACACGTCGTTCGAGATAAACTCTTGTTCGCCCAGTGAAGCACATATCGTGACGATCACAGCTCTTTCTAGTAGTGTGGCATTCTCCGGAGGGATATCAAAACAGACCACACCTTTGGCTCCGCCGGACTTTGACACATGGCATATCGCATCGGGGTGTGTACTGGAGGGTCTACGCACCAAAAGAGCGTATGTGAGACCGGAAGATGGAACTGTCTCATCTAGTTCAAACATAGTCCTTACGCATTCGTGCTCTGAGTCTAGTTCAGCATGCAACAGACTAATGCTTTCCGTTTCAGATATCCCCTCATGAGTGTCTTCCTGCGGTGTAGATAGGATATCATCAACATCTATATCTCTCAGAGATATCTCATCTGTCTGAAGTGAGTCCATTATCATTTTGGTTGCTGCGCCATGTAAGCGAAGGCATAGCTCAATGTTCCCACGTATGTCAGCGCTGTGCGCCATAGCTGCATTTGTGAAATTCGCACTTCCTACCAGTGCGATGGATGAGTTACTGTGATAGGGGTTAAGCAGTACAACCTTAGCGTGCAGCTTCCGTCCCGGAATCAGGAGCTCCTGCACAGTGAGGCCTACAGATGAACGCTTGCGCCATTTCGTCAGCAGTGACTTGTCAATGGTATTGGTATGTTGCTGCAAAATCAGCCTTACGTGAGTTATTGAGAAGCGACCAACCAGATTGTCCAGAAGAGAACCAACTTCCGCATCAAAATAGGGACTGACTATGGTTAGACTCACCTTGTCAGGATTATGCAGGCTGCCAATCTGGTCAATTAGAGGTACATCGAGATTGTGTATGAGACTCACATCACCTTTAGCTGGCCTGCCATATGGGAATTCGGAACAAATGAGCTGTAGCTGTCCCATACTCTCCCTCAACGTGCTCACATGGTTACAGTATCGTCTGGAGAGCGCGTCGATAAAACCATATGCCTCACCAAGCACGGCCACATACGAAGATGCGTTCTGTGTCTCATATGTGAAACATGACACCATTTCAAGATTAGCTGTCAGGCCGGGGCGTGTAGCATTCATACTGCCAACAAGAACCTTGGCTTTGTCTTTGGCTAGCAGTAGCCACAGCTTTGGATGGAATACCCTCAGCGAAGGCCCCGGTAGCCTTACAGGAATGAGTGAATATCGGCGATTTATCTGTGTTCCACCCTTGGGGTTTTGACATAGTTCGCCGTACTTGCCGGCATCAATGAATACTGTGATGTTAGGACAGGTTTGAAGGGCCTTAGATCTGAGTATCTTTTCCTCAAAAAAACCGGGTGAAAACTCGTAAGTAGTGATAAAAGCATGAGTGAAGCCACCCTGTTTGTTGAGTTCATCAATGAAGCCTAACATAGTTTTCTCACTGCCCCACCCGTATTTCAGATATGATTGTGTCAGCAGGAGGGTACATGCTGGGTATGTCATCATCAAGTTGCATAAGACCCAAGTCGCATAGTATCTGCCTTGCAGACTCAAAGCGCGAGTTGCCGGGACTTGGCCCATCGAAGGAATTCTCAAAATAGATGTGCCCATTATCCCATGTAAGCCATGATGTATCACCAGTCTTCTCTGGAACCATCATCTCATGCTGTTCAACAACAAAACGTGCGAGCAGCACTTCTAGAAACCTCTCCAATGAGAGCAACCGCCAGTCCTGTTTGTGCGAGAAATGCAGATACATCATAAGGGCAGATATATCTTTCTGTTCCTGTGATGCATTCATCGCCCATCCCCAGTATCGCTCATGACTCTTCAGTCTGAAGCATCGCTCCAACAGAAGGAACATGACTAATAGACATCTTGCGGCAGCTTCAGGTCGTGAAGACCTAATAGCAGCACGCAACTCACCCGTCAGACACTCCTCGCTCATGACGCTATCCGCGGACATGAGATTCCAAGGGTCGGAGCCATCGTAAGCTAGACGTTGCTCAACTACATTTAAGAGTTGCCCAAGAGTAGTTGTCTCGAGTCTTACAGTCTTGAGTCGCATAAGCTGACATAAGGATTTCTCTATACCACCGTCCTTTAGCATCCGAATAATCTGCGCAATGGTTAGCCCCTTTCCTGAATGCTCAGACAGGGTCTCGAGAACGATAACAAGAAGACCTTCCAGTGCAAGAGAGAAGTAGTGATGTAAGAAGAAGACTCGCCATCTGTTCGAAATGTCAAGAAACCTCTCATTGAGCCTGAATGACTTTGCTTTGGAGGGTGCAATGTCAGTATTACACAGACATTGACCGTAGTAGGTCATGCAGCGAAACTGGCGTTCAGTAAATGGCAGGCCCTGTCTGGAACACAATGAGGCGCAGTCAAGAAGTAGCCTAAGTGAGTCTGGACGAAAACTCGGCTGGATGTTGATGCCGTTTGTTCGCTCGAAGAGTATATCCCTCAGAATGTCCCTTTCTGTGCCTGAACTGCTATGTAGGCGACACAAGCAGACGTGCTGCCCGAATTCCTCCAGCACTTTCATGGGAACTGATTTGCGGCTACAAGCATACTCCCTGTAGAAAACGGTATCCTTGACAATGGCATGGAAACGCTGCAACATCGCCCTGATAGCCTTGTCATTTGAAACATCGTAGACAACTTCCCTTGAGAGGTTGTCTAGATACCGTGGAGTGAAGAAACTAAGATTGATTAGTGAACCTTTGTAGTTGAGGCCAAAGCCGCCTTCCTCATCACTCTTGATATGCTGAATCTCTCCGAGATCAATGGTATTCTTCCCCGGCCTAAGATAGTTGATACATTCGGTCTTGCCCACTACTCCGTCAAGGTCAAGATTCTGATCTGCATGATGCAGAAGACACGCTACTGCAAACGCAGCGTCCCTCCAGTATATCCCTTCTGTAAGCTCTCTATTGCTAGATGGATTCTCCCTTGTCATGACATCATGTATTGCCCATAGGGAGTAGGAATAGTATCTCGCTCTTCTGCCAATAGCCGTAATGCCAAACAGCAATTGATTGACAAGTCGTTGTGATACGCGGTTAGCCAAGCCCAAGGGATCCCGCGAGGTCGAGCATATGACTTTAGCACTCCATTGTGCTAGGGCACAGGAATCCATGTTCGTCCTAGGCATTCTAACTCTCCCTACTTGTCAGGCATCGGTCGAGAGTCACTGCAATAGAGACCCATGGCGCTCACTGAGAACTTGGAGTATGTAGCCATCATCTGCTACTTCTTGCTGCTATAATAGCACGGGTTGCAGTGCGTGTCCAGAGGCAGGTCCCTTATGGCGGCAAGAGCTGTGTGGATCAACTAAGAGGAGGTGCCAAAGTGGCCACTGCTCGGCGTTCGGACTCGCGTGAGGCTATGGAGGGCAGGTGTGGCGGCGTCGCGGTTTTGGCTGGCAATTAGGTGCCTGTGTGATATAAACACTATTTCCAATTTACGATTTCAGATTTGCAGATTGGTGCAAGCAGATAAGGAGACATGGTTGTGGCTGAGATGATATACAGGGTGCTTGGGAAGACGGGTTTGAAGGTGTCGGTGGTGGGTTACGGGGCGTCGCCTTTGGGGGCGGAGTTCGGGACGATAGACCCGGCGGAAGGTAAGCGGGCCGTTGATACGGCGATCGCGGCTGGCATCAACTATTTCGATGTGGCCCCCTACTACGGTCGGACGCTGGCAGAGACGCGGCTGGGCGAATTCCTCGAAGGCAAACGTAAGAGCGTCGTGCTTGCGACGAAGTGCGCCAGGTATGATGTGAAGGGTTTTGATTTTTCGCAGAAGCGGATACTGGCGAGCATTGACGAGAGCCTGAAGCGGCTGCGGACGGACTGGGTGGAGGTGTTCCAGGTGCATGATGTGGAGTACGGGACGAACAAGCAGGTGCTGGAGGAGGCGATACCGGCGTGTCAGAAGGTGGTGAAGGCGGGCAAGGCGAGGTTCGTGGGGATAACGGGCTATCCGGTGCATAATCTGAAGCGGCTGGCGGAGCAGGCGGAGATCGATACGATACTGACGTATTGCCGGTACAATCTGCTGGACACGGCGGCGGAGGAGGTGCTTGTGCCGCTGGCAAAGGAGAGGAAGCTGGGGCTCATCAATGCCAGCCCGCTCCATATGCGGGCGCTGACGAATACGGGAGTGCCCGAGTGGCATCCTGCGCCGGGGCGTGTGGTTGAGGCGGCGGCGAAGGCGGCGGCGCACTGCAAGGCGAGGGGCGTGGATATCGCGGACCTTGCAATGCAGTTCGTGCTGGCGAATGAGGCTTTCGCGACGACGCTGGTGGGGATGAGCAAGGTGCGGCATGTGGAGAGCAACGTGAAGGTCGTGGGCACGAAGGCGGATCCGAAGCTGCTTGCGGAGATACAGGAAATCGTCAAGCCGGTGATGAATGTCTGCTGGAGAGAGGGCTTGCCCGAGAATGATGACCCGAATGCCGTTGACAAGAGATCGTGACCAGGTAGACAATAGCCGGTACAAACTAGACAGTAGTCAGTAGACAGTAGGAAGAGAAAATGCGAATTGATGCGCATCAACATTTCTGGAAGTACAGCGAGGCGGAGTATGGGTGGATAAGCAAGGAGATGGGTGTGCTGCGGCGCGACCATCTGCCGGAGGAGCTTGCGCGGGTGGCTGGGGTGGTGGGCGTGGAGGGGTCGGTGGCAGTGCAGGCGAGGCAGACGCTTGCGGAGACGGAGTGGCTGCTGGAGCTTGCGGCAGAGAATCCATTTATCAAGGGTGTGGTCGGCTGGGTGGACCTGCGGAGCGAGAAGGTGGATGAGCAGCTTGCGAAGTATTCGCGGGATAAGAAGCTCAAGGGTGTGCGTCACGTGGTGCAGAGCGAGCCGGATGACGAATTCATGATGGGTGAGGGATTTCTGCGGGGCATCGACCGGCTGGAGGAATATGGGCTGAAGTATGACATTCTGATTTTCCCGAGGCATGTGAATTGCGCGACGCGGCTGGTGAGGAAGTTCCCGAACCAGATGTTCGTGGTGGACCATCTGGCCAAGCCATTTATCAAGAAAGGCGTGATAGAGCCGTGGCGGAGTGAGATGAAGGAGCTGGCGAAGAATGAGAACGTGTGGTGCAAGGTGAGCGGGATGGTGACGGAGGCGGACTGGGGGGCGTGGAAGGCGGCGGACCTTGTG
>Ga0209164_1002012_pt1 | contig 23238 bp, 29 predicted proteins | sample MTBNYHSulfiMetaG_FD_187458 | JGI IMG/M metagenome (GOLD analysis project Ga0209164, IMG submission 187458) | Enrichment culture microbial communities from rom New York Harbor, USA that are MTBE-degrading - MTBE-NYH (New York Harbor Sulfidogenic)... | ecosystem: Environmental > Aquatic > Marine >... | reverse complement strand
CGAGGAAACGGAGTCATACCATGTCCGACGAGACCACCGAACGTGCCGGAGAACCGACAGCCATCCCGACCGACCAGCCCGCGCCCCCGGCCAGCGAGCAGGCCGTACCGGTCGGCGGCCCCGCCGACGAGCACGCCACCGCCGCCTGGCACGACGTGATCGAGCAGCTCGATTCGCTCGGCGAGGCAATCGGCCGCTGGACGCGGGCCGCCGTCAACGACCCCGACAACCGGCAGCGCGCCGAGGAGCTCAAAGAGCACGTCGAGACGATGGCGCACAACGTGAGCACCGCCGTTGACGAGGCGTCGTCCTCGGCAGCCAAGTCCGACGTGGGCCAGGCGTTCAAGGAAGCGGCCGAGAAGACCGGCGACGCCCTCAAGGTTGCCGGCGAGCGCTTCACCGAGGAGGTCGCGCCTCGCATGGCCTCGGCATTCCGCGGAGCGGCCGAGAAGCTGCACCAGGCCGCAGAGCGCATGGAGCGGCCCAAGGAGCCCGAGGGCGAACGTGTCGCCGAGGCACGCGCGGGTGGCGCGCCTGTCTCGGTGGACGAGACCGAGCCCACCGAGCCGGCGGACACCGGGAGCGAGTGGGACGCAGGCGAGTGAGCCCTGCCGAAGACATACGCGACGTCCGCGGTCGGCTGCGCGACGCGCGCGAGGACCTGCTGCGGCGGCGCAACGTGGTGGCGACCGGCGTCGGCTACAAGGTGGCGGGCGACACGCCCACGGACCACCTGTCGATCGTGTGCTCGGTGACGCGGAAGATGCCCGAAGCGCAGCTGGCGAGCCGCGACCTTGTGCCGCGCGAGATCGCCGGGGTGCCCACCGATGTCGTCGAGACGGGTGAGTTCCGCGCGCTCGGACCGCCGGCTGACACCCCGGCCGCGCAGTCCGACCCGCTCGATACGCGCCGCCGGCGGCACCGGCCCGCGCCCGGCGGCGTGAGCGTGGGGCACCGCGATATCACCGCCGGCACCATCGGCTGCATCGTGCGTCGCGGCGGCGAGCGCTACATCCTTTCGAACAACCACGTTCTTGCCGACAGCAATCGCGCGCGCATCGGCGACCCGGTTCTGCAGCCAGGACCCTACGACGGCGGTCGCATCGAAGACGACCGGATCGCCGACCTCGCCGCGTTCGTGCAGATGCGCATGATGGAGGAGACGAGCACGTGCTTCGCCGCAAACGGGGTGGCCACGCTGCTGAACATGGCTGCCATCCTTGTGGGCAGCCAGGCGCGCGTGCGCACGATGACCGCTCGGGCGACGGATAACCTCGTGGATGCCGCCATCGCGGGGCCGGTACCGCCCGACCTGGCGATCGAGGAGATCCTCGAGATCGGAGTCCCGAGCGGCATTGCCTTCGCCGACCTGGGCATGAAGGTGCGAAAGAGCGGTCGGACCACCGGCCTTACTCACGACGAGGTGCTGCAGGTCGACGTGACTGCCAACGTCCGGTACGGCGATACCGGTGCACGCTTCACCGACCAGGTCATGACGGGGCCGATGAGCCAAGGCGGCGACAGCGGCTCGGTGGTGCTCGACGAGCAGGGCCGGGTCGTGGGCTTGCTGTTCGGGGGCAGCGACAAGCGCACGCTGGTCAACCGCATCGAGCACGTGTTCGCAGCGCTCGACGTCACGCTGTGAAGGCGGTTGCCGATGTGGCCCTGGAAAAGGCGCGCGAAGCGGCCGTCGGGCACAACGTCGGCGGCGCTGATGCGAGCCCGCGACGTGGAGCGGCGCTACGCCGACCAGCTCATGTCGGCGCCCGGCGTGGTCTCGGTCGGGCTCGGGCGCACGCGGGACGGTACCATCACGATCGTCGTCGGGCTCGAGCGCGAGGACGACGACGCTCTCGACGCGCTGCCCGCGTCGCTCGAGGGCGTACGGATCGTCACGCAAGTCCTCGGCAGTTTCTCTGCCAAGGAGCCGTAGCGCGTACGCCGACCGCTCGCCGATTCGCGTGGGTCTGCGCACCAGCGCACGGGATGTGTGCGGTAGTCTTGTGTGGGTGGAGGTAGCTGGCACGACCTGCCACGGGAGAGGTCAGACATGGTTGAGACGGTGCTCGAGTGGGGCAGCGTGCTCCTTGCCGCGGTCGTGCTCGGGTCAGCTCTGTACGTCAGCGCGCTGTCGAAACACGGCCTGCGCGCCGGCAGTGCGTGGGCCAGTCCTGAGAACGTGTTCCTGCTGGTGTCTGACTTCATCGTCGGTGCGCTGCTGCTGCTCGTGGCGCTGCTGCCGGACGCCCGGCTCTCCGTATGTTTCGCGCTCGGCACGCTCGCGATCACGCACCTGTTCCGGTGCGCTCAGAAGATCATCGACATGCCGCGCCCGTACTGCGCGACGACCTCGACCACACTGTTCAACGTGAGCAAGGCGGTCACCGCCGCCGCGCTGTGGGGCGTGTGCTTCGCGCTCATGAGCGTCTGAGCGGGGGGCAGTGGCGTTCGCTCGCCGAACGCCCCGTTCCGTTCCGTGACCCGCCGGCAACAGGGCGCCCGATCGCGTCCCGATCCTGACTCTTGACCGCCTCACTATATGTAGCTAACATATATGTTGCCAACACATAGATGAAGGAGACACGCAAATGGCACAGACCGAAGACACAGCAGGCTCCGCAGGTGCAGGGCAGGGAGCAAGCGCGGCAGCTCGCCGAGGAGGCGGGATGCACGGGCGCTGTTGCGGTGGACGTCGCCACACCGGCGGCGTGGGCCGGGGCGCGCTCGTGGAGCCGGCGGTGATCGCGGCGCTGCTGCGCGAGGGCGGCCACGGCTACGACCTGCGCAAGACGATCGCAGAGCTGACGGCCGACGACGTGAACGTCGACGCCGGTGGTCTGTACCGCGTGTTGCGCCGGCTCGAAGAAGAGGGCTTCGTGCGCTCGACGTGGGTCGAGGGCGAAACCGGCCCGCAGCGTCGCGAGTACGAGCTCACCGCCGAAGCGCGCGAGCTTGCCCAAGACTGGATCGCTCACCTGCGAGAGCGTGAGCGGCTAGCAGGTCTGCTTGCCGACGTGCTCGAGCGCGCGCTAGCGGACAACGGTCGCGAAGCATAAGGAAGCGTTGCCGCACAGAGCGGCACGGAAGCTACAGGAGGTGGCGAGAAGATGCCTGGATACGATGGAACGGGACCTGCGGGCCAGGGTCCGATGACGGGTGGTGGCCGTGGCGATTGCGTGGTGGACGCCGATGAGAGGCGCGTCACCGGTTTCGCGCGGCTCGGCCTTGGACGCCGTGCCGTACGCGGGCGCGTGGTCGGCCGCGGTCTGGGTCTGGGCCTGGGACGCGGGGGACGTATCGGCCGAGGAGGCTGGCTGTGAAGGTCGCGGTCACGGCGCTCGGTCCCACCGCTGACGATGCGGTAGACGAGCGTTTCGGCCGTGCCCATTTCGTGCTGGTCATCGACACCGAGTCCGGCGACGTGCAATCGATCGACAACGCCGAGCACCGCAACGCCCTGCAGGGCGCGGGTATCGGCGCGGCCGAGCTCGTCGCCGGCACCGGCGTCGACGCGGTGATCACCGGCCACTTGGGACCCAAAGCGTTCTCAGCGCTCGATGCCGCGGGCATCGTCGGCTACGACGGTGCCGGGCGCACCGCTCGCGAGGCGGTCGACGCGTTCGTGGCCGGCAAGCTCGAGCGTCTTTCCGAGGCGGGACCCGCGCACGCGGGCATGGGGTAAGGCAGATTCGAAAAGGAGACATGCATGAGTCGAGTCAGGGTAGCGATTCCGTCACAGGGTGCCGGGGGACTGTCCGGCGTGCGTTCCGGTCACTTTGGCCAGTGTGATTGCTTCACGTTCGTAGACATTGCCGCAGGCGAGATCGTCGAGGTCCAGATCGTGGACAATCCACCGCACGAGCACGGCGGCTGTCTTCGGCCGGTAGAGCTGCTCGCGGGGCACAACGTGGATGCCCTCGTCGTCGCGGGTATGGGTGCGCGACCGCTGGCCGGTTTCGACGAGGTCGGGATTGCCGTGTACTACGAAGGCGAGACGGCCGACATCGCATGCGTCGTGGAGATGATGCTGCGAGGCGAGCTGCCCAGGATGGACGCGCGTCACGTGTGCGGGGGGCACTAGTGCCCGAACCGATGACCGTCGCTGTCGCCTCGGGCAAGGGCGGCACCGGCAAGACGCTCGTCGCCACCAACCTCGCCGTGGCGCTCGCGCGCGAGGGCGCGCGCGTCGCGCTCGTGGATTGTGACGTGGAAGCCCCGAACGACCACCTGTTCTTCGACACCGAGGCGCCGAAGGTGACCGAGGTCTTGGTGCCACGCATCGAGGTGGACGCCGAGCGGTGCAACGCGTGCGGTGTGTGCCGTGACGCGTGCGCCTACGGGGCGCTCAGGATCCTGGGCAGGACCGTGGTCGTCTTCGACGAGCTGTGTCACGGCTGCGGCTTGTGCCTCACGGTGTGTCCGCGCCTGGCGCTCTCCGAGACGCCCCGGCGCATAGGCGAGGTGCGCACAGTGCGCGCCGAAACGGGCGGCAGCGGGGCGGCTGCCACCGCCGGTGAGCTCACGCTCGTGGGCGGCCGGCTCGATGTGGGTGAGGTCCGCTCGCCGGAGGTCATCCGCCACGCTCGCGAACTGGCGGCCGAGCTGCGTCCGGACGTGATCGTGCTCGACGCGCCCCCGGGCGTGGCGTGCTCGGTCGTCGCCTCGTTGCGGGGAGCCGACCTGATCATACTCGTCGCCGAGGATACGCCGTTCGGCCTGCACGACCTGCGCTTGAGCATCGACCTGGCCGAGGAGCTGAGAATCCCGGCCATCGCGGTAGAAAATAGAGGTAATGGCGCTGGGTCGTTCCTTGAGTCCATTTCTCGAGAGCGGGGCGTCCCCGTGCGGGGACACATCCCGTTCGACCGTCGCATCGCACAGGCCTACGCAACCGGACGACTCGTAGCGGACGAGTCGAAGGAGGTGGCCGAGGTCATCGCAGGCCTGGCTGCTGAGGTGCGGCGATCGTCGGACGCCGAGCACGAGATGGGTGAGGCACGATGAGAACGATCGTCGTCGCCTCCGGGAAAGGCGGTACGGGCAAGACCACGATGACGGCCCTGTTCGCGCATGTCGCTACCGGCACTAGGGGCATCGCTCTTGCGGACGCCGACGTCGAGGCCTCGAACCTGCCCATCGCCTTGCTCTCCCAGACCATCTCGTGCAAGGCGTTCTCCGGTGGCTCGACCGCTCGCATCGACCCGCAGCTGTGCGCCGGGTGCGGGGCGTGCGTGCGCGCGTGCCGTTTCGGCGCGATCTACACCCCGGACGAAGACGACCCCTTCACTCCGTACGCGGTGGACCCGTGGGCTTGCGAGGGATGCGGGGCGTGCGTGTACGGGTGCCCTGCCTTGGCGATCACCATGGAGCCGCAGATCGCCGGCGAAGCGTGTACGGGGAGCTCGTCGGTCGGGCCGATAGCCTTCGGCAAGCTCGGGCCGGGCCAGGACCTCTCGGGCCGGCTGGTGACCGAGGTCCGCGAGCGAGCGGTCCAGCTCGCGCAAGTGGCCGAGGCAGAGCTGCTGCTGATCGACGGTCCGCCCGGCGTGGGCTGTCCCACGATCGCGGCCATCACGAACACCGACCTGCTCGTGGGGGTGACCGAGCCCTCGCGCTCAGGCGCGCACGACCTCGAGCGGCTGATCGGCCTCGCGGCCAAGCTGCGTGTGCCCGTTGTTGCCGTTCTCAACAAGGCCGACCTGTCTTCGGAGGGCGCGCAGGGCGTACGGGAGCTTTGCCGCGAGCGGGACGTCCCGCTACTGGGTGAAGTGCCGTTCGACCCGGCACTGGCCGGCTTCATGGGTGATCTCGTGCGGGGCGCAGACCCGGGCACGCTGTTCGCTGCCTCGCCGGGCCTGAAGGCCGCCGCCGAGGTGTGGGACTGCGTGGAACAGCAGTTCGAGCCGCTCGCTCCTCGGCTATGATGCGGGTGTGCCCGCATACGTGACCGCAAGGAGGTCGGCATGCTCGAGGACTACGGCATCGTCGGCGACATCATCGACATCCCTGGTAAGGCCGCCGAGGTGCCGCCAGGCGAGTGGCGCAACGAGGTGCTCACACGCGTCAACGACGCGGTGGTGCGACTGGGCGTGATCGAGGGCGAGTACCACTGGCACAGCCACCCGGACGAGGACGAGTTCTTCATGACGCTCGAGGGTGAGCTGCTGCTCGACATACGTGCCGAAGCCTCCGAGGGCGGCGAGGGCGAGGGCGGCGAGGGCGAGCCGGCTTTCGAGACCGTCACCTTGTTCTCGCACGAGGCGTACACGGTCCCGCGGGGCGTGGTGCACCGCACCCGTGCGCTCGATCGCTGCTGCATCCTCATGGTCGAGCGGGTCACCGTCACGCCGGCCGGCGAAGCGGCGGAGTAGCGCGGCATGTGCGCTCAGTGCGCGTTCCACCCCAACGTGGAGACCGAGGTCAGCTGCGTGGAGTGCGGCCGGCCGATCTGCCCCAAGGACATGGTGCCGGGGCCGGTCGGCTACAAGTGCCCGGTCTGCGCCAAACCCATGCGCTCCGAGTACGTGATCGTCAAACCCAAGCAGCTTGCCGGCGCGGTCGGCTTCGGTGTGCTGGCCGGCATAGGCGGCGGCATCCTCCTCGGCTTCCTGCCGTTCACGTTCTTCCTGCTCACTGCGGCATGGGGAGCCGGCGTCGGCGAAGCTGTTCGCCGAGGATCGGGCGGGCACCGCACGCCGGTCGTCACAGCGATCGCCGCTGTGTGCGTTCTGATCGGCGCCCTGCTGGGCGGGCTCGGCTTGTTCGGCGCGGTCCTGGGCGTGGTGGGCGTGTTCTTCACGCTGGGCTGGGGCTGGGGACGCTAGCCAAGTAGCTCCTTCACGCTCCAGCCGCGCACCATGCTGTCCGACGATGCCACGGCGAGCACGCTGTCGTCATGCGAGAACGTGGCCCCGTACACGCCTTTGACGTCCAGGTCGATCCTGCCGGCGAGACGCGGTGTCTCGCCGAGCGACACGAGCAGCGCGACCCGTTCGGCGGTCACGGCCGCGAGCGAGCCGTCATGCGAGACCGCCATCGAGTACACCCTGGTGGCGGGCAGCTCGAGCACGCCGAGCGTCTCGCGCGTCTCGGCGTCCCAGACCCTGAGCGTATCGTCTGCGCCCACGGTGACGAGCATGTGCGGACCGGAGAAGCGCACGGCGCTCACGGCTGCCTCGTGTGCGGGGAAGGTCGCGATCGGGTCGCCGGCGGGCAGCGCCCACACGCGCACGTCGTCCGCGACACCCGCGCTCACCAGGATGCTTCGGTCCGGCGAGACCGCGAGGGCGACCACGTTCTTCGCGTGACCCTTGAGCCTTCTGAGCTCTTCGCCGCTGTGCGGGTCCCAGAGCCGCACGGTGGTGTCGTAGCTGCCGGTGGCGGCCATCGTATCGTCGACCCAGGCCACGGCTGCGACCGTCTTGGTATGTCCCTTCAGCGTCGCAACGCTCTGTCGCGAGGCCAAGTCCCACACGCGTGCAGTGGTATCGACCGAGCCGCTCAAGAGCATTGACCCATCGGGTGACGTGGCGAGCGCGTCCACGCTCTTGGCGTGACCCTTGAACATGCCCACGAACTCCACTGGGTCGGTGAGCCACTGCTTGACCAGGTCGTCGACGCCGGTCGTGAGCAGCGTGCCGTCGGGCAGGAACAGCGCGCCGGTGGCCCAGCCATCGGACGCCTCGATCTCGAATCTAGGTGTGGCCATGAGCGGTCTCCTTGGCAGGTTGTGTCGATGGGTGTATTCCCTGCCGCGTACCATGGACCCGCACGGCCGAAGCAACGCAGATGTAACGCGCGGGCGTTGTGCCGCTTGGCGGAGGCGGGGACAATGCGGGCATGCGACGTATCGCGCTCTACTCGGACATACACGCGAACGCGCTAGCGCTCGATGCCGTATACGACGACATGCGCAGCGCGGGCGTTGCCGAGCGCTACTGTCTGGGCGACCTGATCGGCTACGGTCCCGACCCGGCGGGCGTGATCGAGCGGGTGCGCGTTTCGGGCGACCCCACGATCCAGGGCAACTACGACGAGGGGGTCGCGTCGCGTCGCGGCAGCTGCGGCTGCTACTACGCGACCGATGCGGACAAGGTCAACGGCGCGGCGTCCTACGACTTCACGGACTCGGCGCTCTCACCCGACGACGCGGAGTGGCTGCTCGGCCTGCCCGAGCACATCCCGCTCGCGGAAGGCGACGCGCGCATCCTGCTCGTACACGGCAGCCCGCGCAAAATCAACGAGTACCTGCTGCTCGACCGCACCGAGCGCCAGCTCGCGCGGCTCGCTGCCGAGGCTGGTGCCGACGCGGTGTGCCACGGCCACACCCACATCCCGTACCATCGCTCGTTCGTTGCCGAGGACACAGCACGCACGCCGGCAGTGGCCGGACCCGGGGCTTCCGCTGGGGCGCGCGAAGGCGCGACCGTCCACTACGTGAGTTCAGGGTCGGTCGGCAAGCCAAAGGACGGCGATCCGCGAGCGTGCTGGGTCGAGCTCGTGCTGGGGAGCGAGGGCGACGTGCGCGCGGCCGCCCCGGGTGACGGCGCGGCGGGGCCCCTCGGCCCGTCGGACGTGTGGCTCGGCGTGGTGGTGCACCGCGCAGCCTACGATGTCGAGGCGGTCGCTCGCGCCATGGTCGAGCGGGGGCTTCCGGAGCGGCTGGCAGAGGCGTTGCGTCGCGCATAATCAAAGCTGCGTTTGACAGTCAAGCGTGCGTTTGATTATGATGCATGACATGGAAGCCACACTCCTCAAAGCACTTGCCGACGAGAACCGGATGCGCATCGTAGAGCTGCTCGCTGACGGCGAGAAGTGCATCTGCGAGATCGCAGCGGCCCTGGACGCCTCAGACGCGCTCGCCTCGCACCACGTCAAGACGTTGCGAGAGGCCGGTGTCGTGCAGACCCGGCGAGTGGGGCGCTGGCTGCACTGCTCGCTCGCACCGGCTGCCTTCGACGCGCTCGCGGACCACTTCGAGAAGCTCGCGCGGGCTGCTCGCCGCGCGCCGCACACCTCAGACGAAGACTTGCGCGGCTGCGCGTGCGCAACGCCAGACAAGGCCCGGACATGAGCTCGAGTGTCGCGCAGTCTGTCTCCACCGAGCTTACGCTCTCGGACCGCTTCGGCGCACTCAAGATGCGCCTGGACCTGGGCCGCGATGCATACCGGGTCGGGCCGGGGCTGTACCAGCTGGGCGCGCCGACGGCCGACTCGCCGGTGCTCCTCACCTCCAACTACAAGCTCACGTTCGACCACGTCCGCTCGCAATTGGCCGGACTGGACGCGTGGCTGCTCGTGATCGACACTGGCGGGATCAATGTGTGGTGTGCCGCGGGGAAGGGCACGTTCGGCACCATGGCCGTGGCGCAAGCGATCGTGGATGCGCGCCTTGCGGACATCGTCGAGCACCGCACGGTCATTCTCCCCCAGCTCGGGGCGACCGGGGTGGCCGCGCACGACGTCAAGGCGTTCACGGGATTCCGGGTGGTCTTCGGCCCTGTGTGCGCGTCGGACATACGCGAGTTCCTTGACGTCGGCATGGAGGCGACGCAGCAGATGCGTACGGTGACCTTCGACCTGCCGAGCAGGCTCGTGCTGACTGGTGTGGAGTTGTCCGCGGCGTGGAACCCGAAGAAGCTCGCGTGGCTCGCGCTCGTCGTGCTCGTATCCGGCATTGGGGCGTGGGGATTCTCGACCGGTGCGCTGCTCGGCCGGGGCGGGACCGCCGTGCTCGCGGCATACGCGGGCCTGTTTGCGGGCGGCCTCGTGATGCCCGCCCTGCTCCCGTGGCTACCACCACGCGCGTTCGCGGCGAAAGGCGCGCTTGCAGGCGTTGTGGCCGCAGCCGGCGTTGTGTGGCTCGCGCTGCCGAGCGTCGGTGCCCTTGCGTCCGGTGCGGCCGCGCTCGCGACGGTCGCGATCGCGTCGTACGCAGCCATGAACTTCACGGGTGCCACCCCGATCACGTCCCTGTCCGGCGTCCAGGCCGAGATGCGCAACGCGCTTCCGTGGCAGGTCGGCGCGGCGGTCCTGGCGGCGGTGCTGTGGGTCGCCTCGGCGTTCCTCGGCAAGGGGTGGTGACATGACCGGTCTGCGCTACATCGACGGCGTGGTGACGCTCGAGCTCGATGCGGCGGCGTGCACGGGTTGCCGGGTCTGCACGCAGGTATGCCCCCGCGGCGTGCTTGCGATGCGTGGGCCGAAGGTCGAGATCGTGGACCGCGACGCGTGCATCGAGTGCGGCGCGTGCGAGCGCAACTGCGCGTACGGCGCGATCAGCGTCGACGCCGGCGTTGCGTGCGCCGCGGCCATCATCAGCGGTTGGATCCGGGGCACCGAGCCGAGTTGCGGCACGGACTGCTGTAGTTAGCCGGTACGAAACGGACGAGGGAGTATCCATGGAGATCAAGATCCTAGGCAGCGGTTGCGCCAAGTGCAACCAGCTCGAGAAGGTCGCACGCGAGGCGGTGGTCAGCCTGGGGATCGACGCGACCATCGAACACGTGGACGACTTCGCGCAGATCGCGTCGTACGGCGTGATGACGACACCGGCGCTCGTGGTGGACGGTGAGGTCCGGCTGGCCGGACGCGTGCCTTCCGCAGCCGACGTGGCCCGCTTGCTCGAAAGCGGTGCCGACACGGCCGGAAGCGGCGGCTGCGGCTGCGGTGGCGGTTGCTGCTAGAGCCCGCGCGCACACCCCTTACGACAACGATATCGAGGCGATCCGGCACCGATGGACATCTTCGCGCCACTGCAGTGGCTTTCCGACCGCATCACATACGATTTGTTCGGCCTGTCGCCGGACAGCCATCTCGGCGCCGCCGTCAACTTCTTCTTCTACGACGTGCCGAAGATATTTCTGCTGCTCGCGGTCATCGTGTTCGTGGTCTCGTACGTACGGTCGTACTTCCCTCCCGAGAAGGTCCGGAAGTACCTGACGCACCGTCGTGAGTACCTGGGCAACATCCTCGCGGCGATGGCGGGCGTGATAACGCCGTTCTGTTCGTGTTCCGCAGTCCCGCTGTTCATAGGGTTCGTCGAGTCCGGGATCCCGCTCGGCGTCACGTTCTCGTTCCTGATCGCCAGCCCACTCGTGGATCTGGTCGCACTAACGCTCCTGATAGCCTTGTTCGGGTGGAAGATCGCGGTGCTCTACCTAGTGTCCGGTCTCGTTGTCGCGATCGTCGGCGGGATCGTACTCGGTCGCATGAAACTCGAAGGTGAGATCGAGGAGTACGTGTGGAAGATTCGCATGGCGGATGCGGCCCCACCCGAGATGACTCGCGCCGAGAGGGTTCAGGGCGCGAAAGACCAGGTGGTAGACATACTCCGACGCGTATGGCTGTACGTGGTGATCGGTATCGCCATCGGCGGCCTCATGCACGGGTTCGTGCCGGCCGACCTGCTCGCGCGCTACGCGGGCCCCGACAACCCGCTCGCGGTGCCCATCGCGACAGCGTTCGGCATTCCGCTGTACAGCAACGTCGCCGGCGTGATACCCGTGGCGCAGGTGCTGGTGGACAAGGGCGTCGCCCTCGGCACCGTCATCGCCTTGCTCATGGCGACCGTCGGGCTATCGGCACCGGAGTTCATAATCCTGCGCAAGGTGATGAAGCCCAAGCTCATCGCGATCTTCGTCGGCCTGAACTTCGTGACCATCACGATCACGGGCTACGTGTTCAACTGGATCTCCCCGTGGCTTATCGGCTAGCGGGGGTCTTGTGCAGGTCGAGTGCGGGTTCCTCGGCAGGTCTGAGGGTGGGGCGCTGCACGGGACGCCGGGCGCCCGTTTCGTGCGAGCGGGAGCTGCCGAGCAGCGCGGTGACGCCGACCGGCTCGAAGCCGGCCGATCGCACGCCCGCTGCGGCGACGCCGGCCGAGATCACGTCGATGCGATGGTCGGGGTCGTTGATGTCGTAGATGCTCGTGCCGAGCGCGGCGTCGGCAGCATGCAGCACCCCGTCCGAGACGGCGCCGGTTCCGCCGTACGCGTCGAGTTCGATCACGTAAGGGCCGTGGTAGCCGAGTTCCGTGGCGACGGCGGTATGCAGTGCGGTGCCCGGCGTGAGCAGCAGAGCGCCGCCCAGCCAGCCTGCGGCCGCGCCACCGGTGAGCGCGTCGGGGTACGTGGTGCCGGTGGCAAGGCCGAGCACGTCGAACGCGGACTCCCAGGCCTGGACCATGGCCACCGATGTTCCGTACCGGTCATTGCCGGCGATCCTGCCCCAGTACAGGGATTGTTGGTACGACGCATCGGCAAGGTCTTGAGCGACAGAGTCGGCGATCGCTCCTTCGCCACCCACGAGCACGGCGTACGCGTCGACCTCTCCGTTGTTCTCGCTCGCCTCGTACCAGGCGGCCTGCGACGCCGGCGGCAGCGAGGTCGGGCGGGTGAGCAGGATGGGCCGGATCTGGTTGAATGCGAAGGGGGATGCCGACAACGCGTCGGGGAAGGCGTCTCCTCGGCAGACGAAGGGCGAGGGCACGGGAACGCCGGCGTCGATGTGCGCAGCCACGACGGCGTGCACGATCATCGCCGAGGTCTCGTAGCGGTCCGAGCCGGCCACGCGCACGACGTCGAGGCCCATCGCGTCCAAGGCGGCCTCGACTCCGGCCGACACGGCCCCCTGTCCGCCCACGATGACCGCTTGGGTCGCGCCGAGCGCCTCGATCTCTTGGGCGACCACGGGCGGCAGCGCGGCCGGGCGGGTGAGCAGGATGGGCGCGCCGAACAGGCCCGCGAGTGGGGCGGCGGCGAGCGCGTCGGGGAAGTTCGCGCCGCTAGCGACGATAACGGTGTCGGCGGCGCCAAAGTTGTAGGCGGCGATCTGCGCCGCGGTGGCATAGCGGTCGGTCCCGCCCAGGCGGTTGGTCCGGCTGCCCACGAGTGAGAGCAGGTCGGGCAGGTAGACGTCGATCGTCACGGTGGGCTCGAGCGCGCGTGCGGCGATGGCGTTCTCGATCGGCAGTCCTCGGCCGAACGTGGTCAGGTCGCGGTACGCGCCGGTCAGGTCGGAGTATGCGTACACGCAGAACTGGTCGGGCACGTGGATCGAGTAGGAGCCGTCATCGTCGGTGGTCGTCTCGGCGAGCGGAACACCCGGGTTGCCGTCGTATGCCGCTTGCGCGTCGAACGCCTGGACCAGCACGCCTTCCAGCGGCTGTTCGGTGGCCCGGTCATACACTGTGCCGATGATGTCGGCTTCCACCGCCAGCGCTTGTGTGACGGTTGAGGCGAGCAGGAGAGTTGCGGCGAGCACGGTGGCGCAGGCGCGCACGGGACCCCTCATGGGCGAACCCCTCTCGGTGAGCTGCAGCTCGCCTCCCTCGACGAGGCGGGCTCCTGAATCGTAGCACGGTGCGGCGTGCGTACGGTCTCTGGCAAGCAGTGCGAGGCTCGCTCAGCGATCACCCGCCGAACCAGGTCTGGACTTTGAGGGACCCGTCCCGGATCTGCGGGTACATTGGAGGGGGGTCCAGGTCCAGTCGCGGGTCATAGTTGTAGTCACGCGACCGGAATCCCGAAACGACGCTGTTGCCGGAGTATGTGGCGAAGTAGCTGTACTGGTTGTACGACATGGAACCGTTGATAACGAGCTTGGTTCTTGTGACGCCGTTGTGCATGTCGGCATAGATCGATCCTTGCTGGGCAAGCAGCGCCGCATCGATGGTCATGTTGTTGGGCAGGGACGGGTACCAGCTCGGAACGATCACATTCTGGCGGGCGACGACGCCACACGTATACCTCGAGCTGCTACTGTGGACCTGGAGGTCGTCGGGGAGGTAGATATCGCCGCTGGACGCGAACGTGACCTTCGCCGCGTAGTCGCCGCTGAGCCACACGTCGTCATCGAAGTAGAAGACGCCCGAGGAAGGTATGGTCGCCGAATCGTAGTTCGTCGATGTTAGGTTCCCAGAAGCCAGCCCGCCGGTGACGCGGTCGATATCGACCCAGGTGCCGTTTACCGTCACGCGATAGCCGTAGGTACCCGATGATGGGAAAAAGGTCCCGTCGGCAGTCGCCGCTGTTCGCATGTCGAACATGTCGGCTGTGACCTGCGAGAAGTCCACACGCGGCGCACGTTCCTCGTAGCCGTCGTCGAAGCGGCCGCTGCCCGTTACGTCCCCCGCGGCGGTGACCTTCCCGGTGACATGCCCGTCGTTGTCCACGTCGCCGTTACTACGGATCTTGCCGTCGATCACGGCGTCTCGTCCGATGTTGATGTCGGTGTTCGCAACGAACATGTAGTCGGCGAACGTCGGGAATCTCACGGTGGCTGTGATCGTACGCGTCTCGCCGGTAGACGCCAGGATGCCCGTCGAACGTAGCGTCAGCGGCCCCGTGTCCGAAGGTGGCTGCGCCAGCACGTGCCACGAACCACCCTCAAGCGAGGATGGGCCGAGCGCAGGGCTGCTGACATAGAAGTTCGGGTTACGACGCAGCTCGTAGAGGTAGGCGTTTATCCCCGCATCCGCTAGGTGCATCGCCGTCTCACGTTCGACTTGACGTCCCGTCTGCATCTGCTGGTGCACCACCAACGTGAGCAGCATGGTCGCCATCAAGAACAACAAGGCGGAGATGATCATGACGAGGGCGAGCGCCGAGCCCTCGTCGGAGCGTAGGGTGGCGACTCCTCTATGTCGTGTGGTAGACCGCACTGGCGGATCCGTCCTAGTCGACTGTGTTGTGAACGGAGCGAATCTTGACCCACGTGGACGAGTCGACGTACGCGGTCTTCCGGTTGACGGTAGCCGCATTGACGAGACGGACCTCGACCGCGGAGACGTCTTCGGGCCTACCGGCGGGAACCTTCTCCGGAGGGTTCTCGTTCGTGTAGTACTCGAACACATTGCCGTTCCAGCCACCCTTGAGGCTCTCAACCAGTAGTTCGCTCGCACCGTCCGGCCCGTACTCGAACGGGGGCACGACGGTCGTCGCCTGCGCAACCGCCCGGTAGACGCTCTTGCCCTGTACGTAGTACGTGACTCGCTCGGGGACGCCGTCGTGGTCGAGATCGCTGTAGAACGCGCAGTGTCGCGGCTGCGCGCTCTCGAACACACCCTCGCCCTCGGAGAGCTCCTGCGCCTGCCGAAGCTCCCTTGTCAGCCGGTCGAACACGAGTCGCGCCTCTTCGGCAGCTACGGAACGCGCCTCGACACTGTCGGCCATCGTGCCCACCGAGATAAGCAGGAGGTAGGCGGCCGACAGGACGACGCCGGTGAGCGTGAGGGTGACGAGCATCTCGGTGAGCGTGAAGCCGTCGCAGTCTCGCAGGAGCAAGCGGCGCACGAGCCTTCTCATCGTGACATCACCGTCACCATCGACGTCTGGCCGGCGATGACGTCCGTTGAGGCCATCGTGCCCGGCAAGCCGGAGACCGTGTAGCGACCCGGCGTCAGGCCGTCGAGCTGAATGTCCCCGTTCAGGTCAGCGGTGATGATCTGGTCGAAATCCCGCGTCTCGTTCCATACGCGCACGCGCCCGTAGCCATTGTCGCGTCCCCGGCGGTCGACGACGTGGATGCGCAACGACCCGGTCACGATGGGGTCCAGCGCGAGGTCGAGGTTGTAGGTCGAGCCCGGTGTCATTGCGATCTCGGTTGACGCCGAGGTGTAGTCAGCCATTTCCGCCACGACTCGGTACATGCCGGGCGCGTAGATGTCAAAGGAGGCCACACCGTCCGCGTCGGTGCCGGCGGGGCTGCCGGGAACGTGCGGTGTGGATGGAAGCGGGCCGTATGCCGACACGCTCGCACCTGCAATAGGTAGCCCGTTCTCCGACGAGGTCACGGTGACGGTGAGCCCCGCGGCGTCGGGGAGGACGAGCTCGACTCTCACCGTCTGGTCGCCAGCAGGGATCTCGAACGATGTCGAGGAACTCGCGTAGCCGGTGGCGCGCGCTTCGACGTCGTACCAGCCGCGCAGCAACGGGTCGAAAGTGACCTCGCCGCCGCCGGTCTGCCCCGTCCACTCGTTGCCATATGCGTCACGCATGGCGACATCGGCACCCGAGATCGGGCTTCCGGAGCTGTCAACCACGGTGATGATGGCCGTGCTGGGCTTCTGGGCGTAGATCGTGAGCCGCGTGAGCGAGTCTGGCACGATCTCGGTCGGGGTCACGCCGTTAAGGTCGAGGATGTAGTCACTTGACGTCGCGTCCACGTCGGCCGCGCCTGAAGGAACGAAGCCGAAGAACACCTCGCCGCTCGCATCAGAGCGTAACGCGCGAGCACTTCCGGAGGCGGGATCGAGCGAGACCGACACACCCTCCACGGGCTCACCGGTGTCGGCGTCGACGACCAGGATCGAAACGTCACCAGTGTTGACCAGCGAGCTCTTGCCGTAGATGGAGGTTTCCAGTGTGACTGACCCGTTGCGGGGTAGTTCCCAAGACACGGTGATACTGATGTTCTTGTAGGTCGCTCGCCCAGTGGCCTCATCCCGCGCCCAGGTGACCTGGGTATCGACCGTGAAGTCGTTGACCTGCTCCGTGTGCGGGATAGCGCCGGGAGGGTCGGCGTAACCGCCGCTCGTGTAGTACACGCCCACGTCATCGTAGGGTAGGTTTCGGGCCTGTTCGATTCGCTGGTTCGCAAGGTTGAGGCCCGAGACTCGTTTGGCCCCCATCTGGGTCGCCTGCGCCGAGAAGGTCAAGGCGCCCATGATCGCCACGACTACGATGAACAGGATCGCTGCGGCCACGACGAATTCAATCAGGCTCACGCCGTCGTCATGCCTGATCCTGTGACACCTATTGCGCCCGATGCCCCCTGCTCCATCGGGCGGTTTGTATAGGGTCGCCAGCACTGTTACAACCTCCATCCGTCCTGAAGTATCGGCATTCCGTCAACGCTGCTTGAGTGGGGAACGTGGCTGCTCGGTCGGAACCGCGATGGTGGAGATTCCGTGGATTGCGCGGCTCAGACGCGGTGCGGGGATACACTTTGCTGTATGCGGGGGTGATCACGTGCAGCCACGCGTACCCCACGGATGGAGGTAAGCGACGTGGCCAATCCACAGCGAGTACTCCTCGTCGAAGACGAGAAGGCGATACGAGACGCGGTGAGCGCCTACCTCGAGAAGGAGGGTTACTGGGTCTCTGGGGCCGAAGACGGCGGCGAAGCGTTGGACCTGTTCGAGAAGAACCGCTTCGACCTGGTCGTGCTCGACCTGATGCTGCCCAAGGTCTCGGGCGAAGACGTGTGCCGGGCCATCCGCAACTCCTCCGACGTGCCTATCATCATGCTCACCGCGAAAGGCGAGCTCGAAGACCGCGTCGCAGGGCTCGAGCTGGGTGCCGACGACTACCTGGTCAAGCCGTTCTCCCCGCGCGAACTCGTCGCCCGCGTCCGGGCGCTTCTGCGTCGCGCGCGCGTGGGCGAGGAGCCGCAGCGCGACCGGCTCGAGTACGGGCCGCTCGCGATCGACGTCGCGGCCCACAAGGCGTTCCTGGACGGCGAGGAGCTCGACCTGACCGCCAGCGAGTTCAAGCTGCTCACGACGCTGTCGCGCTATCCCGGGCGCGTGTACTCGCGCATGGAGCTCGTGGAGAAGGTTCTCGGCTACGACTTCGAGGGTTACGAGCGCACCATCGACAGCCACGTGAAGAACCTGCGCGCCAAGCTGCACGACGATCCCAAGAGCCCGCGCTTCATCTACACCGTGCACGGCGTCGGCTACCGGTTCGAGCCACCTGCCGAGGAGTCGTAGGGCGACATGGCACCTGTCTCCGGCAGCCTTGGCCGGCGTCTCGCACTGGTCTTCGCGGTGGTCGCGGCACTGACCGCAGGGTTGGTGGCGGTGATCCTGTCGCTGACGTGGGCGCGTCAGTTCGAGGTCTACATCGAGGAGCAGCTGCAAAGTACGGCCGACGGCGCATCCCGGATCCTAGCGACCGCATATCAGGAAGAGGGCGGGTGGACGCTTGCCACGTTCGCGGAGATGCCGCGCTTTGGCGTCATGAGCGGTTTGGCCGTCCAAGTGCTCACGCCCGACGGCAGTCTTCTGTACGACGACTCGTTCCACGGCAGCGTGATGGCGCAGCAGATGGGCGCGAGTCCGCCGTCGGGCTACCGCGAGCCGGATGGCCCGGTCGTCGCTTCACCGGTGGTGGTTTCCGACGAGGTGGTAGGTGTGGTGAGGGTGTGGTCGCTCTCGCCCCAAGGCCTGCTCACCGAAAACGATATCCGCTTCCAGCGGGCGAGCTTCATCGCTCTGGCGATCGCGGCGTTCGCGGCTGTGGCCTTGGCGTCCGGCGCGGGGCTGTTGTTCGCCATGCAGCTCTCCCGACCGATCGACCGCATCACGGAAACGGCGGCCGCCGTGCGTTCCGGCGACCGTGGGGCGCGCACGGGGCTGGCCGGCGATGACGCGATCGGTGCGCTCGGCCGCACCTTCGACGAGATGGCCGACGCGATCGAGGCCGACCGCGAGATGGAGCGGCGGTTGACCGCCGACGTAGCCCACGAGCTGCGCACACCCCTGCAGGCTATCCAGGCCACGGTGGAAGCCATGCAAGACGGCGTACTACCTGCCGACGAAGAACGCCTGGGCACCGTGCGTGATGAGACTCGCCGGCTCGCGCGGCTGGCAGACGGCATCCTTGAGCTCACACGCTTGGAGCGCGGAACGGTGGAGATGGAGATGGCGCCGGTCGATTTGGCCGACGTTGTGAGCACGGCCATCGATTCGCACCGGATGCTGATCGAAGCCGCCGCGCTCTTGCTGCGCGAGGACATCGAGCGCGGTTTGGTCGTCAACGGCGACCGCGACCGGCTCACGCAAGCCGTCGGCAATCTGATCGCCAACGCGGCCCGCTACACACCCGAGGGCGGAGAGGTCAGCGTGGTGACCCGGCGCGACGGCGACCGCGCGGTTGTGGAGGTCGCAGACACCGGGATCGGCATCTCGGAAGAGAACCTCGACAAGGTGTTCCGTCGGTTCTGGCGCGCTGACGACGCGCGTCACCGCGCCAGCGGCGGACTCGGCATCGGGCTGGCGGTGGTGCGAGAGATCGCGGAGCGCCACGGCGGCACGGTCACGGTGTCGCGGCGTGAAGGCGCGGGCAGCGTGTTCGCTATCGCGCTGCCGCTGCGCTGATGTGGATTGGGCCCGGGAGGCGGGTACATACCGTTGTGACCCCCTTCTCACCGGGGCGCACACGTGAGGAAAAGGCCCGTCGGCACCGGCGGGCCTTTCCCGCACTCTTTTGGAGACTGATTGGCCGGGCGTGTCGCCACAGATGACAGGAGCGCTGCGATGATCCTTGGCTTCCAACTGAACGCGCTGATCATCATCTACGCAGGCATCTTCACGTTCGCGCTGCTCGTGTTCCAGATGCTCGTTGGGCTGCGCAAGATCAAGTTCAAAGGGCGCATGCACATGCGCGTGCACAAGTGGGGGGCCTGGGCACTCGTTGTCGCCGCAGCGTTACATGGGTTTATGGGTATGGTGCTCTATAACGGGTGGAGGATCGGCTAACCCCACTCGTTCAGGAGGCGAGGGGCATGGCCTCTCAGGGGGGCTCTCGGCGAGTGTCGCGAGCTGTTGTGGCGGCGTCGGTCGCGTGTGCGTTGGGTGTGGCGTTGCCGGGGATCGCGGGTGCGCTCGTCTTGCCGCAGCTGACGGTCGGGCCGGAGTTTCCGGTTCGTGCCACAAGCGCGCACGAGAGGTGGGCTGACACCTTCGGTGACGTCGTCGTGTGGGCGGACAACCGCAACACGGCAACCACCGGATGGGACATCTTCATGAAGGACCTTTCGACGGGCATCGAGTCACCTGTCTGCCTTGCGCCTAACGACCAGTACTCACCGGCCATCTTCGGCAACATCGTGGCGTGGGAGGACGCACGAGGTGGCTGGCAGGCGTACGACATCTATGCCAAGGACCTGCTGACGGGTGTCGAGTTCCCCGTGTGCACTGCGGCGAACATGCAGCACAACGTCGCCATTTTCGGCGACCACATCGTGTGGAAGGACTGGCGCAACGACAACGGGTCGTATACCGACGCGGACATCTACATGCACGACTTGGCCACCGGCGTGACATCTCCGGTGTGCGTGGCGAGCGGCAACCAGACGAACCCCGACATCTACGGAGACGTCGTCGTCTGGAGTGATGGGCGCTCGAACGCACTGTCCTCGGACGTGTACATGGCGGACTTGGCTGTCGGGACCGAGGCGCTCGTGACCGCAGCGGCCGATCAGCAGAACTACCCCAGGATCTACGACGAAACCGTCGTGTGGCAGGACGCCAGGGCTCCGGTGCACGCGACGTGGGCACATGACCTGCAAAGCGGACTCGAGTGGCAGGTCTCGATGGCGTCCGGCGGGCAGTACGGCCCGAGGATCTTCGGCGAGACGGTCGTATGGACGCTTGCGGTACCGCCTCTGACCGGACCGACCGACATTTACGCAACGGACCTCACGACCGGCACCGACGCGGTTGTCGCAGCTCAGGTCCAAGACGAGCATATCGCCACTATCTACGGTCACCTCGTTGCATGGGAGCACTTTTCGTCCACCTCCGACCACGACATCTACGCCGCACGGACGGAGGGCCCAGCCACCCGCTTCGACGCACTTGAAGGAGCGACCAGATACGACACCGCGGCGGCGGCATCCGCCGACGCGTACCGTTCGCTCGTGCCGTGGGACCCAGAGGGGTACCGCACCGTCGTTGTCGCCACCGGCAGGAACTGGCCCGACGCGCTTGGAGCCAGCGCGCTCGCGGGTGTGCTGGACGCGCCGGTGATGATCACGCAGACCGACTACGTGCCCAAGGCCGTCAAGGACGAGATCGTCAGGCTGGGCGCTACTCGCGCCATCATCGTCGGTGGGGACGATGTGGTCGCGCTCGCAGTTGAAACGGAGCTGCGGGACATGGGCATGAAGGTGGTCGAACGGGTCGAAGGGCCGACCCGTTACGAGACCGCCGAAGAAGTCGCCCGGCGGGTGGCGGCGGTGCGTGGCCCGCGCTACGACGGTGTCGCCTTCGTGGCGACCGGCAGGGCGTTTCCGGACGCGCTCGCCGCAGCTCCGATCGCTGCGGCCAAGGGCTGGCCGATCTTCCTGGCGGGACCGGCAGGCATCACCGACTCCACATGGCAGGCGATGGCCGACATAGGCGTGAGCAAGGTGCACATCCTCGGCGGGCCTGGAGCCGTGTCGATGGAGGTGGAACAAGCGCTGGCGGTGCGGTTCGGCGGTGCCAACTTGACGCGGCAGATGGGCGATACACGTTACGAAACCGCTGTCGCTGTCGCCAGCTTCGGTGTAGACAAAGTCGGCCTGCAGTGGGACACGCTCGCCGTCGCGACAGGTGAGAACTTCCCCGATGCGCTTGCCGGCGGAGCGGTACAGGCGCGGACGCGCTCGGTACTGCTGCTCACGCGAGGAGACGAGCTTCCGAAGGCTGCAGCCGACGTCATGGCAGCGAAGCGCGATTCGATCGCGACTCTGCGCTACCTCGGTGGAACGGATGTCGTGTCGACGGCTGTGCGCGGCCGTATCGCGGGCGTGTTGCACTAGAAGAGCATTGGGACTGTTCGGTATCGCCCTACACCCGACACACCCGTTCCCGTACAATGACCGCGTGACGGGGCGCTCCCGCAGCAGTCGATATCCCTCGGGCGTCCGCACCTCGCCAAGAGATCACCCCGAGAGGAGCGCTCTCGCGCATGGCTGAGCCGACCGGCCTGCGACCCGACACGCAGGGCAAAGTCCGCGACATCTATGATCTCGGCGACAGGCTGCTGCTGGTGGCCTCCGACCGGATCAGCGCGTTCGACGTGGTGCTCGACCAGCCCATCCCCCACAAGGGCGAGGTGCTCACGAAGCTGTCGCTTTTCTGGTTCGACCTTCTCGGCGACATCGTGCCCAACCACTTCCTGTCCGCCGACGTTGCCGATCTGCCCGAGCAGTTCGCGCCGCACGCAGATTGGCTGGCCGGACGGTTCATGCTCGTGAAGAAGGCGCGCGTCTTCCCCGTCGAGTGCATCGTGCGCGGGTATCTAGCCGGGTCCGGCTGGAAGGAGTACCAGCGCAACGGCACGGTGTGCGGCATGCCGCTCGGGGGTCACCTTCGCGAGTCCGACAAGCTCGACGAGCCGCAGTTCACACCGTCCACAAAGGCCGAGATCGGCCAGCACGACATGAACATCACCTTCGAAGAGGCTGCCGATATCGTGGGCGCGCAGGTGGCCGAGACGCTCGACCGCACGTCAGTGGCGCTCTACGAGCGGGCGCGCGACCACGCGGCCGAGCGAGGCATCATCATCGCCGACACCAAGTTCGAGTTCGGCGATATCGACGGCGAGATCACCCTGGTCGACGAGGTCCTCACGCCGGACTCGTCCCGTTTCTGGCCGGCCGAGGAGTACGAACCCGGCCGAGGACAGGCCAGCTTCGACAAGCAGTACGTGCGTGACTGGCTCGAAGCGAGCGGGTGGGACAAGACGCCCCCGCCGCCGACGCTGCCCGACGAGATCGTCGCCGGCACGTCGAAGCGCTATATCGAGGCGTACGAGAAGATCACGGGCCGCACGTTTGTGCCCGAGAGAGGCGAGTGAGGCATGACACGACGCGGGGCGCAGAATCCGCGGCACCGCAAGGACGACCTGGGCAGGACCCGAAAGAGCGCCGCGAGCGCGAAGCCCAAGCGCACGGCGGGCGAGAAGTCGTCGGGCGGCTCTTCGGCAGGTAAGAGGAAGGCGGCGCAGCCCCAGGTCACAGGCTGGCGCCGGTTCCTGCAGCCACTGCCCACCCCGGACACGCCGGAGTTCAAGCGCTGGCGCAAGATCTGGGGCGCGCTGTTCGTGGCCGGCGTGATCTTCACCCTGTTCTCGCTGTACCAGTGGAAGACGCAGATCGGCACGTACTCGCTGTTCGTGGCATACGCGTGCTTGTTCTCGGCGATATTCATCGACATCACCAAGATCCGGCGGATGCGCAGGGAGTGGGCCGAGGGGCAGACGGGCATGGGCAGCAGTAAGGGTGGCAAGAAGGCGAGCGGTTCGGGCGACGGTTCTTCGGCAGGTAAGAAGGGGGACGCCTAAGTCATGACGCGATACGAGATCTTCGTGACGTACAAGCAGGGCATCTTCGACCCGCCGGGGGCCACGGCCGAGCGTGCGCTGCACAACCTGGGCTACCAGGGCGTGGAAAGCGTGCAGATCGGCAAGTACATCCGGCTCGCGGGCGATATGGACGAGGCCACGGTGCGCGAGATGTGCGACA
>Ga0209164_1002011_pt1 | contig 23244 bp, 19 predicted proteins | sample MTBNYHSulfiMetaG_FD_187458 | JGI IMG/M metagenome (GOLD analysis project Ga0209164, IMG submission 187458) | Enrichment culture microbial communities from rom New York Harbor, USA that are MTBE-degrading - MTBE-NYH (New York Harbor Sulfidogenic)... | ecosystem: Environmental > Aquatic > Marine >... | reverse complement strand
TTCTGCCATAGTTATGCACCTCGCTTGGTTTTTGGGTGGTTTTGTAGCTATTACTACCTAATTCGACAAGTGAAGGTGCATTTCCTATTTATGGCTAGTTAAGTTCTAAACTTTTCGAACAGACTCTTAATAAATGCATTTTCTTCAAACAACCTTTCTATGTATTCAAAATCAATTATCTCTAGCAATCCTTTTATTTTTATAAACGAACCACTTACAATATTATCTGGATTTAGTTGTTTTTCATTCTGAAGGTATTCAATTAACTGATTGAATACAGAGTCATGCAGCTTTTTATTATGTATTTCTCGGATAATTTCATTATCAGAATTCTTGTTAATTTCTTTGCTTTCTCCGGTTATAGTACTTCCAAAATTGGCTATTGCCGGAATATTAATTCCGCCTTTAATATCTCCTTTTGTAGTGTTACTTTTTTCAATATTACTAGTGTGAGCTTTTTCATGAGTTTGCTGGAATGAATCTTCAAGGCCATTATTAATTTGTGCTATTAATGAATTAACATTGTCACTATCTAAATAAATAAACTGTTTCAAGCTTAAAGACCTCCCTTTATATTTCTCCAAATATCTAAACATAGTATTAAAGGTTTCCTGTAATCACTAAGCGTTTTTTTATGGTAATAATTATACCATAATTTTCTATTCCTTGTACCATGATTTGCTCAAATATGACAGATTATACTGACTAATATAAAGTCTCTATTATAATTCCTTTTTATATGCCATATAAATTCTCTGATCATTTTTAAAGCAAATCATGATATACGTATCAAAAACTTGAATATTATCAACATTATTCCTAACTACTCCTTCATCATAACTGCCAGCCTCGCAAGCCATTTCGCCAAGACCCTTCTTAACCCACTCTTCATCTAAGGTAGGGGAGTTGGGGCATGCCTCTTTGCCCTTTTCAATTCTTATCGCACATCTCCAAACCACCTTGCCCCTCTCAGTCCTTCTCCGATATGACGCACCACAATCGCCGCATACAAGTAAATTCCCCAAAAGGTATTTTCCGTTATATTTACTTGCACTGGATTCCACTGTGCCACCCTCTTTTTGAATTAGCCTTGCACGATTGGCCATTTCCTCTTGCACCTTATCAAACACTTCAACAGAGACAATGGCCGGATGGCTGTCTTTTATATAATACCGGCTGCGTTGTCCGATATTCTTGCTTTTCTTACCTGTCATAAAATCTTCGGTATAGGTCTTTTGAAGCAAAGTATCGCCTTTGTATTTTTCATTCTTTAGCATTTTTTGGATTGTCGTTGTATCCCAATGCTCTTTGCCCGTCACGGTCTTAATCCCTTGTGATTCCAGATATGATTTTATCTGCCCGAATGTTAAGCCCTGTAAATACAAATCAAATATATTTCTGACTACCTCGGCCCGCTCCGGGACAATAGTTATCTCGCCGTCTACGCAGGTATATCCCATGAAATTCTTATACTTCGTAAAGATATCGCCTTTTTCAAACTTGCGTTGAAATCCCCACTGGATGTTCTCACTGGTATTTCTGCTCTCGTCCTGTGCCAACATTCCCCTCAACGTAATTTCAAATTCCTTATCCGTGTTGATCGAATCCAGGTTCTCATTTTCAAAATGCATATTTATCCCTCGCTCTCTTAAAAATCTTATAATTTTCAAAACCTCCAGAGTGTCTCTTGACACCCTGCTGATTGACTTGGTGATGATGTAATCGATTTTACCCTTTTCTGCTTTCTTGAGCATTTTATCCAGCTCAATTCTGCCGTTTCGCCGCAGTCCGCTTTCCATGTCATAGAACACGCCTGCAAAAATCCAGTTGGGATGGCTTCTTATCATCTTCGTATAGGTTTTTATCTGAAGCTCCAGGCTACGCAGTTGTGCCGGTCCAAATGTGCTGACTCGACAATATGCTGCTACCTTGAGCTTCTTATATTCTTTTGGTTTAGCTGGTATAATCCTGACATTTTTCATTTGTGTTCTTTCATCATCTATGTAATTGGGCAAGCCCATTAATATTTTATTTTACAAAAGAAAAGCCGTGAAAGCATCCTTTTACGCCAAAACACATTTTCATCTGCGATCCTGTAAACCCTTGAAATATCAGCATTTTACCTTCTGCAACAGGACTATGGACTCCACATGACTCGTATGCGGGAACATGTCCACGGGCTGGACTTCCACCGGAGCGTAGCCCAAGGCAGTCAGGCGGGCGATGTCCCGGGCTAAAGTCGCCGGATCGCAGGAAACATAGACTACCCGGCGGGCGCCGCTTTGGGTTGCGGCCTGCAACACCTCGGGACGGCAGCCCGCCCGGGGCGGGTCCAGCGCCACCACATCGGGCCGGTAGCCGGCGGCCACTTGCTCCGGCAGGACCTTTTCCACCGCACCGGCGTAGAACCGGGCATTTTTAATTCCATTTAAAGCGGCATTTGCTCTGGCGTCCTCCACCGCCCGGGCCACCACTTCATAACCCCGCACCTCCCCGGCAAAACGTGCCGTGTAAAGGGCGATGGTGCCCACGCCACTGTACACGTCCGCTATACTCTCACCGCCCCGCAGACCGCAGTACTCCAGTGCTTTGCGGTACAACACCGCTGTCTGCACCGGGTTGACCTGGTAAAAGGACGGGGCAGAGATACGGAACTTCAGCCCGTCCAGTTCATCAACGATAAAGTTCCGCCCGGCCAGGGTTAAATAGCGCCCGCCGGAATTTTTGCCCTGGCCAAGGGTATGTTCCACCACCGATACCACACCCGGTATGGACATAATCTCACCGGCCAGGTTTTGATAACGGCTTCCGGTCGGGCCGGTATCTCCGCCCAGGATGACCATCATCTCACCGGTGCTGCTCCGGCGCACGGCTACTTCCCCGGGCAGCGGAGCGGAGTTCCATTTGCCAAGCAGCGCCCGCACAGCGTCCGCCGCGCGGTTCAGTTCCCGGTGCGCCAGAAGGCAGGCACTGTCCTGCATTTCCCCATCTTTAACCACCCGGTGGGAACTCCCGGCGTAAAAGCCCAGCACAACACGCCCGTTAAGCCGCCGCACCTTGAACTGCACGTTGTTCCTGTAATGCCACGGGTCGGCCATACCGATTATATCCCGCACCGGTACATCAGAGACACCGCCGGTGCGGGCCAGGGTCTGCCGGACCAGTTCGGTTTTCAAGCGCAGTTGCGCCGGGTAGGAAATATGCTGCAGGGCACACCCGCCGCAATTCTCCGCCAGGGCGCAGCCGGGCGTCACCCGTTCGGCGGCGGGGGCATGATTTTTCAGCAGCACCCCCCTGGCGTAACTGCGGCGCACATCGGTCAGGCGGACCGCTATTCGTTCGCCCGGCACGGCGCCGGGCACGAACACAACCAGCCCTTCCAGACGGCCTACCCCTTCTCCCTGGTGGTTAATACCGGTAATTTCAATTTCGGCTTCTCTGTCCACAGTAACTGCACTCCCGGCGGAATAAATTTCAATCATTGATCTATTTTACCCGTTTTCGTCAAATCCCTGCCGGATCAGTCCGCAGGGTAATTAATAAGGCGGTACGAAATAAAACAACCGGCCGGGGATAATGCCGGGCGGTTGTATGTATATTGCGCGTATCTGTTCTATGAGTCTATTTTATCAGCGCCGGAACACCCAGCAGCGGCCAGACCACCAGCGCGAACAGCGCCACCATGGCCAGAACGATCAGGGTGAATGGTATACCCACCAGGAAGAACTGACCGGTGGTAAATTGCTTGGATTGGTAGGCGATGGCGTTTGGCGCCGCGCCGACCAGCAGCATGAACGGCAGAGCAGCCATGGACAGCGACGCGTAAAGGATCAGGTACGGGTTCACGCCCATGTATTCCGCCACAACCAGCGCCACCGGCAGTGTGATGGCTATAGCGGCCACGTTCATGATAAAGTTGGTCATCACTATAATCAGGAAGGCAATGGCCAGAACGAATACCAACCAGTGAGCGTTTTCAAACATGCCCAGCCAGTTGACGGCCATCCACTGCGCGGCGCCGGTCTCCCATAAAGCATAACCGATGCTCATGGCCCCGCCGAAAAGCAATACGATGTTCCAGGGAATTCCCTTTTCCAGGTCTTCCACCGTAAACAATTTGGTCATGAACAACAGTATCGCCGCCACCAGCATGGGAACAGCCTTATTCATGCTTTGCAGGGCAGGGACAAAGTTTTGCATGGCCAGGATGGCCACCACGGTAAGTGTCAGTACGATAACAAAAATCTCCTTGGCCGACATGGGTCCCATTTGCGATTTAACTTCATCAACCTTTTTCCGCAGACCTTCAATCTTAAGCTGTTCAGGCTTGAAGAAAACGTAGCACAGCAGGAACCAGACCAAAAACACGGTGCCCCAGCCGAAGAGGATCATCATTTTGGACATTTCGATAAACGAAACGTTATTGCCTGTGAACTCCTGGAAAAATCCCAGCGCCACCGGCGCCCGGGCCGCTCCCAGCAGTGTAATCATACTGCCTGCGCCGGCTGAATACGCCATGCCGATAAACATTGCCCGGCCGAAATTACTGGGCTCATCCACTTTGCCGTACATGCTCATGATGACCAGCATCAGGGGAAACATGGTGGCTGCCACCGCGGTATGCGCCATTAGGTGGGTAAGGCCGGCAGTAACAATAAACACGCCAAGCAGAATTTTCCGGGAGTCCTCTCCCACAATGGTGAGCATTTTAAATGCCAGCCGTGTGGTAACACCGGCCTTGGTAAAGGCCAGCCCCAACATCAGCGAACCGAGAATGAATAATACCGACGGGTCCATAAAGTTGGCAAAAGCCACTGTTGCCGGGCGAATCATAAAAGCCGCCTGGATCACGCCAATGGTGATACTGGTAACACCAATGGGGATTACCTCAAAAACCCACCAAATCCCGGCCAGGAGGAAAAGACCGATGGACAACTGCGCTTCCCGGGATAATTCAAATGCTTCACCGGCCGGGTCTATGGCCGGAGGCAGGGCCGGCATGAAATAAAATAGTGCAAAAAGCGCGACACCCAGTAAAGCAAATGCTAATCTGCGGCCTTCCTCCGCAAATATTTTTGATCTTTTTTCGGTTATAACCAACTGACCCGCAGTTGTTGCTTGTGTGGTATTATTCATTATAACCACCCCACTTATAACAAATTAATTTTGTTCAATCAATTACATAAATAAAAAAGGTTTAATCCTCAAGGTTAGTGAAATATATCACTTTAATACTTTAAAAAAAGATTTTTCTTTGCATCCCTCCCCTGCAACCGGCTTTTTTCCTTTCAAATTCCGGTTGTGGCAAGTTTTTAGCGAGTTTGTGCATAATGTAACTTATAGAGATTATAGCCCTTTTTAGAGGATTTGACAACTACTTTTTGTCACTACTTATAGTAAAAGTTCCATAAAAATTTTTAGCGGCTAAAAAAGTGCCGCCCATATGACAGACTCCGGCGGCGTATAATCAACCGGCAACTCCCGGCGCATTTCCGGACCCTGCGTTTTTTGTCACGTTTTTTGGCGGCGAAAAAGCCGGTGGCGGCGTCTTCCGCTCACTGCTAAATAAGCACCGGCACCGGCCATCTTTTCCCGTCAGCAGGAAATCAATCCGGCCGGCGCGGAAAGCCACCTCCCGGCACGTTTCAGAGTAAGCTTCAAAACCCGGCATGGCGCGATGCAGAAAGGCGTGGTGCAGTAACCGGTTGGGCAGCAGCGAGTCCACCGACACCAGGGTGCCGCCGTAATCAACCAGCAGCAGTTTGTAAGCGGTACGGCGACCCGGTCCGGTGTACGGCTGCAGGTAAACCGCGGCCCCGGGCGTTAGCAGTTCCCGCATGCGCCCGGAACTGGGAACGTGAACCAGCGCTTCGGCTCCGTCCACCGCGACACGGGCCACAAACCGGTTCAGGCGCTCTAAAAAGCGGGCCGGCACTATGTTTTCAGGCGTTTTTAGGTACGGCATTGTTATTATCCCTACAAAAAATTCTGTGCATTTAGTGCAAAGCTACTTTTTAAATCTCCGGCAATTTGATTATAATAACTATAGTGATAAATCGCTACTAATATGGAAGTGGAGAGTTTATAATGAAAAGTTTCCTGGGCATGAAGGAACCTGTCAATACCTTGACCCATTTTATCGCCTTTTTAACGGCCATCGCCGGGCTGGTGTTTTTAATCGTCAGCACCTGGGATGAACCGCCCAAGCTCCTGGTAATGACCATTTACGGCACCAGCCTGGTGCTGCTTTACGGGGCCAGTTCACTGTACCACTGGATTAAAACCTCACCGCGCAAAGAACTAATCCTGCGCAAAATAGACCACGTCGCCATTTACATCCTGATTGCCGGTTCGTACACGCCGGTCTTTTACTATGGTCTGGGCGGCGCCTGGCGGTGGACGATGCTGATCGCGGTCTGGGTACTGGCCGGCATCGGCATTATTCTGAAAATGTTTTTGCTGAACGTCCCGCGGACCGTATCCACGGCATTTTACCTGTCCCTGGGCTGGATTGCCCTGGTGCCCTTCGCCATGCTGGTTAAAACCATCCCCCTGGGCGGCATTATTATGATGGTGACCGGCGGAGTGGTCTACACCGTCGGGGCGCTGATCTACGCCACCAAACGCCTGAACTTTTTCCCCAACCGGTTCGGCTTCCACGAAATTTTTCATCTGTTTATCGTGGCGGGCAGCGTAACCCACTACCTGATGATTGTTTTTTACATTATCCCGGAATAGTGCCCCGAAATTCACTTCTTTTCCCGGCGTCGCTTGGCCGCCAGCAGGCGGGAAGCGGTTTCCTGTTCGGCAACGCCGGTTCCGGCGGGCTGTTCCGGTACATCGGCGACCGGTTGGACGGGAGCTTCCTGCCGGGTACGCGCCGGTGCTTCGCGCCGTCCTTTCTTTACAGCGCCATCAACTGCGGTTTCCGGACCGCCGCCGCGCCGGCGGCGCAGATCTTGCACCCGTGAGAGGGGATTGCCGACCCAGGCGGAGTATCCCTCTGCCACCGGACGCACCGGCCGGAGCCGCCGGCGTAAAGATTGCCCCACTCCCTGCAGGACCGCACGTTCCTCCGTCCCGAACACCAGCCGGCGCCCCGCCACGTCCGCCAGCCACAGCAACGCGGCCAGCGCCAGCAGGTACGGGGCCAGATCGCGCCGGGCCCGCACCACGGGAAGGTTATCGGCGTACGCCTGCTCCGGTTTCTCCAGCACCGTGCCTCCCCCGGCGGCGGCGATAGCCCTTAATGATTTCTCGTCCACGCCGGTTTCCCGGTATTCGCCGGGGAAAGGGACCACTGCGCCGCCCCTGGCCAGCACCGCGCCATCATCTCCTCTTACACTATTAATGTTAACCAGATATGCCCCGGGTTTTTCAGCGGCCAGTCCGGCCGCATAGCGTCCGGGGCCGGCCGGCTCCAGGTTTACTGTGGTCACCGAGCCGTCCGGTCCGGTAACCAGGGCGCTTAAGGTACGCACCTGCTGCCAGTCCCCCGGGTCTTCCACACTGATCTCCAGCATCTGTCCGGCATCTGGGGAATCCGTGACGTTGGTTTCCACGTACAGTGAGCCCGTGCTGCCGGCGGGCAAAATCCATGACAGCACGTTGCCCCACAGCCGCGGGAACATTTCGCTGCCGGCCCAGGCGGCGCTCCAGCGCCCGCCGGTGTCCGGCGTCCAGGCCACCGCCCGTCCCAGGCCGTACTGCCAGGCAGCCAGCACGGGATCACCCTTATGGGAGACCAGGGGTGTTTCGCCCAGGTCTTTGGGCGTCACCGTTATATACCCGTCCAGGGGCGGCACGTTTTCCAGACCCCGCAGCATGGCCGCCGATCCCGCCACCCGGGGATAAAAGCGTTCGTTAACGGCGAAACTGCGGGTAGCCATGACCGTTTCCTTGGTGAAGATGGAAGGAATGCTTGCGGCCTCCGCCACGGCGTAAAACCGGCCCCGGCCCAGTTCGGACAAGGCCTGCAGCATGCCGGCGTCCGCTTCCTCCCCCACCGCCACCGTGCTTAAAGTGATGCCGGCGGAACGGATATCATCCAGCAGCGCCTGGTAGTCGCCCCCGCTGGCGGAAATACCGTCGGTTAGCAGGATGATGTGCTTTACCTGGGTGTGCATGTCCCGCAGCGCCTGGTAGGCCCCCAAAAGCGGCGGATAAATCTCCGTACCCCCGCCGGCCTGGATGCTTTCAATGACCCGGCGCAATTCTTCCTGATCGGTGAGCGGACCCGGCGGGACCACCCACCAGGGCAGGCTGTCAAAGGCCAGCAGGCCCACCTGATCACGCTCGGTAAGCATCGAGATACTGCGGGCGGCCGCTTCCCGGGCCAGCGCCATTTTCTCGGCGCCGCCGGCGCTGCCGCTCATACTGCCTGATTTATCGATTACCAGTACCAAACCCAGGGAAGGCAGTTCTCCCCGGCCTTTAATATCCATTTCCACAGGCAGCGCCCGTTCCACCGGAGTGCCGGCGTAGCCGCCGGGCCCGAAAGAGTCCGGGCCGCCCACCATCACCAGGCCGCCGCCCCCGTCCCGCACAAAGCTTTCTATTTCGGCCATTACCTGTTCCCCCAGCATGAAGGCCGGGGTATTCACCAAAAATACCGCCTGGTAACCCGCCCACTCCATGGCGCCCCGGGGCACCGCCCCGGGACTGACCATCTTAACCCCGGCCCGGCCCGAAGCCTCCAGGACGCGGACCAAAGGACCGGCCTCGGCGGCCGACGGCGACACCACCAGCACCCGGGGCGGCCCGGCCACCTCCTGAACGCCGCCGGCCTCGTTGTTGGCGGTGAACACGTCCCGGGTGCGGTCCGCCACCGCCACCCGCACGCGGTAACGGTGCATGCCCGCTTCCCCGGCGGGAACCGAAAGGGTGAACCGGTTTTCCCCGGCCCGCAGTTGTACCGGTTTGGTGCTTACCGGTACGCCGTCCCGCTCCAGGAATATTTCGGCGGCAACGGCGCTATCCGCACTGATCAGCACTTCCAGCAGGGTATTCTCCCCCGCCCGCGCCCGGGGGGTCATATGCAGTCCCTCCAGGCGCACGTCGGCGCCGGCGGGGACGCCCACGGGCACCACGTCCACCCTGGCGCCGGCGGCGTGCAGGGTGCGGGCCGTCGCCACCGCGTCGCCGCCGGTGTCCCGGCCGTCGCTCAGCAGCACTACCCGCTGCCGGGTATCGCCGGGCAGCATAGCTTTGGCAAAACGCAGCGCCTCGCCGATGTTGCTGGCCTCGCGGCCCGGGTCGGTGGCGGCATGGTAAAAGGACGGCTGCAGCCCCGGCGGTTCCTCCACCAGAGCCCGGCTGCCGAAAGCCACCGCCCCGGCGGTGGCGCCGGCGGGTTTTGATTCCAGCGCCCCGCGCACCCACTGCTCGCCCTCGCTGAGAGCCGGACCCACGCTGGCCGAAACGTCCAGGGCCAGAATCACCCCCTGGCGCTTAATATCACTGACCAGGCCGGGACCGGACAGGGCCGCCGTCAGCAGCGCCAGCAGCAACAGCCTGGTAATCAGCCGGCGCCGTTCACGGCGCCGTTGCCGGAGGGAGCCGGACATCCGCAGCCAGGGCAGGCGCAGATACCAGGCCAGCGCCGCCAGCAGGGGAAACACCAGCCACCATAACGGTTCGTTAAAGCTAACGCCCACGGCTGGCCACCCCCCATTCCAGGGTAATCACCAGCAGCGCTGCCATGGCCAGCCATTGAACCAGGGACAGCGCCCGGCGTGGTTTCTCCGCCGCCCCGATTTCGCCAGTCCCGGCCCCGTCTGCCTTGAAGGGATCCCGCACCGCCAGTTCGGCCTCGGCGGCGCTGTAGCCGTTGACCGCCAACGGCTGGATTACGTTGCCGCCCTCCCGGGCCGCCACAATCCGGTACAAACCGGGTTCTTCCGGCACCCAGGCCTCCGGCGGGAAGGGCGGGGCCAGTTTCCGCGCACCGCCGGCATCGTCCTCCACAACCACTTCTCCCGCCAGCGGAGGAGTGACCAGCTTGACTTCATCCCCGGGTTTAACGCTCCGGGGCACCCCCAGGCCCGGGGGATGCAGCCAGTCCAGGGTATTCTGCACCAGCACCGGGAAGGCGGGACGCAGCGGCAGGTCCGAACGGTGCAGGTTCACTGCCCATATTGCCGCCCGGCGCCCCCCGGTATCGCCGTGGCAGAAAATGACTGCATTGCCGGACCGGATGTCCGCGTTCCAACCGGCCCCGGTCTGCAGTTTGCGGGCGTCCCGGAAACTTACCTCGTTCAAATCCACGTATTGCATCAACGGGCTGCCGGACACCGGCGCCGGCCTGATGTTTTCTATTACCTCGCCCACGGTGAGCCCTTCCAAAGGGGAGCCCGCCGGGGGATTGATCAACAGCGCCGCGCCCGGGGGCAGCGGCCCGCCCAGGCCGTCCAGCACCGTAATATCGTAAGGATATTCGCCCATCAGCAGCAGCCGGTACTGCGCCTGATCGGCCAGGTAGATTTTGGTGCCGGGCAGTTGTCCCAGCACCCGTTCCAAAAACAGGTTGCCGCCGGTAACCAGCAGCACCTTGCGCTCGGCGCTGTCGTCCGGCACCGCCCAGGCGATATTGTCGGCAGCCAGCATGTCCATCAGCGGGCTGTCCAAGCTCAGTTCCGCCCGGACCGGCACCCCGCCGGGCAGGTCCTGCCACTGCAGGTAACCGGATTCGCCGGGTGCAAGCTCCCAGCCCTTGCTGCCCGCCGGGTAACTGCCGGTAAAAAGGGATACCCGCCCCGCAGCCGGCCGGGAACCGTGGTTCACCAGGGTCACCTGGGCGGTTAAACCTGTACCCGCCGGGCGCAGGTTCACCGCCGCTATGGCCACACTGGCGTCACCCCGACCCACCGGGATAAATTCAAAGGCGCTTGCAGCGCTTTCGGCTGCGGACAAATCCAGCCCCCCGTCGCTGACCAGCACCAGCCGGGGGTGATCATACTGTTTGGCCATGGCCAGGGCCAGGGAAAAAGCCCGGGCCGGATCGGCGGCGTTGGCCGAAGGAGCCGTTTCCTCCAGCGCCCGGCGCACTGCACCGGGCTCTGCGGCGTCTTTGACCACCACCCGCGGCTGGCGGTCAAAGGTGATCACCGTAATGGACGCGCCGCCCCGCAGCCCCGCGGCAATGGAAACTACCTCTTCCCGGGCGGCCTGAAACCGGGTGGCGCCGTCCTCCACCGCCCGCATGCTGGCGGTGGTGTCCAAAAGGACAATGGTGCTGCGGAAGGAAGCCGGAGCGAACCACACCGGGCCTGCGGCCGCCAGCACCAGCAGGGCGGCGGCCAGAAGCTGCAGCCAAAGCAGCAGGCGCGACTGCAGACGCTGCCAGGGCCGGCTGGCCTCCAGTTCGGCGGACACCGGACGCCACAGCATGGTGCTGGGGATCACCGTCTGACGGCGGCGGGGCCGTAATATGTATAATGCCAGAATGGCCGGCAGCGTAAGCCCCAGCCAGAACATCCACGGCTGAAAGAAAAACATCAGGGGTCAGACCCTTCCTAACTATACAAACTTATGTAGGGGCACCCCTTGCGGGTGCCCATCCCTCGCGGGTGCCCGGCTTAACCACCGGGTTTAAGCACTCCGGCTTTGGGCAGTTCCCTCAGCAGCACGTCCTCCAAAGCATCGGCGGTGTTCAGTTGGACGCGCCTGGCGTTCCAGCGGCGGCAGGCCGACTCCAGAGATGCCAGATAGTGGTTCAAGCGGTCATTGTAATCAGCCAGCGCCGCAGGCGTCAGGGACACTTCCACCCGTTCCCCGGTTTCGGCGTCAACCATGGTCCATTCGCCTTCCCCGGGCGGTTCAACTTCCCCCGGAGCCAGGATGTGCAGCAGGGTTACGGCGACACCGTGCCCGGCGGCCAGGCGCAGCATTTCCTCCACCCCGTCCGGATCCAGCAGATCGGAAAAAACGTACAGGCTGGTGGCGCCGGGCTGTTGCTGAAGCCCTTTACGCAGGCATTCCTGCAGGGCGGTCCCGCCGCCGAATGTTGTTTCACCCAGCCAATGCCATAACCGGGGCAGCGATTGCCGCCCGGAAGACGGAGCCAGGGTCCGCTCCGGCTGCCGGTGGTCCGCCGCGGCCGGTTCCGGACCGCTATCGCCGGTGGTGCCGCCGGGCGAGGAAAAGCCGCCGGCCGCCGGGCCTGCCCCGGCCACCGCGGCCAGCCGGTCGCTCCCTGCCAGAACGCAGGTGCCCAGCCCCGCGGCAAGACGCAGCGCAAAACGCCCTTTATGTTCGTTACCGGAGCCCCAGTCCATGGACGCACTGGTGTCAATAATAAAAAGCACGGCGTCCTGCTTTTCGTCCAGATATTCTTTAACGTACAGACGCCCCAGCCGGGCGTAGGCCTTCCAGTCCACCCGGCGGGGCTCGTCCCCCGGAGCATACTCACGGTAGTCGGCGAATTCCACGGCTCCCCCCTTGCGGGGCGACCGCCTGCCCCCCGCGTAGCCGTCCGGCACTGGGCGCGTCCTGACCAGGCGGTGTTTCTCCAGGCGTTGGGCCAGGGCGGGAGCAAGAAGTTTTTCAGTCACCAGGCATCACCACTGAATCCAAAATTTCATCCAGGAGGGCGTCGGGAGTGATTTCCCCGGCGGCGGCCTCAAAGTTCAGCATTACCCGGTGCCGCAACGCGGCCCTGGCCACCCGGCGCACGTCCTCGTACCCCGCCGACGGCCGCCCGGCCCGCAGCGCCTCTGCCCGGGCGCCCAGCAGCAGCGCCTGCAGACCCCGGGGTCCCGAGCCGTAGCGGACGAACCGGCGCACCGCCGGCGGCGCCGCCGGGTCCTCCGGCCTGGTGGCCAATACCAGGCGCACTGCGTATTCCATCACATCGTCCACCATGACCACCTGACGCACCAGACCTTGCCAGTGCAGCATTTCCCCCGGCTCCAGCACCGTGGCGACCACAGGCGTTTGAGCGCCGGTGGTCAGCGCGCCAATAGCGAGCAATTCGTCCGCCGCGGGGAATTCTACGTTCACCTTGAACATAAACCGGTCCAACTGGGCTTCGGGCAGCGGGTAAGTACCCTCCATTTCCAGCGGGTTTTGCGTGGCCAGCACAAAGAAAGGCCCGGGCAGGGGGTGGCAAGTGCCTCCCACCGTCACCGTGCGCTCCTGCATGGCTTCCAGCAGCGCGCTCTGGGTCTTCGGCGTGGCGCGGTTAATTTCGTCCGCCAGGACAATGTTGGCGAAGACGGGACCGGGGGCAAAACGGAAAGGTTCGGCGCTGTTTTTGCCGTCGTAAACCTGGGTACCGGTGATGTCCGCCGGCATCAGGTCCGGCGTAAACTGAATGCGCCGGAAGGACAGGCCGGTGACACCGCCCACCGCCCGCACCAGTGCGGTTTTGCCCAAACCCGGCACTCCCTCCAGCAGTACGTGCCCGCCGGCCAGCATGGCGGTAAGCGTCTGGCGCACCACTTCATGCTGGCCCACAATGGCGGCTCCGATGGCCTGCTCCACTTCCCTCAGGCGTCCGGTGACCCGCTCCAAAGCGTCCTGTACCTCCATTACAATTATCCACTCCCCGCAACTTTTAACATTTTCAACTTTTAACACCTGGCACCAGTTTGCTTCTTTACTCGTTTAAAGCATTGAAGTACTGCCAGACCAGCTTTTCCATGTCCGGGGGCAGCGGCGCCCGGCCCAGGGATTCCTGGGCTTCGGCCATGTACCGGGCGTATACTTCGGTGTAGGGGCGCAGCGCGCCCAGGGCGACGGGGGAACGCTCCAGAGCCGTCTCGCTGCCCTGTTCGCCTTCTCTCACCTGACCCTGCACCTGGCCGTCAACGCCGCCGTCCGGGTCAAAGGGCGTATAGATCAGGTCCATGCCGCCGCCGGAAGAAGACGCCCCGCTGCCGCCGCTGCCCTGACCGCCTGAACCTGTGCTGCTGCCGTTGTTGCCGTCGCCGCGGCCATTGCCGCCATTTCCGGTCCCGCCGGAGCCGTCGTTACCATCGCCGCCGCTTCCGGTCCCACCCGACCCGGCGGCGCCGCTTGCATTTGCGCCGCCGGGCGCCGTCCCGCCGGCACCGCTGCCGTTACCGCCGGTACCGGTGGCATTGCCGGCCACCTGGGCGCCCGCACCGGCGGCGCCGGCGCCGCCAAGGTTTTGGGCCGCCGAGGCCAGGGCTGCCGAGGCGCTGCCCAGCGCCCCTCCCGCCGATGCCGTGGCGGCTGACCCGGCCAGGGCGGCGGCCAGCGAGTCGCCAGCAGCGGCCAGGCTATCACCGCCCTGGCCGGAACTGCTTCCGCTTCCTGATTGCCCGGCAGAATTACCGCTTGTTAACGCGGCACCGGCTGTATCACGCAGCGATTTACGCAGGGCGGGGTTTTCCACCATCCCCGCGCCGGCCAGCATGGCGGCAGCCAGCTCAAGATTGGCTTCTTCTCCCCCCTGTTGGGTTTTTTCCACCAGTTCCCGCGCAGCTTTTTGGATCTCTTCTTCGTCGCCGCCGCGCAGGGCTTGGGCCATGTCCTGCCATTTCTCATCGTCAACCGCGCCCCACGCTTCAGCCAGGCGCTGCATATCCCTACCGGCCGAGGGGTCAATTACAGCCCTGGCCCCGTCCACTTCCCAGCGGGCCCGCTCCAGTTCGGCCACAGCCTCACTGCGGTCACCGGCCCGGGCCACTTCCCGGGGCAAATCACCCAGTTTTTTACGCAATTCTTCAGGGAGTATATTCTCACCGTTAACCTGCAGGTTTTGGATTTGCTCCACCGCCAGACGCGCCTCCCGGGCCGCCGCCTGTAGAGCCCGCTGTTCTTCCTGGCGCTCCGCCCAGTATGGACCCAGGTGGTCCGGAACCACCTGCAGCACCAGCAAAACCGCGGCCAGAAGCGCCAGGTCACGCCAGGGCTTCCAGCGGGGCACCGCCGGGTAACGCGCTCCTTCGCCGGGGGCAAACCGGGCACAGGCGTCCGTACCCCTGTCCAAAGCCTCCCGGGACCAGGGGTCACCGGCGCCGGTTTCCAGCAACCGGAAGGCGGTGACCGCCTCACCGTTGAGACCCAGTTCGTCCGCCACCCGTATCACCGCCAGGGCGTCAGGCCGGCGATACAGGCGCACTAAAATCACGCCCAGCACGATTGCCCCGCCGGCAAACAGCGCGGCCGGGGGCGAAAAAGACGGGTACAGGCGCAGCAGCGCCAGCATCGCTCCCGACGCGGCCAGCCCCCACAGCAGCGCCAGCCGGGCGCTCTCCAGCCGGTAGCGCAGCGTCACCCGCCGGGCCAGGGGCTCCAGTGCCCGCTCCAGTTCCTTCCCGGGCCAGGCATAACGCTTATGTACTTTCATGCTCTTCAACCAGGATTTCATATACCATCACCCATTTTGAGGCTGTTGATAAACTTCGCAGGCGTTTTTGTTTCCTTGTGAAACGCCTCTCTCAAAGTGGATTCCGTTTCTTCCAAAGATAGCCCAGAAAAACAACCAGAGCTACCGGATACAGATAAACGTACCAGGGCCAATAACCGATTACAGAAAAACCATATGAGTAGTTACCGGTCAGGTCACGCAGCCTTTCAAACAGCCGAAACACAGGCCAGGGAACAAAGTACAGCACTCCGAAGGTTAGTAACAAAGCGGACAGCACTTCCACTGCACACCCCAGCCGGTTGCCACGGATCCTCAAATACCTCCGCCAGCCCGCCCCCCGCAGCACCAGCCAGATGGGAACAAAGAACAGCAATATAAAAAATACGACCGCGACGATCAATTCAATAAACATCAATCAGGCGCCTCCTCCGTTTGCTCACGTCATCCGCATACACCCGGACGATAGCTATGTACAAAGGCACCTGTACTTACCGGGCAACTTAACACTAATACCAAACAGGTTTCCTTACGGACCGGCGGTTTTCCTGCGGTACCGCCAGACATGCCAGGGTTTGCGGGGCGTGATTGCCGTCACCGCCACCAGCAAAGAAACAATAGCCAGGATGCCCTGATGCAGGGCAAACCGGGTCCAGTAAGGCCAGGACGCCAGCAAACCCCGGGTTTTTATATCCGCGCCGGTACCGCCGCCGGAAACAGTAACCGCCTGTCCGGAGCCCACGCGGGCGATACTGGAGGCAGCGCTCATCTTCATGGCATATTCATAATTCACCTGGGGCTGAAACTGCATCATCAGCTCGTTCATAATCGAGCTAATCAGCGGCACGCCGCGGCCCATACCCACTTCGCCGGCTCCGGGCATGGCGTCGGCCAGGGCGGACAGCGGGCTCAGGAACAGGTACCAGGGCACGCCAATCGGCCGGGTTTCCGGACTGTAATATTCAGACACATAAACGTTGTTGTTGATATTGGACGCCGCAATGCCCGCTGCGATGGGAGTGCCGAAAATCAGCAGAAAAACCAGCACCAGCGACACGATGGTGGCGGCCTGGCTGCGTTTCAGCACCGCCGACAGGCACAGCCCCAGGGCGCCGTAGCCCAGCCCGGTAAGCAGGCATAACAGCACCGCCATCAGCATGACGGACGGCGGCACGCCGCCGAACAGGAAAACCAGGGCTAAAACGGGCAGCGCCGCCAGCACCAAAAAAAGCAGGTAAGCCACCGAAGCCAGCCATTTACCCAGCACAATGCCGGTTAAAGAAGCTCCGGTGGACAGCAGCAAGTCGTAAGTGCGCCGCTCCCGTTCGCCGCTGATGGCGCCGGCCGCGGTGGCCGGCGCGATAAAGGAGAGCAGCAGCACCAGGCCGAAAACCAGGAGCCCGTACAAAGACAACCCCACCTGGGGATAGATGCCGCCCTGGGCCGTGTTCAGCCAGACAAACCCCACCGTCCCGGCGCTCATCAGCCCCAGGTAAACCGTCAGCAGCACCGGCGAGCGCCAACCCCTGGTGCGGGAGCGCATCTCCTTATTCAGCATGGGGCTCAATCCGTTGCGCATACCGCCCCAAAACCCGTCACCCGTATCTTTACCGGATCTATTGCTCACGCGCCATTCACCTCCCGGGCCAGTTGAATAAAGGTATCTTCCAGGCTTTGCTCGGTTTGCGCAAAGTGGGTGACCCGGACGCCGCTGCCCACGATTTCCTCTAATAAAGCGGCGGCTTCGTCCGCGTCGCCGGCCAGGGAGAACTCCACCTGTCCGGGGCCGGTACTTAACACGCCGGCCCCGGGCCGGTTGCCGATTAGCCCAGCCGGCTCGTCCACCGGGCCGATGCAGCGCATAATGAACCTGCGCACCCGGTCCCCGGCCAGCATTTCGTTCAGCGGCCCCTGCCGGAGCAGCCTGCCTTCCCTGATCATCCCTACATGGGTGCACAGATCGGCCAATTCCGAAAGAATGTGACTGCTGATGATAATGGTCTTGCCCATCCGGCACAATTCCCGCAGGATTTCGCGCATTTCCACCCGGGCCAGCGGATCCAGCCCGCTGGCCGGCTCGTCCAGCAACAGTACCGCGGGATCGTGGATTAACGATCGGGCCAGGCACAGGCGCTGCTGCATGCCCCGGGAGAGGGTGTCCACAAAGGCATCCCTTTTGTAGCCCAAATCCACCAGTTCCAGCAGGTCGTCCCGCAGTTTTTGGGCGCCGGCGCCGCGTATGCCGTGGGCCGAGGCGTAAAACAGCATGTACTCGCCCACCCGCAGGTCGTCGTACACGCCAAAGAAGTCGGGCATGTAACCCACCACCCGGCGCACCCCCCGGGGGTCGCGCACCACGTTGCGCCCGGCCAGTTCGGCCCATCCCTCGTCGGGCATCAAAAGCCCGGCCAATATGCGCAGAGTGGTGGTTTTTCCGGCCCCGTTCTGACCGATAAACCCGTATACCGCTCCGGCGGGGACTTCCAGCTCCAGCCCCTGCAGGGCCGCCACCCGGCCGTATTTTTTTACCAGGCCTTGGGTTTTAATCATCAGCTTTCCCCCCTGTAAGCCACTGTGGGCGGCAAGAAATAAAAAGCCGTGCCCTGGTTGGACCTGCCGCCGGTTACCCGCAAGCGCACCTCGCCGTTAAGGGCGGCGTAATCCCCCGGCAGGTTAAAAGTCCCGGCACCGGACAATTCCACCCATTCTCCGCGGCCCGGATGATAAACTTCCAGCGCTCCGGCGGGCACCGGCGACGGGGTCGCGCCGGGCGGGTTCTTAACACCGCCTGCCGCCGACTTGAAAGGGAAGCAGTCAAACCCCACCGTTATTTCGTTAATTGTAACGTCTTCCCGCAGCCGCGGTTTAAAGGCATAGATCACTGAACCGCCCTCCAGGCCAATCAGGCTGCTATACACAAAGGTGTCCCGCACCTGATACTGGGCCACTTCCGGCGTCACCAGTCCCGCCGGGATGGTAAATTCTCCGCCCGCCGGCAGTATTTGCGGCCGGGTGACGAACATGGTCAGGCAGCCGGGCGACCGGTGGTAATGTTTGATACCCGCCTCACCGGTGAGACTTTCGCTCCAGGCCAATAGTGTCAGCGGCCAGCCGCTTTCCACCCGGCCCTGATTCCTCATCCGGTCGGTCCAGCTGCCGCCCAATTCCGCCCGGCGCTGCTCTTCCACGCTCAGTTGCTTGCCGGGCGGATAGGGTGCACCGGACTTCGGCGCAGACGGAAGCCCGTCGGGATACTGGAATACCTGCCACACATTGGGGTATTGCAGTCCGTAACCGCTGCTCTGAGGATTATACTTCGCCACGGCAACTTCTAAATCCAGCGTTTTTTCCTCTCCGGGTTTTAAATCACCCAACACCTTGTACTGGCTGCCCCACATGAAGATAACATGGTCCAGTTTCAGATCGGTGCCGTTTTTCACCCGGCCGGTTACGCCGGCGCCTTTAATCTCCACTGTCGCCGACAGGCCGGTTGCTTTTTCAGCCAGTTGATGATTAACAAAGGATATGCCGCGGGTATTCCACTGGGAAGCATCCCCGAACTGCACCTCCAGATCCTGGCCCCGGATCACCCGGTATTGTGGAGAGCTGTCTTCATCCATCATCTCCATGGGCCGCCCGCCCATGGTCTGTACCTGTACCGCCAGTTCGGGATCATCCAGTACGGCGGTAAACTCGTCGCGGGTGGGGACAAAATACCCCACCGCGGTATAACCGGAGGCTTTACCGTCTTCCACGGCTTCCACCACCTGTACCATATTAACCAGCACGTTGCCGCCGGTCAGGATCATGTACGCGTAAACCCCACCGGCAAACAGAATCGACAGGAGCGGTACCGCCACCCAGGTAAATTCGGGACGCTGCATGCGGCGCAGCGCCAGGTAGGTTATTGGTCCGGCGGCCAGCAGGAATACCAGCAGAAACACCCCCACCGGCCGCCAGCTTGGAAAAGCATCCCGGGGCAGACTGTTGGTTTGGCCGATCAGGTTGCTCAGCCGGGAACTGGCTGCCATGCCCATGTAGTAATCTTCTTCGTTCTCCGGGGCCAAAAACTTGGCCCACAACGATTCCCCCAGTTCCCCGGAGCGCCAGGGGGACAGGTTGGGGTCAAAACCAAGCACCGTTACCGCTCCGGAACCCAGTGCATATTTCAAACCCAGGGGACGGTCTTCCGGCCCCCAGGGTTCTCCCGGACCGCGCAGTTCGGCCACCGAAGAGGGGGCGGAACCGGTAAAAGTGGCACCCAGCCAGGCGGCCTCAGTCTGCCAGCCGGATTGTTCCGTTATTTTATCCGTGGCCACTGAAAGTGTATCTTCAGGCAGCACCTGCAGGGATTGTTCAATATCCACCCCTCCGCCGATCACCAGGTGGCCGCCCAATTCCACCCATCCGGCCAGCGCCCGGCGCTGCCCGTCGTCCAGCATCGCGGCGCCGGCGGCGGTGGCCAGAATGGTTTGGAAGGCGTCCAGCTGCTCACCCCGGCGGGGAAATAAATCCCCGGTCAGCTCTTTCACCTTAGGCACCCGGTATACCCCGTCGGGCATCATGGGCCGGACCCGTTCCAGGGCGGGAGGTACCGGGCCCAGCACCCCCACTGCCAGAGGCGTGGGTCCGCTGACGACAGTACCGGGGAATTTAGCGTTAATACGAGCCAACTCACGGTCGCCGGACCGGAAAATAAAATCCACCCGGGAACCCGGTCCGTTGACCGGGTTCCACAGCGTCAGCTTCTTTTCGCCGCCGGCGGGGAGAGATACCCTTTCGCCGTAGCCGTGCATGGGAATATCCCGGGCCGGCTGCGCCGCAACGGACGGTGAACCGGCCGGCGCCGGCATCGTATAGCGGTAATAGTTCAGAGCCTCAATGATCCCGTTGAGGTCCTCCGTACCGGTGTTCTTTAACACCACCACGGCCGGGGCGTACCGGCCGGCGGCGGCCCAACCCTGCCAACCCAGCTCGGCCTCAATCTGAACAGGACTATCGTTCTCCGCGGCGATCGCCGGCGCGGCCGTCAGACAACATAACAAAAGGGCGGCCAGCGCCAATACCCGCCACCCTTTGCGCCTCCGGCTGCAATTATGTACTGTCATTGACAAGTCTCCTTCGCAGATGATCCTGACAAATGCTTCTACTTTCATGACGCCCGTTCCTTGCTGATAGTTCCCAAAAAACACATAAAAACATAAAAAAATTGAAAAGATTGCCGATTTGAAAAACAGCAGTATGCCCGGCACGCAGACAAAAAACGGGCCGCGAGTGTCAAGCCCGCAGCCCGGCGCTGTGCTGTTTAGCAGCATTTACTTTTGGGAAAGTTATTTTATTCAATGGCGGTATAAGGATTAATCACTACAAGCCCTTCTATAAACTTAAAATGTTTGATATTAAGCGAGAATAAAACGGCTTCATTGACCCGGGCCGAAGCCGCGATGATGGCGTCCATGGGCTCCAGACCGTGGGATGCGCGATATTTTGCCAGGTACCGCCCGGCAACAGTTGCAATATTACTGTCTACCGGCACATGTTCAAAAATATCCAGCAGACATTTTATGGACTCAAACCTTTTTTCCGTCATCCTTGGCGCCGCCATCAGTTCCATAATATTTATTGTCGATAACAATCCCTCAAAGCTGTTGTTTTCGATTCCTTCCATCAACTCTGTAGCCTTGGGGATATTCCGCAGGTGATCAATGAGTATATTGGTGTCAACGAGAATCTTCAAGCTCATCCAGCCTCCTGCCGGAACCCTTGCGGATATTTTCCACGTATTCCTCACCGCTCATATCCATATCTGCCAATATCCCTCTGGTTCTGGCTACAACTCCTTTGCTGGACTGTTTTTTTTGCCTGGTTTTTATAACCATTCTTCCGCCTTCCTCAAGCTGGACTGATAGAACATCCCCTTCTTTTATGTTTAACTTGTTTCTGATTTCTGAGGGAATTACAATTTGCCCCCTTGAAGATACCGTAATCTTGTGCACCCTCATCAGCCACCTTATACTACTTACTTATCTTATTTCATCTTATCGCCTCATGCATTTTTTGTCAACGGTTTTTAGCTCTAACCAGCGGCCAGGGAAAAAAGAGCGTCGGCCAGTTCCCTCAGCCGTGCGGCATCTTCCACCCGGCGGTGCCAAACAGCGGGGATGGCCTGTTCCCCCAGCCGGGCTCCGGCGAGGGCGCCGGTCATGCAGGCAATGGTGTCGGTATCCCCACCCAGGCTGACGGCATAGATAACTGCGTCTGAAAAGGATCCGGCATGGCTTAAAAAAGAGTATAAGGCCGCCGGCACCGCCTCGTGGGCCGCAACGCCGTTGCCGAGGGCCGCCGCCGCGTCTGCAGGGGCTGCCGCCGGCAGCAGCAGGCGAATCTGCTCAAATTTGCGGTGTAAGATCGGGGTGCGGATGTACTTTTCCAGCTCCGCCAGGAATGCCCCGTGGTCAAAGCCCATGTCGTCCGGCTGCCGGACCAGCAGCGCCACCGCGCAGGCCTGCAGCACCGCGCCCTCCCGGCCCAGTTCGTGGCTGTGCGTAATCAGGGCGCTGTCACTGGCAATTTCGGCGGCCAAACCTGGCTCCCGGTATTTCAAAAGGCCCGCCGGCGCCACCCGCATGGCGGCTCCGTTGCCGTAAGAGCCCAAGCCGCCGAAAAGTAAGCTTGAGGCTTTATCCCATGGCTCCCCCCGGGCAATCAATTCGAAAACCTGCGGCGGACCGGCCCCGTAACCGCGCCACGGCTGCTCAAAATAATTGCGGGCGAACGTATCAGCCATGTGCCGGCCGTCAAAACCGCGGCATTCCAGCAGTGAGCCCGCCATGCCCATCATCATGTGCGTATCGTCGGTATAACGAAGATCCCCCGGTTCCTCCAGCAATCGCTCCAAAGCATGGCAGGGGACGACGCGCGCCCCTTCGAATTTGGCGCCCAGCGCGTCGCCGACGGCGGCGCCCAGCAGGGCGCCCCGGAAACTTTCCCGCAGTTTTTGCATCTGTTCCCCACCCCCGGGTAAGGTTAATAATTCAGCTGCCATAAATACGGCATGCATATTTCCCAAAGTGGCGCAAATCAGGTAAAATTATGTCAGTAATCATTAAACGAAAGGGTCCTGTTAATGACCGCCAAGCACTGTAAATTATGCCGGGAAAAATCGCCAAGGGTTGCAGAGATCAACGAGCCGATCTACTATCATTGTCCCCATTGCGACCTGATATTTTTGGACGACGTTTTTATCATCAGCGACGCAGATGAAAAAAAAAGATACACCATGCACCTGAACAGCCGGGAAAACGCCGGGTACGTCAAGATGTTCGAGCAGTTTATCGATGCTGGAATAAAACCCTTTTCCGCCGGGTTGAAAAGGGGTCTGGATTTCGGCTGCGGCCCCGGTCCGGTGCTCAGCGAACTGCTCGCCGACCAAGGTATCGAAATGGATATTTACGACCCCTTTTTTTACAACAACCGGGAAATCCGAAACAAAAAATATGATCTGATTACCGCCACCGAAGTTTTTGAGCATTTGAAAGACCCCCGGCAGGAAATCGATTTTTTAAAGGGGTTGTTAAACCCCGGCGGCCTGCTGGCCGTGATGACCCTTTTTCACAATCAATGCGATTTCAAAAACTGGTGGTACCGGAGCGACTCCACCCACATATGCTTTTACAGCACCAAAACCTGCCGCTGGATTGCGGAACATTTCGGTTTGCAAATCAAGTACCTGGACGCTAAAAACACCTGCGTCTGGCAAAGAAAATAGTATTCAGAATTCAGGAGTCAGTATTCAGAATAAAACATCACTGACTCCTGACTCCTGACTCCTGACTCCTGACTCCTGACTCCTGACTCCTGACTCCTGACTCCTGACTCCTGACTCCTGACTCCTGACTCCTGACTCCTGA
>Ga0209164_1002010_pt1 | contig 23309 bp, 20 predicted proteins | sample MTBNYHSulfiMetaG_FD_187458 | JGI IMG/M metagenome (GOLD analysis project Ga0209164, IMG submission 187458) | Enrichment culture microbial communities from rom New York Harbor, USA that are MTBE-degrading - MTBE-NYH (New York Harbor Sulfidogenic)... | ecosystem: Environmental > Aquatic > Marine >... | reverse complement strand
GCATTAATACCTGCCATAAATCCTTGCCCCGCAGCCTCTTCATATCCCGTGGTGCCGTTAATTTGGCCCGCAAGAAAAAGGTTGCGTATAAGCTTAGTTTCCAAGGTAGGCTTTAGTTGTAAGGGATTAACATAATCATGTTCAATCGCATAACCCGGTCTTCTGATTTCAACCTGTTCCAGCCCCTCAATGCTTCGAAGCATTGCAATCTGAGTATCGTAAGGCAGGCTGGTTGCGACACCATTAGGATAGTATTCATTGGTGTGGATCCCATCGGGTTCTAAAAAGATCTGGTGTCGTTCCTTATCAGAGAAACGGACTATCTTATCTTCAATCGAAGGACAATATCTCACCCCGGTCCCCGCAATAATCCCTGTATAAAGAGGTGACCGATCAAACCCGGTCTGAATTATTTTGTGGGTTTTATCATTGGTATAGGTAATATAACAAACTGCCTGGTTATTCAGTTGATTCATGGTTGAAAAGGAAAAAGGAATCGGTTCATCATCTCCCGCTTGAGGGGTAAGGATGGAAAAATCAATGTTTTTTCCATCAAGACGCGGAGTGGTACCCGTTTTGAACCTTCCAATTTCAAAGCCCAGCTCTTTAAGCTGTTGAGGAAGCGCAATCGAGGGAAAATCTCCCATCCGACCAGCCGGAAAGTTTACCAAACCGATATGAATAAGACCATTAAAGAATGTTCCGGGTGTTATTACCACAGCCTTCCCCACAAACCCTTCTTCAGTGTGAGTCTTTACCCCATAGACCGTGCTATTTTTTATGAGCAAATGGTCAACCATGGATTGCTTAAGATCTAATTTTGGTTGTCTTTCTAAAACCATTTTCATATAGAGTCGATAGTTTTGCCGGTCTATTTGGGCTCGGGAAGAACGGACTGCCGGACCTTTTTTAGTGTTTAAGCGACGAAATTGAATGCCCGTGTGGTCAGCCGCTTTTCCCATTTCTCCGCCTAAGGCATCTATTTCTTTGACTATTTGTCCTTTCGCGAGACCGCCGATAGCAGGGTTACACGACATGAGGCCGACAGTGTCTATGTTCATGGTGATCAGCAGAGTGAAACATCCTATCCGGGCAGAGGCTAACGCAGCCTCACACCCCGCATGCCCCCCGCCAACAACAATAACATCATATTCTTTTGGATAAAAAATCATCCTGTCTCACCTATAACAATGTTTTTTAATCGGCTTGCTTAATTTTTAAATTTCAATATATTCAATAATATCAAAGAAATTAAAAAAAACAACGTTAAATTATTATTGACAATTTAATAAATAACAATTAAATTTATTCGTTTAAATAAATCAAAGCAATCTACTCTATTTTACTCTATTTTTCCAAGCATTCACTTCCCTTCTTAATTTTCTCAAAAAATATAGAAAACCAAAAACAAGGGGAGTGGTAATTATTAATAATTATTTTCACCAACTGACCCCAAAGATGACAAAGCGGGACTATTATGAAGTTCTGGGGGTACCGAGGGATGCGGGCGAAGCGGATATAAAAAAAGCTTACCGGCAATTGGCCCTCCAGTACCATCCGGACCGAAATCCAGGCGACAAAGAAGCAGAGGAACAATTTAAAGAAGCTGCTGAGGCTTATGAGGTTCTTCGTGATTCAGAAAAAAGGTCCCTCTATGACCGCTTTGGCCATGAAGGATTGCGGGGGACCGGTTTTACCGGCTTTACCGGCTTTGAAGATATTTTTTCCAGTTTTGGTTCTATTTTTGAAGAATTCTTTGGCTTTGGCACCAGAACACGAAGCCGTACCGCTCCTCACGCAGGCGCTGATTTACGTTATGACATGAGGATTTCTTTTTTAGAAGCGGCTTTTGGCGTAGAAAAAGAAGTCGAAATAGAAAAAAGGCAACTTTGTGATTCCTGTAAAGGAACGAGGTCTGCTCCCGGCACTCAGCCGGAAACATGCCCTACGTGTAGAGGTCGAGGGCAGGTTATGCATTCCCAAGGATTTTTTAGCATTAGCACCACCTGCCCCCAATGTCACGGAGAAGGGACCATTATCAAAAACCCTTGTTCTCATTGTCGGGGCGCAGGCAAGATAAAGAAAAATAAAAAGGTAATGGTTAAAGTCCCTGCGGGAGTTGAAACCGGTACCCGGCTTCGATTGTCCGGCGAAGGGGAAGATGGTGTTCGTGGCGGTTCTTCCGGAGACCTTTATGTGGTTATTTTTGTCCAGGAACATGATTTTTTTGAACGCAAGGGCTATGATATCTCTTGTCGGATACCCATCTCTTTTCCCCAAGCCGCGCTTGGAGCAGAAATTGAAGTGCCGACATTAGAAGGATCAACCAAAATTTCTCTTCCCCAGGGTACTCAATCAGGAGAAATTTTTAGGTTGAAAGATTTGGGAATACCCTTTGTGCGGGGGGGAGGACGAGGGGATCAGTATGTTCAGATCATTGTTAAAACTCCGGCCAACTTATCCGAACAACAAGAAGGGTTGTTACGCGAGTTTGCAAAAATAAGCGGAGAGAAAGTTTCTCCGGAAAAGAAAAAATTTTGGAAACTAACAAATAAAAAATAAAAGCAGGAATAACATCTTTATAAAAAGATATTCATTTTTCTTCTTGGGGATTTCTGCCCAGTAAAATCTCCTGCCCTACTGGAAGTCTTCACGTAAGCCACGTAAAATTTTTTCATTTCTCGCCAAAACGATTAAATAAGGTTTTCGGTAAGGCATCCAAGGATGGATACTATTTTTTAAAGGCAGATTATTCCTATGAAGAAAATCCTATTGATATCAAGGAGTGATGTATGCGGTATTTCTTTCTGACAATCCTTTTCATTACTACTTTTGCTTGTTCCAATCACGAGAGTAAAGTTTCCTTGTCCAATCCTGGCGAACCCACCCGGGAAGAACTGCGCGACGCTATGCGCTTTCACGGCATCCTGGTTGCGAAACAAGATGAAAACCACGAATGGTATTTTATGCGCGAGGGAAAGCGTTGTCCACTCTTTGCTTATTTAAAAAAACAGCACAATAAACAAAGCAACGCATCTGAAAACAACTCTTAACCTTTTCTGGATTCCGCCTCTCTGAGGAAGGTTTTAGAATCGACATGATAGGTCAAAATGAAGGGGGACAAAACTTTTTTGTATCGGACCGCTTACAGGGAGAAGGTTGTTTTTAGTGACTTCCCAGTGCAAAGGTGCGGTCTAATACTTGAACGCTTACTTTTTCTCCAGCCTTAATCTCATTTTTATCCTCAGTTACCACCATTAATCCATTGGCTTGAACCATGGATTTAAGAATACCCGATCCTTGCTCACCAGTGGTGGTAGCGCAGAGAACTCCCTCCCGAAAGCCTAAACGCACCCTGATAAAAAAACGGAGGTCCTTCTTCGTTTTGACATCATCAACCAAAACTGCTTCAACCTGAGGTCGGAACAGATGTTTGTGCCCCATTTTTTTAAGCAGTGCTGGTCGAACAAACTGTTCAAAACAAACCATGCAGGAAACCGGGTTGCCGGGCAATCCAAAAATTAGTTTATCAGCAATAAGACCGAACGTTGTAGGTTTTCCGGGCCTCATCGCTACTTTCCAGAATTTTATTTCACCACTCATCTCCTCCAAAACATCTTTGACAAAATCATATTCTCCAACGGAAACGCCGCCGGTGGTAAGAATAACGTCAGCAGAAAGCCCCTGCGTGATTTTTGCCGCAATTTCCCTTTTATCATCCCGTGTGATCCCCAACATGCGAGGCAAAGCCCCGCATTCTTTAACCTGGGCAGCGAGAGAATAAGTATTACTGTTTATAATTTTTGACGAGTTTTTTTTTCCATCTATATCGATTACCTCATCTCCGGTAGAGAGAATCGCTACCGTGGGTACCTGATAGACCGAAATAAAGCTTTTCGCACAAGAAGCAAGCATACCAACATGAGGTGGCCGGATAACTGTTCTCGCTTGAATAACCTTGTCCCCTCGCATGACATTCTCGCCTGCGAGTCTGATATTTTCTCCCTTGTCCGGAGGTACCAAAATATGAACGTTGTCTCCTGAAGACGAGGTATCCTCCTTTCTCACTATCGTATCCGCTCCTTGGGGAATCGGAGCGCCCGTCATAATATGGGTAGCTTGCATAGGTCCAACCTGTTTTTTGGGTAAAAATCCGGCCGGGAGCTCCTCGATGACTTTTAATTGTGTTGGTTCATCAAAACAAGCATTTTTTATATCTTCAAACCGGACCGCATACCCATCCATCGCTGAGTTGTCCCATGGGGGGATGTTAAACGGAGCAATAATTTCTTCTCCGATCACTCTTCCGAGAGACGTGAGGAGATCAACCTTCTCAAGGCCCATAGGAAGGGTATGACTCAAAACAATACTTCGGGCTTCATCAACGCTGATCATGGCTACACCAAAGTTCCTTACTAGCGGCGACAAAATTATTTGCGAAATTCTTAGTATCTTCTTTTTTTCTTTCCCCTAATCTTTTCTTCCCAAAATATTACCACCGGGCTGGCGACATAAAGAGTAGAATACGTTCCGGAAATACACCCCACTAACATGGCAAAAGCAAAATTATGGATAACCCCGCCACCAAATAACAGCAATGCTATAACAGCCAATAAAAGTGTTCCGGTTGTTATAATGGTACGGCTGAGGGTTTCATTGATGCTCTGGTTAATGATCTCCGGTAACAAAGCGCTCGGAGTTTTACGGCGATTCTCTCGAACCCGATCGTAAATGACAATCGTATCATTGATCGAAAAACCAACAATGGTCAGTAACGCGGCAACAATGGTAAGGTCTATTTCACGATTGGTAAGTGAAAACGCCCCCACGGTTACCAGTACATCATGTACCAGGGCAGCGATTCCACCCACGCCAAAGCTGAAATGTTTAAAGCGAAAACCCACATAGATAAGGATCATCCCCCAGGAAATGATCACCGCCCAGAGTCCTTTTTTCTGGAGGTCTTTACCCACTTTGGCGCCTACGGTCTCAACTTTTCGAACCTCAAAGCGACCTTCTCCAAATTTTTTTGATAACGCTTGACTGAGTGACGCCTGAATGTTTTCAATATCAAGGTTTTCTGTGCTTGATTGAATCTGGAATTCATGCTGACCTTTTTCAATAAACTCTTGGACAGTACAATTAGGCAAATTAAGCGTTTGAATTCCGCTCTTGATTTCAGCAGCAGTTACCGGTTGCGAAAATTTTACCCTGACTGAGATACCGCCGGCAAAGTCTACCCCATAGCGGGGTCCCTTATGCATGATTAAGGAGATGATGGTGATCAGGATTAAAATACCCGAAAAAGCAAAGGCGTAATTCTTTTTCCCGATAAAATCAATATTCGTTTTAATCCGAAAAAATTCCATAACAAATATCCTTTCCCTTTTTTAAATGCTTACGCTCTTAACCTTTTTGACTAACACAAAATAATCAAATACCACCCTGGTTACGAATATAGCCGTGAAAAAACTCGCCATAATTCCAACACACAAAGTCACGGCAAATCCTTTTACCGGACCCGTGCCAAATTGAAAAAGAATGGCAGCGACAAGCACGGTGGTAAGGTTGGAATCGAAAATAGCGGAAAAAGCTTTCGCGTAACCAGCGTCTACCGCAGCCCAGGTGGTTTTCCCGGCGCGTAACTCCTCCCGGATGCGTTCAAAAATAAGGACATTAGCGTCCACTGCCATACCGAGGGTGAGCACAATTCCCGCGATACCAGGAAGAGTAAGCGCTGCCTCAAAAGCAGCTAAAACGGCAAAAATAAGAACCATGTTGAGGGCAAGAGCAATATTAGCAATCAAGCCGGATAATTTGTAATAAATAAACATAAATAATAAAACGAGGAGGCTCCCTACAACGGTCGCTCGAATTCCCTGGTCAATAGAATCCCTTCCGAGAGAGGGACCCACGGTTCGTTCCTCTAAAATTTTAATTGGCGCCGGCAGAGATCCTGCTCGTAACACGATCGCCAGATCCTTGGCCTCCTCTAAGGTAAAACTGCCTTCAATCTGCGCCCGACCTCCGCCAATCGGTTCCCGAATGACAGGAGCTGATCTAACCACATTATCGAGAACAATGGCGAGCCTTTTTCCCACATTATTTGTAGTCACCGTTTTAAAAATCTTTGCCCCTTTAGCATTAAACTTAATTGAAACATAGGGTCGATTAAACTGGGCGCTGTCTATTTGGGGTTGAGCATCGACCAGCATATCTCCGGTCAACAGAGTTCTTTTCTTTAACAGCAAGGGGTGTCGACCGGTTACTATTCCGGTTTCTTTATCAACATTTTCTTCGTAGAGAATTTCGCTATCAGGAGGAACTCTTCCTTCGAGCGCATTCTGCAAATTATCTTCATCATTGACCAGCTTGAATTCCAACATCGCCGTCTGTTTGAGCAACCTTTTTGCCCGTGCCGGATCATTAAGACCGGGCAATTGAATGAGAATCCGGTCCTCTCCCTGGCGCTGAATATTCGGTTCGGTCACCCCAAACTGGTCAATCCGGTTCCTAATGGTCTCGAGAGCTTGTTTTACGGTAGAGTCTTTAACAGTGCGGATTTCATTTTTATCCAATGCGAAAATCGGCCGATAAAAACTCTCGCCCGTTTCAGGTTGCAGGCTCGTGAGTGCGGGGAAGTTTTTTTTCATTACCTCTTCAAATTTTTCATTGGTAGATTTATCCAGCAATTCGACGGCAATGGTTTGCTCCTTACGGAGGGTTATTTCTATAAAAGGTATCTTTTCTTCATCAAGCACCTCTTCGAGCGTCTGGACATACTGATTGAGAGTATTTTCGATCGCTTTATCAGTCTGCACTTCTGTAATGAGGTGCATTCCCCCTTGAAGATCTAAGCCCAGATGAATTTTATCGATTTTCTCATGCCACCAGGATGGAATATTATCAGTAATCGAGGGAACTAAATAAAATATCCCTGCTAAAGTAGAAAGCAGCACTATGATGAATCGCCAGAATAAATTCCTCACCATCTTTTCATCTCCTTGTTGATGTTAAACTGCCTCATTCTGACTTTATTTCACTGTAACCTAAAACCTGATCGCGAGAAACCTTTATCTTTACATTGGGAGCAATTTCCAAAGTAACAATATTATCTGTAAGACCGGTGATTTTTCCATGGATGCCGCTGCTGGTTACCACGGCTTTCCCCTTTTCCAGTCCTTTTAAAAAATCCCGGTGTTTTTTGATTTTTCTTTGTTGGGGAAGAATCAGGAGGAAATAAAAAATTACAAAGATAAGGATTAAAGGGAGAAATTGCATTAATCCAGCCTGCTGGCCTCCCCCGCCATTTCCTGCAGTCCCTAAAGCATAAGCAATACCAAACATTACTGTACCTCCAGTTGTTAAAAAGTTAATCAGTTATTACCAACATTTTTTTATTCTAAAAAACCTCTTAGTTAGGAAACAACACGGGAAAAAAATCTTACTGCACAGCATAAAGAGAACGTGTTGTTCCCTGATTTACCATGACCGTTTTTTGTTTTTCGTAAAAATCGCGACTAAATTCATCCACGCGATCCGCACGGATAGCTTCGCGGAGATCCTTCATAAGATTGAGATAATAATGTAAGTTATGAACAGTGTTCAACCGAGCGGAAAGTATTTCCTTAGCCATAAACAGGTGGCGCAAATAAGCCCGGGAATAATGTCTACAGGTATAACATCCGCACTGAGGATCAATCGGTTTGGGATCATCAGCATATTCCGCGTTTTTAATCACCAGGTTCCCGAAACTGGTAAAAAGCATCCCATTGCGGGCATGCCGTGTCGGCATGACACAATCAAACATATCAATCCCTTTTTTCGCACACTCCAAGAGATCCTGCGGAGTTCCTACCCCCATAAGGTAACGAGGCTTGTCAAGGGGAATTAAAGGCACCGTGGCATCCAAAATTTCATGCAGCGTGTCTTTCGTCTCTCCTACCCCTAAACCACCCACGGCGTACCCGGGAAAATCGAAACCCACGATTTCTCGTGCGCTTTGCTTTCTTAGATCCGGATACATTCCTCCCTGGATAATCCCAAACAGAGCCTGATCTTTTCTCGTATGCGCCTTTTTACTCCGCTCTGCCCATCGAGTAGTAAGTAATAATGACTCTTGCGTATAATCGAAACTTGACGGATAGGGCGTGCATTCATCCAAACACATAATAATATCTGCTCCCAATGCCTCCTGAATCTCGACCGCTCTTTCCGGAGTAAGTAAATGCGAAGAACCATCCAAATGCGACCGAAAAAATACCCCCTCTTCTTTTATCTTTCTTAAGGTGCTGATGCTATAAATTTGAAAACCTCCGCTATCAGTCAGAAGGGGGCGCTTCCAATGGATAAAGGAATGCAAACCTCCTAAACGGGCAATCACCTCATGCCCCGGCCGAAGATAGAGATGGTACGTATTGCAGAGAATGATCTCGGCGTTTAGATCTTCCATGTCTTCCGGGGTAAGTGACTTCACTGTTCCCTGAGTTCCTACCGGCATGAAAGCCGGAGTATTCACCTCACCATGCGACGTGAGTATTTTCCCCAGACGGGCTGAAGAGATACTATCTTCTTTGATAACCGTAAATAAAAAACTCATATAATGAACCAAATGAAGTCAGGAGTCAGAAGACAGGATTCAGAAGACAGGAGTCAGAATTCAGGTTGTTGTCTTCTGGTTTCTGTCTTCTGTCTCCTGTCTTCTGAATCCTGTCTTCTGAATCCTGTCTTCTCATATTATCAACATTGCATCCCCATAACTATAAAATCGATACTTTTTTGTAATCGCCTCGTGATAAGCTCTAAAAATCATTTCCGTGCCCGCAAAAGCCGAAACCAGCATCAACAAGGTAGACCGGGGTAGATGGAAATTGGTAATCATTCCCTTAACAGCCCGGAACTCATACCCCGGATAAATAAAAAGGTCGGTAAAACCGCTCAAGGTGTTTTTTTTACTTATCCAGGTTTCGAGGACTCGCGCTGACGTGGTGCCACACGCGATAACCCTTTGTCCGTGTTCAATAGCCTTCGTAATCTTTTTCGCGGTCTCAGGGCTTATTTCATAATATTCGCTATGCATCCGATGGACTTCAACCGTATCTACCCGGACGGGTTGAAAAGTACCTACCCCCACATGAAGCGTGACTGACAACACCTCAATCCCTCCTTTTTTTATCCGGTTTATAACCCTGTCGGTAAAATGCAGGCCGGCTGTCGGAGCAGCGGCAGAGCCGTGATGCCGGGCAAAAATTGTTTGATAACAAGCCCGGTCAAAAGTTTCCTGATTGTCATCTTCTCTTTTAATATAAGGAGGAAGCGGTGTTTTCCCGATCCGTTCTAAAATTTCCTCCAGATCACCGGAGTAGATTAACTCAATTTCCCAAAGCCCTTCCTTTTTTTGCTTAACCACCTGGGCGTTAAGCTCCGGCCCAAAGGAAAGGGTTGATCCGGTCTGCGGATTTTTTGAACAATCGATAAGCGCTTCCCAAATGTTTTTTTCTTTGGGGTATTCCAAGGCATTTAAGGGCTGGAGAAGCAAAACTTCCACTTTCCCTCCTGTCTCCTTATGGCCAACAATCCTTGCCGGCCTTACCTTGGTGTCGTTTACAACGACAATATCTCCAGAATTTAAGTAATTATCAACTTCCGCAAAAATGGCGTGTTCAATTTTCTCTTCTTCACGAAAAATAACCATGAGCCGGGATGCATCCCTCGCTGGAGTGGGAGCCTGAGCTATTAATTCCGGAGGCAAGTGATAATCAAATTCTTTAACCAGCATAAAAATATCTATAGTAAAAGTTTTTAATTCTTAACAAATTAAGGTATTAATTTCAAGGAGAAAAAAACAGGGAAAGACAAAAATAAGATCAAATGCTTAAAAACTTCCTTCTGAGCCTATGCCGTTGGAGGGTTATTTTAAGAAATAATGAGCGAAACGCGAAATGATGATGCCTATTTTTTAGGTTTTGTAGTTTTTCCCCAGATAAATCTCCCGCTTTTTCCTCCGGATTTTTCCTTCAGGTGGACATCGGAAATAGTCATACCCCGGTCAACTGCTTTGCACATATCATAAATCGTGAGAGCAGCCACTGCGACCGCAGTAAAAGCCTCCATTTCCACCCCGGTTTTTCCCTTGATTTTAACCGTGGCTCTTATATCAATCCGGCTTTTTTCTTTCACCGGGGAAAAGTCAACGTAAACACTGGTAATTGCGATGGGATGGCACAAAGGAATTATATCAGGAGTCCGTTTCGCCCCCATAATTCCAGCAATCCGGGCTGCCCCTAAAACATCTCCTTTGCTGATTTTTTTATCCATAATAAGGCGGAAAGTTTCAGGTTTCATGGATATAGAGCCACATGCAGTCGCTTCCCGCAAGGTCTCGTCCTTTTTACTCACATCCACCATTATTGCCTTACCGTGTTCATCAAAATGGGTCAATTTCTTCATCTTCTCTCCATTATGCTGGGGGTCAGGGATCAGTGGTCTGAGGTCAGCATTTCCTGATCCCCGATCCCTGATTCCTATTTTTATCCTCCGATCGCACTCATTGTCCGCTGGCACTTCTTGAAATGCGCTTCTTTAATCTGATGTTGCTTGGGTTTTTTCTCCAGAGCATGGAGAAGCGTCTCGCGTAATTTTTCGTCATCGCAGCCGTTCCTTAAGAAAGGTTTTAGGTCTATCTCATCATCATGAAAAAGACAGGTACGTAAGTGCCCGTCTGGGGTCAAGCGAATCCGGTTGCACAGGTGACAAAAATGGCTGCTTATCGGATTTATGAAGCCAATTTCTCCGAGCGAGTTTTTTAATTGATACCGAACTGCCGGGCCATCATTTTTTTCATCATGCAAGGGGATTAATGCGCCCAGCTCTTGAATTTGTTCTTTAATGTGGGAGTTAGGATACACCAGTTTAAGGTTCCACTGGCTTTCCCCAGCCGGCATATATTCAATAAATCTAACGACCAACGGAAAATCGAGGGCAAGGCGGGCGAAATCGAAAACTTCCTTTTCATTTGTCCCATTAATGATAACCACATTCAGTTTCACCGGAGAAAATCCCACTTTTATGGATTCCTGTATCCCTGCCCAAACATCATGAAATTTATCTCTTCGGGTAATGCGAAAAAAGGTTTCCGGGTCGAGCGTGTCCAAGCTGATGTTGATCCTCTTTAAACCGGCAGTTTTTAAAGGATGGGCAAAGTCCTTAAGCAAAACACCATTGGTGGTCATACTCAGATCTCTAATGCCGGGTATTGCGGAAAGCTCGGTGATAAAATTAACAATACCTTTTCTCACCAATGGTTCTCCACCGGTGATTCGAACCTTGGTAATTCCTTCTTGAGCATAGACCCTTACCAAACGAAGAATTTCTTCATATCGCAAAATATCCTCATGATCAATAAGCGGTATCCCCTCTTCCGGCATACAGTATTGACATCGGAGGTTGCACCGATCGGTAACCGAAATTCTTAAATAATTAATGGTGCGTTGATATCGGTCTTTAAGAATTTTCATAAGCAAAAATAAAAAAAGCCGTCTTCCTTGCTGGAAACCGGCTCATTAATTTTTCTCCTTTCCAAGCACGGGAGGCAACGCCGTTTCCAGCGATACCTAACGGCCTTTTACCCTGAGTAAACCCCGTTAGAAGGATTTTATATGGGGCATTTACCCCGTGCTTCTTCACCCTGTTAGATAGTTGATATCTAACAAAGCATTTCTAACAAGATAAAAACTTTTAGGCACAAAGGCTCGGAGGTATAATAATAATGTATCTTTTTCATAATCAAAGTCAAGAGAATAAAATTTTAGGAAAAATCCAGCCTTCCGAAAAAAAGTATTTACTTTCAATTACATTCAAATTCATGATGCTTTTTATACCAAGTTGCATTCAAAAGTAGATCGAGGCGGCGACGAGGAATCGACGCAGGCGTACATTTAAGTACGTCGAGGAGTATGACGAGGAGCCAACAAAGATATACAAATGAAGGCGACTTGGTATTAATCAGATCTTTTTAAGCAACGTAATCGATTCCAGATGAAAGGTCTGGGGAAACATGTCAAGCGGTTGAATCACTTCTACTCCATAAGAGCCATATTTTCTAAGAAATTGAATGTCGCGGGCAAGGGTAGCCGGCGCACAAGAAATATATATAATATTTCTTGAGTTTAACCGGATAATTTCTTTTAAAATTTCTTTTGCTCCTTTCCGAGGGGGGTCCATTATTATCAGATCAAAAGATTCTTTTCTCAAGGTTTTTATTCCGTCTTTTACTGTGCTGGTTATCCATTGAATGTTTTTCCGAACATGCCGTAAAGCATTGGCTTTCGCGTTTTCCACTGCATGAAAATTACTTTCTATTGCTAAAACATTTTGAGTCACGAAACTCACCGGGATGGTGAAATTTCCCATGCCCGCGTAAAGTTCTAATACTTGTTGAACTCCCAGGTTTTGGATCCAGCCTAAAACAATGGGCATTACCATCCGGTTAACCTCAGGGTTTACCTGACGGAATACCCCCGGCCACGCCTCAAGAATAAGATCTCCCTCCCCATCTTTAAACGGCAGGGAATATAAAACCCCGGAAGGCGCTCCCGCTTCTTTCCACAGAATAACCGGCTTTCTTTCTTTCCGAGTAACTAAGTAAAGCCCCTTAACCAGATGAATCTCTTGAACTATTTTCTCTAACGTCTTCTCCACATTATCGGGAAGTCTTGTCCCGCTAAAAAAAGTGATCACGTTTTTCTCACCAGGAAAGTCGCAGGAAATAGCCATATCAGTCACCTGGTTAGCCTTGGCTTTTTTTAGCATTCCGCTTACCTCTGGCAAAATTGACTGGATCAGAGGATGAAGTACAAGACATTGATTTACGGGGACTACTTTATTGTCTCTGGGGGTCATAAACCCGACTAAAGGTTTTTCTCGCCAGTCAACGTGCAACTCACTATGAGAGCGATAGTCAAATTCATTCGAGGAAAATAAAAGCCCTTTTACTCCTTGTTCGTCAACTTTCCCGTGATGTGTTAGCATTTCCCGAAAAATTTCTTCTTTTAACGTTCTTTGAAAAAATATCGGAAGGTGTTGCAGCTGACACCCACCACAAGCACCAAAAAAAGGGCATGGGGGTTCACGGCGCAACAAAGAGGGTTTTATTAATTTAATGATTTCCGCCTCATCGTAATCCCGGTGAGCACGGGTAATGTTGACTTCCGCTTGATCTCCCGGGGCGGCAAAGGGAACCAAAACCACCTTTCCTCCCCTGCGGGCAATCCCCATACCTCGGTGTCCCATTTTTTGTATATCCACGACAAAATTCATTTATTCCTTTTACGCAACTGTTGTTACAGTACGGTTGATTTTTGGCTCAGTTAACGGCATAATAATATTTTAAGTTTATTCACAGGAGGAAAAATGAAAACAGAAAATTTTTTTCCAAAATTAATCGTTTTCTTTATGGCGGTTCTCCTTTTCGCTATTACCCTGAGCGCTAATGAACCCGTGGTTATGCTGAATGCACAACCAGTTGGCGACCTATCGACCGATTATGAAGTTACCATTACGGTTTACCATGAGGGTAAAGGGCGTTCTCACTATTTGGAAGGAGTAATCCTATTATTAAATGAAGTGCCGATTAAGGTTTGGCAATATTCGCAAAAGGATAGCCCTAAGGATTTCCCCTTAATTTTAAAAGAAAGAATAAAAATTTCTCCGTCTGGTCCTTCCATGATAGCGGCAAAAGCTACCTGCACCTCTCATGGCGAAAATGATCGGACTTCTCTCCAGATAATTCCGGGAAAGAGTTATTAAGCAAAACTCAAGCAAAAAATTACCGAGGAATTAAGACAATTGCCTAAAACTTCATTTTTCCCATAAAATGAGAGCTATGGAAAAGTCGTGAGCGGCTGTTGCCCAAATCGTTTTGTGTCACCCTGAACCATGTACTGAACTTGTTTCAGTATTGCTTCAGGGTCTCATAACCTTTTGATTTTATTAGATACTGAAACGAGTTCAGCATGACATAATAGCTTTAATTGCTATTTGGGTAACACGCCCTTGAGGGACTTAAAATGAGGAAAAAGTTTATCGTACGTCTCTTGCAGATGTTCCGGCATCACGCGCACGTCGCTCAAAACAGGCATAAAATTAGTATCTCCATTCCACCGGGGCACAATATGGATATGGAGGTGATCCTCTATGCCTGCACCCCCTACCCTCCCCATATTGATCCCCACATTAAAACCTTCCGGTCTTAAGCATGTGCGAAGAATGCTCATCGACTTCTTGAGCATCATGAACATATCCAGCACCATATCTCCTTCTAAATCTTCTATAGCGGAAAGATGTTTAAAAGGAGCAACCATAAGGTGACCATTGTTGTAAGGATAGCGATTCATGATCACAAATGATAATGAGCTCCGGAAAAGAATCAATTTTGTCTTATCCTGGGCTTCGTCTTCATCAAGGCAAAAGATACACTCTTTTGTTTTTTTGCTGATGATGTATTCCATCCGCCAGGGAGCCCAAAGATTTTTCCCCATAGTTAAAACTCCTTAAATTTGATGAAGCCGTAAAAAGTCGAAAATCAGACGGCACAGTAAAAAGCTTCAGATGCAAGGCGCGCAAATCCGACGGAATGAGGTGTACTTACCTGTACGCCGCAGATGGACTTTTTACAAAGCCGTCAGATTTCAATTATTTTTCCCGTTATTTGCTCGGTTATTTCCAAAATTCCGATCGTATTCATCTTCGTAAAACGTTTTTCGGTAGCTGAACCAGGATTGAAAAAAAGAACTCCCTCGATAACCTGGTTCACCGGATAATGAGTATGCCCATAAACCAAGCAATCTATCTCGGTAAACTCATTGCTAATGCGATTTTCTAGACCAACAGGACTCCCCCAGCCATGGATAAGTCCTATTTTAAAGGCCCCGACCTTAATAATCTTTTTCACGGGAAAGTGATTTCTTACCCGCACAGGGTCCATATTACCGGCCACCGCCTCAATTTTTTTTGTTGAAAAAGCATCCAAAACCTCCATCTCCACAATATCCCCGGCATGTATGACCATGTCTACATCACCAAAATGCGCATCAACGATCCGTTTTAGCTCTAAGGAATAGTTGTGAAGATGAGTATCAGAAATAACGCCAATCCTCATTTCGTTAAGTTCCTCACTTAAATAAAGAGGTCTTAAAAACCCTCTATACAAACTTTATGAAAAATTTTCAAGCTCTTTTAAACCGTGGGTATCTAAAAAAATAATTTTATTGCGTCACTATATCTTTGTAAATTTTTTCTATGGTTTGTTCATGTAAAAATTTTTAGAAAATAATGTTACTATCCGATAGGTTATTCAAAGGAAGACGGATCCCGGACTCTATCCCTGTCAGAGAAGCAAAAACCCTATTAATCGTAATGAGGATGGTGTTAAGCCGCTCCAAATAAAGAAAATCATTTTGAGGCAAAAGCTCCAAACAATAAGAAGTAAAATTTCTTGGGCAGCAGTCCCGTCTTTCTTTGTCGCCTTCCGTAATAAAAAGCGGGAGTCCATGAGTGCGGCAAATAATGGGACGGCGTTCATACAACACACATGCCCCGTGGTGCAGCAAAACACACGGAGTATAGTCCCCAAGCCTTTGAGCAGCACGGTTACGAAGGATCTTTTTCATTGACTCGGATAAGAGAAAAAACTTTTTCTGAAGAAAGGAGTATTCGAGGGGAAGAAGGTTTAAATTCTGCTGACAACAATCGCTGCACCCATAACCACAGCTAATATGTTTCCGATATCTTTGGGTGATCCGGGAACTAAATTCATCAACTTTGTTTAAAAGCTTTTGGTAATTGCTAAATATTTCTTCGGCCATGGCACACAACAAAAAGAATTTGGACAAGGAAGAAGTATAAAGGGAATCACCATCTCATGCAAATTGAATTTCCGGAAGCTAAACCCCGTTAGAAGGATTTCACACCGGGTATTTACCCCGTGCTTCTTTGCCCTGTTAGGTATTTGATATCTAACAGGGCAAGCGGAGCATTTCTAACGGGGTAACTACGTGAAGGAAATGCCATGCCGGGTGTGCAGGTTAAGAACTTTCTCATCCGATAAACAAAGAAAAAATCTATTGAAGTTTCAAAGAAACTAACTTATTATACTTAAGAAATAATTGAAAGAGATTAAACTCATAACGCAATGCGCTGAGTAAAATTATCATACCAACTCTTTTTAGCGAGGAACACGAAACATGACAGCAAATGTCTTAGTCGTAGACGATGAAGTCCAAATACTAAACTTAATTAAACAACTCCTGGAAATAAACGGATATCAGTGCACCCTGGCTTCCAATACAAGTCAAGCGCGGAGTTACTTGAAAAAAGATACTTTTGACCTCATCCTTTGCGATATGCATATGCCCGGGGAAACAGGACTGGATTTTTCCCGGGATGTCCTAAAACAGCAACCAGAGGCTGCAATAGTGATGGTGACGGCTATGGATGATCCGGACCTCGCGTCGACAGCTCTAAAAATGGGTGTTTATGGCTACATTATTAAGCCCTTTAAACCTAACGAACTGGTGATTAATGTAACCAACGCGCTACACCGTCGAGGTTTGGAGGTACAAAACCGTCTCTACCAAGAAAATCTCGGGAAAATGGTCCAGGAACGCACGGAAGAACTGAGGGCAACCCTTAACGATCTGCGGAAGGCGATGCAAGGTATCGTTCATGCCATGGTTTTGACGATTGAATCCCGTGACCCTTACACCGCTGGTCATCAACAGCGTGTAACCCAGCTTGCTTCGGCATTAGCTCAAGAAATGGGGCTTTCAGAAAAAGAAGTCGAGGGAGTCAAGATGGCGAGTCTCATTCATGACATCGGCAAAATTTCAATCCCGGCTGAAATCTTAAGTAAACCAGGCAAACTAACCGAAATTGAATTTTCTCTGGTAAAAACTCACGCGCAGGCAGGGTATGAAATACTGAAAGATATCGAGTTCTCTTGGCCCATTGCCCAAATTGTGCTCCAGCACCACGAACGGTTAGATGGATCCGGTTATCCTTTAGGTCTTAAAGACAAGAAAATATTACTTGAGGCAAAAATTATCGGTGTTGCTGATGTAGTAGAGGCAATGGCTTCTCACCGACCTTATCGTCCTGGGTTGGGTATCGAAAAAGCACTCGAAGAAATTTCTCAAAAAAAGGGTATCCTTTACTCCCCTGAGGTGTCTGATATCTGTATCAAGCTTTTTACTGAAAAAGGATTTGAGTTTGAGATTAAGTAAACCCCGTTAGAAGGATTAAATCTTAAGCAGATGAAAGATATGAAAGACCACGTGCTTATAAAGTTGGCTCAGGAACTTGCTGCCCAGGGATATATCCAGCCGGAGCATGTTAAACATGCTTTGACGTGGCAAAAAACCTCAGGGAGTGATTTTTATGATTATTTGGTTGAGAAGGAATATATAAAAGAAGAAATTCTCGCTAAAGTCCTCGCCAAGAAAAAAAACCTTCCTTACGTCCTCGTTGAAGAAATGGAGATTGAGACTGATGTGGTTAAGGTAGTACCCGAAAAGGTTATAAAAAAGTACTTTGCGATACCAATTGCAAAAAACGGCAGAGAGCTTAGCGTTGTCATCGCCAATCCCTTTGACTTTAACGCCATTAGTGACATCGAATTTGCCAGCGGGTTCATCGTAATCCCTTTAGTAGCTCAGAAATCCCATATCAAAAAAGCGATCGAAAAGTTTTTTAAACAGTCAACCGATGACCTGGCTGAAATAATGCAAGTAGTAAAAGAAGAAGAGCAAAGCTTAGAAGTACTGCAAACCACAAAAGATGAAGAACGATCGGAAGTCCTGGCATCAGCCGCGGAAGAAGCCCCCATTGTGAAGTTGGCCAATTTTATTATCTCCGACGCTATCCATAAAAAAGTGAGCGACATCCATATTGAACCCTATGAAGATGAACTCCGAGTTCGGTTCAGGATTGATGGGGTTTTGCATCAGGTTTTGAGTCTCTCCCGCAACCTTCACCCTGGGATTTCTTCTCGAATCAAAATTATGAGCGAGATGGATATCTCAGAGCGCAGAAAACCGCAGGATGGAAGAATGAAAATTAAAGTTGAGAAACGGACAATAGATATGCGGGTAAGTTCTATTCCTACCATATTCGGGGAGAAAATCGTCCTCCGTATCCTGGATGAAAGCAATTTGGTTTTAGACCTGGCAAAACTGGGCTTTGAACCGCAGGAATTAGAAGAATTTAAAAAATCAGTTGAAAGTCCTTATGGTATGATTTTAGTTACCGGTCCTACGGGAAGCGGAAAAACAACAACGCTTTACTCTGCTTTGGATTGGGTTAATAAGGAAGGGGTTAATATCATGACTGCGGAAGATCCGGTAGAGTATAACCTAAAGGGCATTAATCAAATTCAAATTAAAGAGAAAGTGGGTTTAACGTTTGCCGGTTCTCTCCGATCCTTTCTTCGCCAGGACCCGGATGTAATTTTAGTTGGAGAAATCAGAGATTATGAGACGGCCGAGATTGCTGTCAAGGCAGCGCAGACCGGGCACTTAGTGCTTTCTACGCTCCATACGAACGATGCTCTCAGCACGATTGACCGGCTTATCAATATTGGTATTCCTCCCTTTATGGTTGTTTCCGCAGTTATCTTGATCATTGCCCAAAGACTCGTACGCAAGATATGTCCGGCGTGTAGAGAAGAGGTGAGCGTTCCACGGGAAAGATTAGCTTCCCTTGAATTGACGACAGAAGAATTAAAAAGCATCAAGTTCTTCCAGGGAAATGGCTGCAAAGCTTGTAATCACACTGGATATAAAGGCCGTATCGGACTTTATGAAGTTTTGCCTCTTAAAGAGGAGATAAAAATTTTGATCGCGAAAGGCGCACAACCTCCGGAATTAAAAAAGGCCGCAGCTGCCATAGGCATGAGGACCATAAGAGAAACGGGCATTGTGAAGCTTCGTGAGGGAATAACTACGGTAGAAGAAGTGGTTCGGGTTACAACCAAGATTTAATGAGAAGGAATTGTTAAAGAAAAAGATAACAAAAATTCAGTCTTCTCCAATTTTATAGGAGACAATAGATGGAACCCAAACAAATATTAATAATAGATAATGATGTTTTTTATCAGGAGCTTTTAAGCGATATTCTCACGCAACAAGGTTTTTTAGTGAAAAAAGCTTCTGATGGCCTGGAAGGACTGGAGATAGTAAAGCAGACGCACTTTTATTGTGTTTTTGTCGATTTGATTATGCCCAAAATTGACGGAGAAAAGTTTATTAAATGTTTCCGGGAAGATCCTCAGTTGAAAAAAACTCCGGTGGTCTTGGCCTCAGGTGCTTTGGTTGAAGAATCTCCTTATCTGGAGGGAGTGGGGGTGGACTTCTTTCTTTATAAAGGCCCGGCAGAAGGTCTGAAACAAAATGTTTTAGAAATAATAAAAAAACTTGCAACCGGAGAAAAGGAGGAAAAAATTCTTGGGGCTGAGGGTATGTTTAAGCGGTCAGTCGTTAAGGAACTTATGTCTCTCCGGCGGCATGATGAAATCGTTTTGGAGACTATCGGGGAAGCAGTGATCGAGACTGCTTCCAATTTACGCATAACGTATATCAATCCAGCCGGAATAAAAATATTTAATAAAACCGAAGGGCAACTTATCGGCTGCCATTTATACGAACTTTTTAATGACGAAAGTTCGCAAAAAATAAAAGAGGCAATAGAAAAAACGTCAACCCAACCCAATAACACCTTAGTAACGTTGACCATGCCCTTAAATAAGTTCATTCTTAAAATCATTGTCACCAATCTTATTGAGGAAAAAAAAGTTACGGGAACCGTTTTAATCGCGGAAGACGTTACTGACTATTACACCAAGATTCGCGAATTGATGCTTGCTCATGAAAAAGTAAAAAAAATGCAGGATAAACTTATTCAGGATGCCAAGTTCTCAATGCTGGGACAGTTAAGCGCTAATATCAGCAAAGAGATCGAAAGTCCTTTGGTTTCGGCGCTGAGCCATATCAGCCTTCTCCTCCGACAAAAAAATAACGATGCGACCACCCGGGAACAATTAAACGTAATCCAAGAAGGATTACATAATGCGCGGAGCATGATCCGCGATTTAATAGATTTTGGAGAAGAAGAACAAACTAAATTGGAGCGAATCGATGTGAGTGACATTTTAAAAAGAATAGTTGCCCTGGTAAAAAACCGCGCGGACTCAGCTCAGGTAATAATAAACGAGGACTATGAGAAAAATCTGCCGTTAATTCATGTGGACAGTCTCAAATTGAGGCAGGTCCTTATCAATATTATCAACAACGCCTTTGAGGCAATGCCCAACGGAGGTACGCTCATCATTACCACTACTACCAGCACGGATGGCTCTATTTCCACCGGCGAAACGAAAGAGATTGTTAAAGTAGATTTTACCGATACCGGGATAGGAATGCCTTCTGAAATTCTTCCTCATATTTTTAGTCCTTTTTTCTCGGCAAAAACAGATAAGAACGCAACGGGCTTAGGACTTTCTACCAGTTTAAAGATTATTCAAGGTTTTGGGGGAACTATCGAAGCACAAAGCAAAGTCGGAGAAGGAAGCACCTTTACTATTAAGATCCCGGTTGAAGGATATACCATGGGTTAACGCCCTGGGCGGAAGTATTGAAATTTCTTCTCAGAAAGACATCGGCAGTTAAAGGAAAATTCGAAATACCTTGTCCTATGTATGACCTGATAATCAAAAAAGGCTTAATAGTCGATGGAACCAACTGCCCCGGGAGAAAGGGGGATGTTGGAATCTTAAAAGATCGAATCGTTTTCATAGGAGAATTACCTCGTGATCAGGGAAAAAAAATTCTCTCTGCAGAAAATAAAGTTGTTGCTCCTGGTTTTATTGACATCCACTCCCATTCTGATTTCACTCTTCTCGCTGATCCGCAAGCGGAGAGTAAAGTTCACCAGGGAGTAACCACCGAACTCATTGGGCAGTGTGGTGTATCTGCCGCTCCTCTGGAAGGCGCGGTTCGAGAACGAAGAAAAGCTGAGTTGGCTGATCTGGGTATTCCCCTCACCTGGACAACGCTCGATGAGTATTTTCTCCGTCTGGAAGAAGCCCAGCCGATTGTTAACATAGCCACCTTAGTTGGGCACGGCAACCTTCGGGGAAGCGTGGTCGGTTATGACAACCACCCCGCATCTCAAAGTGAATTAAAAAAAATGGTAACCCTCCTGAGACAAGGTCTTAACAGCGGAGCTTTTGGTCTCTCGACTGGTCTCATCTACCCCCCGGGTGTTTATTCGTCAACCGAAGAGTTGCATACCTTAACAAAAGTGGTCGCTGAATCTGATGGTCTTTACGCCACGCACCTCCGAAGCGAAGGAGAGGGACTGGTGGAAGCAATCCAAGAGGCTCTCCATATTGCTGAGACAGGCGGAGTCTCCCTCCAAGTTTCCCATCTCAAGACACATGGAAAAAAAAATTGGGGGAAACTGGCAAGGGTTTTTCAGCTGATCGAAGATTTACGGAAAAAAGGTCTCAGCATTCATGCCGACCGGTATCCCTATACTGCCTCTTCCACCGACCTGGATGTGCTCTTGCCTTCGTGGGCGTGGGAAGATGGTGGGCAAAAAGAATTAACCCGTTTAGCTGACCCGGATACTCAAAAGAAAATGACGGAAGAGATTTTATCGCAAAATCCCGAACCTGAGTTTTGGGAAAAGGTGATGATCGCGTCAGTTAAAAAAGAAAAAAATCGCTGGTTGGAAGGGAAAACACTTGCCGAAATCTCCTCACAAAAAAAGCTTGCTCCCTGGGAGACGCTTTATGACCTTTTACGCGAAGAAGAACTCGGTGTAAGCGCCATCTTTTTTTTCATGAGCGAAGATAACCTTAACCAGATTCTTATCAAAGACTATGTGATGATTGGGACCGACAGTTCGGCCCGCTCGGCCTCCGGAATCCTGCGCCGGGGAAAACCCCATCCCCGGGGTTTTGGCACCTATCCTCGCGTCCTCCGCCACTACACCGGACAGGGAAAACTCCTTTCCCTTGAAACTGCTATCCACAAAATGACCGGACTTCCAGCAAAAAAGCTGGGGTTACCAGACCGGGGAATCATTCACCCTGGCTATTACGCGGATATAGTTGTTTTTGATCCTCAAACCGTTCGCGACCGCTCTGACTATGATAACCCCTTCCAATATCCGGTTGGTATCGAACATGTTTTTATCAATGGTGAAGAGGTTATTTCTCAGGGGGCAGTTACGGGGCAGAAGCCGGGAAGAATTCTGCGGAAATAGATTCTTGCGCAAAAAAAGGGCCAGAACCTTAAACTTCTGACCCCCGTAAGGAGCGCCCGCAAATTTTTAAAATATTTTTTTTTATTTAGGCGGCCAAGGATAGATTTCTTTTACCTTTACCTTGACCACATAGTTCGCCTTACGATCATAATACTTCAATACCTCTGACATTTCCTGAAACAGTTCTCCCGAGTTAAGCATCTCTGCTTCCCCTTTGATCTGGCAGCCCATGTTTTTTTCTTGAGAATAAAAGTAAAGTGCGATCTTAGGGTTTTTTAACAGGTTTTGTCTGGTCCGGGTTGACATAATCTCAGCAAAAATGAATGTTTCATCATCCAGGATGCTAAAGGTGCTTTTAGGGGACACATTCGGAGCATTATTTTGATCTACGGTTGCCACATAGGCAATCCGATTCGTTTCAATCAGGTCTTTTAGTTCTTTGGTCAATGTGGCCATTATCTGTCCTCCTTTAATGGAAATTCTTTATATTTTTTTTAGTTAACAGGTTAGCGAAGGAACATGTAAAGCATCCATTGCTACCAAGCGATCCCCCTCATTTATTTTTATCTTAAGAGCCTCTTGATCAACTACTTGCTGATTTAACGCAAACCGATACTTAGGATTGGGAGTGCCATTTGCCTGAATAAGCAATGTATAAAGGTTACTTCCACCTGGAGCCTCAATTTGTTTTAATAAATCCCCTAAGGTTCCCCCGGAAAAAATAATTTCCTTTTGGCTCCAGCCCAAAATTCTCCTCACGCTGAGTAATGCTGCAACCGTTACCTTCATTCTCGCCCTCCTATCGAAAAAAGTGGTTATTGCTTAAAAAATTATTATCAGAATACTCCAGAAATAGGTTAAACTGATCTTCAACAGTTAAAAAAATAATATTTTGTAATTACAAATAGATAGGTGTGGTAAAAAAGTTCTTGGCACCACAAATTGTTTTTTGGCAACTGAGCTTACTGCGCATCAGATCTCCCGAATCG
>Ga0209164_1002008_pt1 | contig 23329 bp, 21 predicted proteins | sample MTBNYHSulfiMetaG_FD_187458 | JGI IMG/M metagenome (GOLD analysis project Ga0209164, IMG submission 187458) | Enrichment culture microbial communities from rom New York Harbor, USA that are MTBE-degrading - MTBE-NYH (New York Harbor Sulfidogenic)... | ecosystem: Environmental > Aquatic > Marine >... | reverse complement strand
AGCAGGGAACCAGGAGTTGGAAAGAAGTGAGGGCTGAACTCGGTCTATGAGGGCCGAGAAGAAGGTCTACCGGATCGAGGTGACACCGAGGGCACAGAAAGACCTCAAGGCCTTGCCGACGGGGGAGAGGCAACGAGTGGCCGAGCAGATCGACGCCCTGAAGACCGATCCCAGGCCGACCGGATGCAGAAAGCTGAGGGGGCGGGAGGACTTCTACCGGATTCGAGCAGGCGACTACCGAGTGGTCTACCAGATTGAGGACGAGGTCCTCTTCATCCTGATCGTCCGAGTCGGTGATCGGAAGGAGATCTACGACATCATTCGAAGGCTCTGAGCTACCCCCAAGACAGCAACCGCCGGTAAGGTCAAGACGGCCGTTTCGACCCCTCGCCGAAACGGCCGTCTCTGATATGGGCCTGGGTAGACTCGAGCCGGCATCTCGGGCAGTGGGCCCTGTCTCCGGCTCCTTCGACGGGTGGATCGCCCACCGATGCGGCCGGGACTCAAGGGCCGCTGAAAATGATGGGGGCCTTGTCTTTCTATATCTGATCGGATATACTGCGTCATGAATGCCATCCGCTTGCTCAGAGACCTGAGCGATCTGACTCAAGCCGAACTGGCCGATGCGGCCGGGACCTCCCAACCGACCATCGCGGCCTACGAAGCTGGTCGAAAGAGCCCGACGCTTCGGACGCTGCGTCGTCTGGCAGAAGCGGTGGGGCTGGAGGCGACCGTGGCCTTCCACCGACCGATGGTGCGAGAGGAGCGTCGCAGCCTGCATCTCCATCGCGCCATCGCGCGCCGGCTGGAGCGGACCCCGGAAGTGGTGCTGGCCCGGGCGCGGAATACGCTGTCGCTGATGCGAGAAAACCACCCGGAGGCAGAGCAGCTCTTTCGTGAGTGGGAGGTGCTCCTCGACCGCCCCGTCTCGGAGTTGGTTCCGGCGCTGATCGACCCGAGCCCGCGGGGGCGGGAGTTGCGGCAGGTCACGCCGTTCGCCGGGGTGCTAACCGCCAAGGAGCGAGCCGAAGTCTATCAATCGTTCCGAGAGGAGGAGTCGCGTTGAAGCGGGCCGAATTCGAGCACGCGGGTCGCGGGACGTCCGAAGGACCTCGAGTTTGGCCGGGCGCTGTTGGAGCCGGGCATCGTGGAGCCCACGCAGCTGGTGGGACGCCTCGAGCACGTGGACGTGGAAGAGCCGGTGCGTGCGCGGATCGCAGGGAAGATCGCGGCATGGAGCGCGGCGTGATCAATCGCCTGAACCCGCCCTGTCCAGCCGCTTGCTCCATCGAGGAGCAGATCTGAGAGGTCCTTGAGGACCGTCTACTACCGACCTCACGCTTAGCAGGAGTTGGGGGACTGAATCTCGGGTGTCCGGAGACGTGGATGGCGGGGTTTGGCGGGGTCAGCGGACACCTCGTAGACACCTGGTCACGACCTCCCAACTATCTCCGGGGGTCATCAGGAACCTCCCCGATGTCGCCGGGCGTTCGCGGCCTTCCACAGCAACGCCGGATGTCGCTCCAGACGATCCGCTGTCTCCGGGTCAGAAGGAAAGAGAAGTTCCGGGCGGAGGTCACCCGATTGCAGCCGGTCGGTGTACTCCCTCTCTGCTGCTGTCAACGTGAGCAAGGGCTCGAGTACAGCACAGGCGGCCTCCCTGAGCTCGTTCGCGTCCGGCTGCAGTTGACTGGCGAGCGTGGGGTGAAGCTGCTCCCGAACTGCGCGGTCGTCGATCCTCCCCCATCGGTCTGGTCCGTAGGTGTGCACCGGGTGGTTGAGTGTGCCGGCGAGGGCCACGAACAAGGACCGCATGCGGGCTGAGCCCCACTCGGCTCCCGCTACCGCCGGAAGTTGGGTGGCATCGAACAGGTCCCGGGGGGCTCCTCGCTCCAGAAGTGCGCAGAGCTTGCCCGCGATCAACTCCCCGATGCCCACCACGTGGAGTGACGGCCGCTCCGCGTCCGCCGGTTGCCAGAGCGCTGCCAAGAATGGAGGATCGACCGCCACCCGGTGCAGGAAGTTGAGATCTACCTCGATCCGGTCATTGACACCTGCACTCGAAGTGTAGCGGAGATACGCCTTCCTGCCCGCATGTTCCGCCCGAGACCACTGAAGTTGGTACCCTCGGCCACGCGCCAGGGACTCCAGGGACCTCTCCACGAGGGAGCGCCTCTCCAACATCTCCGCTCGGTCCTCCGAGCCGATGAAGTTGAAGTCGAGATCTACCGAAAGCCGCCGCGGCGGCCCGAAACAGAGGTTTAGGGCCGTGCCTCCCTTCAGGGCGAGAACTCTATCCAGGAGAGGATGGCGGGCCACTTCGGCAGCGAGCTCCCCGAGACGGACGACCTTCTCGAGCATATCGGCGCGGAAGCCTGTCTCCCGGGCAGCCGAGTCGAACCAGGCGCGGCTACGGTTCATCGTCCACCATGCCGTTCAGGAGAGCTTCCGGTAGGATCAGGTTCCAGCGTGGTACCATCCGGGCGCCGCCGTCCTCGATCCGGCCGCGGCGCGGAAGATACTGGGGAGCCGCCGGTCGTCTCTTCTCTAATCGTGCCAGATTGTCATCCGAGACGAAGAAATGCTCCTGATGGGCTTCCAGGAACCAGCCCACCCCAGCATAGAGGTTATGGACACCGTAGGCGTCAAGAACCGCATCCATCTCTTCAAAGTTCAGGGACGGGAATCCCGCAGCGGAAGAAACCAACTCCTCGAGTCCTCCAACCAGGTCAAGCCGGCGGAACCCGTCCACCAAGGTCCTCTCGGGACCGGTCACACGGAGAGTGCGGTCGAGAAAGGGGACGGAGCGGACACCCACCTCCGTCAGCGCCCTTCGCACCAGGATCGCGGGATGGGGCAGCACCTCGACTCGCCCCCCCCGAAGCACGAGGGGGCGCCGCCGAGAGTGGGACAGCAGGGTCACAACGCCCCAATCCGAATGGCCCGCACCCAACAGGGTAAGAGCGGAGTGGAAGGCGAAGACACCGTCGGGTCTCAAGACCGCACCTGCGAGGTAAGGGTCAGGGACCGTCGCCTCCGGATCGTCTCCAGGCCTGACCGTCGCATAAAGCCCGCGCTCCAGGCTTACGATGCGTTCCCTGGATTGGAGGTATTTCAGTCGCTTGGCCAGGGCCGTGGACGACTCGGGCTCACCGTGCGCCTCGGCGAACATGGATCGCGAGAACACGGGATTCCGGTCGAGGAACTTCCCCGTCGTGCGCTGTACTTGACTACGCGTGCTCATAGGACCCATAATATAAGCCTTAAAAGCACGCATCGTCAAGAAGATGATTTTGATGAAGTGTGCGCATCAGGCCCGGATGTTGGGCCCCAAGAACGCACAACGGCAAGCCAGGGTTTCGGGGAGGGACCTCACGCTCATCAGGCCCCGCGGCTGGAGTTGGGACTGAGTTTCTCAGCATGGACAAAACCGCACATTTTGTGCAGTTTCATCCAGAGTCAGGAGAGCGAGGTGGTGATGCCCGGAAGCGAGTACGAGAAGGTCTTGGACCTGGCCGCCGACCAGTTCGGCTACGTTTCCACGTCGCAGGCATTAGCCCGTGGCGTCAGTAACAACGCCCTCAGGATGATGGCTACCAGAGGAGTACTTGAGCGGGTGAGCTGGGGAGTGTATCGCCTACCAACCTTCCCGGCCTCGCCCCTTGCAGAGTACATGGAGGCCAGCTTGTGGCCTGCCGGCGTTCCCGGCGTGATCTCGCACGAGTCGGCCCTGGCCATCCGCGACCTTTCGGACGTGAACCCGGCGAGAGTCCATATCACCTTGCCCAAGGCATTTCGTGTTCGGCGCACCCCTCCGGGGCACCTGGTAATTCATAACGACGAGCTTCCCGAAGAGGACGTCACACGGGTAGAGGGGATCCCGACCACCACGGTGCGCAGGGCTATCGAGGATTGCTTTCGCACGCACCTTGGACCTTCCCTACTCCGGCAAGCCATCGAGGAGGGTGAACGCGAAGGGTACCTGAAGCCCGGTGAAGCCAGCGAGCTCCGGAGACTGGTCCTGCCGTGACCAAACCGAAGAAACCACCCCATTCCACCCGCGTCCTATCGCAGCGGCCCAATGACCGGCCCAAAGCCAAGAGCCCGGACGCTCAAACAGAACGGTCTACGAAAAACCCGGGGCGGTTCATCCCGGCCAACCGGATCACGAAGAGGCCGTCCAGGAGCCCTTCCCTGACGAGCTCCATCAGTCCCCCGAATTCGATCCTGAAGAGCCGGAACCCGTTCTCGAAGGCGACTTCGATCAGAGCCGGGGGCCCCATGCTGCCTATCCCTGAGGGCACCAGGGGCGGACCCTTCCCTGGAAAGCTCCACAAGGTTGCTTTATGATGGTGTGGCGTTATCCAAGGGAAACGTGCGCCGGATCATGGCCAACCTTGCTTGGGCCGCCTGTGCAGCCCCTGAAAGGCGTCCCGATTTGGTTCGGCACCCCAGAATCTGGAGTCATCGGAGAACAGAATGCGGCTGAACGATTACGATACGACCAACGAGATGAGTGCTTCCGTGGTGAGCTCAACCCGGATCACGCCCGAGGACAGCAAGACGGAACTGCGGCACATCGACCTGGCCGTGGACGACATCGAGTTCAGGTATGGAGTAGGCCAGAGCATTGGTGTCCTGGTACCGGGTCCCCATGAATTCGGCCAGAAGAAATACCTCCGTCTCTACTCCATTGCCGGCGGGCGTGAGGGCGATGACCTCAAGCCGGTGATTTCGCTGTTGGTAAAGCGCTGCTTCTACATTGACGATTTCAATGGCGAGCGCTACGACGGTAAGGCGTCCAACTACCTCTGCGATCTGAAGCCAGGCGACCCAGTCACGTTGGTGGGCCCCTACAATCTCGCTTTCACCCTGCCTGAGAAGAAGGACGCCAATCTGCTGATGATTGGGCTGGGTACAGGGATTGCTCCCTTCCGGGCCTTCATCAAGCACATCTACGATGAGTTGGGTGGTTGGGAGGGTGATGTGCGCCTGTTTCATGGCGCCATGAGAGGTATCGAGCTGGCCTACATGAACGACCAGAACGCCGACCTGAAGTACTACTACGATCAAGAAACCTTCAAGGCTTTCGAGGCGGTCAGTCCCCGGGCCCATTTCGACGTCCCGGTCGACCTGGAAGGTGCCATAGCCCAAAACGCCGATGAAGTCTGGACCCTGTTGCAGGATCCCAAGACCTACGTCTATGTGGCCGGTCTGAAGCAGATCAGCGCGCAGTTGGACGATGCGATGGCGAAGATCGTCGAGCCGCCTGAAGCGTACCAGGAACAAAAGGCCAAGATGATCGACGAAGGGCGTTGGGCTGAGTTGATCTACTGAGGGCCGTAGACGGTGAGAGGCTGCTTCCCGTGTCGGGGGCAGCCTCTCTTTCTAGGAGAAGTGGCCGGGCGGTGCGGGCGCGGCCGGCGACAGGATAAGGAAGGCCCCACTTGGCTGGAAAACCAAGCGGGGCTTCGACTTTATCTCATGGGCCTGGGTAGACTCGAACTACCGACCTCACGCTGATCAGGCGTTGGGGGTAACCGCCGGATACCGGTAAGTTGTTGGGATTGAAGGGGCTTACGGGGCAGATGGCGTGTGTCCCGGGGTTGGTATGTCGTGGTTTGGCGGGGTTTGTAGACACCTCGCAGACACCTCACCAGGGGCAGGTGGGGTCTCGGGGGGCGCCGCCACTGCCGTCCGCCTTTCCGGGGATCGAGGAGAGGCCTTCCCGCTATGGACAATATTCTACGTAAAGTAGTAAATTGTCCATCGGAAGGGAGTCCCAACACGAATGGACCACTCTGGAGCACGTTCTACATAAAGTAGAATCTTGTCCGGTTCGCCAGTCATGCCGAAAACTCACGCTTACGACACAGTACACCAGTTGGCCTTGGATCAGCATGGCGTGTTCACGACTGCCCAGGCCAAAAGCCTGGGGGTTCACCCCAGGACGCTCTGGGCCATGGCAAATCGAGACCGAATCAAACGGCTCTCTTTCGGAGTCTACCAGGACCTCGGAGCACCTGCGACACCCTGGACGCAGTACATGAGCGCCGTCCTCTGGCCCCAGGGGGTGATGGGGGTGCTCTCGCATCAGACCGCCCTCTCCCTCATGGAGCTGTCGGACGTCAACCCGGCAAGAATCCATCTCACCTTACCCGTTGGATACCGAGTACGGCGGCGGAAGGTACCGGGCGTACTCGTGCTCCACTGGGCCGATCTCCCGGAGAAAGATGTCGGCTCGGTAGAGGGCGTCCCGGTGACGAAGGCTGCCCGGACAATCAGAGACTGCGCGGAGTCTCACATCGGCCCCGCACTACTCCGCCAAGCCTTGGAGGACGGTATCCGAACCGGCTGGCTCCGACGGAAGGAAGCGGAGGGTCTCAGGCGAGAGTTGAAGGCAGGGAAACACCTATAGCCCCGGCCAGAGCCCAAGGGCTGCACACCTGGGGGAACCGGATGCTTGAAGAACTCGGGCCTCTCTTGAAATACCTGCCGCCTCGCACTGCCCGTGCCCTCGTGCAGGCGATCAACCGGTGTGGAGAGGAGCTCAACATCGGCGCGGATTGGGTCCAGCGATGGATCGGATTCACGGTAGTGGCCGACGCTCTCACACGATACGCATTGGGCGGCGAACCCGCCTTTGAGCTCAAGGGTGGAGCAGCCATTGAACTCCGCCTCAGGTGGCTGGACAAAGGCAGTGAGGAAGGGGCTCCGGCCCAACCCCGTGCGACGAGGGACCTCGACGCCGCTTTTCGAGGGGAGTTGGACGACATCGAGTCTGCCGTGGAAGCCGCGTTGGAAGAGCCTCGGCCTCCTTTTGGATTCCGAGTGGAAGTTGATGGGAAGAGCCCGCTCTTCATGCGCCGGTTCCGAATCAGAGTCCTCTTCCTTGAGGAACAGTTCGGCCGTGCAGTGGAGCGGAGCTTCAGCAACGTGAAGCTGGAGGTCTCCCTCTACGAAGGGGAACACGCAGCGCCTGACCTGGTCCCGGCCTTCTCTCTGAGGCCCTTTGGACTGGAGGGTCCAGACGTCATTCCCTGCATTCCGCTGACGAAACAGGTCGCCCAGAAGCTACACGCAGCTACGGAGCCCCCGGCCGAGGGAAGAACCAACGAGCGCTTCCGCGACGTGGTGGACATCGCACTCCTGAGCGCCCTCGTGCCTGCGACCCCAGAGCTGCGAGCGGTTTGCGAAGACACGTTCGCCATCAGGGGAAAGCAGGCGTGGCCACCCGAAATCACCATTTACGAGACATGGGGTGGGCCACTCGAAGAGATGGCGCGAGAGATGGGGCTTCCCCAGACCACGGTGGAGGAGATCGCCCGGCACGTGGAGGAGTATGTCCATCAGATCGCTGTCGCCGGGAGCAGCGACCAACAGCGTGGCCTGTAGACACTCCACCCCCCAAAACCAAACGCCTTGCCTGGAGGGAGCCTCGTAAACTCCCGGAGGGCAACGCGTTCCAACAATGGGCCTGGGTAGACTCGAACTACCGACCTCACGCTTATCAGGCGTGCGCTCGGGAGCCCGGATCACGGCAAGTTGTTGGGTTTTCAGAGACTTACAGAGTAGATCGCGGGTGTCGGGGGGTGGGTATGTCGGGGTTTGGCGGGGTTGGTAGACACCCTTGTAGACACCCGACTCCGATCCCAAGAAGTGGCTAAGGCCAGGTAAGGGAGAACCCATCGCATAGGCCGGGGTTTACCTCCGTCCCGGCCGGGACACGAACCGATGGCCTCCACCGGACTCAACGTCCTTCCTGAACACGGAGGCGGCGCCGGGATCTGTGGGATGAAAAGTCGTGTGCGCCCCCCTTCTCACGCATCGAAAAGAACCTCCCATTCCCTGTCGAAGGAAGTGCTTCCGGGCAAGAACGACAGTGTGAGGGTGCGACCGGTCCCCGGGGGCGCCCCGTCGCGGGCCTCCCAGAGGCGAAGGTCGATGGTTGGCAGGGGGGGAGACGGGCCATCCGGTGTCTCGGTCCACCTCTCCCGCTCCTCAATGACCTTCCAGGTCGTGCCGTCGGCCCGGCTCCTGAGTCGTTCTCCCGCATGGGGGAGCCCGAGGCTCTCTCTGAGGCCCTTGAAACGATATGCGGGGTGTCTTCCCTCGGCCAGGATTCGCTCCCCCAGGACCTTGATTCCCACGGCCCCCAGGGGGGCGGTGAAAAGGATGGATACGACGGCGACGGCCAGGATGATCTCCCCCCCGGGGACACCGGCGGCCAGGGGCACGGCCCCGATGGCTGCCTGAACCGTGGCCTTGGGAACGTAGGCCACCACGGCAAAGAGCTTCTCGGCGGATGTCAACCCGGTGCCCTGAAGGGAGATCCAGGTCCCCAGGCCCCGCGCCAGAAGCCCCGCCCCGATGAGGGCGAGCCCCGCCAACCCCGCCTGCCATGCCACCGTGACGTTCACCTCTGCCCCGACCAGGACGAAGAGGACCAACTCGGCGAAAACCCAGAGGCGCTTCAACTTCACGGAGATCTGGTGGGCGAGGGCTTCCTCCTTCTCCAGGATGATGAAGCCGATGGCCATGACGCCCAGAAGGGCTGCCACCGGGACGATCGCCTCCAAGGCACGTTCCATCCAGAGCAGGCCGATGGCGGCCCCCAGGACCAGCAGGGTGCGCCGGGGAGGGCGGAGGTCGTAGCGGAGGAAGAGGCGGTAAAGCAAATAGCCGGGAATCAACCCCGCCACGATCCCGAGAATGATTGAGATGGGGATGGTGGCCAGCTCCCGGACCCACTGGACCTCACCCCCGCCGGCCATTCCCAGGAAGACCGTGAAGAGGACGATCACGAAGACATCATCCACGGAACTGGCCGCCAGCACCAGAGTGGGAATCCCCTTGTCGGATCCCTTCCCCCGCTCCATGAAGTCAATCATGAGGGGGACCACTACCGCGGGGGAGACGGCCCCCAGGATGCAGCCCAGAAGCAGGGACTCGATTCGCCCGAGCCCCAGCAGGAGCGGTCCCAGGAGGGCCACGGTGGCGATTTCGAAAAGAGCTGGCACGGCGCTCATGGTCAGGGCCGCCCGCCCCACGCGGTTCAGAGTGTCCCGCCGAAGCTCGAAACCGGCCCTGAGGAGGATCACCACCAGGGCGATCATGCGAAAGTCGGCCGACACCCGCATCATGTCCGGCGCCAGGAGGTCCAGGACGAAGGGTCCCACCAGCACCCCCACAAGGAGCATTCCCACCAGCCCCGGGATCCATGTGCGCCGCAGCAGGGCCTCCGCCAGAAGCCCCGCGAGAACGATCAGCCCCAGACTCTCCGCCATCCGTGGTCCTCCGCTTGTTCAACTCTGCGCCGAAGCGGCCTCCGGCCCGCCGGTAGCATTCTAGGAGGCCAGGTCCCGTTTGTCCCGTCCGATCCTCCCGACCGGGCCGTTCCACCAAAGAACCCGGATCCTCCAAACACTTCACGAGCGGCGTCTCTCCCGTTATCATTTGTAGATAGACGAGAGGCGAAGGAGTTCGCCCTGGACGCGGCTCGAGGCCGCTGATGACTCCTCCTTCCGGCGTTGCGCCGGACGGAGTTTTTTTTGGAGGTCGCATGACTTTGTTCTTCGTCGCTCTCGGCGGAGCCGTGGGCGCGTTGGCTCGGTACGGCTTGGGCGGTTGGATCCAGGGGCGGACCGGGTTCGAGTTCCCGTGGGGCACATTGGTGGTCAACGTGGTGGGGTCTCTCATGATCGGCTTCTCCATCCGGTACCTGGAAGCGGTCCGAATCCACCCGGAAATCCGGGCCCTGGTGACCGTGGGGATCTTCGGGGCCTTCACCACCTTCAGCACGTTCACCTACGAGACCGTCGCCATGTTGGAGAGCGGAGCCTGGAGCCGGGCGGGCGGGTATTGCTTCGGGAGTCTCGCCCTGGGCCTGGCGGGTGTTTACCTTGGGATCTTCCTGTCGGCCCAGGCCCTTCAGGCGAGGTGACCACCATGGCGAAGAACTTCGAGGGTGAGCGTGTGCTCATGCGCATCTTCCTGGGGGAAAGGGACAAGTGCGCCGAGGGCCCGTACAAGGGCAAACCGCTCTACGAAGCGTTGGTTCTCCTGTTTCGGAGCCGGGCCTTTGCCGGGGCCACGGTGTTCCGGGGCATCACGGGGTTCGGAGCCAGCGCCCAGGTCCACACCGACCGGGTTCTCCGGCTTTCCCTGGACCTCCCCATCGTGGTGGAGGTGGTGGTGGAGGAGAGCAAGATTGCCGAGATCCGGCCCGAGTTGGACCGGATGATGGGGGGAGGGTTGGTGACCCTGGAGCGGGTTCGAGTCATCCTCTATCGTCCGGGCGATCCCGGGGACGCCTGAACCCCGGCTTGGGTCTCTGGCCCCCTTGTGGAGTGACCTGGCCCCTCTAGATTCCTGATGGAAACCACACGGCGATGGAGTTCGCCCTAAACCGCCGCTGTCAGCGGCTGATGACTCCTGCACGACGAGCTCGTCGGGCAGGTCTTTTTTCGCTCCGGTTCCTGGGGGTGAGAACCTCCCCGGCAGCCAGACCCCGGAGGACCTGGCCACAATGATTACACGCACCGCTCAGGCGGGAATCGGAGGAGCGCTCCGTCTACGGGATGCGCTGGCGAAGCTCGAAGAGCTCACCGACACGTTCGGAGCGGACGATCTGGCCCTGCGAGCCCGGGAGGCCAGGGAGCCCCTGGATAGAGGAGAGATCTGGGTAGTGGTGGTGGGGCAGTTCAAACGGGGCAAGAGCACGCTTCTCAACGCTCTGTTGCAGGCGCCCGTCCTGCCCGCGGGAATGATCCCCGTCACCTCCGTGGTCACCCAGATACGCTGGGGACCGGAGCCCGAAGTCCGGATCGACTTCCAGGACGGCGCCTCCCGGATCGCCCCGCTGGCGCAACTGAAGGATTTCGTGTCGGAGGAGGGCAACCGGGGCAACCGGAGAGGCGTGCGCAGGGTGGAGGTCACGCTCCCCTCCCCTCTCCTCGAGGGAGGGTTGGTCCTGGTGGACACTCCCGGGATCGGATCCCTGGACGCCGGAGCCACGGATCGGGCCTACGCCTTCCTTCCTCGGGTCGATGCCGCCCTGGTGGTTCTCTCACCCGACCCGCCTCTGGGGGAGGCGGAGGGCGCCTATCTGAGGGCCCTCCTGAGTCACACTCCCCACCTCCTGTTCGTCCTCAACAAGGTGGACCTCTTCCCGGAGGAAGCATGGAGGGAGGCGATAGCCTTCAACCGGGAAGGGCTCGCGCGCATCCAGGGTGTGCCGCCGGAGGATGTCAGGGTAACCCCGGTGTCCGCCGCTCGGGCCATGGAAGGGGAGGAGAGCGGGATCGAGGAGCTCCGAGAACGCCTCGTGGAGCTTGCAAGGGAGCGGGGGGAGGCGGTTTCCCAGGACGCCGCCCTCCGGCGGCTTCGAGGTGTTGCGGCGGAACTGCGGGCCCGCCTGGAGGTGGAGGAGCGTGCGATCCACCTCACCGACGCCAACCTGGAGGACCGGCTGAAGCGCCTGGGGGAGCTCCGGAGGGAGCTGGCCCTGCGAAGAGACGAGATCCAGCCGGTTGTCCTCGATGCCACCCGGCGGCTGGTGGACGCCGCCACCACCTCGCTCCGGGCCAGGGCGGGGGAGGCGCGGGGGGCTCTTTCCCGAGCCATCGAGGCCCGGATCGCCCGGGAGCGGGGCCTGGGAAACGGAGCCCTGGTCCGGGCTGTGTCGGAGGAGCAACACGGAGGCGTAGTGGAGGTGTTCGATGGCTGGTGGGCGGACCATGAGGCCGGGATCCGGGAGCAACTGCGTGAAGCCATGACCAGGGCCGCCCGAAGCGTTGATGCCACCGGCTCGACCCTTACCGACTGGGTGAGCACGGAACTGGGCGTGGCGCTCCCTACACCTCCGCCTCCCCTCGACCTGGTGGATTCCCACCACTTCTACTACCGCATCCAGGGATTGAAGCCGGAACTCACCGTGGATCTTCTTCTGCTCCTCCTCCCCCGGCCCCTTTTCCGGTGGCGGATCCGGCGCAGGATCCCGCGGATGGCGGGGGAGGACCTGGAACTCAACGTGGGGCGGGTGCGCGGAGACCTCCTCTACCGGGCCCAGGAGACCGTGAGGGCATTCTTCGCCGAGCTGACCCGCCGGACGCTGGCAGCCGAGGAGGGGATCCAGACCGCGCTGGTGCGGGCCCTCAAGGCCCGGGCGGGAGCTCAGAAGGAAGGAGCCGGAGAGCTGGACCGCATCCGCGCAGGCCGACGAAGGGTGGAGGAGATCCTGGCCCATGCCGAGAACCCGGATCCGTCTCTGACCGGCGGAGACGACCCGGACAGGCCGACCGACGCCGGGGAGCCGGAGGGATGACGGACCCGGCCACAACCCCGCTCCGCCTGACCGACGCCCAGCGCCGGCACCTGGAGGTGAGCCTGGGGCACATCCTCGGGGAGATCGAGGAAGCCGTGGTCTGGTTCGATCGGTGGCCCCTGCCGAGTCGGCTCCACGAGAGAGCGTTGCGGGACCTGGCAGGCATCGAGTCCCTCGTCCGGTCCATGGCCTCCCGGCTTGGCCTCTCTCCTTCTCCGCTCCGGCCCGACCCCTTTCATAAGCTGGAGGCCCTGAAAGGCCACTGGTGGTCATCGGCCTTGGATTGCCGCTCCCAGGTCCTCCGGGGATACGGTGAGTTGGACCCCTTCACGGGTCCCAGCCTGGATCCGCTGGTGGAGGAGCTGGCCGCGGCCCTCCTCAGGGTAGGTCAACCCGTTGGCCAGGCGGTGCTTCCCGAGCCCTCCCCTCACCCCGAATCCTCAACCCCTCACGACCCCTGAGTACGGGAAGATGGACAGCGTGCGACGCTCGACACGGCGGGCCCCGACCGACGGGGGCGCGGAGCCGGGAGGAGACGGAATCCCCTTCCCCGAACACAGAAAGCGTGACGCGCTGCGCTTCATCCTCTTCCTCGGCGTCGTCAGCCTCTTCGCGGACATGACCTACGAGGGGGCTCGCAGCATCACGGGACCGTTTCTCGCCGTGCTCGGGGCCAGCGGAACCGTGGTCGGGTTCGTCGCTGGCGGCGGAGAGCTCCTCGGCTATCTCGTTCGGTACGTGTCCGGACGCTGGAGCGACCAGACGCGCCGCTACTGGGGCATCGCCTACGCCGGGTACGCCATCAACCTGTTGGCCGTTCCCCTCCTGGCCCTGGCCGGGTCCTGGAGCGCCGCCACCTGGTTGATGCTGGCGGAGCGGCTCGGCAAGGGGCTGCGTACGCCCGCACGGGACGTGCTCCTTTCCAGCGCCGCGGAGGAGGTGGGGAGCGGTTGGGGATTCGGTCTGCATGAGGCCATGGACCAGATCGGCGCCATGGCCGGCCCCCTGGCCCTGGCCTTCATCGTCGGCAGCGCCGGAGGCTACCGGACTGGGTTCGCATGGCTCGCGATCCCGGCCATCCTCTCCCTCCTGGTGCTGGCAGCGGCGTGGGTCACCTACCGCAGGCCGGCCTCCATCCGGCCGACGCCCCCTCCCGCTCCGTCCCAGGCCCTGGGCCGCCCCTTCCTTCTCTACGTGGTGGCTGCGGGCCTGGTCGCCCTGGGATTCGCCGACTTCCCCCTCATCGCCTACCACCTCCAGCGGCAAGGCGTTATGGGCGCCGGCGCCATCCCCATCTCCTATGCGATGGCCATGGCGACCTCGGCGGTGGCAGCCCTGGGATTCGGCAGGTGGTTCGACCGCGTTGGGGTGATCGCCCTCGTACCGGCGACGCTCCTGGTGGCCGCCTTCGCGCCCCTGGCGTTCCTGGGGGGTCCCGTCCTGGCCTTCACCGGGATCGCCCTGTGGGGCATCGGCATGGGCGCCCACGAGTCGGTGATGCGCGCCGCCGTCACCGAGATGGCCTCCCATGATCGGCGAGGAACCGCCTTCGGTACCTTCAACGCGGTTTTCGGGGTCTGCTGGTTTGCGGGCAGCGGACTGCTGGGCGCCCTCTACGACCATTCGGTCAGGGCGTTGGTGGTGTTTTCCGTGACCGCCCAGCTCGCGGCGCTTCCATTCCTGGTGGCCACCGCCCGACGGTCCAAGGGGAGGCGTCTTTCACCATCCTGAACGGAGGAGAGGAACGTGTCGGATATCGTCGACGTGCAAGGCAGGGAGATCCTGGATTCCCGGGGCAACCCCACCGTGGAAGCCGAGATTGCCCTGGAATCGGGGGCCCGGGGGCGGGCAGCGGTGCCCAGCGGGGCCTCCACCGGTGAACTGGAGGCGGTGGAGCTCCGGGACCAGGACCCCCGGCGCTACCTTGGGAAAGGTGTTCTCGGGGCCGTGCAGAACCTCAACGGGGAGATCCGGTCGGCGCTTCGGGGCCTGGAGGCCCGTGAGCAGGAGGCCCTCGACCGGACCCTGGTGGAGTTGGACGGCACGCCCAACAAGGGACGCCTGGGGGCCAACGCCCTTCTGGCCGCTTCGCTGGCGGCCGCCCGCGCGGCGGCCGAGGAGGTTCACATGCCCCTCTACCGGTACCTGGGGGAGCCGACGGCTTCCCTGCTCCCCGTCCCCATGATGAACATCCTGAACGGAGGGGCCCACGCACCCAACAACGTGGACATCCAGGAGTTCATGGTCATGCCTGTGGGAGCAACACCTTCGCGGAGGGCCTGCGGATGGGGGTGGAGGTCTTCCACCACCTCAAGAAGGTCCTGAAGGAGGAGGGGAAGAACACGGCGGTGGGAGACGAAGGAGGTTTCGCCCCGGACCTGGCCAGCAACGAGGAAGCGGTGGAGTTCGTGCTCCGGGCCATCGAGGGGGCGGGGTTCCGGCCGGGGGACGACATCGCCCTTTCCATCGATGCTGCGGCCAGCTCCTTCTTTCAAGCGGGGGAATACGTGTTCCGCTGGTCGTCGGGGGAGCGCTTCGACAGCCGGGGCATGGTGCAGTTCTGGTCGGAGTGGGTCAGGCGCTACCCCATCCTCTCGGTGGAGGATCTCCTGGACGAGAACGATTGGGAGGGGTGGCAGGCCCACACCCGGGATCTGGGGGGAGAGTACCAGATCGTGGGGGACGACATCTTCGTCACCAACCCCCGTATCCTCCAGAGGGGCATCCAGGAGGGAGTGGCCAACGCCATCCTCATCAAGCTGAACCAGATCGGTACCCTCAGCGAGACCCTGGAAACCATCCGCATGGCGGGGGAGGCAGGCTACCGGTGCGTGATCTCCCACCGTTCGGGCGAGACGGAAGACACCTTCATCGCCGACCTGGCCGTGGCTACGGGCGTGGGGCAGATCAAGACCGGGAGCGCCAGCCGGACGGACCGGGTAGCCAAGTACAACCAGCTCCTGCGCATCGAGGAAGCCCTGGGGACCGATGCGCGCTACCTGGGAAAAGAGCTCCTGGGGTAGGCGGGCGATCCCGCCTTCCCCGTGGAGGGGCCGCCCTCCCCCCGGGATTCGCGGGGGACTGGTGATCAGGCCGGTGGAATGGGTGATCCTCCGACCGTCCGTCGCGCAGCCGTCTTCGGCCGGCTACCCTCAATACCCCCAATCCCCATGGGCCAGCGGCGCCCGGTTCAGATCGTCACGGTGCAGGCGCCACCGAGGCATGAACCGGTCCATGAGCTCCCGGAAGCGGTCGTTGTGACGGCGCTCCAGGAGGTGCACCATCTCGTGGACCAGGATGTACTCCAGGCAGGCGGGGGGTTTCTTGGCCAGCTCCAGGTTCAGCCAGATCCGCCGCGCCTCGATGGTGCAGCTCCCCCACCGCGTCCTCATCCTGCGGATGCGCCAGTCGGCGACGTCCACTCCGATCACCGGCTCCCACGCCTCGATCAACCCGGGGATCCGCTCCTTCAGCCGGCGGCGGTACCACCCGTGAAGCGCGGCCCGACGCTTCTCCGGGTCGGAGCCCGGCCGCACGCGGAGTTCCATGATGGTGTTGCCGCGCAGGCGGACCGATGCAGGGCCGTCATGCTCGACGACATCGAGCCGGTACCGGCGTCCCAGGAAGAAATGGGTCTCGCCGGTGACCATCTCCCGGGCCGACTGCCGTTCCTGCTCCTCGAACCGTCTTTGCTGCTTGCGGATCCACCCCAGGCGGGAGACCACCGCCAGGCGGACGGTCTCGTCGTCCAGACGCAACGGAACGGCCACCCGCACCCGGCCTTCGGGGGGGTAGACCCCCAGGTGGAGGTTCTTGATGTCCTTGCGGACCACCTCCACCGGGATTCCCTGGACCTCGATCTGGCGCCGCCTAGTAGTCACGCTGGTTCTTGACGATCTCAAAGATGGTGTCCACGAGGGCGTCGTCCTCCCCCAGGGCCGACTTGATGGCGATCCTGACTTCCCGCTCCTTGAAGCGGTTGCCTCGCCACCCGGCCTTCTTCACGTCCAGGATGGCCTCGTCCACGGCCACGGCGGCCGCGGCGGCGGGGCCGTCGGGGGACTCCGAGACCCGGTCCGTCCGAGTCATGAGACCCTCCAGCCCCGGCACGTCCTTCAGGTTGTCGAAGAGGGCACGACGGGCGGGCGTGTTGACGGGAAGGGGGTAGGTGCCGGTCTCGGGACGCCGGATCTTCCGGGTCAGCTCCACGATCCTCGCCAGGTAGGCCTTGTAGTCCAGGGCCTCCTGGCGGCGCTGGAGAATCAGGGCGTCCAGGAGCGCCGACATCCGCTCGTAGTACTTGGGGTTGACGGCCATCTCGTCGATGATGAGGCGGCGGACGTTGTTCTCGATGGTCTCGGCCACGGCCTCGGGGTTCTTCCGGAGGCCCGCGGGCAGGCGTTCCAACGCATCGGCCCCCCGCTCCACGATGAGCTCCACCAGCGTCAGGTCGTCGAAGGCCGAGATCGTCTCGCTCTCCTCCGCCCGGATGTAGGTGTCCAGGAGGTGGCGCATGGCCGGCTCGAACATCTTCATGTCCACGTAGTCGCCGCTGGCCAGCTTGACCTCCTGGCGCACCTTCTCATAGTGGTCCACCTCGTCCCGGATCTCCCGGGCCTGAGCCTCCGAGTATCCTGCCTGGGACATCTCGTTGGCCATGTTCGCGTAGGCCCTGAGGAAAGCCGCCACCAGCCTGTAGAGGGCGACCCGTCTGGGCTCGTTCTCCTTGAGCTGCTGGGCGTTGCCACTCTCCCGGGCACAGAAAAAGCGGAGGTACGCGGCCGTGTCCCGGGGCGGCTCCACCGGTTCGCAGAGGGCGTGAACCGCCTCCCGGGCCTCTTCCAGCCGCTCCCGCCCCGCCTGCAAGCGGTCCTTCAGGAGGCCGGCCACATCTTCCCGGTCGTACCCGTCAAAGGCCTCGGCGGTGTAGTCCTCCACGGACTGCCTCAGGGATCCGAAGAGGTCCTTGTAGTCGATGATGTAGCCGTACTCCTTGTCCACGCCGTCCAGGCGGTTCACGCGGCAGATGGCCTGGAAGAGGCCGTGGTCCCGCATCTGCTTGTCGATATAGAGGTAGGTGGCGGGAGGCGCGTCGAAGCCGGTGAGGAGCTTGTCCACCACGATAAGGAGCTTTATCTGCCCGGGCTCCTCCACGAACCGCCTCTTCACCTCCCCCTCGAACTCCTCCACCCGGTGCATGGCCCTGTCTTCCGGCTCATGGAAGTGGGCCGCCAGCATTCTCCGGTAGATCTCGTATTGGCGCAGCCGTTCGGTGAGCCCTTCCCCCGTCTCTTCCCCTTTCAGGTCCCCGGGCTGGGGCCGGTAGGAGGTGACGATGGCGCACCGCCCCGCCAGGTCTGTCCGCTGGAACATCTCGAAGAAGCGGCATGCGGAGTAGATGCTCCCCGACACGAGCAGGGCGTTCCCCCGCCCGCTCCTGAGGCGGTCCCGGGTCTCCATATCCAACAGGATGTCGGCCACGATCCTCTCCAGCCGGTCCTGGGAGCTGAGGACCTTCTGCATGGTGCCCCAGCGCTGCTTGACCTGTGCCCTGGCCAGATCGCTGAGACCCCGGGTCTTGAGATCGAACCACTGGTCGACCTTGGCGGGGGAGGTGAGGCTCTGGTCGATGTCCCGGGCCTCGTAGCGGAGGTCCAGGACCACTCCGTCCCGGACGGCGTCGTCATACTTGTAGGTGTGGATGTAGGGCCCGAAGACCTCGATGCTCCGCTGCTTGTCGGCCTTGAGAAGGGGCGTGCCCGTGAAGCCGATGAGCATGGCGCCGGGGAGCAGCCCCTTCATGGCCTGGTGCAGCTTCCCGGACTGGGTCCTGTGGCACTCGTCCACGAAGACGAAGATCTCACCCTTGGCCCGGAACCCTCTGGGGAGGTGGCGGCCGATCTCCTCCACGAAGGCGTCCACGTCTCCTTCCTCGCTACCGGCGAACTTGTGAACCAGGGAGCCGATGAGCCACTCGTCCGGGGCGTTGAGGACGGCCACCAGGTCGGCGCCGCTCCGGGTGCGGTAGATGGCCTCGCTGACCCCGTTGAAGACCGTCTCGATCTGCTCGTCCAGCTCGGTGCGGTCGGTAATGAGGAGCACCCGGGCGTCCGTCACGTGCTCCCGGATCCACTTGGCCAGCCAGACCATGACCAGGCTCTTGCCGCTCCCCTGGGTGTGCCAGATGATGCCGCCCTCCCGGCGTCTCACCCGGTCCTGCGCCGCCCGCACCCCGAAGTACTGGCTGTGCCGGCAGGTCTTCTTGATGCCCGCGTCGAAGACCATGAAGTCGTGGATGATCTCCAGGAGCCGGTCCTTGCGGCAGAGCTGGCCCAGCTCCCGGAGCAGGGGGTTGTCGCCGGCGTCGGGGTGGGCCTCGGCCTCCTTCCACCGTAGCCAGTACTTCTCCGGGGTTTCGATGACGGCGTAACGCACCCCCTCGGTGTCGTTGCCCGCCAACAGGAGCTGCACAGTGGTGAAGAAGGGGCGGATGAACTCCTTCTTCTGGCTGTCCAGGTTCTGGCGGATGCCTTCGCCCACCGCCACGGTGGAGCGTTTGAGCTCCAGGACCCCCAGGGCGATGCCGTTAACGTAGAGGACCAGGTCCGGGCGCTTGGTGTTCTCCCCTGCCACCGTGACCTCTTCGGCGACAGCGAAGTGGTTGCTCGCCGGGTTCTCCCAGTCCACGAGCCACACGGTGACGTGCTGTTCGCCCACGTCGGGCCGGACCTTCACCCCGTAGCGCAGCAGCCGATAGATCTCCCGGTTGGCGTCGTAGAGGGTGGTGCCGCCCCCCAGGGCCCCGGCCCTGTTCAGCTCGAAGAGGACCCTGGCGATGATCTTGTCGCCGTGGCCCTGGCCGCGAAGCCACCCGGTGAGGTGCTCCTCCTCCACGTTGCCGTTGTCGAAGCGGTCCTTCCAGAATCCCAGATAGGCGTAGCCCAGGGTGTCCTGGAAGAAGCGCACGACACGCTCCTGGGTGCGGATCTCACGGTCCCCGACGCCGTTCATGGCTCCTCCAGGACCTCCCAGTGGCCGCTCTTACGGGGACCGATGTGGCGGAGACGCCCCTCCTTCACGAGCCTGGAGGCGGAACGCTCCACAGCGCTCAACGACTTTCCGATCCGGGCAGCCACCTCCGCCAGAGTCAGCGCGGGGTCGGCGGACAGTTCCTTCAGAATCCGCTCCGGCGTCTTTACCGGCGTTTCTACCGGCGTTTCTACCGGCGTTTCTACCGGCGTTTTCTGGGTAGGCTGCTGGGTTGTCCCCCCAGAAACGACCCTGCCCTCATCCGGTTTCGCGATCCTCTCGAGATAGGCCTCCGAGAACGGAAACTCGAACCAGAAGTCTCCCGGCTCCACACGGATCTCGGGCTCAGGAGCCCCGGCTGCCCGGCACGCCTCCATCACCCGCTGGATGCCACGGCCCCATGCCTCGATCTCGCCGGCCCGGAAGAAGGCGTTGGCGACGTCGGGGTTGTACGGCTGCGAGGAGTGAGGCCCCATGAGCTTCTCGAAGGACCAGCCCTCGGGGAGCCGGCCCGGGTTCCAGATGGACAAGCGATGGTCGTAGACCCGGATCTGGATGGGCGCGGGCACGGCATAGTCCCGATGGACGATGGCATTGACCACGGCCTCCCGGAGCGCCGCCTCGGGCACCGGGAAGCTCTCCACCCGCTGGATACCCTCGTAGCTGATGGCGGCCTTCAGGTACTTGCTGAGCAAGAGTTCCAGCGTCGCGCCGGACTGGGTGAAGACGGGGCCCGTGACCTCGTCGTGGTACCGGAGGTCCGACTCGCCGGCGAAGAACCCGATCTTCACCGCCGCGCCGGTGAAGAAGCGCTCCGGGTCCGGGTGGAAGAGGAGAACTGCTGCCCGTTTCAGGTACTTCCCCTCGAGGAGTCGCAGCTTCTCGATGAGGCCCGCATCGTCGTCGGCCAGGGCCTCCGCCCCCAGGCGCTTGCTCCGGGCCGCACGCTCCCGGAGTTGTGCCAGGATCCTGCCGTCCAGGTCGGCGATCCCGACGCCCGGCACCGGCACCCCATCCCAGCGCTTCCCCGTCTTGCCCAGGAGAAAGCGGTCCAGGGCAGCGCCCCGGAGGACCTGCTTGGTAGTACCGCTGCGGTAGTGGTACTCGCCCCGATAGCTGATGGGAACGGGGTAGGGATCGACGGCGATGCGAAGGTACTCCTTGCCGTCTTCCACCCGGAGGTCGAAATCCGCCACGATCCCAAGGAGGTCCCGGAGCTTGTTGGGCAGCTCTTCCAGGAGACGCCGGGCATCCTTGAGGCCGATCACCCGGATCCGGTCGTTGCGGCCGATCTCCAGCACGCCGCCCTGGGCGTTGGCGAACCCGCAGAGCCATTTGAGGTGTTCGTCCCGCCAGGACTCCTTCCACTCCGCCTGCTGGCTCTCGCTCATGCCGTGGCTGCCTCCTCCGGGTCCACCAGGCGGATCCGGCCGGTGAGGAGTTCCTGCATCATCCCCTGCTTGATGGCCCTGGTCTTGTTCCGGCGGTCTTCCAGGGCCGAGATCTCGGCGTCCATGTCGGAGAGGACGGTCGCGATGGCGGATTGTTCTGCCAAGGGAGGCAACTTGACCTCGACTTGGGCCAGGCTACGGGCACTGATGTGGACGACAGCGTCGCCCTGACCGAATCGAGCCTTCTGTGCAGTTACGGTCGGATGATTCATGAGGTAACCAAGATAGGCCGCATGTTGCCCCACCGGCGACCAGACCACGATGTCGCCGCCTGCGAAGGCCGGCTGTTCTCCAAGGTACGCCGCGCATCGGCCAATCTCCTCCGCCGTCTCTCCCGAGCCCGCAAAGAGGAGATCTCCCGTCCGGATCGGCAGGGCCGTCTCGGCCACCGAAGGTGGAATCCGAGAGACCGGAGCCACAATGTGGTCGCCGTATTCGGTGTAGAGTTCTCCGTAACGGATGCAAGGGAGTCCCTCCTCCGTGACCTCGTCCCGCCTGATGCCCCGGCCCTTCGAAAAGGAGCCGATCTCCCCAAGCGTCCTCCTCTCCCACTCCCCACTGAACCCCGGCAGCCGGGTCTTGCCGGTGAGGAGCTGCTGCATGGTGGCCTGCTTGATGGCCCGTTTCTTGGCGATGAGCCTGTCCAGCGCCCCGATCAGCTCATCGACGTCCGAGAGCGCCCCGGCGATGGCGCGTTGTTCGGGGAGGGGGGGGAGGGGCACCCGGCATCCCAACAAGTCCGGAGTAGGTATCCGTTTCGTTCCGTGAGTGGCCTCGGTGGCGAGATGAAGCAGCCTGCTTTGGTTCCCTTCGAACCATGACAGGAGGAATTCGCTGCTGACCTCGGGTGTCGGTACAAACGCCTTGATGTCTTGATTAAAGGTCATTGATCGTTCAACCAAGGCGACGGGGAGCGAGTGTGCCAAGGACATCCCCCGTACGACGATGAAAATCGTTCCGGGATGGACCATCCGGGTGCCGGCGCCGATCGCCAGGGGCGTGACGTGGTCAATTGAATGCCGCAGGCGCGAGGCTTTCATGTCTTTGGAGCTGACCCAGGGTATCTCGCCGCCCCAAAGGCGCGGATCTGCCATACTCGGTGTTCCCCCACTCAAGCACCGACCGAGCTCCCCAAGGTTGGTGACCTCCCAGTCCTCCGGAATCACCCCCACCTCTGTCCGCTTGTAGCCCGGCGGCACGCCAGTTGAGCCACCGGTGCGCTCCAGAGAGTCCAACTCCGCCGGCACCCCCCTCACCCCCCCACCCCCATTCTCTTCAGGTGCTCCTGGACCTTTTCGGCCACCCCCTCCACCTCCGCCTCCAGCTCCGGGAGGGGCCGGGCGTAGCGCTCTTCCAACTCCTTCACCCGCCCCGCCAGGCGCTGGGTCACCCGCTGGACCTCGGCCTCGATGGCGCTCTTGATGGCCGGGAACCACTTGTCCTCCACCACCAGGGTTTTGACCTCGTCCTCGGTGAGCTCGGCGTACCGGGCCAGCACCTTTTCGTCCAGGCCGGCCCGGGCTTCCTTAACGGCCTTGCCGGCCCCGGACTCGGCGTCCATCAGCTCCAGGCAGCGGAGGAGTGCCTGGCGTTCGTCGGCGAACTCGGCATCGCGCCCGATGGCCTTGAGGCGCGCCTTCGCCCCGCTTTTGGTGACCTTGCCCTTGTCGTTGGTGGCGTCCTCCAGGAGGCCTTCCTCCCCGGTGTGTTCCTCGATGAACTCCTCCAGTTCCCGGGCAGCGGTTTCCTGCCGGTCTTCAAGGTCCCGGATGGAGGTCTCCTCCGCGGCAAACCAGCGGGCAATGATGAGGGCCGGGGGGATCAGGTCCATCTTGTACCTCTTCCTCCCCATGACCAGGTCCGGGGTCTCCCTGATCTTCCTTTCCTTGTCCTCCATGATCCCCCGGGGCCGGGCCGCCCCCACCCACGCCTCGGCAACGAGGAGGTACAGGTCGTCCTGCATGACTTCGGCCCAGTAGTCCATGAGGCGCTGGAAGACGTCGTAGCGGTCCAGAAGGGGGAGGCCGGAGAATCGGAGGAGCAGGTCTTCCGACAGGGCGTGGATGAGGTCTCTGGGGCTGGCATCTCTCTCCATGGCCTTGAGGCTGGGCATGTGGGCCCGGCGCCATCCCTCGAAGACCTCCCCGGCCCGGGCGCCGAAGGCCACGAACTCGCGGTGGGCCAGAATGGTGGCCCGCACCTGCTGGGTCCCGACCCGGGCCTCACTGTATCCGTCACGGCCGTTGCTCCGGAACAGCGTCTGGCGGAGGGTGGGAAAGACCTTCCAGTAGGCGTCCAGCGCGTCGATGTCCCGGTCGGGAATCCCGCCCCGGAGGTGGGCGTCCAGGTCGTGCAGGTCCTCGGGCTCGCTGGAGTCGATGTAGCGGGGGAGGTTCAGGTTGTAGTCGTTGCCCGGGTCGGCGATCTCGGAAACCGGGACCATGCGGGAGTAGCGGGGTAGCTCCATCTGCCGGTTGAACACGTCCACGATCTTGTGGATGTCCTGGGCCCGGAGCCGGTTCTT
>Ga0209164_1002006_pt1 | contig 23347 bp, 21 predicted proteins | sample MTBNYHSulfiMetaG_FD_187458 | JGI IMG/M metagenome (GOLD analysis project Ga0209164, IMG submission 187458) | Enrichment culture microbial communities from rom New York Harbor, USA that are MTBE-degrading - MTBE-NYH (New York Harbor Sulfidogenic)... | ecosystem: Environmental > Aquatic > Marine >... | reverse complement strand
GGGAGATTATCATCGTCGGTCTCGATTATCACATTTGAGCCCTGCGACATCGCCACGAGATACCCGACATTCTTGCGGGCATAGTGTCTTGTCGGGCAGAGTCTGGCGAACTGATATTCACTCTTCTCCTGCATGGCCAGGCTGTAGAAAACGCAGCCTTCTATGTGGAAATCCTCGGGGCTGGTCTTGTCGCCAACCACAATGAACTGCATACCGTTTGCTATGCAGCCTGCCGCTATCTCATCCATGGCCTTGTTCGGGGCCGCTATTGATGTCACAACTACCGCTGTCTGCATACCTCCTGCTCCAATGCTATAGCCGTCCTGTGATCCTCAACCTGAACAGACGAAAAAGGTTGCCGAAAGCATCCGCCAGCACCTGCCTATTAACGCTGTTGCTCGGCGCGCTGTAATGAATCGGCACTTCGGCACACCTGAACACCCGGCAGTATGTCTTTATCTCTGTCTGGAAAAAATGTGCCTTAGACCTGATACCCTTCTCGAGTACGCGCTGCATCGCCTTGCGGCTGAACAGTTCAAATCCGCTTGTCATGTCCTTCAGTCTGGTACCCAGAAGCATGTTTGCCAGTATTGTGCCTCCCTTGCTTATGATGCGCCGTTTCAGGGGTGTCTCGGAGAGCTTTGCCCCCTCGCAAAACCTGCTGCCAAAAACACACTCGTAGCCCTCGTCCAGCCGCTCAAAGAACCTGGGCATATCCGAGGGGTCATGGCTGAATCCGGCATCAATCTCAAGTATCCAGTCGCATCCTGCTTTGAGCGCTTCTCGATAGCCCCTGACATATGCGTCCACGACGCACCTGTTCTCAGGCGCCCACACCACGTTAAGCCTGGTCTCTGAAGCAGCCATCTGCCTCAGAAGGTCAGTCGTTCCGTCCTTGCACTTGTTATCAAGCACAGCAAAGAAGACAACCTCGTGGAAGCCATCGCACTGCCCCAATACGGCCCTGACGAACTCAACGGCCGTGTCACGTTCATTCGCCATAGGGCACACAATGCCAAGTTTTGCGTCACGGGTTCTCACGGTATCACTCATGTCTCTTCAGACCCTCGCCATACATGGCTGCTTAGCTGAGTCGCCGAGCCTTTCTGCGACTCATTTGAGAAAAGTTCCTGTCAGCATAAGCCCGCCTATGAGAATCGCCATGATACCAACCAGCCTCCGGACAATCTCTGAGCGGCTCATCATCCAGTTCGCAAAAGCACGCTGCTTCTCCGGCGACAGTATCAGCTGCGAGATACCGGCAAGAAGGATCATGACGCCAAGCACGGACAGTATGATTCGCTTGGCGCTGCCTTCGGCCGCTAGCAGCAGTACTATGCCGGCTACGATCCTGATGGCTGCCACAAAATAGAGCCTATTGCCCTTGATTACAAAGGCCACCACGCGCTTCATCGCGTCAGGCCACAGAGTAAAGACCACGCCGGCGACGATGATCAGCACTGCAAGGACCCTAACTATCGTTAGCAATGTAATATACATAACCACTCCCTATTGCTCGTCGTTCTCAAGCGGTTCAATAAGGTCGCTATCTATTTCCACGCTCGTAGCCTGTCCGAGAATATCTACCTGCAACAGCAGCCGCATGCGCCTGCCGCTCATCAGCACCACGCCTTTCAGTCCTGCAAGCGGCCCACCCGAGACCCTGCATCGCTGCCCCTCCTTTACGTACTTGTCGGGCTGCAGGACCGCACCGCTGCGGAGTGCGAACTCGATCTCGGAGAGCTCGCGAATCAGTTTCTCCTGGTCTGAAACAGCGATAAGGCCAGCTGCTCTGTTCGTCTGAAGGACCGTGATCCTCTGTTCATCATCTCCGCAGAAAAACAGGTACCCGGTAAACAGCGGCATCAGGGACCTTATCGTTCTTCCGCTAGTACGCGAGACCTTCCACCTCATCGGTAGAAAGTAACTCACTCCCTTGCGCACCAGGTCCCAAGCCAGAGCCTTTTCGTTCCTGCTCTTGGTATGCACGACCCACCACAGCCCTTCGGCATCCCGGATGCTCCGCCCTTCCGGCCATCCCATCGGCGGATTTTCGCACGCCTTGAGCATGAGTGTTGCTTCTGTCCTTCTTCACTTGTCAGGCGTAGAACGCCCGTATCTTTCCTGCAACATATTCAATCTGTTCAGGGCTGAGTTCTGCATACACAGGCAGCGAGAGCACCTCAGTGCACAGCTGCTCGGTCACCGGCAGATCACCGGCCTTGTGTCCGAGTGATCGGAAGCACTCCTCCATATGTAGCCCGGTCGGGTAGTAGACCCCGCTTCCGATGCCGTGGCCCGTCAGATACGCTCTAAGCTCGTCCCTCTTCGGCGCCCGTATCGTGTACTGGTTATATACGCTCACATTGCCGGGTCTGATGACGGGGGTCTTCACAGGAAGCCCCGAAAGCAGTGTATCGTACATCCGCGCATTTGCAGCCCGCCCTCCGCTCCATTCATCAAGATACTTCAGCTTCACATTCAGCACCGCGGCCTGCAGAGCATCCATTCTGAAGTTGCCGCCTATCATCCTGTAACCGTACTGCGCGTGTTGACCGTGGTTTCTCAGCATCCGCGCTGTCACATCGTTGCTTTCGCCGTTCGTGACAACAAGACCTCCGTCGCCGAAGCACCCGAGGTTTTTCGTAGGATAGAATGAGAAACACCCAAAGTCGCCGAAACTGCCGCACCTGATGCCGCCCTGGCTGGCCCCGATGCTTTGGCAGGCATCTTCAACCACGAAGATATCCTTCTCTTCAGCCAGCTTCATTATCGGCTTCATATCCACCATCTGCCCGAAGAGGTGCACGATAATGATGCCTTTGGTATTCCTCGTCAGGCGCTGGATGATTTGCGCAGCCGTGACGTTGTACGTCTCTGCGTCGACGTCGACAAAAACCGGCTTTGCCCCCACACGTGCCACCACTTCCGCTGTCGCGCCGAAGGTGAACGCCGGCACAATGACTTCATCCCCCGGCCCGACGCCAAGCGCCATAAGCGCCAGCAGCAGCGCATCCGTTCCGCTTGAGACGCCGACGGCGTACTTACATCCGCAGTACTCAGCTATTCTCTGCTCAAAATCAGTTAGTCGCGGCCCGCCGATGCAGGTCTGGCTCCTGCAAACCTCCAGTACCGCCGGCTCAACCTCATCCTTTATCCTCGCATATTGGGCCTTCAAATCGAGCAGTGGTACCTGCATCGCTATCGTCCTTCCAGCCGGTCTGTCCTTTCCGGCCCTGTGTACACATTCATGCCTTAACGATCCTGTTGCGATTCTTCCTGACGCCTGCCGTGGCGTTTCGTGTGTCTACGACAAGCTGCGAGTTCTCCACGATCCATTCATAGTCATATGCGCTGTGATCTGTGGAGATGAGCACGACATCATACTGCTTCAGCATCGCACCGGTCAGCTTCCTGCTTTTCATCCCCAGGTCGTGCTCGCGCTGCTTGTGCGTGGCGGGTATGTACGGGTCGTTGTAGTCGACCTTTGCACCCTTTGCCCGCAGCAGCTCTATCAACTCTATCGACGGGGACTCTCGCACGTCATCAATATCCTTCTTGTATGCCAGCCCGAGCACCAGTACCTTCGAGCCTTTGAGGCTCTTCTTCCGCTCATTGAGGGCCTCCATAACATGCTGCACCACATAGTGAGGCATGCCTGTGTTTATCTCGCCGGCCAGCTCGATGAACCGCGTCGCCATGCCATACTGACGCGCCTTCCATGTCAGGTAGAATGGGTCTATCGGTATGCAATGGCCTCCTAGACCGGGGCCCGGATAGAATGGGTGATATCCGAAAGGCTTTGTGCTCGCAGCCCCAATGACTTCCCACACGTCAATGCCCATACGCTCGAAGACCTGCTTCAGCTCATTGACCATCGCTATGTTCACGCACCGGTACACGTTCTCAAGTATCTTCGCGGCCTCAGCTGCTTCCAGGCTCGATACCGCGATCGTGCGCACTATCGCCGCTTCATACAGCGCACAGGCCATCTCCTTGCATTCGTTCGTAAGTCCTCCGACAACCTTTGGAATGTCCTTGGTAGTGTAGCTCTTGTTCCCCGGGTCCTCTCGCTCAGGCGAATACGCAAGATGGAAATCCCTGCCCGCCTTCAGACCGTTCTTTTCAAGTATCGGCAGCATCAGCTCTCGCGTAGTACCGGGATATGTCGTACTCTCGAGAACTATCAGCTGACCTTTTCTGAGATACCTCGCCACTGTCTGAGTGCTTTTCTCCACGAACTGCATATCGGGTTCACGGTTCGCCGTAAGCGGCGTGGGCACGCATATCAGCACAGCATCGGCTTCCCTGAGACGCGACATATCCGCTGTCGCCTCGAACAGCCCCTTCTCGCGCATCTTCTTGACCTGCTCATGCGGCACGTGCTTGATTATGCTTAGGCCGGAGTTCAGAATGGCAACCTTCTGGTCATCGATGTCAAAACCAAGTACCTTGAGACCCGCACCCGCAAACTCTCTCGCCAGGGGCAGCCCGACGTACCCCAGACCCAGAACGCCCACCCTAAGAGTCTTTTCCGCTACACGCCGCTTCCAGTCTGCCATAGGCCGTACCTTCCAAAAGCATTGGTTCCGTCTTGAGCCACTACGTATACACCGCCCCCGCGAACAGGCCCAGAAACCACAACAGTTTAGGCCCACATCCGCGGATTGTCAAAACAATTGAGTCAGAACGTTCAGAAACCGTTTCACTACAGCGTAATCGTCAGGTATTCCGTCTCCACCGCGAATGTACAGACGCCCTGGAAACTTGCAGGCACCAGCACAGTCTCGCCCGCCGCAAACTCCACAGGCATCGTCTTGGGCGAAACGATGCGCCCGCCTCCACTCATTACCATCAGTATCCTCATTGAGCCCTCCAGCAGGACTTCCGCTCCTCTGGACTGGTGCCCTTTGTCAACCTTGAAGTACTCCGTATCGGCCAGGCGCCCCACACCCGTCACCGATAGCTCCTGCCCCCCGAAATGAATGCTCTCCAGGGCCTCGGAAATGTGAAGCTCACGCGGCTCGCCCTTTTCGTCGACACGCGACCAGTCAAACACCCTGTACGTCGTATCCGATGGCGTCTGTATCTCTGCTATCACTATACCGGCACCTATCGCATGCGGCGTCCCGGCAGGCAGCATGTGACATTCCCCCGGATAGACTTCGACTTTTACGAGCAGTTCTGCCACGCTCCCTTCCCTGATGGCCTTTTCGAAATCCTGCTTTGTCACACCCTTCTTCAGGCCTTTATATATGACAGCCCCCGGCTCTGCCGCAATGACGTACCAGCACTCCGCCTTCGGTGCCCCCTTTCCCATCCGCGTGCACGTCTCCGCATCGGGATGAACCTGCACGCTCAGCACGTCCTCTGCGTCAAGAAGCTTCAGGAGTAGTGGAAAAGGTCCGATGAACCTGTCGCTGCCCATGATCTGGGCTGCATATCTGTTCGCCACACCCCCGACCGTCATACCCGCAAGTTCACTGTTCACGACGATGGATTTGTCTTCCGGCAGATCCGCAAGTTCCCAACTCTCCCCGATCTTCTTCCCTGCCGGCAGTTTCTTCCCGAACATCTCGGCCAGCCGCCGCCCGCCCCAGATGCGCTCTTTGAATATCGGCCTGAATTTCAGTGGGTATGGTTCCATCGTGCCCTTTCGACCTTCACCATCTGGCACCGACAGGTGACGGGCAGTGTTTTGCCGCGAGCCTTGCTCTCACCTGCACAAAACACCCGCAATGCCTGCACGTGCAGCCGCCCAGCAGGTCCGCACAGCTCATGCACTCTGCCAGCCGTTCAGCATAGATCTCATCGCTCACAACCGCATCGTCATGATCGGCCAGGTATTCCGCGAGAATCCGTGCCAGTGATTCTTCTGTCATCTTTACCCTCGGCTCGCAATACCTGCAGGGCCTCTCGCTCACGCTCGCATGGCTGGTCTTCGTGCTCATCTGCCCTGCCTTATCCATACCAGCATCTCGCCGACCTTTCTATTCGCCCACACAAAGTACGGCACCGCCTTCACAGTAACAGCCTTCCTCACCTCCTTCGCCATCATCCTGTAGAGCCTGCCTTCCCATCTGGCCTGGGTCGTTCTCTGTCCCCTGGCAGTGATGACCGGCACACCCAGCTCTGCGTCCTGACGAACTCTGATCGCAGGCGATGCACTCAGCTCAATCGCATTCAGGTCCCTGCCGTTGTCGACCTCCTCGACACAGTACACCAGCGGTCCGCGCATCAGAGCCACACGCCCCACATCCTGCCGAACACTCGGATTTGCCTGCACGCGTTCCGCCGGCATTGGCAGCACAAGTTCAATCCTGTCGCCCTTCCGCCATTCCCTGACGATTCTTGCATATCCCCTCATGACCACCTTTTTCAGGTCCACCGCTTTCCCGTTGACCTTCATCTGCGCGCTTCTACACCACGCTGGTATCCTCACCGACACCGTGAACTTCGCCGCTTTCTCCGGCACGACCTTCAGCACGACCTTATCCTTCCACGGATAGCCGGTCTGCTGCCCTATTGACACCTTCTGCCCGCCGACATCAATGTCGGCTCCGCTATTGGCAAACAGATGCACTCGTATCTCGTTCGCGCTGCGGCTGTATACATATTCCCCCAGCGATGCCAGCAGCCTTGCAATATTCGGCGGACAGCACGCACACCCGAACCATTCCTGCCTCGTTGCCGGAAAGGTATTCAAGGCGAATGGCGGCGCCTTGGGATGCACAGCCAGCCTGTTCGCATAGTAAAACTTGCGCCCATCCAGCGACACTCCCGCCAGCACACCGTTGTAGAGTGCCAGTTCCATCACATCGGCATATTCGCCATCCCTGTCTATCTGCATCATCCGCTGCGACCAGAACACAAGCCCTATCGCCGCGCACGTCTCCGCATATGCCTCCTCGTTCGGCAGGTCATAGTCGAACGTGAACTGCTCGCCCCGCTGCGTCGAGCCGATGCTGCCGATTATATACATCCGCCTGTCAACCACGCTCCTCCACAACCTCTTGCACGCCGCCAGCAGCTCTCTGTCGCCTGTCTCCGCCGCGACATCCGCCATCCCACAATACAGATACATCGCACGCACCGAATGCCCCAAGGCTTCCTTCTGCTTCCGCACGGGCTCATGCGCTTGATGGTACTGCGGATTTGTTTTCCGCTTGTCGCCCCGCTTCTCCGCTTCAATCTGGAAGTAGAAAGGCTTCCGTCCCCGCTCGTCTATAAAGTACTTCGCGAGCTTGAGATACTTATCTGCGCCCGTCACTTTGTAGAGCTTCACCAGCGCAAGCTCCAGCTCCGGATGCCCCGGATACCCGCGCTTCTGGCCCTTGCCTCGCCCGAACACCTTGCCGATGTAATCGGCATATCGCATCATCACATCGAGCAGCTTCCTCTTGCCCGTTGCCTGGTAATACGCAACCGCCCCTTCGATAAGGTGCCCCGCACAATAAAGCTCATGCATATCCCGCAGGTTCTTCCAGCGGTTCTCCGGCTCGACCGCCGTGAAGAAGATATTGAGATATCCATCTTTCCGCTGCGCCTTGGCGATTAGGTCTATCAGCCAGTCTGCCTTCTTCTCGAGGGACTTATCAGGATGCTTCGCGAGACTGTATGCCACCGCCTCCAGCCACTTGCCCGCATCCGAATCCCAGAAAATGTGCGGCTTCGGCTGCCCCGGCTTCCAGTCCAGCTTCCACGCGTCGAACCTGCCCGTCTTCTTGCACTGTTCATACTGTATGGGCAGTGTCGCCTTGCGGTTCACCTCAAGCCGCTCGCCCCAGAAACCGCCTTTGATATCGACCTGCGCCAACGGCACCGGCTCAAACGTCTTCAATGCCTTCCTTGCCATTCTTCTTCGCCTTCGTTTCTGTCATTCTCTGCGCTTCGGACTTCGGATTTCCTAGCCTGTTCTGTGTAAATCTGTGATAATCCGTGGTGAACCTCTATCGAATCGCCAACACTGTCACACTTTTCGCCGGTAGTTTCACCACCACAGAATCCTTCTTCTTCGTGGAATCCGTGAATCTCTTCGGCTTCACCCCATCAGGCTTCTCGAACGTATTCATCGCGTTCATCTTCTTCGTCGTAAGCGTCCGCCCGCTCACCCTGCCAACAGTGCCGCCGACAATATCCACCGCCACCTCGGAGCTCTTATTGGGATTCGCGTTAGTCATCGTGATATTGATGGCCCCATCCGCCCCCTTCGATGCCGATACCGTCAACGCCGGTATCTTGTCCTCGCCGCAGACATACTTATCGCACACGACCTTGCTCTCCAGCAGCTCCGCGTCCTGGTGCACCTTGTACATCTCAAACACATGATACGACGGCGTCAGTATCATCTTCGCCCCTTCCGTCAGTATCATCGCCTGCAGGACATTTATCGTCTGCGCGATGTTCGCCATCCGCACCCTGTCCGCATGATTGTTGAAGATATTGAGCGTCAGCCCCGCCACAAGCGCATCGCGCATCGTGTTTTGCTGATAGAGGAACCCCGGATTCGTCCCCGGCTCGACCTCCCACCACGTCCCCCACTCATCGACTATGAGAGCTACCTTCTTCTCCGGGTCGAACTGATCCATTATCATCGAATGCTTCGTAACAAGCTCCTCCATCCGCAGCGCCATAAGCATCGTCTTGCCCCACATCGATTCGTCAAACTCGGTCGCGCTGCACTTGCTCTTCAGCTCCCACCGCGGCGCCGTGTAATAATGCAGCGCAAGGCCGTTCATCTGCCGTGCAGCCTGCCTCATCAGTACCTCTGTCCAGCCGTAATTCGTGGAGTTCGGCCCGCAGGCTATCCGGAAGCATTTGTTCTCGCCGAAGTTCTTCACGAAAGTGTTGTATCGCCGGTACTCATCGGCATAGTATTCGGGTCGCATGCTGCCGCCGCAGCCCCAGCTTTCGTTGCCGATGCCCCAGTATTTCACCTTCCAGGCCGCATCGCGACCGTTGGCCCGCCGCAGGTCAGCCATCGGGCTGCGTCCGTCGAATGTGACGTATTGCACCCAATCGGCAAGCTCCTTGACCGTTCCGCTGCCCACGTTGCCGCAGATGTAGGCCTCGGTGCCAAGCTGCTCGCAGAGGTCAAGGAATTCGTGCGTGCCGAAATGGTTGTTCTCCGTAACTCCGCCCCAGTGGGTGTTTACTATCGAAGGGCGTTTTTTGCGCGGGCCGATGCCATCCATCCAGTGGTATTCGTCGGCGAAGCAGCCGCCCGGCCATCGAAGCACGGGAATATTGATGCCTTTGAGGGCTTTGACAACGTCCTTGCGGATGCCGCGGACGTTGGGAATCGGTGAATCCTCGCCGACCCAGATGCCTTCGTAGATGCAGCGGCCGAGATGCTCGGCGAAATGCCCGTAGATGTTGCGGTCGATCCTGATGCCCGTCCCAGCCGCGCCAACGATTACCCTGTTCATTTTGTTCTCCGGATGCGTGGTATGTGATGAGAAACGACCGGATGAATCTATCAGCCGGCTGCTGGCATTGCAACCGGATTCCCGGCTGGTGGGCGGCAGCGAGCGGTCGTCAGTGGCCGGTGGTCGGTGGCTGGCGGAAGAACTACCGAGAGGTTGCGCAAATGGGGGTATGAAATGTAAAAGTGACGCGGCAGCGGTGGCCAATGTGTCCTAGCGCGGAGGGTAGGACATACTGTAAATCATTGGCCGACAGACACTTGTGTGTGGCCCAGTCTCCCTTTAGGACAAGAAGTCGCTGAAAGTCGATTAGAGACTCTGAAATCCATTTCCCTGAACACTGCGCTGGAAAGTCTGTTACACGCCCTCCAGCCAATGGGCAGCCAGGATAGCAAAATCTCCAAAGTCCACCTTACGGTCACAGTTACTGTCGCCGGCAACATCACCGCACTGAAGCTCATACGCACCCATATCGACGAAAGTAAAGTAACCGGCCCCAGTGTCCGTCACCCAGGAAATATCGAAGAAGCGTATTTTGCCGTCCATGTCCTTCCAGATTCCCCCCTGCAACAGTCCTGTGCTGTCTCCGGCGTCAAGACACGGCGAATTCGGCTTAAGGCGCAGACCACCTGTGCCTGCGTCAACAAAGCACGGGTCGGCATCGATGTTCCCGGTGCCAGCGAAACCGCCCTGAACGTCGCTATAGCTGACATTAGGACTGCTGCCGGCATTGTAGAGCTCATCCGGCGTGTCGCCCCATAGGATGCAGTTAGTCACGATGGGGCCGGCGTCGACGCTGTACATCCCGCCGCCGCCGACTTCGGCCGAGTTATAGACGAACGTGCAGCTGGTCACCGTAGGGCTGCTAGAGTCGTTGTACATCCCCCCGCCGAAAGCCGCCGGGTCGCCAGTGAACGTGCAGCTGGTCACCGTGGGGCTGCTGTCGAAGTTGTGCATCCCGCCGCCCCAAGCCGCCGAGTTATGGACGAACGTGCAGCCGGTCACCATGGGGCTGCTCTCCCTGTTGAGCATCCCGCCACCAAGGCCGTAAGCCACCGTCGAGTTGCCGGTGAATGTGCAGTTGGTCACGGCGAGGCTGCCGGAGTAGTTGTACATCCCGGCACCGTAAGCCGCCGAGTTGCCAGTGAACGTGCAGCTGGTCACCGTGGGGCTGCCGAATTCATTGAGCATCCCGCCACCCCCCTCGGCGCCGTTCCAGCTGAAAATGCAGTTGGTCACCGCGGGGCTGCTGGAGTAGTTGGACATCCCGCCGCCGCCGACTTCGGCCGAGTTATAGACGAACGTGCAGTTGGTCACCGTGGGGCTGCTATAGTAATTGTACATCCCGCCGCCATACTGATCGGTGCCCGTTCCATTAGCGTTTCCGCCGGTGATAGTAAAGCCCGCCAGGACGGTGTTGGCATTCTCATCATTTATGCACTGGACAACGTGATAGTGGCCCGTCCCGTCAATGACCGTGGCTGCCACGATATTGGGGTCGTTTGGATCGCTGCTGCGCAGCGTGATTGCCATGCCGCCGAAATTGATGGCCTCTATGTATATCCCCGGCAAAACCATAATCTCGTTGCCGGTAGTCGCTTCATCGATGGCTGTCTGTATCGTACTATCGCCGTCATACCAGATGTCCTGAGTAATATTATGGATCCGCCCCGGCGGTGGTAATTCATAAGCACCCATATCCACAGTGGCCGTGCCGTTTCCATCACCATCCGCGATACGGGGATTGCCCGCCAAATCAGTCGCCGGCAGACCCGACACATTACTATCACCGGTATCCACACAGGGTGAATTGGACGATTGCAGCCGCAAATCGCCACTTGAGGAGTCGAAAAACAACGGGTCGGCATCGATGTTCCCGGGGCCGGTGAAACCGGACTGCATCTGAACGTCACTATAACTTATGTTCAGTGGCTCGGTCCCATCGCTGAATACCTGTGATAAGGGTGGCACATCGTTCCAAAATATGCAGTTCTTTACCGTGGGGTAGCTATCAGACTTGTTGCACATGCTGTCACCGAAGCCGGAAAAGCACGTGTTTTCACTGAAGGTGCAATTCGTCACCGCAGGGCTGCTGGAGTAGTTATACATCCCGCCACCCCCCTCCTCGGCGCCGTTCCAGCTGAAAATGCAATTCGTCACCGTCGGGGTGCTGGAGTAGTTTGACATCCCGCCGCCGTAGATGGTTACCATATTCGCAGCAAATGTGCAGTTGGTCACGGTGAGGCCGCTCGAGTCGTAGTTATACATCCCGCCGCCGACTAGCGCCGAGTTGCTGGTGAACGTGCAACTCGTCACGGTCGGGCTGCTGGAGTTGTTGCGCATCGCGCCACCCAAAACCGCTGACTGTCCGGTGAACGTGCAGTTGGTCACGGTGGGGCTGCTGTACTCGTTGTACATCCCGCCACCGAAACGATCGCGAGGAGTTGGGCCATTGGCGGCACCGCCGGTGATTGTAAAGCCCTCGAGTATGGTGCCCGGCCCTTCGCCGTTGACGCATTGCACGACATGGTAGTTACCCGTACCGTCAATGATGGTCCCGGCAGACCCGCCGGCACTGTAGAGCCGCACGGCCTTGCCAAGGAAACTGATAGCCTCGTAATACGTCCCCGGGGCAACCACGATTTCATCATTGGGGAGCGTGTTTGCATCCGAGATGGCCGCCTGGATGCTGGTGAAGTCGGCCCCGCCAGCGACATTGACAGTAATCGTCTTGCCGGTGCAGACGCCGCACAGAGCCAGCGCGAATACGGCGGAAACAGTCATGACTGATCTGGCCTTCTTCACTGTGCACCTCCAAGAGAAAAAGCCATTGAATGGTGGTCTGAAATGAGCGAGCCCGGAAACGTACAGATTCCCCGCCGCCCGGTGGGCCGTACGCCTCCGCTCCAGGATATGCGGTACGTCTTCATCTTGACGCCTTAGAGGACCTCGATTCTCCCCGCCTCCGCGAGGTTACGTCGGCCGATGAAGCTGTTGTCCCCTCGAACCAGATTGAGCCGTCTCATGTGGATGCCCGCATCGCCGCTATCGATAGCGGTACCCACAGCACAGCTGTCTGAAGTAGCAATCCAGAATGCACAAAGCCGCGTGAAGGTCGTGAGTACCCGCCTTTGCGGCATCAAACGTCAGCGTGCCAAGGGGTTGGCCGCGGTGTGAACTGACGCATGGATAGAGCATCCTCCAATTGGCCATTATGGTACTACTTTGTGCTGTCCTTGTCAAGAGTGATCCCACAATCGCCGCCTTCTCTCATCAAGAATCCCGTAGTTTCCACGTTTCTTGGTGTGCAGCGTCCACCGCTGCTGGGTGAGGCATGCCGGATGACGAGTGACAAGGAACGGCTATAGGCACTGCCGGTGGTTCTCAACCTTTCAGTATGTCACTACCCCAACCGCAAAGAGCCCCGCCACTCGCATGACGCGCTAAGTACTTGCAGAGAAAAGAGTTGCCAGAAGGCACTAGCCACGAGGCACTAGGCAGAAGCTCCTCTATTCCGGCAATCCAAAATCCAAAATCTAAAATCCAAAATTCTGGATATGTGTCGGGATACAATACCGCCGCCAGACGTAAGTAGCTGTCAGCCATCAGCTTACAGGCGTCAGCACTCACAGACACCCGCCAAAAACGACACCCTTCGTGCGCGAAATGAATATTTCGCGCAGTCGCTAGTTGCTAGTTGTTAGCCAATAGCCAGTGGAACGAAGAGAGTTTTTCATGTCAGGCAAGCCCCTCGGCAAGCTCGGGATGAAGCATGACCTACTATCTACCAGCTACTGGCTACTCTAATAGCTCCAGAGGTACATCAGCTGCGGTGTTGAGAGCTCATAGACCGTTTTTCTGTCCAGCTTGAGCATGCTGCTGGTCCTTCCCTCGGCACCCAGCAGAACTTCGGCCAGTGTATAGGGCTCTCTGAACTTCACGACGGTCGCCTTTTCCAGTCCCGCCAGCCGCATCGCTTCCTTGATAGCCTCCTGCATATAGCCTATCTCATCCACGAGGCCGACTTCCTGTGCCTGCTCGCCGGTATATATGCTGCCATCTGCAAGCTCATCGACCTGCGTGCTGGAGAGGTTCTTCCGCCCTGCTTTCACAACATCGACAAACCTCTTATACGCCGGCTGGATGAGCCTTTCTTCAAGATATGCCCTCTGCTCGTCGGTAACCGGATGGAACGGGCTTGGCCAATCCTTCTTGCCGCCGGCCGTTATAACTACCGGCTGGATGCCGAGCTTATTTTCCAGAAGTTCCTGTACGACAAAGCTGCTCATGATGACGCCGATGGAGCCTGTTATCGTAGTCGGCTCGGCGACGATGCTCTCGCATCCGACGGCCGAATAGTAGCCGCCGCTGGCTGCGATGCCCCTCATGCACGCGACTGTATGGATGCCGTCCTGGTTGGCGAGCTTGCTTACCTCGTTGTATATCTTATCGCTGGCCGAGACGCCGCCGCCGGGCGAGTTGATCTCGAGTATCATCGCCTTGACGGACCTGTCACTTCTGACGCGGTCGATCTGCTTGATTATCTTCTCCGACATCTCGTCGTCGATTATGCCGTCGAGCGTGACGACCGCGATTTTCCTATCCCTCGGGCCGGACTGATATATGTCCTCTCTGAAGCCTTCCTCGTAGCCGGCTGCGAAAAAGACGGCCATTCCTATGAGCATGAGCACCAGGAACATATTTGCCAGCAGCGACATCACAAAGAGGACGCCGACGATGATTCGCCAGACGCTTGTTTTTTTCTTCGGCGGTGGCGGCGAGGTGCGCAACGGCTCATCGATGAGCACGAAATCGCTGTGCGGGGGCTCCTGCGGCGGCATCTGGCTATTGTCGTTCTGATCCATGGTATTGTCTCCCTGGTTAATGCCACCATTCTAGAACTACGCAACGGGAATGTCAACTACGAACGGCCTCGGGAGGCGCGGGGCGCGGCCAATCGCTTGACAGGGCTCTATTTGGGCCTAAAATGGCATCGCATGGCTGCCTCCTCGCCAACCCGGAAAAAGAAGAAACCGCATCCTGTGCGCGATTACCTGCTCTACATCATGCTGCGCGCGGTCGTTGTTATCGTCAACGTATTCCCCCCCGATACGAATCTGCGTACGGCCAGATGGCTTGGCAGGCTGCTGTGGAAGCACTATGGACGCGGTCGCCAGCGCGCTATCGAGAATCTCAGAGCGAGCTTTCCCGACAAGGATGAGCAGTGGGTGAACGAGACCGGCAGAAAGAGCTTTGAGAATCTCGTGATGCTCACAATGGATATACTGATGACGCCGCGGATCGTCCGTAAGGATAACTGGCGGAAGTACTGCACGTTTGCGAACGCCGAGCGCGTCAAGTGGATGATAAAGGAACACAAGGGTATGCTTCTTTTGACAGCCCACTACGGCAATTTTGAGCTGGTCGGGTATATGCTGGGCATGTTCGGATTCGATATATACAGTGTCGCGCGGCCGCTCGATAACCGGTTCGTGAACGATTACCTCTTCGGAATTCGCCAGCGGAAGGGTCAGAAGCTGATCATCAAGAAAGGCGCAAGCAGCATGATGGAGGATGTGGTCGCGGAGGGGGCAGCGCTTGGCTTCATCGCCGACCAGGATGCGGGCAAGAAAGGTATCTTCGTCGATTTCTTCGGCAGGAAGGCCAGCACTTATAAGAGCATCGGCCTGCTGGCAATGATGAGGAACGTCCCCATTGGTGTCGGGTGCTGCAGGCGAGTGGATTCGCGGTTCTTTTTCAGCATAGAGGTCGAGCGCATCATCATGCCGGAGGAATGGGCGGGCAAGCCGGATGCGCTGCAGTGGGTCAGCCAGGAGTACACGTCGGCCATAGAGAGTTTCATTCGCAAGGACCCTGCGCAGTACTGGTGGCTGCACAGACGATGGAAGACGCGCCCCAGGTCGGAGAGGCAGGCGGCGGAAGAGCACGCTGTCGCGCGATGAGCAGCCTTGACACTTTCAGCCGTTAGTTTATAGTTACAGCGTCGGAAACCACGAGCGATTGCACACGAACAAGGTGACTTATGACGAAACCTGAGAAAAGCTGGGAGAAACGCCTCAGCGAGGCCCCTGATGAGCTGGCGATACAGTTCGTGGAGTCGCTGTCGTATGACCGGCGGCTCTACAAGTATGACATTGTCGGTTCTATCGCGCACGCCCAGATGCTGTGCGAGCAGAAATTCATCACGCGTGACGAGCTCAAGAAGATAAAGGATGGACTCCTTGAGATATCGGATGATATTGCAAACGGCAAATTCGTCTTTGATCCCGTGTTCGAAGATATTCATATGGCTATCGAGGCTGCCCTGATCCAGAAGATAGGCGAGGCGGGCAAGAAGCTGCACACAGGCCGCAGCCGCAATGACCAGGTGGCCACGGATATCCGCCTGTGGATGCGGGATGAGATGGAGTTGATGCAGGCGCGTATCACGCTGCTGCAGAAGGCCTTTGTGAAGCTCGCAGAGAATTACACGCAGGACATCATGCCTGCGTATACTCATCTTCAGCGGGCCCAGCCGGTCTCCGTGGCGGCATACCTGCTGAGCTTTCCAGAGATGCTGGAGCGCGATTTTGTCCGCCTGGATAATTGCCGCCGGCTGCTGAACGTCTCGCCGCTGGGGTCGGGTGCGGTTGCGGGAACGACTCTGGCCATTGACCGGCAGAGCACGCAGCAGCAACTTGGTTTTGCAGGTATAACGGCCAACAGCATCGATGCGGTATCGGACCGTGACTTTTGCGCGGAGTTCATCTTCGACTGCTCTCTAATCGCGGCGCATCTCTCACGGATGGCTGAGGACTGGATAATCTACTGCTCCGGCGAATTCGGGTTTGTGCGCATCGACGACAAGTATTGCACAAGCTCGAGCATGATGCCGCAGAAGCGCAATCCCGATATGCTCGAGCTGATCCGCGGCAAGACGGGCATGGTATACGGGTCGCTGGTCGCCATGCTCACTATCCTGAAGGCCCAGCCATCGACCTACAACCGTGACCTGCAGGAGGACAAAATACATGTATTCAATGCTGCCGACACGGTTCAGGCGTGTCTGGATATGTCACGAGCGATCGTCGAACACACTCACTTCGATACTCGCCGGATAGCAGCAGGTCTTGACGAGGGCTTTCTCGACGCGACGGCGCTGGCGGAGTATCTTGTCGGCAAGGGTATCCCGTTCCGTCAGGCCCACGGGATCGTTGGCAAGCTTGTGGCCGATTGCGAGAAGAGCGGCAAGCGGCTGGGGCAACTTGAGCTGGCGGAATTCCATGCCGTGACCACTGCAGTCGAGAAAGATGTATACGATCATCTGGGGGCAGGCAATGTAGTCCGCAGATATGCGACACCCGGTGCAGGGGGCATCGAGCAGGCTGCCTCACAGATCGCCTCGTGGAATGACCGTCTTTCAAAAAGATGATATCGTCTTGCGGTGATACGTGAACAAAGAAGTCGAGATCATAAGCTGGTTCGCGTCACAGAGCAGGCTGTCGCCCGGCGACTACCCAATCGGCATCGGCGATGATATGGCGCAGATACAACTCGCCGATGGGACGTCTGTCCTGATTACGACGGATATGCTGCTCGAGGGCACACACTTCGATCTTGCACAGGCGACTATTGAGCAGGTCGGGTATAAGGCTATGGCCGTCAATCTGAGCGATTGTGCCGCAATGGCGACATTGCCGATCGGAGCCGTTTGCTCCGTAGGTTTACCAAGACGATTCGGAACTGACGAACTCAGACAGCTCCATAAAGGCGTTACGGGCGCCGCTGACCGGTACAACTGTCCGCTTATCGGCGGCGATATCACGCGATGGTCGGCTGATGCACCCGCCCTGGCTATGAGCATATCGATGCTCAGCAGGCCTGTGAATTGCCGTCCTCTGAGACGCTCGGGGGCAAAGCCCGGCGATGTCATATGCGTCACGGGCGCCCTTGGAGGGTCATCGAAAGGTCGACACCTCACTTTCGTTCCGCGCATAGCCGAGGCGCTGGCGATAACGCAGCTGGCCCACGTGGATGCAATGATAGATATCAGCGACGGCCTCAGTACCGATCTGAACCATATATGCAGGCTGAGCGGGGTCGGGGCGAGAGTTGAAGCGAAGCTGGTCCCGGTTTCGCCTGACGCGAGCAAGACTCCCGATCCCCTATCTGCCGCACTTAATGATGGTGAGGACTTCGAGCTGTTGTTTACGCTTGCCCCGACAGAATGGGAGACACTTCGGAAAGGCTGGCGGCTCACAACGCCACTGACCTATGTTGGTGTCATGACAGGGGACAGAAGCGTTGTGCTTGTTTCGGCCGATGGCAGTGAGGCCGAGCTTGTTCCGGCCGGCTATGACCACCTTTCGCAGTAGAGGCTGACAGTGCGGACGATCGAGTACAATTCAGTATCTCACGATGACACCATCGCACTTGGAAGACGCATTGGCGAGCAGCTCAAGGGTGGGGAAGTCATCGCCCTCGTCGGCCCCCTTGGAAGCGGCAAGACGCATGTAATAAAAGGTATAGCGGCAGGTGCGGGCGCTTCGGACGCTTCAGTCGTTACAAGCCCTACATTTGTGCTGGTCAACGAGTACGAAGGCCACAGCCTTCACATATATCATTTTGACGCCTATCGTCTCCAATCGCTGCGCGAGTTCGAGATGCTTGGCTTTGACGACTTCTGTCAGCCGGATTCAGTTGTATTAATCGAGTGGGCCGATAAAGTGTTGCCCATTCTGCAGAATATCGAACATATGCGCGTAACACTGGCTTATGCCGGGCAGACCAGCCGCAGGATCCTCCTGCAGAACGTCCCGGAACATATCACAATAGCTGCGCACTAGCTCAGGCCAGCCGCGGCTGACAAGAACCTGTGAGCAGGCCCCGCTCGCAGGTTTTTTGTTTTTCCACGTTTGCCCAGTTTGCCCCTTCTCACAATTGTTTCTTATATTTTCCTACGCACGGGGGACTCACACTCAGCACGGGATGTTGAGACAGCCCCTCATAGATGCCGGCAGAGGGCAGGAAGAGTAACGTGACAGAGACAACAAAAGAAGATGCAGCAAAACACAGCAACAGTCAAAGTGGTCAGAACAAGCAAGTAGGAAAAACAAAGTTTTAAGGGGTTCAAAAATGAAGGCGAAAAGCGGATTCACACTGGTTGAAATTCTGATCGTGGTTGTGATCCTTGGTATCCTGGCAGCGATCGTGATACCTCAGTTCACTGAGGCAAGCACGGAAGCCAAGACATCAAGTCTGGTGAGCGACCTGCAGACCTTCCGTTCGCAGATCGAGCTGTACAAGATACAGCATAATGACGCTCTGCCCGGTGCCGGCACGGCCACTCTGACAGAGGCATTGACAATGTACACCGACGTCGATGGCGCTCTTGCCGCAGTACAGGCGCCTGGTGCCAATGTGTACGGTCCTTACCTGCAGAAGATACCCACAAACCAGTTCAACAACCTGGAGACCATACTTGAGGGTGCTGCAACTCCTGCGGCTGCTGACAATACAACCGGCTGGTTCTTCAACACCGTTACCGGCGAAGTCAGAGCCAACGACACCGTGAATGCAGCCCACTGGGATCTCTAATATCCTGCAAACCGGTTCTGCATGCTGATGCGGGCAGAACCTGTTGAGAGTAGAACAAGGCTGACCGGGATTGGACCAGGCTCCATATTTCGGTCAGCCTTTTCTGATTTCACCCCGGAGAAGTAGTATGAACAGGAAAGCATTCACACTAGCTGAGATACTCATTGTCGTCGTGATACTTGGCATTCTAGCGGCGGTTGTCATCCCCACGTTTGCCAGTTGCACCACGGCTGCGAAGGACAGCGCCCTCGCCCAGGACCTGATGATGCTCAAAAGGATGGTACTGGTTTATAAGGCTCAGCACCTCGAAATCGCGCCCGGTTATCCCAATGGTGATACGACCCAGGCGCCCACAGAACAGGCATTCCTCGACCAGGTCACGATGGCCAGCAACAGCAGCGGGGCCACGGCCGTCGTAGGAACAGTTGGATTCAACTACGGCCCTTACATGCAGAAGATACCCCAGAATCCTTTCAATTCACTGCGGACTGTGCAGGTGCTGGCAGACGGTGAGGATTTCCCCGCCGACGCTGATGGCAGCCACGGCTGGGTCTACAAGCCTGCCACTCAGGAGGTCAGGCCCGACAACATCGGCACGGATCAGGCGGGTAAGCGGTATTACGACTACTGATCCGTCATAACGGATTGCCAACATGCCCAATGCACATAGCCGCGGAGCCTTTCAGGCCCGCGGTTAAGTCTGTGCGCAGAATGCCGATAAACACCTATGTGACAGGGTCTTTCCACGCCCTGCCGTCAACGGATGGGAATCATATGAGACGCAACAAAACAAAGTGTGTTGGCTTAGCGGCTGGATTCACGCTTGCCGAGGCACTCCTGGCAGTCGTGCTCCTGGGAATCGCGGCATCAAGCGTGTTGCTGCCTTTCTCAGCCGGTGCCATAATCCACAAGGAGGGTACCGCCAGAACGCTTGCCTCAAATCTTGCGTCCGAGCAGCTTGAGAAAGTCCTGCAGACGCCTTTCACTCAGGTTGTATCGAAGTGGAACAACTTTGCTGAGCAACCCTGCCAGATCACAGATGCCGAAGGCGATATTCTAACGGGCGCTGCGTACTCCGCGTTCACCCGCAAGACCACATGCAGCTACGTGTACGTTGGTCAGCAGTCCGGTTCGCTGCCCCCTTCCCTTATAAGTGTTACTGTGGAGGTCAGCTACCGTGGTGCACCTCTCGTCACAGTAAACCGACTGATTTCGGAATAGCCCACTATGCGACCCCACACTCACAAGCCTCGGCAGAGACAAGGTGGCCGTTCAGCGATGACGCTGATAGAGCTTTTGCTCGCCTTGATGGTGCTGGCTATCGTACTGACAGGTGTCACCACCCTAGCTTTTGCGCTTGGCTCAGCAAGGGACAGCAGCGATGATACGGGCCGTAAACAGGCTCATCTTCGGTTTGCGATGGGGCAGCTAGCCGACCTCCTGCGGCAATCGCGCCTGGTCTATTACACTTCTGACAGCGAGGTGGTTCTCTGGACCTGCGATACGGATGCCGATGGTTCCATTGACGTCGCCGAACTTGTCTCGCTTAGGGTCGGTTCCGACGGGACTCAGGTAGTGATGACGAGCTTCATGTCTCCCGTCGATACAGCTGTTAGCTTGTCCGCAGTCGCTGATTACTCCAGCAACTGGTGGTATGCCTGCGGTGCTACACCATCTCAGGTGATCGCAATTCCAGAATGCACCAACGCCAGGTTCTATGTCGATCAGGATGCGCCTTATACCCGCCATATCTCGCTATCATTCGATCTGATGATGAATGGCCAGTCCGTCGATTACACCATAAGCGGGAATCTCCGGGCAGGAGTAGCCCAGACATGTGACCCTAATAGCGGGATCCTTGCAGATGATGACTGATCTGAACAACACAACGAAACCCAGAGGCATTGCGCTGCTCGCCGTACTTATAGTGATCGTCGCCATAACGATCATCTCGTTTTCATTCATCGCCAGAAGCGATGGCGAGCTGGCATATGGCCAGAATATGAAACTGCACACCCAGGCGGATTATCTGGCCGAATCCGGCCTTGCACAGGCTAAAGCCCTCATCCTTAATCCACAGGATATCGATCTTGGCAGCGGTGAGTACTGGGCAGGCGCATCCGCCCAGCAGCTCGATAGCGGCAACCTCTATTATGACGTAAGCGTTCGCCGTCATAGCTCTGGCGCGACCCCTTCCTGCAGTTTCGACGTTACCGCGACGGCATACAAGCTTGCCGGCGAGAGTCGCACGGCCGAGAGCTCCTTTCAGGCTGAGCTCAGGCTTGATCCTTGCGTCGGTCTCTGGATAGGCGGCGATGCCGCATTGGGTACAGCAGTTGCTGTATATGGCGATGTCTACTGCGATGGCTCACTAATTGCGGCACGCATTATATACGGCGACATCTTTTCAGCGGGAACGATCACGGCCGATGCGACAGGACATGAGTATCCGCTTTCACCGACTCCTATAGAGTGGCCGCCTGTGACATGTGACAAACTTGGCCCCGCTTATTATTCCGGGTCAGGGTCCTGCTTCGCGACGGTGGTGGATGTAAATGCCGCCAGCGGCTATGCGGCTGTCCCAGGCGCAGGTAACCCGATGGGGGTAGTGTATCACTCAGGAGATCTGGAGCTCACTGGCCCGACGAATCTGACGGGAGCTCTTGTAGTCACCGGCGACCTGACTATCCGCGGATATGGTAATGTGATAGGCGCTGTGCGGAATCATCCGGCTGTCATCGTGGGTGGCCGAATTAAGATAGAGAGCGACTCAAGCCTGGCCGTAAATGGGCTCATTGTCGTTGGTCAAACTATGGATATCCCCCCTTCCGTAACGAACGTGCAGGTGACTATCGATGGCGGCCTGTTTGTCGCTCAGGGTTCTACAATGGCCCCTGGAGCCGGCTCCAGCATCACAATCTCAGCCAACCACTCCAGGACCGCTCTGATGCTGATTACAGGCTCAGGCACGCGTGTTACGTGGCGGCAGGTCGGTTCGGCCTTCTACAAGAATCTGCAACGACTGCCGTGACCTTCTTCGGCATTATCGGTCCATTGCTCCGAGCATATGCCAGCTGGCGGCCGCATGTCAGAAATGCAGTTGCAGCCTATGAGGTTTGTAGCACGCGTGAGGCCGGAGATGACCCTTAATCGCCATCGTCTGGGGCCTTGCAGAAACACTGGATTTCGGGGGTAACAACAAACTGCCGGGGTTAAGCAGCCGTCCAAACGAGTCGAAGTTAGAGCGGAAGAACTCTCAGAAAGAGGCTATATTATGTGTATTTTGGACTGTAATGTACGAAGGTGCACGAACGGTGCGCGTAGTACCGCTAATCGCGCTTTTACTCTCGTCGAAGTCATCGTGATCGTTGTGATCCTGGCCATAGCTGCCTTGATAGCAGTGCCGGTTTTCACCGGAGCTTCTCAGACACAGCTCAAGGCTGCTGCGGATAAGCTTGCTGCGGACATGGAATATGCAAAAAGCATGGCCGTGACAATGCAGAAGAACTACAAGGTGACATTCGACCTCAACCAGGAAAGTTACTCGCTTCGCGATGACCTGGATAGTGTGATTCCCGATCCCATCAGGAAGGGCTCCTCCTATATAGTCACGTATCCGCAGGAAAGCCGCCTGGATGGAGTCACGGTCATTTCCGCTGACTTCAACGGCACGACAACGGTGCAGTTTGACTATACAGGCACCCCTCTCGACGCGGCCGGCAACGCAATCTCCACTGGCAGCGTCACCATCGGCGCTGGGGGTCATACAATGGTCATTCGCGTTGAGCCGGTTACAGGATATATCAGCATCCAATAGTGAGCAGACCGAATGTTTGGTAGATTACTGACAGGACGGCTCAGGCCGATAGGACTTGACCTTGGACACGACTCGGTCAAGATGATCCAGCTTATGACCTGTGAAGATGGCTTCAGGGTACTGGCTGCCGAGAAGTTCGAGTTCGACCCGAGTATCAGCTGGAGCAGCCAGGAACGCGACACCCTTGCCATCACTGCCATCAAGAGGATGCTTCGCAAGGGCAATTTCCGCGGCAGACATGTGGTCTCCTGTCTTTCCAACAACGATCTGCGCATCAAGAGCCTGCGTCTTGACCTTGACGCGTCCCAGGACATTGATGAAATCGTCAGGAAAGAAGCAGTCCAGCGGCTCGGCCTAGACGCACAGAAAGACCATATTCAGTACCTCATCGCGGGGAATGTCCAACAGGGCTCTGAAATGCGCAATGAGGTAATCCTCTTTGCCACGTCTGATTCATCGCTTCGGAAGCATATCGCCCTTCTGGAGGAAGCCTCGCTTGACCCTGTGG
>Ga0209164_1002005_pt1 | contig 23366 bp, 18 predicted proteins | sample MTBNYHSulfiMetaG_FD_187458 | JGI IMG/M metagenome (GOLD analysis project Ga0209164, IMG submission 187458) | Enrichment culture microbial communities from rom New York Harbor, USA that are MTBE-degrading - MTBE-NYH (New York Harbor Sulfidogenic)... | ecosystem: Environmental > Aquatic > Marine >... | reverse complement strand
CAACAGGAGGTATTCATGAATTTGGTTGGCGAAGCAATTAAACAACGTCTGTCACGGCGGGCTTTTCTTAAAGGCGCCGGATCCCTTGCCGCGGTGCCTTTCCTGACAGGCCTCTGCGGGACAGTGCTGGGAGGATGCTCTTCAGGCTCCACAGCTTCCAGCGGTCCGGACAGGTTTAACACCAGGCTCGTGATCCTGGGGTCATCCGGTGGTGTGAGCTACTGGCCGGGATCGAACCGCGCGAGCTCCTCATCGGCGCTGGTCGTTAACGACACGATCTATCTCATTGATCTTGGACAGGGCTCCACTGCCCGGCTTAACGAGGTGTTCAATTCACAGAGTGTTGTAAATACCGACGGCTCATATATGGACAATCCGTCTTCTACCTTCCTCGACAAGGTGAAAGCGCTCTTCTTTACTCATCTCCATCAGGACCATATCGCCGATTACGCCAACTTACTCCTGATCGGTGCCGGGTGCCATCTCGGAAATCCTTCGCCTTATGGCTGGGGTCAAAATCCACTGCAGGTCATAGGTCCCTGCAACCGAGGACAGCTGGATAACAACAATAATCCCAATATCCCGGATAAGGAGATAGACTCATGGATTATCTGGACAGACAATTCGGATCCTGCCTTGGTCACTCCAACGCCCGGTACCATACAGATGACCGACCTTGTCCTGCAGGCCTTTGCCCAGGCCGTCAATGATCTCATGCTCGATGACGGATATCCCAACTACAGAAGTCTGGTGGAGGTCACTGAGATCGGCAGGCTTCTCCAAACCCAGGACAGCCCCACCTGCCCTTTGATGGCGCCGTTTCCGGTATATCCCGCGGGGGGTGGCAAAGACGAAAACGGCGTCCGCGTGCAGGCCACGCTCGTGGATCATCATCAGGCATATCCGGCATTTGCATTTCGGTTCGACACGCCTGATGGATCGGTAGTTTTCTCGGGCGACACAGGCCCCAACACTACAGGCAACCGAGACCTTGTGGAAGGCGATCCGGAACTCGCTTATGGCAACCTGCAGAATCTTGCTGACGGCGCTGATGTTTTGGTTCATGAGGTTATCGACACGGCATGGGTCAATAAAAAGTTTGGGGAAAACCCGGACAAGACCTCACCGCTTTATGTCCTTAAGGAGCACATGTTAAGCGCGCACACGCAAATTGAACGGGTCGGGCAGGTTGCAACGTTTTGCAATGTCAAGACGCTGGTTATCAACCATATCGTGCCGGGCATGGCTCCGATGTCGCATCTGGAAAATGCCGGGCAGAACTTCTTGGGAAACCTGATTATCAGTGAGGACCTCATGCAGATTGGCGTAAGCACGTTTGGTGGTGTTGTGCTGTGATCACGGACTCAAGTCTTGTCCATACTTACGCACCGGGTAGAGATAAAATTGACATCGCGGGATATGGCGAACAATAGGGTTCCAAGAGATGGTTTCAGTTTCAATCAAGCTGATTGCGGTAAGAACGAACCAAGGGTTCTATCAACGGAAGGGTCGAAAGGGAGGTTTTGTCGAAGGCGGGGATTATCTTTTCAGATGTTTTCTGTCGTCGCACCGTGTATGATTATCCTGTAGGCGCAACCCGTAACCAAGGGGGCAACTTGGGCATGCACTTTTCGATGCACGCAAGGCGAAGAGCAAAAGTTTACAACATACCGGAATCAATGATTCGAACCATATTGGCCGGTTCTGATTTGGGTGTCGGGAACCATGAGCTAATCACAGAGGTAGCTGGCTTCAAATATCCGATCAAAATCGTGGTCTCGGTTGAAGACGACAAGATGAATGTGATAACCAACTACCCGCTAAAGAGAGGGAGAACGCCATGAAGGTACATTATGATGAAGAGGTAGATGCTTTGTACCTGGAATTGGGTGATGAAGAGCCGGATGGGGTCATTGAAATTGCAGAAGGTGTGAATATTGATACGACCGCTGATGGAAGACTTACCGGCATCGAGATCCTGAACGCATCAGACAAAATGAACCTTGCAACGATCCTGTCATATTCTCTGGAACTTGACCGCAGCATATTACGGAACAATACCGCCAAACAGCAATCCGTTTGAGAATGGGCCTTTGAATCGACCAATAATCGACAGACCCTTGTCCGAAATCGACTGATCGCCCGGTGCCTGCCTATGTGCGGTGTCGGACAGACAGGCTTAGACGCGGCGCGTCCTCCTGTTGTCGTCCTCCAATAATAGAGAGCGGGACTCTGATTGGGAAGCTGAAAAAACAATGAGTCTTTGTACCAATGATCTGACATGCTGAGACAAGCCCTCATAAATACCCCCGATGCACCCCATCATTCTGTCTGTCGAGGGATAGAGCGGCGAAAAATATTCGATGATGTCGAAAAGAGGCGGTGATGAAAAACCACCTGTGAGGATCGCATGACGAAATCCACCTACCAACCCCCCTACACCATCACCCCGGAGATCCTGAACCGGGTCGCCGCGATCAGCGAGGCCGTCGGGCGGTTGACCGTGCTCACTGACCAGGCCAGGGCGCTACGGCTGAGGCGAATCAACCGTATCCGTACCATTCGCGGCTCGCTGGCCATCGAGGGCAACACCCTGAGCGAAGCGCAGATCACCGCGATTCTGGAGGGCAAGCGGGTCATCGCCCCGGCCCGCGAGGTGCAGGAGGTGAAAAACGCCCTGGCCGCCTACGACCGTTTCGAAATCTGGCGGCCCGAGGCGGAAAAGGATCTGCTGGAGGCGCACCGCATTCTGATGTCCGGCCTGATTGACGAGGCGGGAATCTACCGGCGAGGCGGTGTGGGGGTGATGGCGGGTCCAGAGGTGATCCACATGGCGCCGCCTGCGGACCGGGTGCCGCAGCTGATGGCTGACCTGGTCAGGTGGCTGGCCGCCACCGACGCCCATCCGCTCATCGCCAGCTCGGTCTTTCACTACGAATTCGAATTTATACACCCCTTCGCCGACGGCAACGGCCGCATGGGACGGCTGTGGCAGGGCCTGATTCTCGCACACTGGAATCCCCTGTTCGCCGATATTCCGGTGGAAAGCCTGATCTTCGAACAACAGGCCGAGTATTACCAGGCCCTGCAGGAGAGTAGCCGGCGGACCGACTCCGCGCCGTTTATTGCGTTCATGCTGCGGATGATCCTGGATACTGTGACCGCCTATACCCCCCAAGTCGCCCCTCAAGTAACCCCCCAAGTCGGGGAGCTGCTGGCGGCGATCAGAGGCGAGATGACCCGCGAGGCATTGCAAGCCGCCCTGGGCCTTTCGGACCGCAAATCCTTTCGCGAGCGCTATCTCAAACCGGCCCTGGCCGACGGTCTGATCGAAATGACCATTCCCGACAAGCCCAACAGCCGCCTGCAGAAGTACCGCCTTATTGATAAGGGTCGGCAGTGGCTGAGGCAGCATGGCGATGAATAACTTGCGGCAAACTTACGACATGGCTTCTGTATGGGGGCCAATCCATGGTCGATGGTGGGGGGTCGGGCCAAGCTAACTACCAGGGATTAAAACGAATACTCTCGAAATGGCCCCTCATTTTCGGGCTATATTGCGCTTTTTGACAGGAAAAACGCATTATTGGAAGTGAACCATGGTGAGAGCTAAACGGCACTATATTCCGGGGCAAATATGGCACACCCCGGTTAAACAGGCTTCGAGTTGAACGGGCAGATGGTATTTCAAATGAGCCGAGGAATGTGGCGATTTATCTGCTGAGGTCACTGCGGGGAGACAATTTGGAGGAGATCGGCAGGGAATTCAATATGTCCCGATTCAGTTAGGTCAGCAGTGTTGTTGAGAGGATGAGGGGGAAGGTATCCGGGGATCGACAATTGCGAGACTGTGTCGAGGAGATCAAAAGCGTCTTGCAGATGAGTCAAGCGTAGACCCTTTTACTTCTAGAACATGCCCGAACTGAAATGGCGTTTCGGCTATTAGCTGATCTGGGGCGTGATGCTGTGTGTCGGGATCGGACTGCTCGGTTACTTCAAACGAAGAAAATGGATTTGATGAAGTAGGCACTTTCAAATTTGAACCAGAGTGAATGACGCCGGGAAGGTAGGGACGCGTTGGATGGAGGAATGTGTGAATCTTGATAAGGCCAAACAGGACCTGGTCGATTACAATTACGTCTTGTGTATGGGACTCCTAATCTCCAATACCATCAGCGGCGAATTCTTCAATTGCTACAAATACAGCATCTTCAACAGCGGCGTCCCAAACAGGATGTTTAACGTGTTTTTCATAAAGGAGAAGGCGTCGAACCCGGGGAAGCTGTTGCAGAAATGTGAGCGGTTCTTTGAGGCCTGTAAATTGCCTTACCGTATCTCCTTCAAACAAGGTCTCGAAAAAGACTTTTTATCCATTCTGTCAGAGAAAGGATACACGGAAAATCCCCCGGAAACGGTAATGACCCTGCTGGATCTTCCGTATAAAAACTCCTTCCAGGGGAGTTTGGACATCAGGCGGGTCTCGGGTGCCGCGGAATTGAGTCATTTTCAGGAGATCATTGAAAAGAGCTATTCTCTTTCCCCAGGTTCCGGTCCTTTTGTTATAACAGAGCGAATATCGAACCTGCCGGATGCTGAGCTGTATGTCGGATACGCCGAAAACCAGCCGGCCTGCACTTCAATGCTGATTAAAACCGGCTCTGTTGCGGGGATCTATTGGGTGGCCACTCTGGAGAGATTCAGAAACCGAGGTTTTGGAAAGGCAATTACTGTTGCATCTTTGGTTGCCGGCAGGAATAGGCAGTGTACCTTCGCCTCCCTGCAAGCCTCAGTCATGGGGAAGCCGGTGTACCGAAAAATCGGATTTGATAACCCCTACGACTATTTCAATTACAGCTCACCGGAAGAAAGCGGTCCATTCATGAAACAGTGGTAAAAGGGTCTACGCTTGACTCATGTTTTATGTATAACGTACGCCTAAAACGCGGCCCGGTTAAGCCGAGAGTTCGTCGCTAACAGGATCGCTTCATAGTTCAAAAGAGGTCATAGCATGTCTGAGGAACCCAAAATTGATAAGCAATCCGGTGTGGACAAGGGATTAGTCGCCATGTTCTTAAGGATGTCGCCCGAGGAGCGATTGCTGGCAAACGATAACGCTTTTCGTACAATTCTGGAGTTGAGAGATGCCTACAGGCGGAGGAAAGCCAACGAGCGCAAGCCTGAGTGAAGTTCTGGAGGGGCTTCTAAAGGCAAAGGTCGATTTTATTTTGGTCGGAGGCCTGGCCGCCGTAATCCAAGGAGCCCCGGTCACAACAATGGATGTGGACATTGTTCACAACCAATCCCCTGAGAATATCGCCAGGTTATTTGCCTTTCTTAAATCTATTGAGGCTGTTCAGCGTCGCTTGGATGACAAGTTGATTGAACCAAAGAGACGCGACCTGTCGGGGAAGGGCCACGTGCTCCTTACGACCCGTATTGGTCCGCTGGATGTATTGGCAGTTATTGAGGGGGGGAGATCCTATGAGGACCTCCTGGAGCACACGGTAGAAATTGATTTCAGGGGCCACACCCTTCGAGTGCTGGACCTAAAGACGTTAATCGAACTCAAAAATACCTCGACGGATCTTAAGGATAAGCAGCGGCTTTCTGTTCTTAAGGAAACTCTAAGGCAGTTGAAGGAGAAATATGGCCGCGGAGAGGACAAGGAAGATAGTGAAAGCGAGTAATACTGCCGAACCTGCGACTGCACGAACGCTGCTCGTTACACTCGCGGCCCTGTGAGCCTCGCCGAAACCCGCGGTTACATTTAACCTCATCCATCTCCTTGTGGTTGAGGGCCAAGAACGCGATGTTATCCCAAATTCAGTCAGCGACCTCCGGCATTGTCGGATGTCGCTGACTTGTTTTGACTCGTTTGAATTTCAGGATTTTCGTTCGGACACTAATTCGAAGTTGTATGCAGTGGGCAACGCCCGCCTCCCGCCAGAGCAAATACATTTCATTAGCTCTTTTTTTTGCTTGACTCAGTTCCAAAAACAGGTTTATAGTAAATTAGTAGTTTAGTAAAGTAAAAAATTAGTAGTTACCACGAAGGAGATTGAAAAAATGAAGATCCCAACAACCTTGAAACATAAGCCGGTTATTGTCTCTGAGAACTATGAAAACATCGATGGGAGAAATGCTTATCACTCCGATGCCAAAGGACTCTCGGTCGGGTTGGCTCAATGGAACGATCGCGGCAAGGTCGAGCTTTCAGCCAAAGTGTGGCGCCATACCGGAGAGAAATGGTCCCGCCAATCAGAGGAACTCCCCTTGCACCGTGTAATTGACCTGGCTATTTTGGTTTGTCGAATGAGACTCCATTTTAGAGAGGCTTACCGGTATGAGAAGTTGTACGATCCCGAAAATTCAACCATTGATCGGATTGGTCTCCAAGGGGATGCGATGACTGTCGCAATTTGTACTGATAATCCTATGATTTATGAGGACCTTAAATTGTTCTCCAAAGTACTCAGCGAGGATGATGAGTTATTGGGCGAGCGCTTGCAAACCCTCTCCAGGATTCTGAAAAAAATGGGGTATTAGAATGGATCAACCAGGTAAAAACAAGTTGATTGCCAAATATAAGGAACGAAAGATCATTGGTGGGGTCTATGCCATTAAGAATGGGGTGACAGGAAGAAGCTTGCTGATTTCAGCTCAGGATTTGCAGGGTTCGAAAAACCGCTTTGAGTTCGCTCAAAAAACCGGTGGCTGTGTCCACCCGAGACTGAAGGATGATTGGGAGGTTTATGGCGGCAAAGCATTTAGCCTTGAGATCCTCGAGGAGCTTGAAAAGATGGAAACCCAAACACCTGATGAGTTTATAGAAGACATTAAGGTCTTAGCAGAACTTTGGTTGGAAAAGTATGACCCGGTTGAACTTTATGGATAGGAGGATTTAATTGGTGCCTGAACGAAATGCCGGCTGACGCACAATTTCGGATTTGGGAGGCTTTCGTGCATAAGAAACAAATAACTTGGCAGACATGCAATGACCGGGATAATATTTCGGGTATGCCGAGAAAGGCCTGCTTGGATGCGCCCGGTGTGTTGCACCACTTCATGATCCGAGGGATAGAGCGTCGGAAGATAGTCACATGCGATAAGGATCGGGAGGACGTGCTCGTGCGCCTGGCAACCTCCTGCCCGAGACGCAAACAGCCTGTTACGCATGGGTGTTCATAGAATACCATGCTCATTTTCTGTTTCGAACTGGAATTTCCCCCCTTGCCACGGGAATGAGAAGGCGTCTACCGGGCTGTGTTGTCTGCTGTAATCGGCGTCAAAAAAGGTTGCCAGCATTAACCCGCGTTAGAAGTAGAAGGCCAGCCACATGATCACGTTATTGGACGGCCGGTCGGTGAGGCCGGTCCGCCCGATATCGACCCCGCCGTATTCAGTTCCGTGTCCACCCCAGTATATGGAGGCCGACACATTGAGTCGGAGGTTTTCGTGAAGGTCCCAGATGAGATACGGCTGGATGACGCCGCTGGGATCGACGATATTGGTGATGGCCACCAGCTGGAAATTGACCAAGGGGTGGAGTTCCACCCTCACCTGGACATCCACGTAATGGCGGCCTCGGACATAGAGCTCTCCCCTTAACAGCCGTTCGCGGAGGGCCTCATTTTTCAGGGCCTCGGCATACCGGCCCCGCGGCTCGCCCAGACCGTTGTAGTAGTATTCCACCCATCCGTAGAAATTCAATCCCCACCAGACCCACCCGTAATCCATATTGGCCACCAGGCTCAGGAATCCGGAATCCTCTTTTTTCAGGTGGGTCCAGGTCGTGTTGAGCCTCAGCGCACTCCCTCCCATATAGCCGACAACCCCCGCGCCTACCGGGAAATCCTCATAATGGCAGGCGCCCATGAGACTCAGTTCCCATTCACTGCCGGGTATCGGGAAATGATAGTTGGCCGCCACTGAGGATTCCGCCCAGCTCACATCCCGTGTGATGATGTCTCTGCGGGGGATATAGATGAGCTGGAGATCTCCATACGGATCGCCGGGGGTCCATTGCACGGACAGGGCGTCTTCTCCCTGTTTGTAGTCGCGGTCCAGGGTGGTGGGCGCAAAAGGCGCAAAGATATCAAAGGGATTGAAAAGCATCCCGTTCCCCCAGCTGATGGCCTGACGACCCGCCTTGACAACGCCCCAGGAGGGGAACAGGGTCAGGGAGAGCCGATCAAACCGGTTCACGGCGTAGAGCTTTTTCCCCTCCTCCCAGGTCCAGGTGAGATTCATGAGGCGCCTTCGATCATTGATGAGCAGTTGCGGCGTGAGCACGTCGCCGCTGCCTCCACCCTGGCCTTCCTCCAGATCCAAAAGCACTCCCCGGGTCTCACTCCAGACAAGGAAGGTCTCGTTATGGACCTCCAGCTCGGCAATGTCCCTAAAATTATAGCGCCCTTTCAATCGCAGCTCATTCTGATTGTCCCATGCCGCGCCGCTCTCCATGGCATGATAGATGCTCCCTGAGGCCGGATCATTGACGGCCAGACGGGTCTTTAGATGGCCGCCCAGTTCCAACTGCTGCGTGGAAAAGAGGGGTCTTTCATCGGAAGCAGGCGAAACCGGGGGTTGCAATGAGATCATTTCCTGGGCAGGGACATCGAGACAATGGAAGACGATCCATAAAAACCACCCTAACTTCCATGAAAAGTGACGACGCCGTCCAGACCGCTGCAGGCGAACACGCGATGCCATGTCTCAAATCCTCGGGCAGCACGACTCAACGGTCATTGATGACGGTGTCAACGACCATGCCGTCCCTTAAGAGAACGATCCTCTGTGCCCGCTCCATGACCATTTTATCGTGGGTGGAGAAAACAAAGGTGATCCCCTTGCTCCGGTTGAGTTCCTTCATAAGGGCCAAGAGTCTTTCCCCGGTCTTGGAGTCCAGGTTGGCGGTGGGCTCATCCGCCAGGACAATGGCGGGCTCCGAAACAATGGCCCGCGCCACAGCCACCCGCTGCTGCTGTCCCCCGGACATCTCCGCCGGCCGACGCCCCATGAGGTCCCCCAACCCTACCTCCTCCAGAATGGCGTGCGATCGCTTCAACCGCGTGGATCGGGATATCCCCTGAAGCATCATAACAAATTCAACATTTTCCACGGCCGACAGGACGGGAACGAGGTTGTAGGATTGGAAAACAAACCCGATCTTGTGAAGCCGCATGTCTGCAAGCTGGGATGACTTGAGCCGGGTGATATCCTGGCCGTCCACCACGATCCTCCCCTGGGTAATTTCATCCAGGCCGCCAATGAGGTTCAAAACCGTGGTCTTTCCCGATCCGGAAGGCCCGGCAATGGCGATAAATTCACCCTTGTCCACGGACAGGTCAATGCCTTGCAAGGCGTCTACCGCCACCTTGCCCTGCTGGTAGGTCTTCTTCACGCCCACGCATTCGACGATAGCCATTTTCCCCCTCTTTCAGTTGTGCGTCATCGCCTCTACGGGCGGGATGCGACCTGCCTTGACGGCAGGATACAGATTGACCATGATGCCCAAAAAGAGGACAAAGGCATTGGGGATCGCCAGGTCCCGGACGTGGAACAGGGGGACAATTATCTTGGGAAATCCCATCTGTTCGGCGCTGGCTGCGTAAGCGCTCAAATTGATCCCTCCAACGTGGTGGAGCCATTCAACCGACACAAAAGTGAGTAAATCGCCCAACGCGATTCCCATGATGAGGAGCCATACGGCCTCGATGCTGATCTGGGCGATGATCCACCGCGATCTCATGCCGATGGCCCTCAGGACCCCCAGCTCTCGAAATCGCTCATAGACGGCGATCAGCATGGTGTTGACCAACCCGAATGACATGGCAATAAAGAGGATCGCATACCAGATGTACATGAAGCCATCCCATATATCGAGGGTGGCGGTGATCAACGGCATCAATTCCTTCCAGGTCATCACTTCATAGGTCTGGGTATCGATGCGCGATTCAAGCCATTGACGGAGCCGGGGCGCCTGATCCGCATGCGGCCCCAGCAGGCACAGTTCAGAGATCGCGTCTCCCGTCTTGAGCATCTCCTGGGCCGATGGAAGGAGGATAAAGGCGAAGCCTTCCTCGGTTGCATCCAGCTCGGCCCGGAAAATCCCCGCGATGCGATAGCCTCCCGATGAAATGTTTCCTCTGGCATCCTGCGAGGTCAGCACCAGCTTTTTGCCCACCCGGGTATCGAATTTCCGCGCAAGCGATGCACCGATGAGGATACCGTATCCATCCTCTTCGGTGAGATACCGCCCCTCTGTCACCGCGGATCCGATGAACGACACCCGGGCCTCGTCTCCTGGGACGATTCCCACGATCACAATCCCCGACGAATGGCGGGCATTGCTCACCACACCCGGGACCTTCACCCGTTGGGACCCAACCACATCCCCAGGGAGCCCTTGCAGCATCTCCGAGAAGTCGTCCGTGTCTGCCATCATATAGTCGATGCTTGGATCGTTGAAGTAGCCCCTTTTGTGGACCTGAACGTGTCCGGTCAAGGTGCGAATCCCGTTGCCGATCATCTGATGCATGATCCCTGTCATGAGGGACTTCATGAAGACCATGCCCCAGGTGCCGATGAGGATGGAGACCAGTATGATGATGGTGCGTCTCGGCATGCGCCACAGATTCCGCCAGGCGAGTTGTGTCAGCATCCCTATGCCCCGTATGATCTGTTGTGTTGCATATGAGAGACCGTGATCCCTTCAAGCGGCCGGGCCGCCCACCAAAACCGCCTGTTCAAAGCGCTCGAAGGGCCCTTGCAGGCCCCAGTCCAAAAATCCGTAACACAGGATATATGGCCGTCAGCAGGGTGACCATCACGATAACCGCAGGGCCGGTAAGGATCGACATCAGGCTCAGTCTCGGCCACATGCGCGAAGGCAGCCCCCACTGGGCCATGATCTCCTCTGCGCCCGGTATCTGAAACCCGTGGATCTGGAAATAATAGGTGATAATGCACCCGCCCGCAACGCCTAAGGCTATGCCCAACAGGCTCATGAACGTGGCCTCCAGGAGGACCAGCCGGGCCACCCGGGAAGGCCTCATGCCGAGCGCCATCAGCATGCCGAATTCCCGGGTCCTCTCCATGACGCACATCACAAAGGTGTTCATGATACCGAAAGCCACAATAATCACCACAATCCCGTAGTTGATCCATCCGCTGACCATATCCACCCGAATGGATTGCTCCAGACCCGGCAGCAACTGCTGCCATGTCAGGACGTGCAGACCCTCGGGTAAAGAGGCAGATGCGAGACGCTCCCGGATTGACCGGGCAAGGTCCGGAAGACGCTCCAAGTCCGTTGCGACGACGACCAGTTCGTGAACCGATTCCCCCATGCTGAACGTCTCTTGAAAGGCCTTCAACGGCATTTGGAGAGCCGACCGATCAAACTCGGGTTGACCGGTGCTGAAGATCCCCCTTACGGTGACGGCCGTTGCAGCGATGGAGCCGTCCAGACCCTGGCCCAGAAGCACCAGTTCATCACCCAACTCCACCATCAAATTCTTGGCCAGGATGTCCCCGAGGACGACCTCATAGGCGGTTTCATCGCTCAGATAGCTCCCCTTGCGGATGACGCGGGCAATAGTGGTGACCTCCCTTTCCCTGGCCGGATCGACCCCCGCCACCCAGACGCCGTAGGTGCGCTGATTCGAGGAGACCAGACAAAAGGCATTGACGCGGGAGGACATGGCCTTTATGTGGGAAAGATCCTGGATGGACTGGACAACGTCTTGCGGGTGCGCTATTACCAGGCGCATTTCCTTGTCCGTATGATAGCCCTCCGCCTGGACCTGGAGGTGCCCCGTATGCCTTTTGACCGCGGCGTCAATCATGGTATCGTAGGAACTGAACTGGAGGGAAATGGAAAAGATGAGGAGCGCAGAGGCAAACAGGATGGCGCCAATGGTCAGAAGGGAGCGTCGCTTGTTTCGCCAGATATTGCGCCAGGAAATTTTCGCGGTAATGGACATGACCAGCCTGTTTTTCGTCCCGGATAGGTCCTGAGACTTACGGTATGCTGAGATCCCTGTTTCTAAGCATCACCGGACCCTCGGGTCTTTGAGGTTGGGTATGGAAAAGAAGGCATCGGTGATGGGGATATCAAAGGCCGCCTCCCTGTAAACCACCTCGGTGTATTCGTCTGGGGTTTCGGCCTTTTGCATCCGCCAGACGCGTGGAAAGAGCTTTCCTCCCAGCATGACGATGTCGGATGCGGTCATCTCTTTCACCAGTTGCCTGTCTTCGTCAAAAAAGCCCTGCTCCAGGAGGATGTGATCATCCCGGATCTTCATGTGCTGCATTCCCCAGACCACGGGGGCCCTGGGTTTCGGGGTCAGCCTGATGGCGTACACGGTGTGGTTGCCCTCTGATGTCACGGATATCATTTCATGGGTATAGTCTTCCAGGATGGTGTCGGACTTGGCCAGGTCGTCGTTGGAAAAGTCGGACCCCATCCAGGACTGGGACATCATGGAAGGGGGGATTTTAATCACGCGGTTTACCTTGGGATTGTAGGTCCACATCTCCCGACCCTTCTTGAGAGTGGCGTTTCCCGCATCCTTGGCCGGGGCCACGACCCGGATGAGTGCGTCTTCCCTCCCCTTGCTCCAGCCCTTGAGCGTCATGGCGCGCTCCCAGGCCGGACGGTGGATGATCATATCCACCTCGGTTTCCGAAGACTGGCCCCGGTAATAATCAAAGGCCTTCTCCAGGACCGCCTTTGCCGTCGGTTCACCCCCCACGGGGTCTGTGATGAGCAATGCCCCTGTGCTGAGGATCACTGCTGCAACAACCGTCCGTGCCCTTGTTTTCTTCCCCATTCTAGACCCCCGCATGTTGTCCTTATGACCCTGGACGATACGCGACAGGGCGCAGCATATCGAAATTTCAGTCAAGGCCTTACCATCCCCTCTTCCCTCTGTCCAGCGCCTCCCTGACCTTCGTGGCCAACTCCTGGATGGAGAAGGGTTTCTGTATAAGGTGATGAGAAGCTCCTCTTTTGTGCATTGATCATAGGGAATTGCGTATTGTGGGTCAACAAGAATCCGTTTTGAGGATATTTTGGTGGTAAAAATGGAGGTGTTGCTTTCAGACTGTCCAGGAAGTGGTGGGGAGGTCACGCGCCGCTATATGAAAAACGTCTTCAGCCCAGTCTTTTGAGCCCGGGAGACGTCCGGATAGGGCTGCTTGTTATCTATCCCTGTTGACAGTTTGAACGGCCTCCCCTATGATGACCATACGATTTAGATGACTTAGAAACCAACACAAGGAGAAAAGCGGTTATGGCAAATCTCATTCTGGATGAGAGGGATCAGCGATTTTTGTTGTACGAGATGCTGGATGTGGAGCGTCTGTTCGAGGCCCCGAAATTTGCGGAGTTTTCAAGAGAGATGCTGGATATGATCCTGGAGGAGGCGCGCAAATTCGCCGTCAATGAGATATTCCCGACCCTCAAGGAGGGGGACAGGGAAGGGTGCCGGCTCGAAAACGGGCAGGTGCGCGTGCCTGAGGCCTTTCACCGCTGTTACAGACTCTACTGCGAGGGGGGCTGGGGGGCCATGGGCTTTCTGCCGGCGTCGGGAGGGCAGGGCCTTCCCCACATCGCCTCCTTGGCGGTCAAAGACTGGTTTGTCCACAACTTCGCCTTCTTCGCCTACCCAGGTCTCTCCGAGGGGGCGGCCCGTCTCATCGAGTCCTATGGCACGGAGGAGCAGAAGAAACGGTATCTGGAAAAGATGGTTGCGGGCGACTGGGGGGGCACCATGTGCCTGACCGAGCCTAACGCCGGGACCGATGTGGGCAACTCGTCGACCCGGGCCGTTCGTCAGCCGGACGGGACCTACCGGATACAGGGGACCAAGATATTCATCTCCTCGGGGGACCATGATCTCACGGAAAACATCATCCATCCCCTTCTGGCGCGGATCGAAGGGGACGAGCCGGGCACAAAAGGGCTCTCCATCTTCCTGGTGCCCAAATACCTGGTCAACGCCGACGGCACCCTCGGCCAGCGCAACGATTACGAGGTGGCCAAGATCGAGGAAAAGATGGGGATCCACGGGAGCGCCACCTGCCTGCTCAACTTCGGGGATCACGGGGACTGCTATGCGGAGTTGCTGGGGGAAGAGCGCCAAGGCATGAAGATCATGTTCCAGATGATGAACGAGGCCCGCATCGGCGTGGGGATGCAGGGGGTGACCAGCGCCTCCATCGCCTATCTCCATGCGCTCCAGTATGCCAAGGAGCGGATCCAGGGATCTTCCATCCGCAATTTCAAGGACCCTTCGGCCCCCCGTGTCCCGATCATCCAGCACCCGGATGTGCGGCGGATGCTCCTCTGGATGAAATCCAATGTGGAGGGTATGCGGGCACTCCTTTACTACACGGCCTTCTGCGGGGACCGGGCCGAGATCGAGACCGACGAGACCCGGAAGGACAAATGGCGGGGCATGGTGGAGGTGTTGACCCCCATCTGCAAGGCCTACAACTCCGACGTCGGCTTCCGGGTCACCGAAACCGCGATCCAGGTCTACGGCGGTTATGGATACTGCTCGGAATATCCGGTGGAGCAGTTCCTGCGGGACGAAAAGATCGCCTCCATCTATGAGGGGGCCAACGGCATCCAGGCCCTGGACCTGGTGGGCCGGAAGCTGGGGCAGAAGAACGGGGCGTACTTCATGGGCCTGATCGCGGAGATGAACGAAACCATTGCCCGGTACAGGGAGGTTCCTGATCTGAAGGACCTTGCAGAGGATGTGCAGCAGGCGGTCAGCGCCCTGGGCGAGACCGGTTTTTTCTTTGCTCAGTGCGCGGGGCAGAAGGACTTCATGACCCCCATCAATCATGCCTACCCGTTTCTCATGATGATGGGGAAGGTGATTTCGGGGTGGTTCCTGATGTGGGAGGCGGGAGTGGCCAAAGAAAAGCTGAATGCATTGAGCCAGGAAAATGGCGTGGCGCCAACAGACAGGACTGCATGGGAGGCATTTGTCAAGGGAAGTAAAGACGCGGCCTTTTATGCGGGAAAGATCTTCAGCGCGCGATACTTCATCAAAAACGTCCTTCCCGAGGCAAAGGCGGCAGCCAAGGCGATCAAGAGCAAAGATATGTCTGCGATGGACATCCCGGAGGAGGGATTTGCATCGTAAGTAGACGAGCCGAAGAGATCTTCTGATAGAGACTTTAGGAAAAAGATGTTGGGGTTTCGGCCGTGCATCAGCTTTTTTCAAGTCGTTATTCAATCAATCCCGCTTTCAAGCGGAACAAATCAACAATCACAAATCCTATTAGGAGGAGTGAAAAGAAAATGAATGAACCGGTGAAGCCATCCGATACCCCATTGTTTCCCTTGGTGGAGGATCTCGACCGGACCTGTCCGGGACAGCTGGAGGTCCCCACGCCCAGAGAGCAGAAGGCCCTGGCCGCCATGAGGGCGATCAAAGACCAGGTCAGGCCGCTCAAAGACCGTCTGGTCTCCCTCGAAGGATCAGGCAAGGGCGAAGCCAGCGAGACCCTGAACGTGAAAGAGGAACTGTCACGCCTGAAGGAGGCGTGGGACCGCTGGGGGGCGGAGCGCAAGGCCGCGGCCAAGGAACGGATGATCCTCCTGGGACATGAGGCGCCTGAGTGAGGTCCGCCCGTGGCGATTCAGCTCTTTTTCAGCAACCAGCTTGAGACACTGGCAGACAAGTATGCTGCCATGGTTGATGTGGAGAATCAGGTAAAGGCGAATATCCTCGAAGGTCCCCTCACCATCGTTCCCAACCAGAACCTGACCAAGTGGCTGCAACTGACCCTTGCCGAGAAACGCTCGGTCTTAATGAATGTGGATTTTCAGCATCTGGAATCGGGGCTGTGGAATCTGCTGGGCCGACTCGATCCCAGGGAAGACCGTCCGGAGATGATGGACAGCGGCCACGTGCGAATGTTTCTTTTGAGGGAACTGATGGGCCTGAAGGGAAAGGAGCCATCCCTTAAGCCCCTGAGCAGATATCTCCTTGACCCGAAGGGCGGAAAAGTCGCCGACTATGCGGTGAAGCTGTGGCAGCTCACCGAACGGATGGTGAAGCTCTTTGAGGCCTATCAGTTTCATCGGTCCGACATGATACGGCAGTGGCTTGACCGAGGTCATCGATCCGAAGGGATGGAGCAATGCCAGCAGATGCTTTACCTGAGGATGCGAGATTCGAGGGATCGGTATGTTCAGATATCTCAAAAGCGTCTCCTTTCTTTGGGCGAATATGCCGACGAGGTACTGGGTGAGGCATGGGGCGATTCGGAGGCTTCCCCCCCCACAAAATTCGTACATCTGTTCGGCCTCTCCCAGGTCTCTCCCTTTCACCTGGGGCTGATCGGTGGATTGAAGGATTACTACTCGATCTTTATCTACAGCTTGAACCCCTGCCGGGAATTCTGGGAAGACATCCGGACGCCTCAGGAACGGAGGTGGATACAGAGGCGCGAGGTCAAAAGACTTGAGATTACCAGTGAGGAGCACGATCTTGGGGAAATCCTGGAAAGGGAGGACAACGAACTCCTGGCCATGTGGGGCAAGCCGGGCCGGGAGCATATCCGTCTCTTATGCCAACTCACCGATTATGACTTCAATGCCTGCTTTACAAAGGCAACCGATGCACGCAGCGTGCTTGAATCGGTTCAACACCACATCCTCACCCTTTCTACTGAAAAAGATGCTGCACCCAGACGCCCGCAGGACCGATCCCTCCAGATAATGGCCTGCCCGGGCATCTACCGGGAGGTGGAAACCGTTTACAACAGCATCCTTCACAATCTCGAGGCGGACCCTCAGCTTCAACTGACCGATATCGCCGTTTTCGTGCCCGATATGTCGGCCTACAAGCCGGCCATTGATTCGGTCTTCAATCGGAGACCCCGGCGGGTGGTGTATAATCTGGTGGACTCGCGGGCGGATATCGAAAGCGTCTATGGCCAGGCCGTGGCAGGGATCCTTGACCTGGCCGCAGGACGGTTTTCGCGAAAAGAGGTCTTTGAGCTTCTATTGAATCCCTGCTTCATGAACCGGTGGGAGATCCGCTTCGAAGACGTCAGTATCTGGGCCGACTGGGCCGAAGGTCTGAATATTTTTCACAGCTTCGATTCATCGCATAAGGCGAAAAAGGGGTATCCGGCCAATGACTGCTACACCTGGAAACAGGGGCTTCAGAGGCTGCGTCTGTCGAGAATCCTCTCCGCGCCTGAAGAGGGAGGTCCCCATGAGGGGCCGGATCCCGGCTTCAGGTCATTTTGCGGGCGTGTGCCCTTTCAGGATGTTCATACCGGAGACACGGACCTGGTGGGGAAATTCTCCCTGGTGATCGAACGCCTCTATGGTTGTGTGACGGAGTTGGCGGGGTTGCGTGAGTCGGGAGAGAAGTGGACCGACCGGTTTCTGAAGGTCTGCGATGAACTCCTGATGGTTCCACCGGACCTCAGGGGGGAATCCGCGGTGCAGAAGTCTCTGGCGGAGGCATTCGAGGATCTGAAGATATATGACCGGCTCCTGGAAGGGGGTTCGGAGGAGGAGCGGGATGGACTGAAATTGGACATCCATATGATTCGGGAATTCGTGACATCGCGCCTCGGATCCATCTCGGGCGGTCATGGAGATTACCTGATCAGCGGCGTCACCCTCTCGGCCCTCCAGCCCATGCGGCCGATCCCCTTCAAAGTGGTCTATGTTCTGGGCATGGAAGAGGGGGCCTTTCCCGGACGGGCGGACGCGTCGTCTCTGGACCTGCGGCTTGGGAAGCGGCGGATCGGGGATGTCAGCCTGCCCGAGCGCAACCGCTATCTGTTCCTGGAGATGCTCCTCTCTGCACACGATAAGCTATACATCGGCTACGTGGCCAGGGACCTTCAAAAGGATCGCGTGATGGAGCCCTGTTCCGTGGTGAATCAGTTGCGCAGGGTTGTTGAGCAGGAGATCCTTCCTCCGGGTGAGCGATTTCGTGTGGCCGAGGTCCCGCTCAAGGGCACCAGCGAGAAATATCTTTCGACGGACGCCGTGAACGGTGTCTCCGATGTCCTGGTCAACTATTCCCTTGCCGACAGAATCGCCTGCTGCCAGGAGAACGGCCTGTGGCAGACCGCCGAAGGGGCCGTGCCCGAGGCACTAAGGGAGCGTCTTCAAGCCTGCTTCCCTGATTTCAGCCTTGATGGGGAGCGCGCCCGAAAGGACGATCGATTGATCGAAAAGGTGAGCGTCAGGCAACTCAGGATGTTCCTGGAAGACCCGGTGTCTCAGGGCCTGAAACGGCATCTGGGCATATACGAGGAAGAGGCCTCCGTTCGAGAGACGGCCCTGAGGGAGGATGAACCCTTCTACTCCGAGTTCCCGGTGGATTACCATCTGAAGATGACCCCTCTCACCCTCTGGCTGGACAGGTTTGCGGCCTTCGGAAGCCCTGACATGGACCTCAAATCGCTCACAGAGATCTACGATGGCGTTTATGACCGTCTGGAGAGAACAAGCGCGGTCCCGGAGGGGGCCTTTGCCGAACTGGACAGGAAGGCGATGAGGGAGGATGTTTTTCTGAGGGCCGGGACCCTGAGCCCGATTATCGCACAAATGGCATCCGGGGAAAAAGCATATCGGGTCCTCTTTCTGGGTGAGCAGACCGGCGAGTATATCGCCCCCCACAACCAGTTTTCTGTGGAGCGTTTTGAGGCGCTGCGCCTTCGGGTCGGTGTGGTCGATGCCTCGGGAGGCACCGTTCAGACGGGGGTGGAGGTCCACGGGCAACTTCCCTGGATCTGGAAAGAGACTGACACAGGCTGGCATGCCCTGGTCCTGACCGGATCCGGGAAGAAACCGGGAAGCGCCCCGGATAAATATATCCTGGAGCCGCTCCTCTCCTGGCTCTGTTGTCTTTCGAGCGAGGGCGGGCGGCAATTGATAGGAAAGTCGGACGTCACGTTTCACGTGGTGTACAAGGAACATGTAAAGGTCTGGACCTATGGCGTGGAACCAAACGCTGCCGAGGCCTATGTCACCCGACTGGTGTCGGACTATCTGGCCCGTAAAAGACCGGAGTGGCTTCCCTTTAAGGCCGCGACTTCGCAATCGGTCAAACCTCATTCGATGTCGGACGACGAGATAGGGGAGGGGAGTCGGGAGGGCTTTTACGCCGAACTGCGGGAGGCTTACGCCGATGAAACATCCCTGCTGGTGCGGCTGGCCGACCCCCATATCCCCGAAAGTGCCTTTGACAGGGTAAGGGAGCGGTTCAGGATTTTTTTTCAGCACAAGGTCCGGAAACAGCTATGACTTACCAATCCGTTCATGACATAAACCAGATCCATCTTGGGCGGCACGGTCTTATCGAGGCCTCTGCAGGGACCGGCAAGACCTACACCATCGAGAACCTGGTGGTGCGTCTACTCAGAGAAGAGGCGGATGTGGAACTGGAAAACGTCCTCATTGTCACCTTTACGGAAAAGGCGGCATCCGAACTCAAGGTCCGCATACGGGAAAAGATTGAAGGCGCGCTCAACGATCCGGACCTTGACCTGGCCACAGTCAAAAAACTGCGGCTTTGCGTAGACGAATTCGACAGGGCCGCCATCCACACTATTCACGGATTCTGCCAGGGCGTCCTCAGGGACTTTGCCTTTGAAAACAGCACCCCCTTAGAGAGCGAGGTCATCCAGGATGGCCCCCTCTATGAGACCCTCCTGAAAGAGCAGATGCGAAGGACCTGGCCTGAAATATATGGGGAGGACCTTCAGGAAGTACTTGAACTGTCTCAGTTCAACGAAAAAGGAGATGAGTTCCTGAAGGCCGTCGTCCGGCTGGCGACATCTCTGAACGAACGGGCCGGAGACAGGCTCCTCCCCGATTTGGGGGGAAGGGATTTCAAGGCGATCAAAGCGGAGATCGCCTTGATCTGCATGAATGTGGGATCCCTGATCGAGCCGGGGTTTTCCGACAGGTATGATCAACTCAAGTTCAATGCGACTGCAAAGCGGAGCATCCTTCAAAAGATTGTCGTCCCTGTTGAGGAGTACTTCTCGCAACCAAAAACAGAGACGTTTGATCTCAGCGCCTTTTCCGCATTCATGACACGTATACAGGACGTGAGTTCCGGCGGCAGGAAAGGCCTGGACTGTCTCGTCCCTGAAAAATGGAACAGGGGAGGGGACAACCTCCACGTGTGCCCTGAACTCGCAGCGGTAAAAGAGGGGCTGGAAGACGCAGCCCAGCTGCTGAAAGAGCTTCGCCACTGTCTGACAGTGGGCGCTGTTCACCAACTTCAGGCCGATGTGACCCTGACAAAGCAGGTCCACGGCTGGATCAGCTATTCCGATATGCTGAATCTGGTGGAAACAGCCCTGCATGCCGAGGGTGCGGTCGATCTCCTAAGCAGACTTCGAGAACGGTTCAGGGTGGCCTTCATCGATGAATTCCAGGACACGGACCCTGTTCAGTGGCGGATATTCAAGAAGATCTTCATAGACAGCCCTGATGAATTCGGGAACCGGCTTTTCGTCATTGGCGACCCCAAACAGGCCATCTATGCCTTTCGCGGCGCGGACGTTTACGCCTACCTGTCTGCAAAAATCGAGATGGAAGAGCGCGCGAGAGGGAAGGGAGGACCGTATTCCCTTGCTGTTAACTGGCGCTCCCAGCCCCCACTGATAGCGGGATTCAACAGGCTGTTCTGTCGCGATGCGTGGTTCAAGCCCCAGGACGCGGCAGGCCGGTTCGACGTCGGATATCAGGCGACCAAGGCCCCGGACCGGGCAGATGCACTTGCTGAGATGATTTCGGATCCCTCGGGCCGTCCTGTCTTGACTATCGTCGACCTGAGTCTCTCGCCGTCTCCAAAACCGGCCAAACTGGGGTTCGCACGCTTCGTGGCAAAGGAGATTCGACATCTCACCGGGTCGGATATTCGGATTGTGGAAAAGGGCAAAGGGGAGCGATCCATCGGGTTTGGGGACATGGCCATCCTGGTGCGGGGGAGATCGGACGTGCCTTTCCTGGAAGACGAACTGAAAAAGCAGAGAATCCCCTATTCATTCTATAAGAAACCCGGCCTCTTTGACTCGGATGAGGCCGTGTATACACGTCTGGTATTTCATGCCATTCTGGACCCCGGAGATGGGTCGGCCGTCAAACAGGCATTGCTGACCCCCTTTTTTGAACGACAGGTCCTGGATCTGTACGCCTACGACGAGATGCTCCCCACCCACCCGATCAAGGAGATCCTCTTTAAATGGAACGGGGACGCCATGACCCGCCGATGGGGCTATCTGTTCCAGTCGCTCATGGAGGACTCGGGCCTCCTGGCCCGGGGGGCCGGGGGGATCGGATGGGATCGGCAATACACCAATTACCGCCAGATCTTCGAGTATCTGAAGGAGGTAGCCTACAAGAAGAACCTCGATTTCAGGGGAGTATCCGCCCTGCTGGATCTCCATCAAAACGCCGCGTGGGAGGCGGAAGAGGGGGCTGACATCCACCAGATTGAGACCGAGTCGGGGAAGGTCCAGATCATGACCATGCATGTGAGCAAGGGGCTTCAGTTTCCCGTGGTCTTTGTCGCCGGGGGATTCACCCAGCCCATGTCCCATCAGGAGGCGTATCATACCTATCACCATCTGGAGGAGGGGAGGCCCTTCCCGAAGATCAGGCGGATCATGGACCTGGTGAAGTCGGGAGGGGACGGAAGGCACGAGACGGAAAAGGCGGATGAGGACAAGCGGCTCTACTATGTGGCCGCCACCCGTGCACAGTTCAAGCTCTACCTGCCGTTCTATATCTACCGGAACAGTCCCCCCTGGCTCGGGCCGGTCTGTAAGCTCCTTTCTCCGGCCCTGGCGGAGGCGTTCCCCAGAGACGCCCAAGACGAGGATGTGCTCTGGTTGACCGCAGGTCCTTCTGCCGGTGGTGTGACAGCCTCGGAGGGGTCCGAGGCGGCCGGGCAAAAGGAAAAGGTCCCCGTCTTCGTGGGGTTCGAAGATCTCCTTATCCCGGACAGTTATGAAGAGAGACGAGCCCGGGTGGATTCCTTTTCAAGCCTGCATCAGGGAAAGAGAGCGCCGGACGACGTCCCGGCTGAAGAAATGACGTTTCAGCCGGATCAACCGGAAAAGGAGGATGACGAACCCTTTGGAGCCCGGGACATGGGGGCCCTGTTTGAGGAGGAAGGGTCCGATGAGATCCCGGGGGGGACCGATGTAGGCCTCATGTTTCACGGCATACTGGAACGGATCGAGTATGGCGTGGCCTTGAAATCAGGGGTCGAGGCCACGGATTCCGCCAGGTGTCTATTGGAGGACCCCGGCACACGGGAGATCATCTTCGGGGAGATGGCGACCTACCGGGTGGATGCGCGATGGCAGGACGCGGTCTGCACGATCCTCTGGAATACGCTGACGACGCCCATTCCTTCCTTTTGCGACGGGTTTACCCTTGCCTGCCTGAAGCGTGAAGACCGCCTGCATGAGGCGGCGTTTTACTACGTCTTTCCGCCCTTGTCCGAAAGACCCGGGCCGATTACGGAGAGGAAAGGGCAACATCGATTGATCCGGGGCTTTGTGGATCTGATCTTCAGAAAAGGTGGGAAGTACTATGTGGCCGACTGGAAGTCCAACTGTCTTGAGACCGGTTACGACGCGGAGTCCATGGCAGGGAGCATGGCCGAGTCAGACTATCATCTCCAGTACAAGCTGTATGCTATCGCCGCACTCCGTTGGCTGAGACAATCCCTGGGAGGGCGCTTTGTTCCGGAAGCGCACTGGGGGGGCGTGTTCTATTTTTACCTGCGGGGCATGGGGGGGGCCGGGGGAGACGGTATCTATCATGTCCCCGCCGATCAACTGGGGTCCCTGGAGCAGCTTGAAGAGGAGATGGGGCTGATACTGGGTACTTGATACTGGATGCTGGATGATGAGAATCTTTATTTGCAACTTCTACGCAATTTGCGGAGAAGTTTTGGTGAACCGCCAAGGCGCGAAGGACGCGAAGAAGTCTTGATGGGTTCGTTCTGATCCTGGAAGAAAGACCCTGGTTAAATACGCTATCGCTGTCACTCCGTAAATTGAACAGGGCAAGCTCAGGATTAGAACAGACCAAGCCCTGCCGGGCGGTAGTCCGTTATTCGGCAATAGCCTTTGGACAAAGAAATCTTTGTGTCTTATTGGCTTTGTGTGAATCCCGCCTATATTTGGCGGGATTGGTAGCGGCGGTTAGGCGGCTTTAGAGTCTTTGTCTGTAACTTCTCTGCAACGTGCGAAGAAGTTTGCCCGTGGGGGTCTCTGCTTCCCGCCCAAGAGGCGGGACAAAAACCGAATACAGCTCCTGGGGACGGCAGCAGGGCTTTACA
>Ga0209164_1002003_pt1 | contig 23375 bp, 15 predicted proteins | sample MTBNYHSulfiMetaG_FD_187458 | JGI IMG/M metagenome (GOLD analysis project Ga0209164, IMG submission 187458) | Enrichment culture microbial communities from rom New York Harbor, USA that are MTBE-degrading - MTBE-NYH (New York Harbor Sulfidogenic)... | ecosystem: Environmental > Aquatic > Marine >... | reverse complement strand
CCCTGGTCCATCACGTTCGGCGGCGGGCCATAGCAGCCCCGGCAGGGCATATTCGCCTGGATACACTGAGCGCCGCAGCCGGCCCGCGTGGCAAAGCCGGCGCAGAAGATCCCCTGTTCGAGCAGGCATTTCTCCGGCTCAGGGATGACCTGATGAGGGCGGACAAATCCCTTGATCTTCTTCTCCTCCTTCGTGCGCGGGCAATCGTCGCAGACGATCTTCTCCCCGGCTCCCACGACCGCGCCTTTCGGCGGCAGCGCACCGGTCAAGACCGCCTCGAGCACCGCCCAGGTCTGCTCCGCCACCGGCGGACAGCCCGGCACGGTGTAATCCACCTCGACCACCTGGCCCAGCGTCTTGACCGTCTCGTAGAACTCCGGCAGGGTCAGCTCCCCCTCGGGCACCTGGCAGGAGGTCTGCGGCAGCACCCGCTGGGGGTTATCGGTGGTCGGGCTTTCGAAGTAGGCCCGCTCGAAGATGCCCTTGCGGGTTTTCGCGTTCGCCAGCGCCGGAATACAACCCTCGTGGGCGCAAGAACCGTAGGCGACGAGAATCTTGGACTTCTTGCGCAACAGGCGGGCCATACGCTCGTTCTCCTCGGTGCGAATCGCTCCGTTAAAGAGGCAGAGGTCGATCTCGCCGTCCTCCATCGCCTCGACGTCCTTGTACTTGATGTCCATCGCGCAAGGCCAGAAGACAATATCCACCGCCGCCGCCAGATCGAGAATCTTGTCCCCGATATCCAGCACGGCAATCTCACAGCCGCCACAGCTGGCCGCCCAGTAGAGTGCGACTTTCGGCTTGCTCATCGAGAATCCTCCTGCGGGCCGGGCCTCTTTTACCTCAGAGTCCCGAAATACTCCGTCGTCAGCTGCTTCCGGCGAACCTCCGGATTGGTGTAGTCCGGCAGGAGCATCGGTGCAATGCGATCGCCTTCCACCCCCGCCGCCTCCAGCTCCTGATGATACCGGCGCACGTGATCGAGCGTCAGCGTCCCTGCTTTTGAAACCGATTGGGCATAGACCGCCGCGTTCAGCCCGGCGATACGGCCGAAGACCAGCACGTCCAGCAGCGAGTTGCCCATCAGGCGGTTTTCGCCGTGGACGCCGCCCGAGACCTCGCCGGCCACAAACAGCCCCGGTACGCAAGTCTCGCACTTGTCGTTGATTTCCAGCCCGCCGTTCTGATAATGCAGCGTGGGAAAGATCAGCATCGGCTCCTTGGAGATATCAATGCCGAACCGGCGAAAGAGGATATGCTTGCCGGGAAACTCCTTGCGAACGGTCCCCTCGCCCTCCAGCTGGTCAATCATCGGGGAGTCGAGCCAGACACCGAACTTTCCCGTCGGCGTGGGGACCCCCTTACCGACCTCCTCGGAACATTCCCGGATAATGCAAGCCGCCTCGACGTCCCGAGGCTCCCGTTCGTAGACGAATTGCTCGCCGTCCAAGTTGAGCAGATTGGCCCCGGCCCCTCGGAACTTCTCCGTGATCAGAATACCCTCGGCCTGCTCGGGAAACACCGCGCCCGTGGGATGATACTGCACGGTGTGAAGAAAACAGATCGGCACCCCCGCCCGGTAGGCTAAGACAATCCCGTCCGCCGTAGCGCCGTAATGGTTGGTCGTCATAAACTGCTGGATATGCAGGCGTCCGCACCCGCCGGTCGCCAGGACCACCGCCTTGGCGCGCACGATGAGATACGCTTCGGTCTCCAGGTTGTACAGCACCGCACCCGCGCATCGGCCCGATTCGTCCAGCAGCAGCTCGACCGCCGGGGCAAACTCGACCACCTGAATCTCTTCGGGATGGTTGCGCGCCTCATCCCGGATGGTGCGCATAATCTCCGCACCGGTGATATCGCCGGCATAGTGCATCCGTTTGCGGGAGGTGCCGCCCCCGTGCATGGTCATCAGCCGGCCATCGGGGAACTTGGAGAACATCGCTCCCAGCTCCTCCAGCCAGGCCATCACGTCAGGCGCTTCCATCACCAGCGTGTTGACCAGCTCCGGCCGGTTGACGAAGTGGCCTCCTCCCAGCACGTCGAGATAATGATAGTAGGGCGAATCCTTCTCCCGCTTGGTGGCCGCCTGGATGCCCCCCTCGGCCATCATCGTGTTGGCATCCCCGTGGCGCAGCTTGGTGGCCATCAGCACTTTGGCCCCGCTTTGCCGGGCCAGCAGCGCCGCCGCGGTGCCGGCGCCCCCGCCCCCGATGACCAGCACGTCGGTGGCCAGATCCGGCTCCGACAGATCGAGCAAATCAGGGTCAATGCGGCTGCGCGCTTCCAGGAGATCAACCACTTCGTGCGAGATGCTGTAGCCCTTGCTCGGCCCGAGGCGAATCTCCCGGCGGGAACCTTCCCGAAAATCCGGATGGTAGGCTTTGAGGATGGCATCCCGCTTCTCCAGAGGCAGCGCGGGAAACTCCTCCCCGCGTTTTTTGCGCGCGACCCGCGCCGGGCGGGTTTCCTCCACTTTGCGAATCAGTGCTTTCAGGCTTTCCGGATAAGGCATGGCGATATTCTCCTCCCAGCCTTGAACATCCCTCTCAGAGGTATTGTGTATCCCGGGGAGACCAGCTCTCCTCGGCCATTTCCGGCTCGATCTCCCGCTCGGTATAAAGCTTCTTCAGCTCATCTTTGCTTTTTGACATCAGCGCTTTCATCATGGCGTCGTACTTGCCGGCCTTGATCTCGGCGACCCGCTCGGCCAGGTGCCGCGCTCGGGGCATAAGATACTTGCCGTACAGCCGCCTGCAAAGGATGGCGATATTAGGCTGGACCTCCTCGGCCGGACAGCGAGCCGAGCAGAGGCCACACATAATGCAGTCGAAGGACGCTTGCGCCACGCCGGCCACGTCGCCCCGGATGGCCATCGCCATATAATGCATCACGTCAATATCCATCGGACAGCTTTTCGTGCAGACATTGCACCCGACGCATTTGTACATCTCGGGATACAACATCGCCACTTCCCGGCCGTCCCCTGTGAGCTGATCCAGGTCGTAAACCGCTTTGTTACCCGGGAAAAAGGGAATCTGGGTGAGGTACATATTGGGCTTGACCACCGTCTGGCAGGCCAATCCAATCTCCACCCGGTAACTGTCCGGAAAGCGGAATACCGTTGCGCAGGCCCCGCAGATGCCGCCGCGGCAGCCGCACCCGCGCACCAGCTGATAGCCGGCGTACTCGAGCGCCTTCTGAATCGTCAGGCTGGCGGGGACCTCATACCGCTTGCCCATGACAAAAATCGGAACCCGTTCCTCCACCATTTGAGAGGCGTCTATCATCCCACCATCTCCTTTACCGCCAAACGACATGGGCCTTTGAGTCTCAACTGCTCGGTAAACTCGTCCATGACTTCGGCGAACTTCTTTCCCTCTGCGGCCGAGATCCACTCCAGGCGCAGGCGCTCGGGATCGATGCCGAAGTTCTCCAGCAGCGGATGGAGCAGCGCGACGCGCGCCTGGGTCCGGTAGTTGCCATCCTGGTAGTGGCAGTCGCCCGGGTGACACCCGCCGATGAGCACGCCGTCGGCCCCCTGGCGAAAGGCCCAGATGACGTGCTCCGGATCGACCCGGCTGGAACACATAAAGCGCAGGTTGATCCCGTTCGGCGCGTACTTCAGCCGCGACGTGCCCGCCAGGTCGGCCCCGGCGCTCGTGCACCACTTGCAGACAAAACAGACGATCTTCGGCTCAAACATGGCTACACTCCCACGCTGGCGTTAATCATCTCGCGAATCTGCCGGTCGGTCAGGTTGCGCTGCTGCGTGGCCCCGCAGGCGCAGGCCGCCACACAAGCCCCGCAACCCTCGCAGAGGGCTTCATTGACGACGGCGACGTTCTTCTCCTCATTAAACTCCCGGGCGTCGTAGGGACAAACCGAGATGCAGATCCGGCAAGCGCCGCACAGATCCTCGTTCACGTAGGCCACCGTCGGATCGTGATGCATCTCCTCCTGGGAGAACAGGCCGAGCACTTTACTGGCGGCGCCGCTGGCCTGGGCCACCGCTTCGGGAATATCCTTCGGTCCCTGGGCGCAGCCGGCCAGGAAGAACCCGCTCGCAATGCTTTCCACCGGGCGCAACTTCGGGTGCGCCTCGGTGAAGAATCCGTTGGGGTCCACCTGGATTTTTGTCTTCTGCGCCACCGCTTCCACCCCCTGCTGGTGCGTCACCGCGGTGGCCAACACCACCAGGTCGGCGGCAATCTCGACATTCTTGGCCGTCAACGTATCGGTGCCCCAAACCACCGTCTTCTCGCCGTCCCGGAAGATCTTCGACACCTTGCCCCGCAGGTAAACCACCCCTTCTTCCTCTTCCGCCCGGTGGTAGAACTCCTCGTAGCCTTTGCCCGCCGTTCGCACGTCAATGTAGAAAATATAGGGCTGGCCGTCGTGCACCCGGTGCCTGTACAGCAACGCGTGCTTGGTGGTGTACATACAGCAAATCTTTGAGCAGTAGGGCATATACTTCTCCGGGTCCCGCGAACCCGCACATTGCACAAAGACGACCTCTTTCGGCACCTTGCCGTCCGAGGGCCGCTTGACCTCGCCCATCGTCGGCCCGGAAGCCGACAGCAGCCGCTCGAAGGCCAGGCCGTCAATCACGTCGGGGACCTCGCCATAGCCATACTCGGCGATCTGCTCCAGCGGCAGCAGGTCATAGCCGGTCGCTACGACGACCGCGCCGACGCGCTCCTCGACCACCTCATCCTCCTGCTCGAAGTCAATCGCCCCCGGCTGGCAGACCTTCTCGCAGAGCCGGCACTTTCCGTTGCGGAAGTAAATGCAGCTGTCCCGGTCAATGACCGGCTTATTGGGAACCGCCTGCGGAAAGGGGGTGTAAATCGCCTTGCGCTTGGACAGGCCGCGATCGAACTCGGAAGGCACCATCCGGGGGCACTTCTCGGTGCAATCGCCGCACGAGGTGCACAGCGACCAATTCACATAAGCCGCCTTGCGACGAATCTTCGCCGTGAAGTTCCCGACGTAACCCGACAGCTCCTCCAGCTCGGAATAAGCCATCAGGCGAATCTTCGCATGGCTGCCCGCTTCCACCATCTTGGGCGTCAGAATGCACTGCGAACAGTCGAGCGTCGGGAAAGTTTCCGACAGTTGCGCCATGTGCCCGCCGATGGAAGACAGCCGCTCCACCAGGACCACCTCGTAGCCCGCGTTGGCGATATCCAACGCCGCCTGGATGCCGCTGATGCCGCCTCCCAGCACCAGGGCGCGCCGGGTCAGGGGAACCGCGATCGGCGTCAGGGACTCATCCAGGACGGCTTTCTCGACGGCGCTCTGAATAATCCGGATCGCCTTCTCGGTCGCTCGCTCCTTGTCCTCATGCACCCAGCTGCACTGCTCGCGAATGTTGGCGATCTCGCACTGGTAGGGATTCAACCCGGCCAGCATCGAGGCGGTGCGAAAGGTGTTTTCGTGCAAGGTCGGCGAACAAGCCGCTACCACAACCGCATCCAGCCGCTCCTTGGCGATCGTATCCCGCAGCAGGGCCTGCCCCGGCTCGGAACACATATAAATATAGTCCTGGGCGTAAGCGACCCGGGGATTCTTCCCCAGTTCCTCGGCCACCCGCCCCACGTCCACCACACCCGCGATATTGATTCCACAATGGCAGATAAAGACTCCGACTCGCTTCATCATTCCTCCCTCGGGTCAAGCCACGAAATCTTTCTGAGCCAGCACCGGGCGGCAGTCCACGCGGTGTCGTTCAAACCCCAAGGCGCTCGCATCGACGCCCAAGGCCACGCCGAGCAGTTGGGTAAAATAGAAAACCGGGATCTTCTCGAACCCGGGGAACGCCTTGGCGATTTCGTCCTGCCGCGCCTCGAGGTTGTAGTGACACAGGGGACAGCTGACCATGAGCGCCTGCGCGCCGTGCTTCTGCGCCGAGGCGAGAATCTCATGGCAAAGGCGGGCCGAGGAATCGGAAGACGACACCGACAGGAACGAGCCGCAGCACTCGTTGCGATAAGGATACGCCACCGGCTCGGCCGACAGGGCCAGCAGAAAATCCTCCATAATGCGAGGATTCTCGGGATCGTCCAGCTCGATCTCCTTCTTCGGCCGGAGCATCACGCAGCCGTAGTAAGGCGCGATCCGAAGCCCTTGGAGGGGCCGCTCGACCCGCTCCGCAAGGGCTGCGTAGCCGATTTCGTCGCGCAGGTATTCGAGATAATGCAGCACCCGAACCTCGCCCCGGTACTCGGCGGACGAGGCGGAAGGGGGCGGCTCATAGTCGCGCAGCGGTTCATCCTCTTTCAGGTAGGCGTTGACCCGGGTGCACAGCACGGCGTCCTTTCGCATGCGATAGTTGGCCCGCTTGAGCACGTTGTAGCAGAAGTCGCAAAGGGTCACGAGGATCGTTTCGCCTGCATCCCGCGTGCGCTTGAGAATCCTCACCGGGGCGACCAGGTTCATCACCCGCTCCTGGCTGCTGGGGGGAACCGCGCCGCAGCACGTCCAGGGTTGCACCTCGACCAGCTCGGCCCCCAGCTTCTCCGCGGTCGCGCGAGCGGACTGGTCCAACTGGAGAGAGCGGTCTTTCAAGGTGCAGCCCGGATAATACGCAACGCTTCCCATCATTCCCCCCGCGAGCGGCCGACCTAAGTGGCCAACTTCCGGTACACGCCGACCAGCCCCGGCTGCGGCACTTCGGCCGCTTGCTCAGGTGGGATCTGGTCCGGCCCGAAATGATCCACCCCGGCCGCCAAGGCTTTCTGGCGCAAGGCATCCATCACCGCGGCGATGTCAATGCCCTTCGGACACCGCGTCGTGCACATGAAGCAACTGGCACAAATCCAGATCGTCTTGCAGTTCAGCACTTCCTCCTCAAGCCCCAGCTGGCACAGGCGCATGATCGCACTCGGTAGGATATCCATCTCTTCCGCCATGGGGCAGCCCGAGGAACACATCCCGCACTGAATGCAACTGTAAAGGCGCTGCCCGCTCAGCTCATCCACACTCAGCCGGAACGCGCCCCGCACCCGCTGGGCGCTGAGCCGGATCCGCGGCCCTACAGCGTTATCTACATAGTACACCATGACCCCTGCTCTCCTCTCGGCACGGAAACCGGCCGCTTTGTGTAGTCTGCTCGGGAAACTCCCTTAGCAGGATCTCCCTCGTGATCGGCTCCAAGACCGCCTCAATCGCCGGGGACAACTCTTCTCCAGCCTCGCGGGGCGCTTCAATCTCAATCGCATAGATCCTGACTTGACAAGGGACGACCAGGCCGCAGCGCCGGCCCACTTCCAGCAGTTGCGCGAGCGAGAAATGGTGAACGGACACCGGCGAAGAAGTCTCTTGCACATCCGAAAGACTGAGGATATGAAGGCTGCCCGGGGGACGCTTGCCGGTGGTGATGGAATCCACAAGGATCAATCGCTCATAGCCCACCATCAAGTCGAGCAAGCGAATACCGGAGAAAGAGGTCGCCCGGACCACCAGCCCGGGCAACCCCACAAGGCAGCGGCTGAGACGATCGGCAACCCGGTGACCTACGCTGTCGTCACCCCAAAATGGGTTGCCAAGGCCAAGGACAAGACATTCAGTTGTCAGCTTCGGCAACAAGACCACCTGTCGTTATACTCGAAAGAACGGTGTCTATCTGCGCCTACGCAAGCCATCCCGGCGTTCAGGTGCCCCAGATCCAAGACGCTCAGTGAGCACAGACAAAAAGGCTCCCTACTAGTAATCAAGTATAAGGATACTACGGGAGCGATGTCAATAACTAATATCCCCTTTCTCGATTTTTTTTGCAAAGTCTTCTCTGCCTCCCTCGGTCGGGCCCTCTTCGATCCGGCCTGGAGCGAGGTGCGAAGCCGTTCCTGCTAAAGCGGATAAAGTGAGTCTGTATATCCAAGACGAGCTTCCGAATCCCAAAGCCGGCAAGGGTGCTTTAGTTGAAGATTTAGAAAAGCTCGCCGGTGTCCTTATTCTGCAGATAAACTATTGAACTTGGGAAAACGGCGTCTGAATGCAGCTATCTTTCCTCAAGGCAGGATGCGGCGACGCAAGCCTTCTCCGGCTTCATAACGAAGCGCGAGGTCCGTCGCTCACCCCGGGCGAGACGAGCGAAGAGAACTCATTCTCCCACGAACACAAACCGCACCGCGTCGGCGTAGGCCCGGTACTCAAACTTGGGATTCGGCAGAGCCTGTCCCGGAGCAGCGTTCAGTGTCACGCTCCCCCGGTCAGCTTCCCTGCCTTTCTCAAAGTAATGCGTACCGAGGGAATGCCACTGGGCGTTGTTCCGACCCTCCGTGCCGGGACGGCCTCTCTGCGCCAGAGCGACCACGGCCGGATTCGGGCCGGGACCCGCATGGCGAATCTCGTAACGCGTGTCCCCGGCGTTTGCGCCATAGGAGAAAATCACGAACACCTCATAGCGTCCCGAACGGGGAAACTCCGGCGTAAAGCGCGCCCGGGAGGGATCGGCATTGCCATAGGTGAACCTGGCCCCCGAACCCATCAGATGAGGATTGTCCACCTTGGCGTAGCTGTCGCTGAAATCGTCGCTATCCTCGTAAGCCGGCGCCGGGGTGGTGTTGCCCAAGGCATCCCGGGCCTCGACCACGATTTCCTCTCCGGGCCGCAAGCCCCGCTGGTGCGCCACGCGCCGGGCGAGATCGTGCCGGGCGCGCTCCAACAGCCGCTGCGCCGCCAAGGTCGAGCCGGGCACCGGGTTGTCATCATCCGTCGGCAGCTCGACCCGGGCGGGCGTGTACCGCTCCTGCTCCGGCAGGGCCTCCACTCTCCGGTTCAGCTCGGCCAGGTGGCGTTCGAGTTTCGCCAGCGAGTCTTCATCAGGTTTCGCCTTGCCTTCGCTGTAAGCGATCAATCCCTCGACGAGCGGGACATTCTCCGCACTGCCCGGCCGCGCAAGCAGTTGCGCCAGCTGTTCAACCGCGCCGGGCGAATCTCCTGTTGCCAGCCGCCAGACTTTCTTTTGCAAGTAGGTGATCCGCTCTTCCCCTCCGATGCGCTCCTCGACCGGCGGCAGAGCCGCAAACGGCGCGGCCAAAGGCGCTTGATACCAGAACGCGACCGAGGAAAGATGGTCGGCGCGGTCGTTGGCGTGCCCGTGTTCGATGGACACCCGGATGGCCTTTCGGAAAGGAATCGGATCGGGAATGTGAAAGCGGTACATCGAGCTGCGCAGCCCCGCGTCGTCATATCCCTCACAGACCGGAGTGCCGTGAAAGAGGGTGCTCTGCTCCCTCATCCCCCAGGCGTCGCAGAAATAGTCCTCGGTGCCGGTTCCCCTGAGAGGTTCCCGGTCGTCCACCTCGATCCAATCGTCCCCTTCCCCCCACCAGTTCGGCTCGGTGGATTCGACACTGTAGATGCAACCCATATACTGGCCTTCGCCGGTCGCTTCGAGGATGACATAGTTTTCGGGAAAGTCGGCCGGATAGGCCTGCCGGTACTGCGCATGAAACCGCATTGACGTCTTCGGCGCGCTGTCCAGCTCGAAGTAATCTATATAATAATAGAAGGCCGTTGTCGGCTCGGGGCTTTCATTCGTAACGGTGATTGTGCATCCGTCGGCAAAGGGCATCGGCCACCAACAGTTGCGGCTTCGACCGCCGGCCAGGACCGTGATCGGCCAGGAATTGACGTTGGCCAGCATGGCGTTGCCCACACCGAAGAAGTCCCCCAGCGGCGCTTCGACCGAAGGGTGCTCCGAGCCGTCCCAGTAAAACCGGAGGATGTGCGTCCGGGTCGAAGTAACGTCGGCGTTCGTGGTCGTCCAGATGTGCCGGATAATGCCCGGACCATGGATTTCCGCCAAGGTCGCCGTTTCCCCCGGGCCGATTCGGATCGCATCTACGTTGCCCCCCGTCCGGTCATAGGATGACACCCGGGCGGCATAGCCCGCACCGGCCCACTGCGAACCCCAAGGCGATGGTAGGAGCATTTTCTGAGCCCCCTGCTGGTAAGCACAGCCTGAAAGGAAAAACCCAACAGCAGCAAGCCTCAAGAGTCGCTTCATCATCCTGCCTCCTCGCTTTGGCTTTGGGTGTGCCGCTTCCAAGGTTAGCACAACTGAGAAACAGAAGAAACCGGGGCGGCCAAGCCTGTGCTTAAGCCGCCCTCGGGCCAAAGAAAGAGAAAGGCCGGGACACCTTGCAGCATCCCGGCCCTCTCGAACCGCCTGTATCAAGGAGGAGAAGGCTATGGCGTCGTCGTTACAACCGCCGGAATCAGCTCGTAGTCCTGCCGCAACACCTCGCCCGCCACGACGGTAATCCTGGCCTCCAGCGCTTCGAAGCCTTCTTTGGTGATCCTCACGGTATACCCGTCGGCTATCAGGTTCGGAAACCGGAAATGCCCCCGCTCGTCGGTGAGTGTCCCGATGGGCAGCAAGGTCGTATACGAATCGGGCGTCAGCCCCACGTGAGCGCCGGGAACCGGAAGCCGCTCCAGCAGCCCGGGGCCAGGCAGCGGATTGGCTGTCCAGACCCGTCCTTCGAAACAGCCATTCTCGGGCGATGTCGGCTCCGGCCATCGCTCGAGTTGAAAGTCAACCTGCTGCTCCCCTCCCGGGGGAAGAACGATCGCCTGAGAGGCAGGCTCGAAACCCGCTTTCAATGCGAACAGGATATACTGTCCGGCGGGGAGACCGGCAAACTCGTACAGCCCCTCCTCATTCGTCCAAGTCGTCCGCCACGGCATCCCTACCAAGTCCTGCACCTCTTGGGGCGTTGAGGCGGCAACAATCGGGCCTTCGGCCGGCCACCGGAAGAGCACCATGTGAGCTCCGGGAATCGGCAAGAGGTAAGGCAGCATCGAGTCCGGCTCCGGGGCCTCCCAGACATAACCGAAGATGCGGCCTTCCGGATCGGTGCCCAGCGCCCGGAGAAAGAAATCCGCCTGGGTGATCTCGTCGGCCAGGACGTCCACGAGCCGAAAATCAGGCTCATAACCCCGGGCGTAAACCAGAATCAGATAGCTGCCGGCGGGAACTTCGTCGAACTCATACTCGCCGGCCTCGTTGGTGCGGGCAAAGAAGTGCCCCGACCCGGAACCGTCTCCGAAGGCAGCAGGTCCGCCCGGCACGCGGAACATGGAAACAAGCGCCCCTTCAATAGGCTCGGGGTCAATGGTGGCGGTGGCGCTGAGGGCGTAGACCGCTCCCACCACCGTCCCGCTCGGCGGCGGCCCAACCGGCCGCAAGGCGAAATCTTCCTGAACGCTCGCTCCAGACGGCACCACCACCCTCCGGCGCGCCGGCTCGAAGCCGTATTTCTGCACCCGCATCAGGTAGCGCCCCGCCGGAATATGAGGCAGCTCGTACTCGCCCTGGAGATTGGTCCGGGTTCGGAAGATGTTCCCCGCCGGATCGCTCGTCTCGTCCAGAAGGCCGGTGGTTTCAACTTCCGCCGCGGCCACGTCCCACGGGATGAGCGTCACCAGCGCACCCGGAATCGGCGGACCGGGCGTCTCGTCGCCGGTTTGCTCGCACACCTGCCCGAAGACCCCGCCCGCGGGCGGCAAGGGCTGCAATCCAAAGTTCAGAACAGCCGTCTCGTTTGTAATAATTCTCACGCGGCCCTCGGCCGGCTCGTAGCCTTGGGCGCGAACCGTGATCCGGTAAGGACCGACCGGCAGGCGCGGAAATTCATAGTCGCCGTTGTCATCGGTCACCGTCCGCAGCGGCCGATAGCCCGGTCGCTCCCACTCGGGCCGATTCGTCCACTGGCGGAACAGCTGGGGCTGCTCGAGCGGCTGCGCATTCAAAGGCCATGCGGTAACGACCGCCCGGGCGACCGGGTCGCCGCTGAGGACGTCGGTCACGCTGCCCACCAGAGCGCCGCAGCGGATCGGCGGCAGGGGACGCAAGAGGAAGTTAACCGTCGTCGTGGCGTCCTCGAGCACGTCGGCCGGCTGGCACTGCGGCAAGTACCCTCGGGCTTTCGCCACCAGGCGGTAATGCCCGACCGGAACATCCTCGAAAGCGTAGGAGCCGTCCGCCGCTGTGGTCACCCTGCGGAAGCGGCGCGAAATCTCCATATCGGCAAGCAGCTCGGGAAGCTGCCCGACTTCTCCCAGCACGGCATCCTCGACCGGCAGCGTATCCTCCGGCCCTATCGGCAGGGGCCGAGGCGCCGGGACCAGGACGACGACCGCCCCTTCGATCGGCTCGGGAGGAACTTCTCCCGTCGCGGGCTGGGGCGCTTCGCCGGCGACAATCCCCTCGATACGCCCGGTCGGATGGAGGATAGGCAGGAGGACAAAGTTCTCTTCCAGCTCCTCATACGCGGGCAGGAACACCTCGCGCCGCGAAGGCTGGTACCCTTCCGCCGTGACGACCAACTGGTAGCGACCCGCCGGTAACTGCTCGAAACGATAATTGCCGTTCTCGTCGGTCACCCGGAAGAACTGCCCCGGTTGCGGCATCCCCTCGTCGAGCGGGATATACCCGCTGCTTCCATCGGGAAGCCACCGGCCGGGACCAACCTGGAGGGCCAGCGGGATAGCGTGAACCACCGCCCCCGGCAAGGGCGCTCCGAGCAGGCTTGCAGTCGAGGCGCCGCGCACCGTTCCGAAAATCGAGCCGAATTCCTCGACCAGAGGAAACATCTGGACGTCAATTTCGATCTCGCAGAGAGGCTCGGCGGTTGAATCGGCCAGCACGGCGGCTTGCTCGGGCGTGGCGCAAAGCAACTCAAACTCGACCCAGGCCGGCGCGAAACCCTCGGCCCGAGCCGCCAAAACGTACGAACCGCAGGGGACCCCGTCGAACTCGTACAGGCCGCTGGCGTCCGAGATGGTATGCCAGCCCACCGCCCCCGGTTCCGGAAGCAGGTTCGCGCCATCCAAAGTGTCGCGAACGATCTCAAGGTCCTTGGGAATCAAGTGAAGATGAGCGCCTGGAATCGGTACGTCATAGGGGATGCAATCGGCTCCCGAGGCGCAATCGACAAGCGAATCATACCAGACTTTGCCAAACACCCGCCCGGCACCGCTGGGACGAGGCAGCAGCCGAAACTGGACCGTAGCCACCGACTCCGCCTCGACTTCGACTTCGTCGCACGCGGGGAAGTAGCCCTCCGTGCAGGCACGAATGATGTGACTTCCGACGGGCACCCGCGGAAACTCAAACTCTCCCTGCTCGTTGGTCCGGGTCACCAGAACCAGCCGGTGGGTGATATGAATACTGACCCGGGCATTGGGAATGGGGATATGAACGGCGGACGCGCCGGTGTCTTCGACAACCGTCCCGACCACCGACCCGTACTCGCCGGGAGGCGGGGGGCTTTGCTGAGCAAAGAGCACAAAGTCCTGGACGACTTCCTGCCCGGCCAAAACCTCGACTTCGCCCTGATAATCGTCATACCCTGCCGCACTGACGGTGACCGCGTAGCTGCCGGCCGGAACCGCTTCGAAGCGATAAGTCCCATCGGAGCCGGACTCGGCTTGGATGGGCCGCAGGGCTTGCCGGGGGCCGTCCGGGCCGCTGCCCGGCTGGCGATGGACAAACTCCCCGGGGAGATCCATTCGCACCAGCGAGATAACCGCCCCGGCGATCGGATCCAGGCCATCCGGCGAATTGCCATCCAGGACCTTTCCGGACAGCGCTCCCATCGGCCGGGGCGCAATCTCCAGGTCAAGGGCCACATCCCAGCCGAAGAAGGGCGCGTCAAAGGGAATGGCGTCCCCGCCGATATGCAGGCAGCCGAAGCCGTCCAGGATGTAATAGCCCTGCCCGCTCTGCGTCAACTCCAAATCCCGGGCAATGTCCCAACCGAGGTTGCGGCCGGCGAATCGCTGCACCGGGCCGACCGAATGAATAAAGCCGAAACCGTCCAGAACGTAGTATCCTTGGCCGTCCGGGGAAAACTCGACGTCCCGCGCAATATCCCAACCGAAAAAGGGGCCGAGCAAGCGAGGCGCTTCGCCCCAATAATGCAACCCTCCAAAACGGTCCAAGGCCACCATGCCGTCGCCTTCGGGCGTCAGCTCGATGTCCTGTGCGATGTCCCAGCCGAAGAAGACATCACCGTCCAGAGGAGGTTGCCCCCCTCCGAAATGGACCTGCCCCTGGTCGTCCAGAACGGCGAATCCCAAGCGCGAGACAGCGATCCGCCGGGCCTGTTGCGGTTCCAGGTTCAACCCCTTGAAAGCCAGCCCTGCGCCCTCGGAGAGAATCGAACCCGAAGGGTCCAGCATATAGATTCCGTGGCCATCCTCGGAGAGCTCGAAATCTACCGCGCCATCGCCGCCATCGAGCAGGCCTGCTGCCGGCGTGTTGCCGACGCGGTGCAGACGCCCTCCTTCTTCCAGGATATAAAGTCCGTCCTCAGCCGCGCCCCAAGGGACAACCAGCAACAATATGGCTGCCAAGGCAAGCAGCCTGTAACAAACTCGCACTTTCGCACTCGAAACCATCGTCTTCCTCCGCAATAAGGGGACTTGAACAGTAGACTTCCCAGCATATCTTATCAAGAAAAAGACCAAATCATCGCGCAAGAAGCCGCCACCCTTTCCCATGGGTACTCTGCACGATTAAGGCCGGATGCAAATTACTTAGAATGAAAGGCTTATCAATAGATATGTAGATTAAGTGTTAAGGCTATCGCCCATAGAAAAAAAGCCATAAGTGCGGCCATTACTCACCAACGGGCGGCAGACAGCCGGAAAGCGTCCTGAAAGGGGCATATCCGTTGTACTGATTCGTACGGCTCAGTACCCCAGTCCACCGGCTCACGATGGTCGGGAATCCCGCTTCCGGTTACATCCTGGCGGCTTGACACCGGTCGGGCATGGACTACAATCTACCCGAGTTATGCCGTCGAAGAAAGAGTTGGGTAGATGCCTATTTTTGAGTATGTGTGCAAGGAATGCGGAGCTGCATTTGAACTACTGATCCGGGGCGAATCCGACCGGGAATCGGCCGCTTGCCCCCAATGCGGGAGCCGGCAGATCGACAAACAATTCTCGGTCTTCGGCATGAGCGGCGTCGAATCGCGGGGCGGAGGGGGAGGCTCCTCGTGCTCCACCTGCACCTCGGGCAGCTGCAGCACCTGTCGCTGAAGAGAGCAGAAGAGACCGGGCGGCCTGCTCGCCCACCGACGAGAAGAGGTTCATGACCCGCATCGGGGTCCTTTCCGATACCCATATCACCAGTCCCAGGGAATCCCTTCCACCCCAACTGCTGGAGGAGTTCGCCTCGGTTGACCTGATTCTTCACGCCGGAGATTGGGTTGACCCGTGTGTGTTGGAACAACTGCGTCCCTTGGCGAAAGTCATCGGTGTGCGCGGGAATATGGACAATCCCGGCATCAAGTGTATTATGCCGGAAGTCAAGGAGTTAGAGATTGCATGTTATAAGATTGGTTTAATTCATGGGTGGGGTTCTCCCGCCGGTATCGAGAGGCGTATTCGCTCCCGGTTTCAGTGCCCTCCGGACCTGATCGTCTTCGGCCATACCCATCAGCCCACGGTTCATGAGGAGGAAGGGGTGCTCTTTTTCAATCCCGGTTCTCCGAGCGACCGGGCATTCTGCTCCCAGCGCTCCTACGGGCTGATCGAGCTGGGGGAGCAGATTCAAGCGCGCATCATCCCCCTGGGCTAGCGCTAAGCTCATAGTTCTAGGATATATCCCTTGATTCCGGTGGGGCTGTGTGCTAATGTACCGGTCTGAAAAAAGGCCGGGGGGATGCCGGCCACTGAAATGAGGACGATTCTGCTGCCGAAGCCGTATCCTCGGCCCGGCGGAATGATCGGCACACGAGGCATCACAAGCGAGGAGGACGAAAGAGCGATTATGGCGCAAAAGAAGGTGAAGTACGTTTATTTCTTTGGAGACGGCAAGGCTCAGGGAAGCGCGAAAATGAAAAATCTCCTGGGCGGCAAGGGGGCAAATCTGGCCGAAATGAGCCGGCTGGGCATTCCGGTGCCGGCCGGTTTTACGATTTCGACTGAAGTCTGCACCTACTACTACAAGAAAGGCAAGAAATACCCGCCCCAGCTCCGGGGGGAAGTCGAAGAGCATATCAAGCGGGTCGAGAAAGTCATGGGGGCAAAGTTCGGCGACCCGGAGAATCCCCTGCTGTTCTCCGTCCGCTCGGGCGCCCGGGTCAGTATGCCGGGGATGATGGAAACCGTATTGAATATCGGGCTGAACGACGAAACCCTCCAGGGTTGGATCAAGGCCACCCAGAACGAGCGGGCGGGCTGGGACTGCTACCGCCGCTTCGTCCAGATGTACGGGGACGTCGTCCTGGGGCTGAAGCCCGAATCGAAGGAAGAAATTGACCCTTTTGAGAAGGTCATCGAAGAGATCAAGAAGAAGCGGGGCATCGAGCTCGATACCGACCTGACCGTCGAAGACTTGAAAGAGCTGGTTCATCGTTTCAAGACGCTCGTCAAGCGGCACACCGGCAAGCCGTTTCCGGAGGACCCTCGGGAGCAGCTGTGGGGAGCGATTGGCGCGGTGTTTGGCTCCTGGGAGATCCCCCGGGCGGTGGAATACCGGCGTATTCACAAGATTCCGGGCGACTGGGGCACGGCGGTGAACGTCCAGTCTATGGTCTTCGGGAATATGGGCTTCGACTCGGGCACCGGCGTGGCGTTCACCCGGGACCCCGCCACGGGCGAGAAACGCTTCTATGGAGAGTATCTCCTCAACGCGCAGGGGGAAGACGTCGTCGCCGGCACCCGCACGCCCCAGCCGATCAAGAAAGCCGGCAAGAAAACCAAGGGCCAAAGAAGCCTCGAAGAGGAGATGCCCGAGGTTTACAAGCAGCTGGAGAGGATCTACCGCAAGCTGGAAAAACATTACAAGGACATGCAGGACATCGAGTTCACCATCCAGAAAGGCCGGCTGTGGATGCTTCAGACGCGAACCGGAAAGCGCACGGCGGCCGCCGCCGTTAAGATCGCCGTTGACATGGTCAAGGAGAAACTGATCGATCGGAAAGAGGCGGTCCGCCGGGTGGAACCGCACCAGCTGGATCAGCTGCTTCATCCGCGCATCGATCCCAAAGCGCCGAGGACCTTTCTGGCCAAGGGGCTGCCTGCCTCGCCCGGCGCGGTCTGCGGGCAGGTCGTGTTTTCCGCCGAAGAGGCGGTCGAGTGGGCGCAGGCCGGCAAGGGCGTGATCCTGGTGCGCCTGGAGACCTCGCCGGAGGACATCGGGGGAATGAACGTCGCCCGAGGGATCCTGACGGCGCGGGGCGGGATGACCTCGCACGCGGCGGTGGTCGCGCGGGGTATGGGCAAGTGCTGTGTCGCCGGCTGCGGCGCTCTCCAGGTGGACTACAAGGCGAAGCAGTTCACAGCGAACGGCAAGGTGATTCGCGAGGGCGATTCCATCACCTTGGACGGCAGCACCGGCGAGGTGTTCGCCGGCGAAGTCAAGACCCTCCAACCCGAGATGTCGGGGGAGTTCGCCACCTTCATGAAGTGGGCCGACCAGATCCGGCGGCTGAAAGTGCGCACCAACGCGGACACGCCTCATGATTCCCAAGTCGCTGTGCGATTCGGGGCCGAGGGCATCGGCCTTTGCCGCACCGAGCATATGTTCTTTGAAGGCGACCGGATTGACGCGGTGCGGGAGATGATCGTCGCTGAGGATCATAAAGCCCGGCAGAAAGCCTTGGCAAAACTGCTGCCCGTGCAGCGAAAAGATTTTGTCGGAATCTTCAAGGCTATGAAGGGCATGCCGGTCACGATTCGCCTGCTCGACCCTCCGCTGCACGAGTTTGTCCCCCACGAGGAGGAGGAAATCCGGGAGCTGGCTGACAAGCTCGGTGTCTCCGTCGAGCGGCTGCGAGCCAAGGTGGAAAGTTTGAATGAATTCAACCCGATGCTCGGCCACCGGGGCTGCCGCCTGGGGACGACGTATCCGGAAATCACCGAGATGCAAGCCCGGGCCATTTTCGAGGCGGCCGTCGAGTGCCAAAAGAAGGGCCTGAAAGTCCTGCCCGAGGTCATGGTCCCCCTGGTCGGGACGACCGGCGAGTTTGCCCACCAGGAAGGCATCATCCGGCGCGTCGCCGACGAGGTCATGAAGGCCAGGAAGGTAAAGATCAAGTACCTGGTCGGGACGATGATCGAGATTCCCCGCGCGGCGCTCTTGGCGGACCAAATCGCCGAAGCAGCCGAGTTCTTCTCCTTCGGGACCAATGACCTGACCCAGATGACATTCGGCTATTCGCGCGACGACGCCGGAACGTTCTTGCCCGAGTATGTGGCGATGAAAATCCTGCCGGAGGACCCGTTCCAGGTCTTGGACCAGGAGGGCGTCGGCGAGCTGGTGGACATCGGCGTCAAGCGGGGCCGTTCGACGCGCAAGAACCTCAAGATCGGCATTTGCGGCGAGCATGGCGGCGAGCCGAGCAGCGTGGAGTTCTGCCACCGGGTCGGCATGGACTATGTGTCCTGTTCGCCCTACCGGGTGCCTATCGCCCGGCTGGCGGCCGCTCACGCGGTGTTGAAGGAGAACACGCGAAAGAAGAAGTAGCATGGGCATCTTTGCCCATGAAGAGTATAAAGCGTAGTATGGGCATCCTTGCCCATAAGGTGGAAGGAATAAACAGCCACTTGGCAGCGCGAGAGTGGCTTTCAAGGAAGCGGGCAGTGACGCCCGGCTGCGAAGCCTCAGCCTCGCCTCCCCGGTTGGAGGCTCTGTCCGCTTCGAAACAGTTAGAAAGGGGAAGAAAGCGATCCTGGTCGTTTCGCAGTAAGGAAGGCCTGTCGCAGGCTGACGGAGTTTCTTATGGCTAGAGGGAAGAGGAAGCAAAGCTCTGCAAGACGCGAGGAGCGATCTCAGGTTACAAAGCCGGTTTCGACCGAACCGGAAAAGCCTTCGGTCCGGGAGTACCTGCTCCAACTGGCTGTCTTCGTGGTTTTTTGCCTCATCAGCGCGTTGCTGATCTATCTGGCAACCGATTACACGCTGGGGCTACCGTTCTTTTTCGGTGTGCTCATCCTGGGGTTTTTCGCCGTGTGTGTCTTCAGCTATATGCATGATCGGCTATACCGCGATGAAGATGAAGTTGACAGCAGCCCCTGAGACCCCGGCAACACCTGGACCCCGGCAAGTGAGTTGCCGGGCTACACTGCAGCAAGCGAGTTGCCGGGTTACATTGCAGCAAGTGAGTTGCCGGGTTACAGCGTAACAGGGTTCATCGAACTCTCTCCCTCCAGCCGCTGGCGGTAAATGCCGCCCCGGGCGGTATGTTCCGCCTTTCTTCGTCCCCGCGCGACGCTCGCCTTCTCGACAACAGGTAGAACGCTCGAAGCATGTACAAGATCGTCACCGGTGAACAGATGGCCCAAATCGACCGGGAGGCCATCGACAAGGAGCAGATCCCCGGCGAGTGGCTGATGGAGAACGCCGGCCGGGAGACTGCGCGGTTTATTCTCGAGCAGGACCTGGCCCGTCCCGGGGATTCCGTAATCCTCCTGTGCGGCAAAGGCAACAACGGGGGCGACGGATTCGTTGTCGCGCGCATTCTGGCCGAGCAAGGCATCCTGCCCCGGATTTTTCTTTTCGGCTCTCCGGACGAGTTGAAGGCGGACGCCGCCTTGAACTGGAACCGGCTGCCCGCCCCGGTGCTTGAATCGGTCGTACCAGTGGAGCCGAAAACGGAACAGAGGACTCCCGCCGAAGTTTATTCCAACGCGCTGGACGAGTCGGCCCTGATCGTCGACGCCCTGTTCGGCACCGGTTTCCAGGGGCAGCTGGCCCCACACTGGCAGAAATTTCTGGCTCCTCTGAGGCAGTACCCGCAGAAGACTCTCGCCGTGGACATCGCTTCCGGGGTGGACGCCAACAGCGGTGAGGCGTCGCCGGGCAGCGTCATCGCGCGGTGGACCGTCACGATGGGGCTTCCCAAGAAGGGCCAACTGGTCGCTCCCGGGATGGACTACACCGGCGCGTTGCAGGTGGTGGACATCGGCATTCCGCAGGAATTGACGCGCGCGGGGGCGAAGGATCCCGCCTTGCTGGAGGCCCGCGATATCCTGCCGCTGCTGCCCCGGCGGGCGATTTCGGCTCACAAGGGCACCGCCGGACGTTTGTGGATAGTCGCCGGTTCGACCGGCCTGACGGGGGCTGCGGCGCTATGCGCCCAGGCCGCGCTGGTCGGTGGGGCCGGCTTGGTGACTCTAGGTATTCCCCAAAGCCTGAATCCCATTCTTGAAATGAAACTCACGGAGGTGATGACCTATCCGCTGCCGGAGACCGCCGGGGGAGGTCTCTCGGAGGCAGCCAGTGAAACCGTGCTGGAGTTCGCTCAGCGATGCTCCGCATTGGCTCTGGGTCCGGGGCTTGGACGCGACCCGTCAACCGGCCGGTTGGTGCGTCGTTTGATCCGCGCTCTGGAAGTCCCCACGGTTCTCGATGCAGACGGCGTTTTTGCCGCCGCCGCCGAACCCGAAATCCTCAAAGGCAAAGGCCTGGTGATGACGCCTCACCCGGGCGAGCTGGCCCACTTTCTCGGTCGCTCCATCGAGGAAGTGGCGCAACAGCGCTGGGAAGTAGCCCGGGAAACGGCCGAGACGTATGGCATGGTCCTGATCCTGAAGGGCGCGAAGACGGTCATCGCTTCTCCCGACGGCGAGCTGAGAATCAACCCGACGGGAAACCCCGCGATGGCGTCGGCCGGAATGGGCGACGTGCTGACCGGACTGGTCGCGGCCTTCCTGGCGCAAGGCGTGCCACCGTTCCAGGCGGCGCAGGCGGCGGTCTTCTGCCACGGCTTGGCTGGCGACCTCTGCGCGGAGGAAACGGGATATCCCGTGGTGACCGCTCAGGAGGTTTTGGACTGGAGCCGGGAAGCCATCCGGACCCTATGGGCACAATCAGACGAAAGGGGCCCCTTGCCTTTCCCCCAGGAAGGGCCCCATCAATCCTCAGATGGAGGGACATAAATGGACGCTTTCATGAACTTCGTGGCGGCGAATCCCGCGTTCCTCGGGATTGCGGCCGCGATCGCCATCCTGCTGGTGGGCATTGGCTGGTTCCTTGATCGCCTGGTCACTCATCGGCGACTGCAGGGCGCTCAGGTGCATGCCCGGGCGATTCTGGAAGAGGCGAAAAAGGAGGCCGAGACCCTTAAGAAAGAGGCGCGAGTCGAGGCCAAGGATTTCTTCTTCCAGAAGCAGCAGGAAATTGAGAAGGAGACCAAGGAACGCCGCGGCGAGTTGCAGAATCTGGAGCGCAAGCTGGCCAAGCGGGAAGATCAGCTGGACAAACGCCTGGACGTGCTCGACAAGCGTGAACGGGAAACCCAGCAGAAACAGAAGGAAGTGGCGAACCTTCAACGCTCGGTCGTCGAGAAGGAGCAACACATGGCACAGCTGCTCCAGCAACAAAAGGCCCAGCTGGAGAAGGTCTCCGGGATGACGGCCGAAGAGGCCAAGGAACTGCTGCTGCAAAAGGTGGAGTCGGACGTGCGCCGGGACGCCGCGATGATTATCAAGCGCGTCGAGGACGAGACCCGCGAGCACGCGCGCAAAAAGGCGCGCGACATTCTCATCACGACGATTCAGAAGATCGCCTCCGACCAGACGGCGGAATTCAGCGTTTCGACTATTCCGTTGCCGTCGGACGAAATCAAAGGGCGCATCATCGGGCGCGAAGGGCGCAACATCCGGGCTTTCGAGCAGATCACCGGCATCAACCTGATCATTGACGATACGCCGGAAGCGGTGGTGTTGTCGGGCTTCGACCCGATCCGCCGGGAAATCGCCCGGCTGACCCTGGAGCGGCTGATCTCCGACGGCCGCATCCATCCGGGCCGCATCGAGGAAGTGTACGAGAAAACGGCCAGAGAGATTGACGAAATCGTCGTCGAGGCCGGGGAGCAGATCGCCTTCGAGTCGGACGTGCACGACCTTCACCCGGAGCTGATCCGGCTGCTGGGCCGGCTGAAGTACCGCACCTCGTACGGTCAGAACGTCCTGCTGCACAGTAAGGAAGTCGCTTACATTGCCGGCGTGATGGCGGCCGAGGTGGGCGCCGATGCGGCCATCGCCCGCCGGGCCGGCCTGCTGCACGACATCGGCAAGTCCATTGATTGGGAGATGCAAGGCGGACATGCCGTCATCGGAGCGGAGCACGCCAAGCGGTACGGCGAATCGGAGGAGGTGGTGCACGCCATCCTGGCGCACCACGAGGACGAAGAGCCTCGCACCGTGGAAGCGCTTCTGGTGATGGTGGCCGACGCGGTTTCGGCCGCTCGACCGGGCGCTCGCCGGGAAACGCTCGAGACCTACATCAAGCGCCTGGAGAAGCTGGAAGAAGTGGCGCAGTCCTTCGCCGGGGTCGAGAAATCGTTTGCCATCCAGGCCGGGCGCGAAGTGCGCATCCTGGTTGAACCGGAGAAGATTGACGACGTCGAGGCGGCCAAGCTGGCGCGCGACATCAGCAAGAAGATCGAAACCGAAGTCGAGTACCCGGGGCAGATTCGAGTCACTGTTATCCGCGAGACCCGCGCAACGGAGTATGCCCGTTAAGGAGAGAGGTCAGAATCCCTGTCAGGTGCCTGGCACTTCGTTCAAGTGCCAGGCACCTTAAAGGTAGAGTCTTGTTCCGCGTTCTATTCATCGGCGACGTGGTCGGAGCGCCGGGGCTGGCCGCGCTGCGCAGCCGCTTGAAGGCGCTGATGGCGCGCTACCATGCGAGCTACTGCATCGTCAACGCCGACAACCTGGCTGAGGGGGGGCGGGGCCTGAGCCGCGCGGACGTCGAGTGTTTGCTGGCCCTCGGCGTTGACGTGATCACCACCGGCAACCATGTCTGGAAGGATCCGGAAATCCACGCGTTCATTGACCGGGAGAGGCGGCTGCTGCGGCCGCTGAACCTGCGGCAGGCCTCGGCCGGCCAAGGCCTGTACCGGGGGACCCACCCCGCGCTGCCCGGGCCGATCTGCACCTTGCAGCTGTCGGGGCGGGTTTTTATGGACGATGCCGAATGCCCCTTTCTGGCGGCCGACCAGGTGTTGGCCGACAACACGGAGGGGGAGATTGTCATTGTGGACTTTCACGCCGAAGCCACTTCGGAGAAAGTCGCCCTGGGGTGGTACCTCGACGGGCGGGTCAGCGCCGTGGTGGGCACTCACACCCACGTTCAGACCGCCGACGAGCGCATCCTGCCCGGCGGCACGGCCTACATCACCGATACCGGAATGACCGGGCCGCACGACTCGGTCCTCGGCTTTGACAAGGAAATCATCATTCCCCGCTTTGTGCACGACAAGCGACAACGCTTTCGCGTCGCGGAGAAGGACGTGCGCATCTGCGGCGTCGTGATTGACATTGACCCGGCGACGACCCGGGCGAACAGCATTATCCGCTTTGCCGAATACCTCGATGATGAGATCCAGAGCAAGCCTTGA
>Ga0209164_1002001_pt1 | contig 23378 bp, 20 predicted proteins | sample MTBNYHSulfiMetaG_FD_187458 | JGI IMG/M metagenome (GOLD analysis project Ga0209164, IMG submission 187458) | Enrichment culture microbial communities from rom New York Harbor, USA that are MTBE-degrading - MTBE-NYH (New York Harbor Sulfidogenic)... | ecosystem: Environmental > Aquatic > Marine >... | reverse complement strand
TCATCTTCTCGCCTTCGGACCTCATGATGGCTTCCTGCTTTTCGCCTTCGGCCACGTTGATCACGGCCTGCCGCTGCCCTTCGGACTCGGCGATGGCGGCGCGTTTTGCACGTTCCGCGCGCATCTGCTTTTCCAGTGCATCGGTCACGGTCGGCGGCGGATTGATGTTCTTGATCTCATAGCGGGTGATCTTCACTCCCCATGGATCGGAGGCCTTGTCCACGGCCTGGATGATGGCGCTGTTGATGGCCACCCGTTCTTCGAAGGTCTTGTCCAGATCGATCTTGCCGATCTCGGAACGCATCGTGGTCTGGGCCAGCTGGGTGGCCGCATAGAGAAAGTCTTCGATACCGTAGCTCGCCTTGACCGGATCGACCACCTGCATGTAGAGCACGCCGTCGACCTCCACGGCGATGTTGTCCTTGGTGATGCAGATTTGAGAGGGCACATCCACCGCCATCTCTTTCAAAGAGTGTTTGTAGGCCACATTGTCAAGGAAAGGAAACAGGATGTGAAACCCCGCGTCCAGTGTCCTGGAGTATTTCCCCAGCCGTTCGATGATGAAGGCCGATTTCTGGGGTACGATGCGCGCGGTCTTGAAAATCGTGACCACGATGAGAATGACGATGCCGATGGAGACGACCAATCCAAAATTCAAACCGGAACCCATGCGTTTGTTCCTCCCAAATTATTTTTCGATGATGAGTGTCAAACCATCGTTTCTGACGATGGTGGCGGTTTCTCCCTTTTTAATCACCTGGTCGGATACGGCCTGCCAGTCACTGCCCTTGAACTCGACCCGCCCGTCGGATCGCCCGGGCGTCACATCGGTCAGGGCCACCACTTTGTGACCGACAAAATCATCGAGGTTGCGGGATAGATCCTGAGTCCCGGTAATGTGGCCGTAGAACTTGTCCCGCACCCATTTTCGCAACCCGATCAGCAGCACCAGGGACGCGACGCTGAACACCAGAAGCTGCGATGTCAGAGTGGTCAAAAGATCGAAATAGACGAACACGGTAACGACCCAGGCACCGATACCGAAGAACACCAGGATCACACCGGGAACGGCAAACTCCATGAGAATCAGCACCAAACCCGCCACGAACCACATGATGGCGGGCAAGCTTTGAGAAAACCCCAACATGGCTTCTCCTTTCCAACCGATCATTATCGTCTTTTGCCGCACCAGCGCACGGTCGAGCGAGAGCCTTCAACGTTCCAAAGGCGGGGGCACTATACGGTCAGAGGCGCCAAAGTTCAAGGAAATAGGTCGGATCACCTTGATCCGGTTCCATTTTAAACTGCCGAAAAGGCTCACGCCTTTGCTCAGCAGTTCTATCTGAATGTGATTCACCCTGAACGGCTTGCATTACAGAAGGCGTTTAATAAAAAAATTCCCATGGCAACGGTTGAGGCAGGCCCGGGTGGGGCAGGTGACCAGGGCCACATACGCCTGCGGTCATAGTGCCGGTTTAATGCAAACGGCGGACAAGCGGCCCAGACTGTTTGAGCGCAGCGAGTTTCTGGGCCGCCCGCCGTGCATTTTACCGGCACTTGACCGCTTGGCGTGTGGCATCGGCCACCTGTCCCACCCGGGCCGGATCCAATGAATGGCATTCAGTTAGAATCCCTGCCCTTTGCCGAACGGCCTTGACAGGCAGGCCGCAAACATTATGGTTTCCTCTGGTGCCCGGGTATCCGGCCGCAAATGCCCGGCGATCGCACCTGCTGTTTAACACTCAACGACAGCGAGCAAGAGATGTTCGATCACCTCGACCCAACCCTGTTGGCCCGCATCCAATTCGCCTTTACGGTTTCGTTTCATATCCTTTTTCCCGCCTTCACCATCGGCCTGGCCAGCTGGCTGGCCGTGGTGGAGTGGCGCTGGCTCCGGACCGGAAACCCGCTCTACCGGGAAATCTACCGCATGTGGGTCAAGATCTTCGCCGTCACCTTCGGCATGGGCGTGGTTTCCGGCGTGGTGCTCTCCTACCAGTTCGGCACCAACTGGTCGGTGTTTTCCGACCGGGCGGGCAACATCCTCGGGCCGCTGCTCGGTTACGAGGTGCTGACCGCCTTCTTTCTGGAGGCCTCTTTCCTGGGCGTCATGCTTTTCGGATGGCAACGGGTCAGCCCGCGAATGCACTTTGCGGCCACGATCATCGTGGCCGCGGGCACGCTGATTTCCGCCTTCTGGATTCTCTCCGCCAATAGCTGGATGCAGACCCCCCGGGGCTTCCGCATCGGTGCGGACGGCCTTTTCTACCCGACCGACTGGATCGACATTATCTTCAACCCCTCGTTTCCTCACCGATTCGCCCACATGACCATTGCGGCCTACCTGACCACGGCCTTCGTGGTCGGCGGGGTCGGCGCATTCTATCTTTTGCGCAAACAATTCGTCCGACACGCCCGCATCATGTTCGGCATGGCCATGTTGATGGCGGTTTTCGTGGCACCGACGCAGCTGCTCGTGGGGGACATGCACGGTCTCAATACCCTCGAGCACCAACCGGTGAAGGTGTCGGCCATGGAGGGGCTGTGGGATACCCAGCGCGGCGCGCCCCTGGTGCTGTTCGGCTGGCCGGACGAGAACGCCGAGGAGACCCGCTACGCCATCGAACTGCCCAAGATGTCCAGCCTGATTCTCACCCACAGCCTCGATGGAGAGGTCAAGGGTCTCAAAGATTGGCCCCGGGAGGAACGCCCCCCGGTACTCTGGGTCTTCTGGTCGTTTCGGATCATGGTGGGTCTCGGCATGCTGATGATCCTCACCGGACTCTTTGCGACCGTGCTGCATTTCAAGAAGCGTCTGTTCGAGACCCGCTGGTTTCAAATCTGGTGCATGGCCTTGACGCCTTCAGGCTTTATCGCCGTGCTGGCCGGATGGTTCGTCACCGAAATCGGCCGGCAGCCCTATATCGTCTCCAACGTGATGCGCACGTCCGAAGCGGTCTCACCGGTTGGCGGCATTCAGGTCGGACTGTCCCTGCTGGCCTTTGTTGCCGTCTACCTGCTGGTCTTCGGCGCCGGTGTTTATTACATCATCGGGCTGATCCGCAAGGGGCCGGAAGTCCAAACCAGCGCAGAAAGCGATGATCGAGGCGCCGGCAGGCCGGCCCTGGTGGGGCGCCTGGCCTCGGAGTGATTTTATGGGCGACGCTTTCGCCCAACCCCTAGCATTTGGCATCAGGAGAAGAACATGTTCAATCTCGAGACGTTCGTCGACCTGCCCCTCGTCTGGTACGGTCTGATTGCCTCGGCCATCTTTCTTTACGTCCTTCTGGACGGCTTTGACCTGGGCATTGGCATTCTCTTCCCCTTCGCGCCGTCGGACAAATGCCGCGACCGCATGATGGGCTCCGTGGCGCCGTTCTGGGACGGCAACGAGACTTGGCTGGTGCTCGGCGGCGGCGGGTTGTTCGCGGCGTTTCCCTTGGCCTACGCCATCCTGATGCCGGCCTTCTACATGCCGGTGATCATCATGCTGCTTGGCTTGATTCTTCGTGGCGTTTCTTTTGAGTTCCGCTTCAAGGCCCATGGCCCGTCCCGACGCCTCTGGGACCATACCTTCCATTTCGGCTCCCTGGCAGCCACTTTTGCCCAGGGTACCATCCTGGGCGGCTTCGTACAGGGTGTCTCGGTCCAGGGCCGTGCGTTTTCGGGCGAACCGCTGGCCTGGCTGAGCGCCTTCAGCGTCATGACCGGCCTGGCCCTCGTCTTCGGCTACGCCCTGCTGGGCGCCGCCTGGCTCATCATGAAAACCGAAGACATCACCCAGGATTGGGCACGCCGCTGCGCCGTCTATCTGATCGGTTACGTGGCCTTCTTCATGGTCCTGGTCAGCATCGGCATGCCGATCATGAACCCCCAGATCCGGGCGCTGTGGTTCAGCCTGCCCAACTTTTTCTACCTGCAAATCATGCCGTTGTCGTGTGTGGTCCTTTTAATCCTGCTCTGGCGGGACCTGCACCGCAACCATGAAAACCGCCCCTTCTTCCTGGTCCAGGGCGTATTTCTGATGAATTATATCGGGCTGGGCGTGAGCATGTGGCCCTGGCTGGTGCCGTTCGAGGTCACTTTCCGGCAGGCGGCCGCCGCACCCGAATCCCAATCCCTGCTGATCGTGGGCACGGTCATCCTGCTGCCGGTGATACTGGGCTATACGGCATACTGCTACTATATCTTCAGGGGCAAGAGCTCCCATGACATCCACTACTAGTCGACGCCGGCAATGGCTCTGGTTCGCGGCCCTGTGGTGCGGCGGTCTGCTTTCGACCCTTCTTCTCGCCTATGGGATACGCTGGTTGATCTATCCCTGATCCAGAACCGTCCAGAACCTCACGGATCGCTTCGGCGATCTCGGTTCTCACGATGGGTTTAAAAATCACCTTTCGGATGCCCAACGCGGTCAACTCCTCGGCGGACATGCCCTTACTGAAACCCGTGGCCACGATGATCGGCATATCCGGTCGGATATTCAAAATGGCCGCGGCCAGCTTGTCGCCGGTGAGATCAGGCATGGTCAGATCGGTGATCACCAGGTCGAAATCCTCTTTGCGGTGTTCGAAGCAGGTCAATGCTGCGATGCTGCTCGAATGGCCGGTCACGCGATACCCTAGCTTTTCGAGCGTTCTTTTGCCGATCTCCACGAGCGGCGCCTCGTCATCGACGAAGAGGACCCGCTCGCTCCCCCCGGGCAACTCCTCGAAGCGCGCGTCGCGTTGGGTCTGAGACTCACCCGACATTCTGGGAAGATAGATATCGAAGGTGGTTCCCTTGCCCGGCCCGCTCTCCACCGCAATGGCACCCTTGGCGTCTTTGACGATGCCGTGGACCACCGACAACCCCAGTCCGGTGCCTTCGTCCTTGGGTTTGGTCGTGAAAAAGGGATCGAAGATGCGATCGATGACATGGGACGGCATGCCGGTTCCGGTGTCCGATATCCGCAACCGAACGTACGCGCCGGCCGAGAGATCCACACGATGGGCGGCAAAGGCCTCGTCGACCTGGCAATCCTCCACCCTGACCGTCAGGGTCCCGCCTTTCTCCTTCATGGCATAGCCGGCATTGGCGGCCAGGTTCATGACGATCTGATGAATCTGGGTCGGATCGGCCAGCACCCGGCCGTCGGAGAGCAGCTCCTGCCGAATGACGATGGTTGCCGGCAGCGAGGCACGAATGAATTTCAACGCCTCTTTGATCAGGGGCTTGAGATGCAGAACGTCGATCTTCTGCTTGGATTGGCGGCTGAAGGTCAGGATCTGGCGCACCAAATCGCCGGCGCGCCGCCCGGCCTGTTGGATTTTGCCCATGTAGGCCCGCAGGGCGTCAACCGTTTCGTGCGGCGAGAGTCCCAATTCCGAGTATCCCATGATGGCCGACAGGATATTGTTGAAATCATGGGCGATACCACCGGCCAGGGTGCCGATGGCCTCCATCTTGTGAGCCTGGCGCAGCTGCTCCTCGAGACGCTGATTGACGGTGACGTCCCTGGCGCTGACGACAAAACCGGCGATGGCCTGCTTGTCGGGGTCGATATAGGGAAAATAGTTGACGTCCAGACAGCGCTGCTCGCCGCCCTGCAGGGTGATCCAGGTCTGATAGTGGACCTCCTCACCGCCGAGGCAACGCTCTGCCATGGGTCGGGTGACCCTGGCAAAGTGGTCTTCGCCCACGGCCGCGGCGATGGTTCGGCCGATGAGCTGGTCGGCCGATTTGCCGAAAAAGCTATGATAGGAGTTGCTCACCGCCTGATAGACACAATCGGTATCCACCAGTGCCAGCAAGTCACCGGTGTGTGAGACGATCTGCTCATAATGGCGCAGGATCTTCTCTGCATGCTTCTGTTCGGTGATCGATTCGATGCTTCCGACGACAGCCGCCGACCGGCCCTGTTCGCTGTAACGGATGGTCATCCTGGCCCGGTACCAGTCATAGCTGCCGTTCCGGCCCATGAACCGCAACTGGTACTTTCGGTCCGAGGTGTCGCCCGGCTTGTGGCGAAGCATATCCCGGCTGATGCGATTGAATTTTTCAAGGTCATCGGGGTGAATTCTTTCTGCGACCCATGCGGGTCCGCCTTCGACGAAGCGGTCGGCCGGAAATCCAGTAACCGTTTCGATATACGGGCTGACATATTCGAACCGGCGCGATGCGAGGTCCACTTTGAATAAAATAGTTTTGGAGAGATGGAGCGTCTCCTCGGCCAGGGCCTGGGCCTTGCGAAGCCGGGTGATATCCCGCGCCTCGACCACCAGCCACTGCAGCCTACCCGAGGCGTCCAGGAAGGGATTGATCGAGACGTCGATGTAACTCTGCTTTTTCCGGTAATTGAGAATTTGGGCGGCGAAACGAGTGAACTGTCCCTGAGCGGCCTTTTGAAAACAACTTTTCAATTCGGCTTGAAATACTTCGTTGCCCTGCGCCCAGGGCGTCTCCCACAATAGCGTGCCGACCACGTCCTCGAGCCGCGCCTCGATAAAGTCCAAGGCTGTTTTGTTCGCCAGAACGAGACGGCCCTCGGGGTCGACGATACCCGAGAACTCGAAGTGGTGGTCGAGAAAAGCCCGCAACTTCTGTTCGCTTTCGTGCAGCTCGCGGGTGGTCACCTCCTTGACCAGGCAGTAGATCATCAGAAACCAGGCGATGGGCGTCAAGGTGCCGATAAAATTTTCGATGCGGTCGAAACGGTTGCCGGTTCCCGCATGCCGCCATTCCATGAACAGGCTGAAATGGTACGCGGTCAATAAAACGAGAAAACCGGCCAGCAGATAGCGGGAGTCCTTGGTCAGCGGCAGGCGTTTGAAACCGATGAAGAAAAAAAGCAGGGCGGCGGCAGAGGCCAGACAGGTGATGGCATCGAGGAAGGCGATCATGGGGATCGTCCCTCTTCCCTGCGCCGGGTGATGCGCCAAACCCAACAGGATAGAAAAATCGTGCCGGCCAGGTAGCTGAGATGTTCGAAAAAATTAAAGATCGAATAGAGGAAAAACCCTTCGAAAATGGTCAGCAGCCATCCGATCAGCATGAAGGCAAAAGCCCAGATAAAAAGATAAGCGGCCTCGTATCTTTTCAGCTTGGCATAGTTGCCGCGCACAAGAACCAACGCCCCCACCCCCAGCAGGAGCATCAGCAGTTCATTTTCCTGGAACATGATGACCTCTCCGTGGAACCCTACAGGGCCTTCACCGTCCGTTTGCCGGTCTACGACATGCCATTAACGTTCCTCCAAATCGATAATTCATTAATAGATGGTCTGCTATGCACACTTGTCAACCTCTATTGGGGGTGAACGACTGTTCGTCGTGGTGATATCGCGCCATCACACCTTGAAACGGTTCACCAGGGCATTGAGCTCTTCAGCCAGCTTGGCCAACTCGCCGGAACTCAAATTGACCTGAGAGCTGCTGTTGGACATCTCTCCGGCCGCCTGGGTCACCTCGGCGATATCTCCGGCGATATCCGAGGCCACCGAAGAGCTCTGGGCAATGTTTTCGTTGACTTCACCGATGCCCTGGGAGGCCTGGGCGATGTTGCCGGCAATCTCACCCGTGGTGGTCGACTGCTCCTCAACGGCGCTGGCGATGGTGGTGACCACTTCGTTGACGCTGTTGACCACCCGGGTAATGTTTTCAATCTCGGCAACGGTGCCTCCAGTTGAGCGCTGAATGCTCTCCACACGCTGTTTGATCGCCAGCGTCGCCTCCGATGTCTGGCGGGCCAGTTCCTTGATCTCATTGGCCACGACGGCGAACCCCTTGCCGGCATCACCGGCCCGGGCGGCTTCGATGGTGGCGTTGAGGGCCAGCAGATTGACCTGCTCGGAGATGTCGGTGATGGCTTCGACCACCTTGCCGATCTCCTGGGCGGCACTGCCCAACTCGCCGACCTGCTCCGACGCCTTGGCCGTCTGTCCGACCGCCTCTTCCGTTATATTGCGGGCCTTTTCGGTGCTCTGACCGATCTCCCGAATGGTGGCCGTCATCTCTTCCGTAGCGGCCGCCACTACATTGATGTTGCTGGCGGCCTGCTCCATGGCGGCCGCGACCGATGTGATGTTGGCGCTCATCTCCTCGCTGGCGGCGGCCACGGTGGTGGCCTTGGCGGAAGTCTGCTCGGCGCCGGCATTCATCTGCTCGGAAATACCGGCCAGGCTACCGGACGCGTCATTGATACGTGCGGCATGCTGAGCCATTTCGCGGACGATGCCTTGGATCTTCTCAACAAAGGCATTGAACCAGTGGGCCAACTCCCCCACCTCGTCATGGCTCTTGACCGCCAGCCTTTTGGTTAGATCCCCCTCCCCTTCAGCCGCGTCCTGCAACCCGTGGACGACCTGGTTGAGTTTTACGGCAATCGCGTTGACCACCATGAAAATCAAAAGTGTGGCCACCAGAAGGACCACCCCGGTGATGATGAGATTCAAGCGGCCCAATTCGTATGCGGCAGCCATGAACTCATCGGTGGGTACACCCACGACGACGGTCCAACCCAGTCCCGCGATGGGTTTATACGCGGTTCGCTTGGTGACGCCCTCAAATGTGTACTCGAGCATACCCGATTTACCGGCCAGCATTTTTTTGCCGAAATCGAAATCGTTCAAATCGAGTTTGAGGATATTGGCCTTTTCGGGGTGGGCAATAACGACGCCGTCCTGCTTGTACATAAAGGCGTACCCGCTCTGACCGACCTTGATCGTATCCACGAAGGCCTTGTTGAAGGCCGATACGTCCACGATGCTGAACACCACGCCGATGACGGCCCCCTTCTCCTCGATCGGTGCCGCAAGGGCAAAAACCGGTTGCCCGGTCTGGCGACTGCGGGTCACCTCGCCGATCCCCAACGTGCCCTTCATGGCCGCCTGAAAGTAATCTCGATCATCGACCTTGAATTTTCCCGGAAGATCCGCGTTCGAAGAGGCCACAATGTTGCCGGCGCTGTCGGCCAGGTTGATGTCCTCGTAGTATCCGTATTGTTCCTTCAGTTTCGCCAGCTGGATGTCGGCCGATTTTCTGGCGGCCTTGCCCATGAACGTGTCCTTGACCGCGCTGGCGTAAAGCTGCTGTTCGCTCCACGTAGTCAAATCGAGTTTACGGTCCTTGATCCAGGATTGCAGAATCGTCGCGATTGAATCCGCGTGCTGGTTGAGATTCTGGGTCAACACCTCCTCGAGCGCCTGGCTCGATCGGAAATAGGAAACGGCTGCGGTCAGCCCCATCCCAACAACGATCAATCCGATAATGGGCACCAGGATCTTGCTTCTAATGGTATTGATCTTCAATTTTTTCATGCTTCAATCCTTTATCACGCGTTTTTCTAACCAAAACAGAATGATGCATTCAGAACAGGTTCGTGTCCACTCGAAAACCGGGAAAATCAAACCTCAACCGCCGCACCCCAGCGGAATCACCTGATGATGATCATTGGCACGATCCGGGGAAACTTTAGCCGAAACCCATGGCCATCCGGTTGGTTGATCCCCAAAATCACCTTGACGGAGCGATTTTGCTGCCGCAGTATGGGGCCCGAATTTCAGGCCGCAATAGGCGTTTTATTTGCTTTCCGTACCCATCAACCAAAGGAGATAGCGATGAGAAAAACAGGCGCATGGACAGTTGTTCTAAAAGGCTTCTCATGGGCATGCGTGGTCCTGGCGGGCATGTTCTGCATGGCACCGGTGGGACATAGCGCCGACTTCAAAAAGGAATACAAGCTGCAGGTCAATGTCGGCCCTTCCTTTTACTGGGGCATTGGCGCGAGCAAGTTCGCCGACCTGGTCCGGGCGAAGACCAATGGCCAGGTCAATATCAAACCCTATTTCGGCAGCTCGCTGCTCAAAGGCGCCCAACTCAACTGCGCCCAGATGGTGGCCAAAGGGGTCATCGACTGCGCCTACGAATCGACGATCAACATCTCTCCGGTGATCGGTGAAGCCAATGTCTTTCACCTCCCCTTTTTCATCAACTCCTTCGAAAACCTGGACAAAATGAAGGCCGGACAGTCCGGCCGGGCGGTCTTCGACGCCATGACCCAGAAGGGGCTCCAACCGCTGGCATGGGCGGAAAACGGTTTCCGCCAGGTGACCAACAGCAAGCGGCCCATCCAGAGCCCCGAAGATCTCAAGGGGCTGCGCATCCGCGTGGTGGGCAACCCGCTGTTCATGGAAACGTTCCGCCAGCTCGGTGCCGATCCGGTGAACATGAACTGGGGCGATGCCCAGACCGCTTTCCAGCAGGGGGTGGTCGACGGCCAGGAGAATCCGGTGGGTGTGCTGGTCCCGGTGCAGATCTGGCAGTATCATCAATATGCCACCATGTGGAACTACCTGGTCGATCCACTGGTGATCTATTGGAACCAGAAGCAGTGGCAGGCCTTCCCGGCCGACATCCAGAAGGCCATTTTGGAAGCGGCCGAGGCGTCCGGGCGTTTTGAAATCGCCCTCTGCCGGGCCGGCCTGGACGGAGACAAATCGATCGGCATTCTTAAAAACGAATTCCAATACGAAATGGAGGTGCCCAATCCCGTCCAATTCATGGAATCCAAGGGCATGACCGTCACCTTCCTCGATGATGCCCAGGTCAAGGCGTTTGCCGAGGCCACGCGTCCGGTCCTGGAAAAATGGACCCAGGAGATCGGCGCAGAACTGGTGGCCAAAGCAATAGCCGACATGGCCCGGTGAGAGGAGCGGACGTGCAAAAGCCCGAACCCATTCGCCTGGACTACTGGATCGTGGCGATTCTGCTCATGGCCATGGCCCTGATCGCTTTCGTCAATGTGCTGAGCCGCTATTTCGTCAACTTTTCCATCGGCGCCACGGAGGAGATCACCATCAACCTCTTCGTCTGGATGACAGTGGTGGGCACGGGCATCGCCTTCGAACGCGGTGCCCACCTCGGCATGGTCACCTTCTTCAACCTCTTTCCCCGAAAGATGAGGCGTCGGCTGGTGGTCTTCAGCGCCCTTCTGGGCGCCCTGCTCTTCATCCTGGTCGGTGTCTACATGATCCAGGCCATCTACGATGAGATCACCTTCTTCAAAGCCACCAGCGCATCTCTTGGGATCCCGGTCTGGATCTACTATGCCGGCGTTCCCCTCTTATCGATCTTCGTCTTCAGGGGGATTTACCGCGGCACCGTCAGCCGGCTGGCCGAAATGGACCGGGAGGCGGCCTGATGGAAATCGCACTGATCAGCTCGGTCTTCCTGGTGCTCATGATTCTGGGCGTCCCCATCGGCATCTCCCTGGGCGTGGCCGGCGTGGTGACAATCTACCAGTTCGACCTGGGCATCGAGATGCTGGGGGTCAACTTCGCCTCGGGCATCGCCTCGTTCCCCTTGCTGGCCATCCCCTTTTTCGTGCTGGCCGGCGTGATTCTCGACCGCGCGGGCCTGGCAGCCACCATCGCCCGCTTTTTCGAACTGCTCGTCGGTAAAAGCACGGGCGGCCTTGCCATGGTGGCGGTGATGACCTGCATCTTCTGGGGGGCCCTGTCCGGATCGGGGCCGGCCACCACCGCGGCGGTGGGCATGATCCTGCTGGCCCCCATGGTCCGGCATGGCTACGATAAAAGTTTTGCCGGCGCCACCATCGCCAACGCCTCGGACCTGTCGATCATCATCCCGCCGAGTATCGCCTTCATCATCTACGGCAACATCACCAGCGTATCGGTCAGCGCACTCTTCATGGCCGGCGTCGTCCCCGGATTGCTGACCGGCGCGGGCACGGTGCTGGTGGCCTACCTGATCTCCAAACGACGGGGCTACAGGGGTACCGAAGAACGCGGCAGCGCAAAAGAGCTCTGGCAGGCCTTCAAAAAATCGGTCTGGGCGTTGCTGGCGCCGGTGGTCATCCTCGGCGGCATCTACTCGGGCATCTTCACGCCCACCGAGGCGGCCGTGGTGGCCGTGTTCTACAGCCTCTTCGTGGCCGTCTTCATCTATCGCTCGATCCACTGGCGCGACATGATCGACATGCTTGTCAGCGCGGCGGTCACCAGTTCGGTGATCATGTTCATCGTGGTCTTTGCCGGCATCTTCACCTGGACCGCGTCGGTCATCGGGGTGATCGACCGGGCTGCCGAACTGATCGTGAGCATCTCGCCCAATGCCGTGGTGATGATCATACTGGTCGACCTGCTGCTGCTGGCCCTGGGCATGGTGCTCGACGCCATCAGCATCTCCTACCTGCTGATGCCCATCCTGATCCCGGTGCTCCAGGCCTTTGGTATCGATCCGGTCTGGTTCGGGGTGATCTTCATCGCCGCCCTGGCCATCGGCCAGGCCACGCCGCCAGTGGGGGTCAACTTGTTTACCGCGGCCAACCTGATCCACAGCGACATCGACGTGGTGGCCAAGGAGGCCATTCCTTATGTGGTCATGGATGTCATCGTGCTGCTGATCCTCTCGCTGCTGCCGATCCTCTCCCTCTATCTGCCGATCAAAGCCGGGTTGTACGCGCCATGATCGGTTTGGGTCTCCTGGCCATCATCAAGATCGTGGTCTCGGTTCTCTTCGTGGTGCTGCTGAGCGTCATCGCCGAGAGGGCCGGGCCGCGCGTGGCCGGCGTCATCTCCGGCTATCCCATGGGGGCCGCCATCACCCTGTTTTTTATCGCCGTCGAAATCGGGCCCGATTTTGCCGCGCGCAGCGCGATTTTCGCGGCCGCCGGCTTATCGGCGACGGTGGCATTTGTCGCCGGTTACCTGGTGGGTCTGGGATGGGCGCACGGCCACAGCCGCGCGACGGCCATCGGCATCGCGGTTTCAACTGCCCTGGCCGCCTATGGTGCGGCCGCCTGGCTCCTTTCCCTCTTCCCCATAGCCGGGATGGGGGCCACCGCCATCGCGGCTGGAAGCATCGCCTTGGCCGTACGCGGTTTCCGCGCCATCGCCGATGTCCCGATTATCGACAGAAATCGTCTGCGCTTCCGCGTGACCTTGATCCGGGCCGCCTTTGCGGCCGTGGTGATCCTGACGATCACCACGGCCGCGAAAGTCGTCGGACCGCAATGGGCAGGGATCTTCTCCGCCTTTCCCAGTACTGTCTTGCCGCTGCTGGTGATCATCCAGTTCACCTACCGCCCGGATCACGTGCGTACGATCATCAAAAACGTACCGCGCGGTCTCCAGTCTCTGCTCGTCTATATATTGATCGTGGCGGCCACATACGACACCCTGGGTGTCGCCTGGGGTACTGTCATGGGCTATGCTGCGGCGACAATCTATCTGCTCGGGATGGAGTACAGCCGTCGCCTGAGATGGAAGGCCCGACCGAAAAGATAAAAAAACGCCCCGGAACCTTTTGCATCGGTTCCGGAGCGTACCTTTGGCCAAATGACGGGATTGTCCCGGCAGATGGGAGAACCGGTCAGAGCGACCGCGAGGCAGGTGCTCGCTGGGCGGCTCTCTCCCACTCCTCGACCTCACCCTCCTCCACCTCTTCCCAACCGGTGATCATGGCCCGCACATGGGCGCTGACCGTGTGGCCGGTGGTGGTCATATAGACGTGGACGATAATAAAAGAAAAAATGGCGAAGGCGCCGGCTGTGTGAATCAGGACGACCGGATCCAGGGAGAGGCCGGCCAATCCCCAGGCAGGCCACTCGTTGTACGCCCAGTAAAAAAGGCCCGAAACCATCTGGACGGGCAGTAAAAAGGCTGCCAGCGACAGGTAGACGATGCGCTGCAGGGGGTTGTGCTTGGCCTCTTTGCGCTTGGGCACCGGATGGCTTTCGCCCCTGAAAATGCCGTAGCTGTAATAGCGGATCACCTGAAACATTTTACGCGTGGTCGGAATGTACTGGCGCCACTCTCCCGTGGTGAAGACCCAGAAGACGAAAAAGCAGAAGGCGATGAGCCAGGTGATCCCTGCGTAATTGTGAATCTCGACGGCCCTTTCGAAACCAAGGAGTTCAAAGCTGCCGTGCACCTCCAACCCGGTCACCAGCAGGAGCACGATGAGCAGCATCTGAAGCCAGTGCCAGAACCGCTCGTAGCGGGTATACAAATACATATTGAGTCTCTTGACGCGTTCCATGCTACTTGCCCTCCTTCCTGCCGCTGGTGAACATGCGGGTCAATCCGTGCAGGCAAACGCCCACCAGGCTGCCCAGCACCAGGATCCAGCCCATGGCGTCCAGCGGGGCGAATCGGTCGCGGCCGGGCATGTAAAAGCCGCTCAGTGCGGACAGACGGCTGTCCGTGCGCGCATGGCACTCCACACACGAAACGGCCTGCTCCTTGGGCGCCACCATGTGGGTGATGGGAAAGACGTAGGTGGTATCCACGAAGTCGAATTCACCGGAATATGGAATCTGCAGGATCTCCTGGCCCTTCGAAAGGGCGTGCTGCCAATCCAGGGTCTTCCAGTACCCATCGGGCCCGGAAAGCATGGGTCCCAGCAGGGTTTTGTGCACCTTGTCGTAAGGCTGCCGTCCCTCGTGCACCTTGAAGGGGAAGATGCGGGCGTTGGCATCGTCCCGCGACCCGACCGGATGGCTCACCCTTACGGTCTGGCTCGGATCGATTTTGTCTCTGGCCGTCACGCTGCTGATGGAACCGTTGTACCAGAAGTATTCCGGCTGCACATTTTTGGCCCACCGCATCTGTCCCTTGATCGACAGATAGCTGTCCTTGCCGAAATCGTCCTGGGTCTTGTAAGGCTTACCGTCCTTGAGCTTGCCGGACTGGGACCAGTCCCAGGCCATCTTGGTAGGGTTGACCCGGGCAAATTTGGGGATGTGACAGCTCTGACAGGCCACCTTGTCGGTGTGATCGTTGGCCTTGGAATCGGCGGCGTGCGGCTTGCTGGTGTGGCACGATTCGCAAGTGATCTTGGGCGCCAAATCATCATCGATCAGGCTCTTGCGATCCGTCGCCGCCGGCTTCGTGTAAACGCGGCCGGCGATGTTGTGCAGAATGGTGGTATGGCAGCGGGTGCACTCGAAATTGTGGCCCTCGACCGCCATGTGGACATCCAGAGACTTGTTGGGGTTGGTCAAAGAGGTGTCCAGGTCCCCATGTTTGACGCCGTCGCCGCCGCCGCCCTTGAAATGACACTCGCCGCAGTTCTGCCGCTGGGGCCGCACGACGGCCTGAACCGACGCCTGGATGTTGGACCGCAGCTCGTCGGCAATCTCCTTCTCGCCGGGATCGTCCGAATCGGCAAAGGCGGACAGGTCCTCGAAGGCTTCGCCCCAGTTCATGGTCTTGTTGCTGTGGCAGTTCAGGCAGTTGATGGTCTTGGCTTCCGTGCCCCAACCCGGATGGCAGCTCATGCATCCCTTGTCCTGCATCTTGTTGGCCGAGATACAGTAGTTGTTGATCGAATCGCCGCCTTTGCCGTGGACGCTGCCGTCTGCAGTGGTATAGGCCTGCCAGGTCCAGTGGATGGTCTTGTGGATTTGATCGGCCGCCTCCGTATGACAGGAGAGACACGCCTGGGTCACTTCCGGTCCCGAACGGAAATCCCTATTCAGCGCTTCAATTCGGGAATGGTCGACCGTGATCCACAGATTCTTCCCTTTGGTGGCCTGCTGCGCCATGGTCCGGCCCGGCGCCTGCCCGTGCGTTTCGTCGGTAGCACCGTCGGCCGCCGGCATGCAAAGCAGGGTGGTCACCAACAGGAGCAGTGTGCATGGCACGATAACAAGGCTCCATCGGGTTGGCTTCATGGTTTTCCCCCTCTTTTGGATTGAATGGAGAATCGGCACCTAAATCGGCTTTTTGATAGTATAGCTGCCATCTTTGTTAATGGTCAACTCACCATCCAGGTAAAAGACCTCTTTTAGCTCCGGCCGCAGATCCTGGACCATGTAAAAGGATTCGCCGCTGCGTGCGCCTGTTCCACAGATGAAGACGATCGGCTTGTCGGTCGGCAGGGTCTTTATTTTGTTCTCTAGATCATCCACCGGAATGTTGACGGCACCCTTCAGGGAACCTTTTTTATATTCATCCGCGTCACGAACATCCACCAGCAGAATCGATTCGGGCGCCTCGGCGAGAATCCGGCGGAACTCATCGTGATCGATGCTGCCCTCCTCCTGGCCAGCCTTGATGGCGGTGGCGGCAACAGCACTCGTTGCGGCTTTTCCGGCATAGGCCACCCATGCCGGATAACCTTCGGCAAACACCTTGACGTCGGTATAGCCCATGTCGATGGCTTTGACCGCACTCTTATGGCTCAGCTTGCAGTGCAAACCGCCGCAGTAGAACACGAGCTGAGTTCCCTTGTCCGCGGGAAGCCGCCCCTTGAAATCATCGAACTGCATATCGGGAATGCTGATCGCGTTGGGAATGTGCCCTTTGTCATACTGTTTTCGCTTGGGACGAGAGTCCACCAGGACCATCGCGATGCCCTTGTCGATCCGGCTCTTGACCCATTCGGCCGATACAGCCGGATAGTGCGACTTGACCGACATCCACTTGGGGTAGCCTTCGGCAAAAACCTTTACGTTCTTATAACCCAGCGCTTCGGCCTTGGCGGCGGATTTGTGGCTCAGGGCGCACTTCAGGCCGCCACAGTAGAAAATGAGAAGCGCATTCTTGTCGGCCGGCAGCCGGTCGGTCATCTTGGCGAACTGGCTGTCTGGAATGCTCACCGCCATGGGGATGTGGCCTTCGATGTATTTGGGTTTGTAGGGACGCGAGTCGATGAGCATGACGTTTTCCGCCATGGGAATGGAGACATGCTGCTCGACAAAGGCCATATCCACGATGGTGTGAAAGGGTTTAAAAGAGAATTCAGCCGGTGCCGCGGTTTGCTGGCCGGCGCAGCCCGCCAGAAAAGCGACCAAAAGCGTTAAAACGGATAGCATCAAAAAAATTCGGTTCGACTTCATCGATTGCCTCCAAATTAAAATCAATTGTGTTATTTACACTTGGCCGGGGTGGGTGAATCCGCGGCATGGCCGTGCAGATAGGCATAGATATCCATCATGTCCTCCTCGGAGAGATTATCCCACTCCTGCTTGCAGCCAAAATCGCCGAAATCCTTCTTCTCGAAGGTCCGGGTCCACTGGGCCTGGGTTTTCGCGTCCGGGCTGATGGGCGGTTTGGGAGAATCCACCTCCCCGCGCTCCATGCAAGCCTTATAAAGCTTGCGGTAAGTATACTTACCCTTGCGGTCGTTGCCTTTTTCCAACGCCAATGCGATTCCGGAAGATGCAAATAGAAAAAACAGGGCGGTGAGTGCGAAAATTGCTTTTTTGAACATGGTTCCTCCTTCTAAATAGAGTAAAAAGTGATTAAAGATTCGTCTCGATTCTTTTCAAAAGACCAGATAACGGTCGGCTTCCGAGAGCATTTCGGCATTTCTGGCCTGGGTCGTGAAATCCGTCTGATCCAGGCCCGGCACATCTTTCTGCCTGCCATGCAGGCCGTGTGCCCTGAAACTGATGTCGCACACCGCCAGCCTGGCTTTGCCTGCCAACTCCCTGAATGCGGGCGACAGGGTCAGCAGCACGCCCCTTCCGGTAAAAAACAGGTCGATTTCCTTGCCCTTGGCGTGTGCGGCCTTGGTGATCTCGACCACATAGTCCATGTGTCGATCCGAACTGACGAGTATCCCCAAACGATCTGCCATACAAACCTCCCTGCGGCGGATGACTACCACCAGCAAACCACCCGATCGTTTTCGAAAATCTGGTCTATCAGCGCCGACCAGTCGATCTGCGGTTCGTAGAGCGAAACCACCGTGGTGGTGTTTTCCTCGGACATCACATCGGTGAGCTTTTCCACGGTTTCCTCCGGCTCGGATCTGAGCAAGTGCAGTACCTTCATTGGCCGTATCCTTGTTTCACCCTTTAAAACGGGATAATCACATCGGCAGTGCATATCTTCCTGGCCACCTCGGCGAGCGTGGCGTGTCGAAAGCCGTAATTCTCCACGTTGGCCGAATTGTTCGAGTACCGCTCGCCTTTCATCTCATCGACAAATTCCATATTGTCCCGATAGGCGTCGTCCATATCGACAATCTCATGGTGCAGCACAAACATCTGAACCTCGATATTCTCCAGCAGCAGTCCGATGCTCGTTCGCAAACCTTCATACTGCTGCTCAGGGTCTTTGATAATCACGGCCGCCCTCGTCACGTCAGGCCTCCCGGCATATCTTTTTGATAAGCGTTCTTCGCCGCACCCGGCGCCATCAATAGCGGAAAGTGAGCGACAAATAGGCGTCCCAGACTTCATCGACGACCGGAGTCAGGGCATTGAGAGAACTCAGGTCGTCGATTTTGACCGGTTTGCCCATGGGATTGCCGCTGCCACTGTATTCATAGTCATAATAGCGCCCGCCGAGGGTGGCAAAAAAGTAATCTTTGTAAATCGGCTGATGCCAGTAAGCCTCATAGACGTGACCGCGCACCGCCAATTTGCTGCCCACCAGTGAATCTTCCGCACCGGTGAAGTTGAACCAATATTTGGTGCCGTAGTTGTACTCCACGCCGAAGCGCCCCCGCCATGGCATGGGAAAAACCGCCCCCAGGTAGACCATATATCCGTCGCGGGATTCCAGCTCCCCGTTGGAGTTGAGCAGCCCCATGCCCATGATTTCATAGTAGGGGTTCGTGGACGTCCGCGACGGACTGGTATGGCTCCATGATCCGGACAGGAACAGATCGATGTCCGTGTCGAAGCGTTCGGAAAGATTGGTGCGCAGCAGCAAAGAGAGGGCATCCCAGTCCCCGATTTCAGTGGAGGGCTGCAGACGGCTGATATAGCCCCCGCTATTGGGTGTGAAAAAATACTGGTCTCCTGTTTTGCTGACGATAAAAGGCATGACGGTCAGGCCGGTAAACCCGTCGGTGATATCCCAGGCATGGGCGTAGTTGAGCACCGCGCTTGAAGAGCCGTCGTTGAACAAATCGGCGATCACGCCGAACATATGGACGTCATCCACATCGGGTTGCTGGGCACTGAGAGAGTAACTGTTGCCCCAGTCACCTTCAAAGCCCACCCCATAACACAGCTTGAAGGCGGCCCCCGGAATGCCGGTCAGATCTTCGAGCCCCAAGGTGTACGAGGCGCCGTCGAACTGCCAGTTGATGATCGTGGCCAAAGGCGACCCGCCTTCGAGGGTGTAATTTTGATACTCCAGCGGCGGGCCTTCCGTCGAAGGCCGCCGGCCCAAAGAGAAGTTGGTCGGCACCTGGCCGAGGTCGAACTTGTAATTGAAGTAGGCGCGCTCCAGGCGGATGGTATCGCCATGGGGCAGGCTGGACGTGTTGCCGTCCAGGGTCACGTCGCCCAGATTGCCCTGGTTGACTTTCACCCCCGAACTGTCGCCGAACACCTTGTAAGCGGCCAGGCGGCCGGTGAAACTCAGTTCGTCGCTGACCTTGGCGTACATGTTCAGCCGGAACTTGTTGGTAAAGATGATATCGTTGTCGGCATCGTACTTCTCGGTGGGCGGGATCATGCCTGCGGCGGCCATATTGGCCATGGCAGCCTGTGCCTGAGCCAGGGTGGCGCCGTCGAATCCGACGGGATAATCGGCAAAAAACATGTTGGTCAAGGCGGCCGGGGCCATCTGAATGTCGCTGTAGTGCAGACTGTCGCCCCGGGTTCTGAGTTCGACGCCGAAGGAGAGCTTATCGGTGGCCGTATGCAGCTCGGCCTTGTTGAGGCGGTCGTCGATCTCTTCGATCTCTTCCTCTTTTTCCTGGTTTTTCGTCTCCATCTGCTCGAGCTTCTTCTGAACCTCCTCCATCTCGCGGGTCATCTGGTCCAATCTTTTCTTCAAGGCATTGACATCGTCTTGTGCGACGCTGCTGCCTGGAAAAGCGACGAACGAAAAAAAGAAAAGCCCGGTGATGGCAATGGCCGCCTTTGCAAATCCCCCCGACTGAGATTTCATTTTTTTCCCTCCATTGGCCGCATGGCATTGGTATTGGCTGACACCCGGTGAAGAGCAACACGTGTGCCAGACGGCGTCCATTGGCCGTCATCTCTATAATCGCTTGTAATATAGATATTTTTTTAAATTTTAAAATTGACTTGCAAATCTGTGGCGGCGTGCTAATGTTAACATCTGTTAATTTTAGCGATTAGCATATTAACGTAACACCGTTAACACCCTGGAGACGAGATGGATATCGCCAAGTATTGGAAAACCATCGTGGATACACTGCAGGATGGACTTTTGGTTGTGGATGCCCGGGGCCAGATCATGGCGGCCAATCCGGCCGCCGAGCGGGTCACCGGCTACACGGTCGATGAACTGGTCGGTCGCTCCTGCCGTATTCTCAACTGCACCGGGTGCAAGATCATCGGAAAGGGTATCGGCGCTCAATGGTGCGGCCTGTTCGCCCAGGGCGCCGTCAAAGAAAAGAAGTGCCTGATCACCAACAAGGATCGTCGCTCCGTGCATATCATTAAAAGCGCCTCGGTGCTGCGGGATGAAAACGGCGAAATGATCGGAGCGGTCGAGACGCTGACCGATATTACCGAGAGAATCCGCCAGCAACAGGAGATCAGCAGCCTGCGCAAGACGTTCCACCTGGATGAAGGCTACCACGGCATTCTGGGCAAGACCGATGTGATGCTGAACCTGTTCGAGACGATCGAAAACGTGGCCCAATCCAACACACCGGTCATGATCATGGGCGAAAGCGGCACCGGCAAGGAGCTGGTGGCCAGGGCCATCCACCAGGCCAGCACCCGCAGCGACAAGCCTTATGTCAAGGTGAACTGTGCCGCACTGAATGAAAATCTGCTGGAGAGCGAGCTTTTCGGTCACGTGAAAGGCGCTTATACCGGCGCCGAACGGGCCCGCATCGGTCGGTTCGAAGCGGCGCACGGCGGCACCCTGTTCCTCGATGAGATCGGCGACATCCCGCCGTCCATCCAGATCAAACTGCTGCGGGTCCTGGAAGACAAAAAAATCGAACGGGTAGGTGACAACCGTCCCGTCAACGTCGATGTGCGCATCGTCACCGCGACCCATAAAAATCTTGAAGAACTCATCGAAAAGGGTCTGTTCCGGGAAGATCTCTTCTTCCGAATCAATGTATTTCCATTAAAATGTCCCTCGCTGGCCGAAAGGCAAGAAGACATCCCCCTGATCGCCCAAAGCTTCATCCGCAGAAATGCGATCAGCAGCGGGAAGAAAATTCTCGGCCTGACGCCGGAAGCCCTCGATACGCTCTCGAACTATGAATGGCCGGGCAACGTCCGCGAACTGAGAAACGCCATCGAATACGCCTTCGTCCTGTGCCAGAGCGGCGGCATCGGATTGAACCACCTGCCACCAAAAATCGCCCATGGCGGCGATGTCCTGCCCCAGGCCTGCGCAGCGGATCCGGCTTGCATCGAGGGACGCGAAGCCCTGGTCGACGCTCTGCGCCAAGCCGGCGGCAACCAATCCGAAGCCGCCCGACTGATGGGCGTCAGCCGGGTGACCATCTGGAAGCGCATGAAGAAATACGGCGTCGATGTGAAGCAAGCGATCGTCTAAAACCAGTTTTCCGGCGGCATGCGCCATCGGGCCATGATGGCCATGGCCTGGGATGAATCCTCAATCTTACCCTCATATACGACCGGCCACTGGGCGGCCTGCCATTTCGCAGCGATTCTAACTGAATATTATTCACCTTGAAGGACGCGCCTTTCAAAAGTTTTTTGATATAAAAATTTCGATCGCAACGGACATGGCAGGCGTGGGTGGAACTGGTGGCTAGGGCCACGTGAGCCAGCGGTCTTAGAGCCAGTTAAATGCAAACGGCGGACAAGCGGCCCAGACTGTTTGACCCCGGCGCAGGCCCGGGGAGTTTCTGGACCGCCCGCCGTGCATTTTACTGGCACTTGACCGCTTGGCGTGTGGCATCGGCCACCTGTTCCACCCACGCCGGGTTTAATGAGTGGCGTTCGGTTAGAATCCCTGGCCATTTGCTCTAAATCTTGATGGTCAGCGAATAATGCGATAGCATTCTGCACGAAAATCTGCCAATGCGAACCCCGGGGCATACAAAAGATGATCAAAGTCTATTTTCACAACGACTTCTACCAGGTCTACGCCCGCGACCCCGCAGCCTCGGCCGGCCGAATGGAAGCGATCGTCGAGGCCGTCGCGCCGTATGTAGACATTCGCACATGCGACCCGGCCACCGAAGAGGACCTGCGCGCCGCGCACCCTGCAAGCCACATCGCCGATATTCGCCGCCGGGGATTGTACGATGTCGCCGCCCTGGCAGCCGGCGGGGCCATCCAGGCCGCCCAAACCGGCATGCAGGAACCGAGCTTCGCCCTGATCCGGCCGCCGGGGCACCACGCATCGGCCGACAGCTGCTGGGGATTCTGCTTTTTCAACAACCTGGTCGTCTCGCTCTGTCACCTGCGGGCCTCGGCCCGCATCGGCAGCGCCTTCGTCCTGGATTTCGACCTGCATTACGGTGACGGTACCGTCAATATCCTCGGCGCTGAACCCTGGGTCGACATCCTCAACCCCGAATCCCACCATCGTTTATCCTATCTGGAACAGGTGCGACGCGCCCTGGATGCCACGACAGCCGATGTCATTGCCGTCTCCGCCGGATTCGACAACCACGTCCAGGACTGGGGCGGCCTGCTCACCACGGCCGATTACCATACCATGGGGGAGTGGGTCCGTACGGCGGCCGAACGGAACAAGGGCGGTTGTTACGGGCTTCTGGAAGGAGGCTACCATCACGACGTCCTGGGGAAAAATGTGCTGGCCTTCCTGGAAGGATTGTCCAGCAAGGAAAATCGCCATGCTCAAAATCAGGCATCTCCGCCATAAGCTGCTGTTCAGCCATGCCATCGTCTTCATGCTCTCCCTTTCGCTGGGGAGCGCGTTCATCTATCATTTGGTCGGTAAAAGTAATGAACGATTTTCCCGATATCGGCGTTCTACCCGCACCGGGGAATCAGGCGGGTCCGGTGGAATTGGCGGTCAACTCCCTCTTCAGGTCGAGTCCGTATTTGCGCATGCGGTTCCACACCGTGACACGGTTAATGCCCAAAAGCTGTGCGGCCCGGGTCTGATTTCCGCCGGTGGCCTGCAGGGCATCGATCAATTCCCGCCGCTCCCTGCGTTCCCGATGGTTCCCAGGAACGGGAACGTCGACGGCCGGCGCATCGGCGGCGAACATCTGAGGCGGCAGGTGAGAGATGTCGAGGGGCCCCTTTTCGGCAATGGTAAACGCATACTGCAGGGCGCTTTTCAATTCGCGCACATTGCCGGGGAACGCATAGCGCATCAGGCTGTCCATGGCTTCTTTGTGGATGCCGCTGATGGGCTTGCCGGTCTTGGATTTGAGCCGCTGCATGAAGGTCTCCACCAGCAGCGGAATATCTTCCGTTCTTTCCCGCAGCGGCGGCAGATGAATGGGAATCACGTTGATCCGAAAATAGAGATC
>Ga0209164_1002000_pt1 | contig 23387 bp, 18 predicted proteins | sample MTBNYHSulfiMetaG_FD_187458 | JGI IMG/M metagenome (GOLD analysis project Ga0209164, IMG submission 187458) | Enrichment culture microbial communities from rom New York Harbor, USA that are MTBE-degrading - MTBE-NYH (New York Harbor Sulfidogenic)... | ecosystem: Environmental > Aquatic > Marine >... | reverse complement strand
TTGACAATCTCTGGACGGGCAGCCTGAACAATATCGCAAAGATACAGGGCCATGAAAGGCTTCATCTGGTGGTGGATACCATTCTGAACGAATCGATCATGAATGAGCTGATTTTCAAGATAGACCGCATCTACCATCTTGCGGCCGCTGTCGGGGTAAGAAATGTTATGGACCATCCCGTGGAGACCCTGGATACCAATGTAAAAGGATCGGAAGTGGTGTTGAGGCTGGCCAACCGGTTCAAGAAGAAGATATTTATCGCCTCCACCTCAGAGGTCTATGGGAAGCATGTGGAACATGACCTCTCCGAGGATGATAACCGGGTCATGGGGACGGTCAAAAAGCGGCGATGGGCCTATGCCTGTTCAAAGACCCTGGACGAGTTCCTGTCCCTGGCCTATTTTGATGAAAAAAAACTCCCCGTGGTCATCGGCCGGCTTTTTAATACGGTCGGTCCTCGGCAGACCGGCCAATACGGAATGGTCCTGCCCGGTTTTGTCCAAAGCGCATTGTTGGGGAAGCCGATCACCGTGTACGGCGACGGGACCCAGACCCGGAGTTTCATGCATGTGTACGATGTCCTTAACGCCGTTACCGCCCTGATGGATACGCCCGCGGCCGAGGGAGAGATCTTCAATATCGGCAATAATCAGGAAGTCCAGATCATGGAACTAGCCCGCAAGGTCAAGGAGATGACCGGGAGTGCCTCTGAAATCGAGAAAATCCCCTATGAGAAGGCATACGGTCCGGGATTTGAGGATATGGAAAGGCGATGCCCCAATGTCGAAAAGCTCAAAGCGGCAACCGGGTTTCAACCCTCCTACGATCTGGAGGCCATCATCCAGAGCGTGATCGATTATTTTAAGGAATAAATGGGAGTTTGGGGACGAACCTATTCAGAATCGATTTGTATCAACGCTATGTTCACCTGATTTATTAGACGATTGCCTGGAACCTGTAGCAACTAACCCATATCTGACAACAAAAAATGACCCCTATAGCTTTCAAGGATTATCCCAAGGAACCGGTCGTGGTGGAGAACCTTTCCGATAAGATGATGAGGGAATCGAGGTTTGTCCCCCTGGAACTCAGCGATGGTCTGCTCAGAATCGCCATGGCAGATCCGGAGGATTTTTATACCATCGACTCCTTGAGGTTTGCCACGGGCCTGAATATCCATGTGTATCCGGGGAAAGAAGGAGACATCCTGGACGCCATCGAAAAACTGTACGGCGCCGGGACCCAGTCGCTTGAGACAATTATCGAGGCAGCCGACAAAGATGTGTATGATATCGCTCCGGAAGCGCTTGAAGATGCGGATCATCTGAGAGATCTTGCGTCGGAGGCCCCGATTATCCGACTGGTCAATCGCCTCATCTTCAATGCTGTGGAACAGAGGGCAAGCGACATCCATTTTGAACCCTTTGAGAATGAATTCAAGGCCCGTTATCGCATAGACGGGGTCCTGCACGATGTTGAATCCCCCCCGAAACGGCTTCAGGCCGCCATCATTTCCAGGGTCAAGATCATGGCCAAGCTGGATATTGCAGAAAGACGTCTTCCTCAGGACGGGAGAATCAAGCTCAAGATCGCAGACAAGGAGATCGATTTCCGTATCTCAACCGTCCCGACCCTTTTCGGGGAAAGCCTCGTCATGCGGATCCTGGACAGGGACACCCTGATCCTCGACCTGGAAAAGCTGGGTTTTCCGGAGGACATCTATGAAAAATACACAAACCTTGTGACCCAGCCCTACGGAATGGTCCTGGTGACAGGGCCTACGGGGAGCGGCAAGACCTCCACCCTCTATACCACCCTTGCAAAGATAAACTCACCGGAAAACAAGATCATCACCCTGGAGGAGCCGGTGGAGTATCAATTGAACGGCGTTAATCAGATCCAGGTAAACCCGAAGATCGGGATGTCCTTTGCCAATGGACTCCGCTCCATCGTGCGCCAGGACCCGGATATTATTCTGGTTGGCGAGATCCGGGACAGGGAAACGGCCGAGATTGCCATTCAATCGGCCCTCACAGGCCATCTGCTATTCAGCACCCTCCATACCAATGATGCGGTGGGGGCCATTACCCGGCTCCTGGATATGGGAGTGGAGAGCTTTCTTCTCAGTTCGACCCTGTTGGGCGTCCTGGCTCAGCGGCTGGTCAGGGTGATCTGCCCCCACTGTAAGGTTCCGACGAAGCCGGATGCGAAACTGTTGAGTTCCATGGCCATAACCCCTGAGGAGGCATCGGGCATCCAGTTCTTTGCGGGCAAAGGGTGCGAAGCGTGCAGATATACCGGATTCAGGGGAAGGACCGCCATTTTTGAATACCTGCCCGTGGACGACGAGATCAGAAGGGAGATCACCAACCGGTCGAGCACGGAGCGGATCAAGGAAATCGCCATGAGAAAGGGATTGCTGACCCTGCGGCAGGATGGGTGGCGCAAGGTCACAAAGGGGATGACCACTGTCTCAGAGGTGTTGAAGGTAACCCTGGAAAAATAGACGGTCCGCGAGGGATCGGATGCCGACATATCAATACCGGGCAACAGACAGTTCGGGGACGGTCGTCAACGGCTTTCTGAATGCAGAGGGCGAGAAAGGCGTAGCCGACCAGCTTCATCAAATGGGACTCATTCCAATTCGGATCACCCTTTCCAAAGGCAAAGGCGGCCGTTTCAGTGTTAATTTTTTCAGCCAGATCCTGTCGGTTTTCAAGGGAGTTTCCAACAGAGATATCCTTGTGTTTACTCAGGATCTTGCTACGCTGCTTCAATCCGGCCTCCCGGTGGACCGGGCCCTCTCCATACTGATCGATGCCGCGGAAAAGGAAAAGATGAAGGAGGTCGTGGGTGATATCCTCAAAACCGTCAAGGGGGGCGGTTACCTGTCCGACGCATTGGGCAAACACCCCAGGACGTTCTCCAGATTTTATGTGAACATGGTGCGGGCAGGGGAGGTCGGAGGGGTCCTGGAAGCGGTCCTGGGGAGATTGGGAGACTTCCTGGAGAGTTCACAGGACCTGAAGGATTATATCAAGTCCGCCATGGTGTATCCCATCTTTCTGGTCGGTGTGGGTGGGCTTTCCATCATTATTCTGCTGACGTTTGTGATTCCCAAATTCTCTGTCATGTTTGCGGATATGGGGCAGGCCATCCCTCTGAGCACGCGGTTTCTGTTAGGGTTCAGCGAGGTTTTGAGGATGTACTGGTGGGCGATTCTCGGCGTCATGGGCGTTATCGTCTTTTTTATTCTGCGGTATGTGAATACGCCTGCAGGCCGGATGAAGCTGGATCGAAACAAGATGAATTTTCCGGTTGCCGGGGAACTCGTCAGAAAGGCCGAGGTGGCCCGGTTCGCCAGGACATTGGGGACATTGACAAGAAGCGGGGTCCCGATTCTGCAGGCGCTGCTTCTGGTCAAGGACATTATGGGCAACCGGGTGATCGCCCGGTCAATGGAAACGGTCTATGAAAGGGTAAAGGAAGGCGAGCGGCTGTCAAGGCCCCTGAGCGACAGCAGGATATTCCCTTCCTTGGCGATTCAGATGATTACCGTGGGTGAAGAGACAGGAAAACTGGACGACATGCTCCTGAGGGTGGCAGAGAATTACGAAAAGATGGTAAAGGACTTGGTCAAACGGTTTATCAGCTTTTTAGAGCCGGCTATGATTCTTGCAATGGGTCTTGTGGTGGGATTTGTCGTCATTTCGATGCTGATGGCCATATTCAGCATGAACGAGATGCCGTTTTGAGTCTGTTGGCCGCACACAGAGCCACGAAGCACACAAGGAACAGCTCAGGAACTTGTCCGGGTTGTTCGGATCATGGGTTCGTATATGAGGGTTTAGTCACTTACACCCCGGGATCGTGTCATAAAAACAAAGAAGATCTGGTCCTCTCTGTGGCTCTGTGTGAGACATTTTTTAATCAGGTTAGGCAAGGAGTAAACATGGAAACAAGAAAGAGAAGAGATCGGGGATTTACCCTGATCGAGATGCTGATCGTGATGGTGATCTTAGGTCTGCTGGCGGCATTGGTTGGCCCCCGGATGTTCGGCAAGGTGGGAAAGTCGAGACAGAAGGCTGCCAAAGCCCAGATCGCCCTTTTTGAAACCGCACTGGATACGTACCGGCTCGACACCAGCAGATATCCCACCACCGATCAGGGGTTGCAGGCGCTCAGGGTCAAGCCGAGCGGCGTGGAAAGATGGGACGGCCCCTATCTTCCCAAGGAGGTCCCTCTTGATCCATGGGGCCACCGCTATGTTTATAGATCGCCCGGAGAGCATGGAGACTTTGATATCATTTCCCTGGGGGCTGACGGAGGCGAGGGAGGTGAAGGCGAGGATGAGGATGTGGTGAGCTGGAAGGATATCGAGAGTGAGAGCGGGCAGGGGAAAAGTTGAATGTCGCGCGTTCAACGCAGAATGAAAGAAAGACGTCGTTTTCGGACGTTGTGTACTTTTGTCGTCTATCTGGGATGGGATGATCAGGGTTGAAAAATAACATTTCAACAAATTCCGGTCTTCCCTCATATTCAATTCTCCATTGTCCATATTCAATCGAAGCCGGCTTTACGCTGATCGAGCTTTTGGTTGTTCTGGTGATTGTCAGCGTCATGGTGGCCTTTGTGGGGCCCCGGCTGGCCGGGTCCATCAGCAATACGAACCTGAAAACCGCGTCAAAGAAGATCGCCGCTTCGTTGAGATACGCCAGAAGCCAGGCCATATCGGAAAGCAGGACGTATGAGGTCCGTTTTGATCTGGATAAGAACCGTATGGTCATAGAGGGCGCTGAAACGGCCCGGGAAGGTGAAGAAAAAGACGAGTACGATGCTCAGATCCGTCCACCGAACACATACCAACTCCCTGACGACGTTCGATTCGAGAAGGCGATATGGAGAGACGAGGAAGGCGATTCGGGCCTGTTCCGGATCCTGTTTGTCCCTAACGGGGGAAGCAGCGGCGGGGAACTCCTCTTGCGAAATGAACGGGGACATCGCTACCGGATAATGATCGATGTCATCACCGGCACGGTGAAGGTGAGGAGCGATGAGAGGGAAACTTGAAAATTGAGAATATGGATGCCATTTTATGGGTTGTCCCGGAAGGGAAAAACCGGTTCCATAGCCTTCGAGAAAGCGTTTTTGGGGTTCCGGTGAGGCATCATCTTGTTTTCAAGACGGTATTCAATCAGCAATCATTCATCCCATATCAGGGCATCGTCCTCAATCCGCCGTCAGGCGTGACACCGCTCCGCAGAGGCCGGGGGTCGGGGGCCAGGAGTCAGGGGTCAAAAAAGACCCCCATCCCAATCATCGAAGCGACCCGTCATCCAGCAACGAGCAACGAGCAACGAGCAACCGGCATCCAGCATCCGGTTTCAAACAGGGGGTTCACCCTCATTGAAATCCTTGTTTCCATATCGGTCCTTTCCATTGCCATGGTCGTTATCATGCAGCTCTTTTCCGGGGGCTTGAAATCGAGCAGGCTCTCGGATGCATACGCCAGGGGGATTTTTCATGCCAGGGAAAAGATGGAAGAGATTCTCCTTGGTACCGAGATTGCAGCGGAGGTGTCGGAAGGGGAATTCGATGACGCATATCGCTGGCGATCGGAGATCGTTCGGGAGGAGCAGCCAGAAGAGGATGCGTCAAAGCTCCCGTTTGATGCCTATCATATAAGGGTCGATATTTTCTGGGATGAGGGGAACAAAGAAAAGAATTTCGGCATCACCACCATGAAACTGGTCGAAAAAAAGAGGGATGGCGAACCAGGGGGAAATTGAGGAATTGAGGGATTCAGAGCCAGCAGCGTTCCGCTTTCGTCAATTGTCAATTGTCAATTGTCAATCGACATCGGCCTCCGGTTTTACCCTGCTGGAATTGATGATTTCGTTCACCATTATCGGATTGATCCTGGTGCTGGTATTCGGTTCCCTCAGGATAGGGGCCAGGGCGTGGGAAAAGGGCGAGAGGGACATCGAGAGCCATCAGAGGCAGAGGGTGGTTCTCGACAATCTCAGGCGCCAGATAGCCTCCATCTGCCCGCACAAGATAAAGGTGGACGGCGATAAGGGCCAGACTTCAAAGAAGATTTTCTTCAGGGGAGACAGCGAGGGGATGGCGTTTATGACGCGGCTCCCTATGTCGCCGATGACCCGGTCGGGCATGGTCTACGCGAAATATGTGGTGCGTCAGGATGACGGCGTTGAAAAGCGGCGACTCCTCATCTATGAAAGGGATGCCGTGTTTATCCATTCGGAGGAAGACCTCGACGAAGTGGCGGATGACGAATTTTTTGAGTTGATCCCGGAGGCTGAGGCCATTGAATTTGCTTATCTGAAAAGGCCTGAGGACAAGGACGCTGAACCGGAATGGAAGGATGGCTGGGATCCGGAGTCGGACGCAGGCATCCCTTTGGCGGTAAAAATCACCTTCCAAGAAGATGAGGACGCGTCCCCGATTCATGTGATTGTCCGTGTACAGGCTGAGGCGAGTCAAAAATAGGATGAATGGACTTATAGAGAATGAAAAGGGGATCGCCCTTTTTTTGGTCCTTTGGGTCCTGACGCTCCTTTCTGTTATTGCAGGGGAATTTTGTTTTGCCATGCGGACGGAGGTGAAGATTACCCGGAATTTCAAGGAGCAGACAGAGGCATACTACATTGCCTTAGCGGGAGTGAACAGGGCTATCGGCGAATTGGTAAGGAATGAGGTAATGCACACCCAAAAGACGGCATCCACGAGGCGGGAAAAAGAGGATGAGACTGTGGACGAGGAAGGAAAAAACAGCTGGAGGATCAACATAGAGATTCAGCCCGAACCCTACGGCGAGGGGGAGTACGAGGTCAGGATCGGGAACGAGAGCGGAAAGATCAACATCAATGGGGCAAACGAAGGGCTGCTCAGGATGATGTTGAACGGTTTCGATCTTGAAGAGGAGGAAAAAAGTGTTATTGTGGACTCCATCCTGGACTGGCGGGACAAGAACGATCTTCACCGTGTCAATGGCGCGGAGAATGATTATTACCAGTCGCTTGCCGAACCCTATGCGTGTAAAAATGATGACTTTGACTCGGTAGAGGAACTGCTCCTGGTGAGAGGGGTGACGCCCGAGGTTTTTTACGGGGGGCTTAGGGGTATTGTCACGGCGTTCAAACCTGACCAGCAGGGTTCAAGTGTTGGAGATGCGTTGAGGATGGTCAAGCCGGGTGTTGGGAAGATCAATATCAATGCCGCACCCCGCCAACTGCTGCTGGCGCTGCCATCCATGACGGAAGACCTGGTCCAGAAGATTATCGATTACAGAAAAAGCTCGGATTTCACCTCATTGACACAGATCTCATCCCTGGTGGGGACGGACGTGTACACGCTCATGTCTCCGTACATCACCCTGGAAACCAATCCTTACTTCACGATCCGGTCGGTGGGAAAGACCGCGGGGCGGAGGATTCGACAGGGCGTGGAGGCCATGGTTGAAATCGATAAAAAATCGAAAAAGGGCTACCGAATGGTTCAGTGGCGCGACGGCTTTCAGGATCAGGAGTCAGAGGATCCGTACTCAAAAAAGAGTGATGACTAAGGAGGGTGGATTTGTTGTTCCAGACCAGTCTCGGGATTGACATACAGGATGAATCGGTCTCGTTTGCTTATCTGAAGGCATCCTTCAAGGGCATTCAGTTGGCGGCCCATGGGGTCTACCCTCTCGAGAAAAAGATCCCTCTTCAAGAAAAAGTGGATGGGATCGGGGGAATGATCAGGGAGTTTATGGTAAAAAACAGCGTTTCCCCGGCTACCGTTTTTGTGGGGATGCCGCGCCATGCGGGGATCCTCACCTATGTTCAACTCCCTTTGGCGGTCAAAGAGAACCTGAGAGAGAGCCTCGGTTATGAGATAGAGAAATACGTGCCTCTTCCAGAGGACGAGATCTATTTTGATTACCAGATCGTTTTGGAGGATAAGGCGTCGGGCAAGCTGAAACTGCTTCTTGTTGCGGCCAGGAGAGAGACCGTTGATCTGTATCTCGACCTTGCAGCCCGGATAGGCGTCGGCATTTCAGGCATTGAGATCGATTCAACGGCCTTGGCCAACTACTTTTCCTACCGTCCCGATCCGGATTGGGCAGATCCGTGCGCCGTTGTTTATTTGAGGGATGGCCGGTTGGAACTGGATCTCTTAACAGGAGGCTTTCTCGACTATTCAAGGTCAGTTGACGGGGGGGAATGGGGCCCGGATCTCCCTGGTTTTATCTCCCATGAACTGGAGAAATTAAAGGACCGTGTAGGGGGGCATCAGGGGAGATTGAGCGCGGTTCTCTGCGGCGTTGATGCATCTGCTGGCATCGTGGAGCATTTCAGGGGAGATGAAGGGCTTGGGATCCATTCTGTGGATCTTTCCGGGCGGGCAATCCCCTCTCTTGCCATGATCCCGGCCCATGCGCTCGCCCTGAAGGGAATAGTGAGGCTGCCGACCGACATAAATCTTTTGCCAGAGGCGCTTAGAAAGCGGCCCAATAAGGCCGGGCACTACACTATGGTTGCGCTGGCCTGCCTGCTGATTCTGTTGGCGCTTGCCTGGGGCGGCGGCGTTATCGCGTCGCAGCAGCTTTACCTGAGAGAATTGAACGCAAATATTGCTCGATTGGGTGTCGAGGTTGCGAATATCGAACAGACTCAGGCAACGTGTAAAGAGATTGAAGATCGAATCGATTATCTGACTGCCCTGTATGGGGCTCGGACGCCCGTTTTAGAAATCTTAAAAGAACTCAGCCTGAGGGTGCCCGAAACCGCCTGGGTTCGCCGGTTGACTCTGTCAGAGAAAGAGGCGACAATAGATGGATTGGCCGATGCCGCATCGGAACTCATCCCTTCCCTCGATGGTTCGGCTTTGTTCAGCGATGTATCCTTTCTTTCTTCTATCACCAGGCGAGACGCGTCCGGCAAAGAGACTTTTAGAATTGGCCTTAAACTGCATTAATCGTTCAGAGCTTGCCTCCTCATAGGGTATTTCCCAGGATGCGCATGGTTAAACGTGATCTTCAAAGAAAGCATATCGTTATTGCCTTGGCGATATTGACCCTTTTTGCCTTCGCGTATCGTTTTTATCCCTTTTTTGAAGAAATGGTATCGCCGGGGAAGGAGATTGAGTTAAAGGAGAGAAGACTGATAAAGTATCGAAAGATGATAGAGAGCGGGGGAAATACAGACAAGCAGCTCGATTCGTTAAACAATACGCTCAGGGAGTTGGAGTCGAGACTTCTGACAGGCAAAACCCCCTCCCTCGCCGCTGTTGAGATTCAAAAGATAGTGGAAGAGATTGCGGGCAAGAGCGGCGTTCAAATAGGTCTCGTGAATGTGTTGAAACCAGAGGAGCTGGAGCCGCGTTACTATTTACGTATCCCTCTTGAATTTCATATCTTTCCTACCATGAGACAATTGAAAGAGATCCTTTACCGGATCGAGACCACAGAGAAACATCTGGACGTGAAGAAGATGGTTGTTCAGGAGCACGGAGGCAAGAGCAGGCAACTGCGCTGCTCCATCACGGTGACCGGTCTGATGAAGAGGCCCGAGGGCTAAACCGGGAGGCCCGTAAATATGTTCTTAAAGATATGGCTGGCAAATATTGTCTTGGCAGTGGCGGTTTTTTTTACCGGGATGAAGTCAATAGATGCCTGGACGGAAAGGCGCCCGCTGAAAATTGCCTCACCTCAACCCACGTCGGATTGGTCGGAAAAGAGCTTTGAGCAAAAGGAGGCCCCTCCGGAGACCGAATACGAGCTTGTGGTACAGGGCAACCTTTTCTTCCCCGACCGTTCGGAGGCTGTAGAAAAACCGGGCGAAGGCGCTCCCGCGGCGACGCAATCCGTTGCGGTTGGACCACAATTGCAGATGTTGGAACAAGTGGCTAAGCAAACCAGTTTATATGGCATTTTTATAGCAGATAACCGAAGGGAGGCATTTATCGGTGAGATTGCTATCGGGAGGCCGGGAAGGCCTGGAGAGAGTGGTATCAAGCGGGTGAAGGTCGGGGACACGGTGGGCAGGTTTCAGGTGAAGGAGATCCAGAATAAAAGTGTTGTGCTGGCTGCTGGGGGCCATGAATGGAAGATCTCTTTGTTTGACAAGGATATTCCCAAAAAGCGGGTCCCTGTCCAAAAGGAGACCGGTCCAGTGGTGGTTGGCGACGCCTCGAGGCCTGAGGCAGGCCAGGCACCTGAGACCGGAAAGGAAAAGGAGCGGGTGCCCGCGGCTGCAATCCCTACGAAGCCGGTCCCTGAAAAGGGACAAAGCTCTCAGGTCATTTTCCCTGTGCCTGATAAAGTCAGGCCTGGTGCATCGCCGGAACTGATTGAAACGAAACCCAACCCAACCCTCCCGGGGCCTGATAAAAGGTAGATAGATCATGAAACAAATTGCGTTGAAGAAAATGCATTGCTATTGGGTGTCTCTGCTGATGGTGGTTGTTATGTGGAGCTGTGCCGGCCCTCAATCGTCAAGGCAGAAGACCGACGCCGCAAAGGGCAAAGAGATCGACAAAGCTGTTGTTTCTCCCGTACCAGGATCGGCCCAGAAAAAAGCCGACACCCATAAACAAGAAAGGGAGGAGCGTGTTGATACAAAAACACCGTCAGTGCCCGGGGAAACACCCCCCGAGTCACCACCCCCAGTAGCCAAAACAGAGCCGCGGGTTGCGTCAACCGTTGAACCCTTCAGGGCTGATCCTAGACCTTCAAAATCGCCAAAAGAGAAAGCATCCCCGGAAAAGACAGGCCCCAAAATCGTTCTCAATTTTGACAACGCAGATCTGTATGCGGTGATCAGCACTATCGCCGAATTGTTGGAGATCAATTATATCGTTGACCCGAATGTTACGGGGAAGGTGACCATCAGCACGGCCGGCGGTCTCTACAAAGAAGACCTTTTTCCTGTTTTTCTTCAGATCCTGGAGGTTAACGGTCTGACTGCGATTAAAGAGGGGAGTCTGTACCGGATTGGTCAGTTGAAGGACAGTGCGCGAATGCCCATCGAGACGCGTCTCCCCGATGAGGGCCAAGATGTCCCGCCCATGGACAAGGTCATGATCCAGATCATTCCCCTGCAGTTCATGTCCGCCCAGGAAATGGTGAAGCTGTTGACCCCTTTTGTATCCGCTGGGGGGACCATTGTCTCTGACACGGCCTCAAATACCCTGCTGGTGGTCGACAAGGGGACCAATATCCTGAAGATATTGAAACTGGTGCAGACCTTTGACGTCAGTATGCTTGAAAAGGTCTCTTATAAGGTGTATCCGGTCAAATATCTCGATGTGGAGGAGGTGTCGAAGACCCTTACCGACTTTACCGCTTCTTATGGAGAGGTCAGCAATGTTTTCGTCAAATTCATTCCCATTACCCAGCTGAACACCCTGTTTGTTGTGAGCACCAGCCCCCTCGTATTTGAAAAGGTGGAAGAAATTCTCCGTCAGATCGACGTCATCGACAGGGAGGTCGCGCCCAAGATCTATGTCTATTTTGTCAAGAACGGGGCGGCGGAAGATCTGGCCGATCTTTTGGATAGGGTCTTCAATAAAAAAACATCTTCCAAGGCGAGTAAGAAAAAGACCGAAGGGGCCGATGCTTCCAGGAATCCCTTTTCCAAAGAACGGGTTGCGGAAAAGAAGGCGGAGGAAAAGGCGGAGAAGGCCGCTGCTAAATCAAAGACTGAAGCGCCTGCCGAGAAGGCCCGTGTAACGTTAGAAGGAGAGGCCCCCGGGTCCGGGACCTTGATGGGAGAGGTAACGATCACCCCGGACGAGATACGGAATGCCCTCCTCATCGAAGCCGTCCCATCGGATCATCGGATCATTGAAGACATCCTGAGACAGATCGACGTTCTGCCGAGACAGGTGCTGATTGAGGCCACCATCGCCGAGATCACCCATGAGTCGAGTCGCGAATTGGGCATGGAGTGGGCCCTTGGAAAAGGCGCCGCAGCGGGTACGGCAAGCTTCCTTGCTACCATAGGATCGGCCGGGCTCAAGTATTCCATCGGCGTGACTGACAAATGGTACGCCGAGCTGAATGCACTTGCCTCAAAGGGTCTCGTGAACGTTATTTCCTCTCCCCACGTTCTGGCTTCCGACAATAAAGAGGCAAAGATCGATGTGTCCAGGGAGATCCCGATCGCCAGCGGAACAACAACGATCGCCAGCAGTACGGTCATAGGAGAAACCACCATAGAATACCGGGACACGGGCGTGATCCTTTCCGTTACACCCCATATCAACGATCGGGGCCTAGTCACCATGGACATCAACGAGGAGGTCAGCGATTTAGACAAGGATGTGAATGTGGCGGGCAAGAATTACCCCTCCTTTTATAAGCGGACCGTCACGACCACGCTGACCGTAAGACATGGTCAGACCATAGCGATTGGAGGCCTGATCAAGGATAAGGAGACGGACACCATCAGTGGCGTGCCGTGCCTGATCGATATCCCGGTGGTCCGGTATCTGTTCGGGCAGGACACGAAGGCGACGGAAAAGGTTGAACTTATCGTTCTGCTTACGCCCAGGGTCGTTGCGAACCTGGATGATGTGGATGCGGTGACCGATGAGTTCAAGCAGAAGGTTAGGAATGTCATTAAGCGGTTTTTTCCGAAATGATGATGCCCCTCGAACTGCAGGACAGGGATCAAGACCGCTGAAGGGAGGCCATCTATCCCCAATCCCTCAATTCTTAATCCCGTAATCCCTTGAACCCTTGATTTTTCATCCATGACCCTCTTTTCTCTCATTCGACGCTGGCTGGAGGTCCCGGTTCGTTTCCGGACCCTTTTCTGGGGGTTTGTGAGCAACGACATCCGCGGACGTTTTGCGGGATCCATCGGCGGCTTTGCCTGGAGTCTGCTGACCCCGTTGGCCAATCTCTTTATATATATCTTTGTATTTTCGGTTGTTTTGCAGATCCGGCTGAAGCCGATGGAAACGGGCACCGACAGCTTCGCGGTTTTCTTTCTGGCCGGGATGCTGCCATGGCTTGCCTTTTCAGAGGCGCTTAACGGCTCGGCCGATCTTTTCCTGGGAAGGGCTCAGCTCATTACCAAAGTTGCCTTTCCGTTGGAACTTCTCCCATTGACAGGCCTCATCGTGCCCTTTTTTCTAAACGGCCTCGGATTTGTCATGTTTCTGGGGTATCTGATTTTTAAGGGGTACGCCCATGTCGGCTGGTTCTGGCTCCCGGTGGTGATCGGCGTGCATATGGCATTCACCCTCAGTCTGATCATCCTGATTTCCAGCCTGACGGTTTTTTTAAGGGATGTCAAACAGTTCATCGGGATTTTTGTTTCATTGTGGTTCTTTCTGACGCCGATCATCTACCCCCCCAGCATGGTCCCGGAAACATATCGGTGGATGATCAAACTCAATCCCATGTATCCGTTCATTGAACTTTACCACCAGGTATTGCTGCAAGGCACTATTTCGTGGCCCATGCTCGGATTCACCCTCGGCCTGAGCGCCATCTTGTTTGCGGCCGCCATCCTGTTTTTCGAACGTTCCAAATATGCCTTTGCGGATGTATTGTAAGCGGCGGTTGGTCCCTGTTTTAGAGGGAATCTCCATCTGTTGAAAACGCTGGCCATTGTCGTTAATTACAAGAGCGCACCCCTGACCTTGAAGGCGGTTGAATCGGTGTTGAGCGCCGCATCCCTGGGACCGATCGAAGTAGCGGTGGTGGACAACAGCGAGGATGAGCCTGAGGCCCTGCGTTTACGCCAAGGGCTTCCTCCAACGGTGCGCTTGTGGATCAGTCCCGAGAATATCGGTTTTGCGCGCGCATGTAACCGGGCCCTCGACGGATTCCAGGGAGAGGCAATCCTTCTCATCAATCCGGATGCGAGGCTGCTTTCCGGGTGTCTGAAACAACTGCAGAAAACGCTTTTTTCCGACAAGAAAAGAGCGGCTGTCTCTCCGCAGATCTTTTGGGACGACGGACTTACCTTTTACCTTCCCCCCTCATGTCCACCGGCACTGTTCGAATTCCAGTCCCTTTTGAATGCATGGGGGCCAGGGACGAACGTGCGCCGGTTGTTAAGCTGTCTCTGGCGGCGTCATGCCATAAAGGTTTGGCGGTCGGAAAGGCCGATACATGTCAGAAATCTTACTGGCGGCCTGGTGCTCTTAAAAATGGAGGCTGTTCAAAGGGCGGGCGGTCTCTTTGATCCGCGGTTTTTTCTCTATTTCGAAGATACGGACTTGTTTATCCGCCTCAGGAAGACAGGGTATGACCTTGCCTTTGAGCCCAGGGCGATGGCGATTCATCACTATGATCAGTGTGGCGCAGAAGATCTGAAAGGTAAACGGGCCAGTATGGCTGTGTCGCTCCCCATCTTTCTGGAAAAACATGGCGGCAGGTGGGCTTGTTATCTTCGAAAGGTCTTGAGATATCTGCCGCCTTCGGGCGAGCGGCAGGCCGAAGGTTCGGTCAGGACACATGAATTTACCACCCCGTTTACCATTGAGATCCCCCACTTCTTGCACGGGGCATGGCTTTTTGAGTGGAGTCCCAACCCCGATTTCATCCCTTCCGCGGGGATGTTTGGTAAGGGTCCCCATATGGAATTTCATAAAAAATACTGGGAACTCCTGGCCCCGGGCCGTTATTTCGGACGACTGGGGCGGCCCAGCAGGTGTGAAACCGGTTTTCTGGAGTTTTCGTGGAGGCTTTCAGGCACAGAGGGGGCCGAAGGAAGACGTGAGGTCCAATGGGGAAGCGGACAGCAGGGGACATGGAACTGAAGAATAGAGAAGAACGTATATTCGATTTCGTCTCAAGCCATCTGCCGTCCCCGCCCGCTGCCGTGCTGGCTGCCGGTCTGGGAGCAGACGCCTGCTTGAATGCTCTCCGGCAAAGGGGGTATCAGGTGGCTCGGCTGATCGCCTCAAACGAGCCAACCGATAAGCCAGCATATGAAATTTGCGCCCTTTCAGGCGATCCTGTGAGCCTTTCACACGTGGGTGAACATCCTCAAGGTTTTTCAAGACAATACGATGCCATCCTTTTGTGGGGAGGTATCGGGGCCGTTGATACGCCGGATGGCATACTTGCGCATGCAAGAGGGCGCTTACGGGAGGGAGGGGCCGCCGTTATTTGCGATGAGATCCGTGATGATCGATCCGTCGGGGGCGACCTCGGCATGGATCTTTTCAAAAAAACGGTAACGGCCCTTTATGAATCCGGATTCAGTATCCAGTTCAATGACAGGATAAGGGAAGGAATCGCAGAGGGATCCGACGGCCACGGACAGGGAAAAGGGGGCACTCATCTGATCGCGGCCAGGAAGGATGGGCTGTTTCTAAGGGCATACCGGGATAAGGATGAGGACGCCATCTTGGAGATGTTCAGGGAGGTCTTCAAAGCCGACAGGAAAATCGGCCACTGGTACTGGAAATTCAGGGACAATCCTTTTGGCGCATACAGGATTGCAGAGGCATTTGCAGCGGACCGGACCCTGGCTGGGCATTATTCGGGGTATCCGGTCCCCTTTCATGCGTCGGCAGGAAGAGAATTCCTTTCATATCAAATAGGGGATATTATGACGCGGCCCGGCTTCAGACAGGTCGGACTGGCGAACACAAGCGTATTGGGTCGACTTACAGATTATTTTCACCACAAATTCTGCCTTGGCTCAGTGCCTTTTATGTACGGGTTTGTGGCGGGCAACCACAAACGATTCGGAGAACGGTTCCTGCGATACACCTATATGTCCGGAGTGCCTTATTATGTGTTGGCCCCTGCCGGATCACGGCTGAACGTCAAAGGAAGGGCTGCGGCTTTCCTGTCAGGCTTCTCTGTTAAACCGGTCACTGAAATGACGCCTGAATTCGACATCTTTTTTCGGGAAGTCTCCGAAGCTTACGGGCTTCTGGTAAAGCGGGATGCGGCATATCTTAAATGGCGATATCTCGATTGCCCGGATAACCGGCACACCCTTTTTGCCGCGAGGCGCCTTGGAAGGCTGGCGGGCTGGGGTGTGTTTTCAAGGCGGGACGATGCGCTGATTTGGGGGGATGCTCTGTTTCGAAAGAGAACAGATGTCCGTGCGGTGAGGATCTTACTCGATCATGTGCTCACGCATCTTGGCAGCGACGTGGCCCGGATCGAGGCATGGTTTTCACCGGTGCCCCGTTGGTGGACAAAGCTGTTGTCTGATTTGGGGTTTAGGGTGATAGATGAGCCCAATAAACTGGTCTCGGGGGTTACGATTTTTGATCGGTCGTTTTCTCTGGAATGGATCCAAGAAAATCTCTACTACACCATGGGGGACAGTGATCTTTTTTAAGGCGAACCCCTTTGATTTTTTAGAGATAGGGGTCTCAGGCATCAGTCCCGAGGGTAAGGGGTATCGGGTGTGCCCGCCGCCGCGGGGTTGTCTACGGATCCCCCGTACCCGCGGGACTGAAACCCGAATACCCCTGAACGTGACCACTCAGTGGGTTGCGGCCGTGCCGCTTTAAAAAATGAACACGGAAGAAAGATTGATACCTTATCACTCAAGCGACCTTAGCGGCAGGCGGGTTCTTGTTCTGGCCCCTCACCCCGACGACGAGACCATCGGGTGCGGGGGCAGCCTGGCCATCCATACCCGGGCAGGCGACCCGGTCAAAGTGGTGTTTCTCACGAATGGGGCTGCGGGGGATTCATCCGGGGGATTCCGTAGGGATCAGTATGTGAATATCAGGGAACAAGAGGCCAAAAATGCCTGCGGCTGCCTGGGCGTGACCGATCTGGAATTCTGGGCCTACGACGACAGATCCCTGGCCGGTTCCCGGGGGGCCTTGCGGCGGTTGATCGATCTGCTTGAGGTTTTTCGGCCTGACATCGTGTATGCGCCGTCCCCGCTGGAGTTCCATCCGGATCACCGGGCCGCGTGCATGCTGCTCTGCGACGCCCTTCACAGCTATCTCCCTGACCTTGATGTGGCTTTCTACGAAATCGGTCAGCCTGTCAGGGTCAACGTCCTGGTGGATGTCACCCAGGTGGCGGACCTGAAGGGCCGGGCCATGGATGCATACGAGAGTCAGCTCAGGGAGAGACCCTACAAGGATATCGCCCTGGCCCTGGATCGCTACAGGAGTCTGACTCTGGGAAGGGATGTGATGTATGCAGAAGGGTTTTCCGTGTGGGGATCAGAGATCATTAGAAAAATCGGGCCGTATGGGATCCCCTTTCAGCAGGCGGAAAGACTCCTGCCCGGTCCAGCGGAGGCAGGGCCCCTGATTTCGGTTATCGTGCGAACGAAGGACCGTCCGGCCCTCCTCGCAAACGCCCTGAAATCGATCGCAGCGCAGACCTACCCCAACATAGAGGTCGTGGTGGTAAACGACGGGGGTGCAAATGTAAAAGATGTTGTCGATGCTGTGACCGGTGGGGACATTCCGGTCACCTACATCGCTCATGAAAAGAATGAAGGAAGGTCGGCGGCAGCCAATGCCGGCCTGAAAGCCGCAAAGGGCCTATACTTCAATTTCTTGGACGATGACGATGTGTTCTATTCGGATCATGTGCAAACCCTGGTGCAGGCCATTCAGCTCAAGGGCGAAAAGGTGGTCTATTCGGGCGTCTCAAATGCCTACTATGAAGGCCCTCCGGAAGACCCTGGAAACTGCATCCGAAAGGAGACCGTTTTCAACCAGGCGTTTGATCCCGATCTGTTTCTTTTTGCCAGCCACATTCCGATCATGAGCGTCCTCTTTCACCGGGATGTCTTTGAGGCAATGGAGGGATTCAGTACGGACCTGGATCTGTTTGAGGACTGGGAGTTTTTGATACGGGCCTCTCGGCGGTTCAGGTTCCATCACGTGGACAAGGTGACTGCAGAATACCGGTTCTACGGCGTGGCGGACACTGAGACGTCCCATCGCAGAAAATACGCCTATGACCAGGCCCAGGCCGCCCTCTTCGACCGTGTGGCGCCCTATCTCACAGGGGAGGGCTGGATCAAGTTCCTTGAGAGCGAGTTGCCCTATGCCCTTAGCCGCAACAGGGAGGGCCTTGAGAACCGGAATCTCATGGATGAGCCTGGTATTTCCCGGGAGCTTGAGCGTGCCAAGGCCGCTGTCAACGATCTGGAGACCCGAAACGAACAATTGGCATCTCTTCTGAATGAGATTCTTACTTCCAAAGGGTGGGCTTGGTTGAGCCGCTTTCGGGAACTCAAGGCACGGGTCCTCCCCAGAGGCGCACGGCGGGGGATTGCTGAAGGTGATGCTGCAGAGGGGGCATCTTCGGAGAAGGGGAAAACGATTCGCCTTAACCAGCACCTGTTGCGGGTGGGGCGAGGGAGGCCTTTTGGAACCCGGCCTTGCCCACGGCCGGGTTCCTCTCGGTGCGACCCGGAGCGCCCTGAAATAAAAAGGGTGTGTCGTCCCATGGCCCATAACGGCCTGAAGCTGGCCGCCGTCGTCCACCTCTATTATGAGGACCTGGCCGCGGATCTCATCGGCTCTCTCAAAAACATCCCCGCCCCTTTCGACCTCTATCTATCGACCCGGCCGGGATGGGAAAAGGGTTTAGGCCGCCTGTTTTCCAGGGAACTTTGTCCTCGAAAAATGGTTGTCAAAGGCGTGGCCAACCGTGGGTTTGACATACAGCCCTTTCTGGTTGCGTTTTCCTCTTTTTATGGGAAATATGATCTCATCTGCAAGGTCCACGGGAAGAAGAGTGCCACGCGAAGAGAACTGAATGGTTGGGGGGCATTTCTGCTGAGAAATCTCCTCGGTTCTCCCGAGATAGTGGCCGATATTCTGACCTTGTTTGAGATGGAAAGGGACCTGGGCCTCTTGTTTCCGGACTACTTTCCTCCCATAAGGCGATTTGTGGAATGGGGATCCAACTGGGAGACGGCATTCCGGCTCGGGGAGAGATTGCATCTCAGTCTCGAAAGGGAGGCCGGCATCGATTTTCCTGCAGGGTCCATGTTCTGGTTCCGGCCGAAGGCCATGGAGGCCCTCCTCGCCCTGAATTTGAGGGAGGAAGACTTCGAGGCGGACGCCCAGAATTGCGAGGACGGGAGCCTGGCCCATGCCCTGGAAAGACTCTTCCTTCCGGTGGTTGAAAACAAGGGCTACCGCTGGGAAAAGGTCCTGTACGCGCCGCAGCGTATCTGGAAGCCGCTCGGCCTGATCGAATAGGGGGGTTTCAGGTTAATAACGAAGACAGATCAAAACAGCTTACTCCGATAGGGTATGGCGACACAAGAGCTTGGCCCCTCGGGCTTGAAGCGGATGCTGTCTTCATTGTTTCATTTAAAATGTCCCCGAATCGATTTTTCTGCGATTCCTGGTCTTTTTGAAGCCCCGTACCATAGCCCGGTTGGATGGCCTCGTGGCTTATCTCATACGCTGCAATGTCGGCAGGGTAGATGGCCTCATGGCTTATGTCCACTGGGATCGGCACAGGGTGGATGGCCTCATGGCTTATGTCCACTGGGATCGGCACAGGGTGGATGGCCTCATGGCTTGGTTTAGACGCTGCAATGGTTGCAGAATAAAAAGAGTCGTTTCTTATTCCAATACTTATCATTTTCGCCTCCTATTTGATTTTTTTTCAGTTGTGAAAATGAACAGACGGATTGAATGACCGAACGTTGCTGGATCTTTTTATCTGCAAGAACCGTGCTGCATTTGAGAATTAGCAAATAAATCCATTAATGACAATAAGATAGCCGATTCTCCATGAAGCCCGAAGCCCTGGGAAGAGACCCGGACAGGAAAAAATTTCCCGGTTCACATCAGGGTGCGATTGTTTTTGGGCCTGGGCGAAACCCGATTTCTTGTGGAGGCGGGCGAGGGTGCTACGGTTTCTTTCAAAGAAGGCCCCGCGCCTTGTGCCATATCTTCAAAGTGCTGGTGGAAACTCTGGCGGCGTAACCGACTCACCGGTGTGAAAGGGCAGGTAAAGGAAGGAAATTGGGGCGGAACCGATAATGAATTGGGTCAAATTCCCTCCCTTTCTGGCGGCTATAATCTCCGGACTGGGGGTTCTCTTAACGGTCTCCTGTCTGATCCTATTCGGGTCGCCCCCCGCATACGGCAATCCATCTCCATCCGTCAGGGTGGCCATCGTCGTATCTAAACACATCAGCCCCTATTTGGAGGCCGTTGAAGGTCTCGAGGCCAGCCTCGCAGATAGCGCTGACGTCAAAACCCAGGTATTCAATCTTGAGAAGTTAGATGAAAAGGAGCGAGTCGAGCGATTCGGGGGGGAAGGTGGGAAGGGATTTGCCCTTTTTGTAGCCGTCGGCCCCGAGGCTGCCCAATACCTTTGGAAAGGGATTGGGAAAACGGGTGCGTCAAAAACATATTGTATGGTTCTGAATCCCGAAAAGGTAATCGGTGAAAAGGAGAGGGGTTGCGGAATCGCCCTGAATATTCCCGTTAAGACCCAGATTGAGATGATCCGCCGGGGGTTTCCGTCTGCCGGACGGGTGGGACTTCTTTATGATCCTGAACACAACGCCGAGTTTTTTCAGAAGGCAACGGTCGCTGCTTCCTTCCTGAACCTTACGGTCGTTCCCATAGAGATTTCGTCAAAAAAGGATATCCCTTCGGCGTTGGAGCGCCAATGGAACCATATGGACGCGCTATGGCTCATCCCTGATCGCACCGTCATATCGGAAAGCATTGTTAAGTATTTGATAAAGGAGGCTTTTTTAAGAAAACTGCCGGTGATCGGATACAACCGTTTCTTTTATGAGGCCGGCGCTGCCTTAGCCTTTGTGTTCGATTATAGGGAGCTGGGACAACAGTGCGCTCACAACGCCCTGAGGATATTGTCGGGAGAAGGCTGCCGGGACACGCCGCCCGTTTTTCACGTGTGGGTCAACGAGAAAGTGGCCGAGAAGCTTGGACGAAGGCCCTCTGACGGGTATCCGCCTCCGCTTCAATTGGGTCCATAAAGAGTTTTTGATTGAGGGATTGAGGATTGAAGGATTATTGCGGATGCCAAGGACCCATCCTTGAGAACGTCGGACTATCAAGAAGGCTAACTTATTGAAAAAAATAGGCATACACCTAAGACTCCTAATGTCTGTGTTTGCGCTCATCAGCGCTACGACGTTTACGCTTGGCTACGCAGGCACCAGTATCTCCCGTCAGTTTATTCAGGAGCGGTTTGAAAAACGGATCTCCTTTTTGGCAAAGTATCTTGCGCTCAATGCAGAATTGGGCGTGCTAATCGATAATAAAGGGATGCTGAACAAACTTGCTGCCAACCTGATGACCGAGGACGACGTAGCGGAAGTCATCATTTTAGACCGAGACAAGCGGGAACTCATCACCTTATCGAAAGATGTTCCGGGTCCGCAATTTACAGTAAAGGAGCCGGTCTGGCTATCGGGGTCGGAATCGTACGAGGAGATGTTCGACTCACCCTCACTTCCCGATCAGGGGACGAAAGCCATCGGAATGGTTCAAATTACCTACAGCACCGTCTACATCGAACAGATCCTGACCGTTATGGGGAAACGTTTCATCTGGTTTTCCGCCGGGTTGACCTGTCTGGCCGGGCTGATTTTCTATTTTATTTCCCGTTCTATGGTAAGGCCGGTGACGCAACTTGCCCGGGTGGCGAGAGAGGTGGCCCGTGGAGACTTGGCGTTGCGTGCCCAAACCGGGGGGCTTCCCGAGACAAGGGATCTGGCCGTGGCCTTTAATTCCATGCTCGACTCTCTCAAATCCAGCCGGGATGAGCTCGAAAGCGCCTACCAGGAGATCATTCACCAGAACGCCTTAGCCGAGGTTGGGAAGTTTTCTATGATGATTGCCCATGAGGTCAAGAATCCATTGAGCATTATCAAAAGCTCTCTGGACGTCCTTAAAAGCGATGCCGGCCTCTCCAAAAACGACACGGTGATCTACTATATGGAAGACGAGATCCGACGGCTCAACACGATGATTGAGGACTTCCTGGCCTTTGCCAGGCCGGGTCGGCCCTGTTTTCGCCAGGTGGACGTGAGCGGCCTGCTCAGGGAGATGGTAGAAAAATTCGAGATACAAAAGATGGGGGCCGGGGTAGAGATACATTCACATATCGAACCGGGCCTGCGCCACGATAGGATGGATCCCGACATGTTTGCACGGGCCATTGCCAATGTTCTTAAAAATGCCTTCGAGGCAAATGGCGACAGGGGCGAAATTTGGGTGACGGCTGTGAGGGAAGACAACGCGGTTCGAGTCGATATTGAAGACCAGGGAAGTGGGATCGACAAGGCTGATATCCACAGGATCTTCGAGCCGTTTTATACCACACGGTCAAAGGGGACCGGTTTGGGGCTGGCCTATGCCTACCAGGTGGTCAGCGTTCACAAGGGGGCCGTCACCGCTCAGAACAGAGACGAGGGGGGCGCCTGTTTCCGCATCGAAGTCCCCCTCCCCGCATCTTGATATAAAGACATGTCTCACACAGAGCCACAGAGAGAACCCAAATATCATGCGAATTCAGAGATTGAGGTCCTATGGTTAAGGATTGCGGACAAGTGAGCTGCTTATTGGTCAGCCCACTGTAAAAATGTTTTTCTTTTGTGTGAGAATTTTTGTGTGCGGTCATGCTGCATTCGTCATTATCTTGAAAAGGAATCTTATATGGCCCATATTCTTGTGGTAGATGATGAAGAGCGGATGCGCCACCTGTTGTCGATCATCCTCTCAAGGAAGGGGCACCGGGTGGACCAGGCCGGGGACGGGTTGGAGGCATTGGAGATGGTTCAGTCCACGCCCTTTGACATGATCATCACCGACATCAAGATGCCCCGAATGAACGGCACGGAGTTGCTCGAAAAGATCATGAAAATGGACCTGCCGTGCCCGGTGGTATTCATCACCGCCTTTGCAACGGTCGAGTCCGCGGTCGAGGCCATGCGGAAGGGGGCTGCCGATTACATCACCAAGCCCTTTGATGAGGATCGCATCCTCCTGACGGTCGAACGGACGTTCAACATCTCGCGGATCATGGCGGAGAACAAGGACCTGCGGCAGGAACTGCAGAGGGCTGCCGGGAGCGAGGAGATTGTCTACAAGTCGACGTCGATGACCCACGTTATGGAACTCGCCCTGAAGGTCTCGATGAGCGACTCCGCGGTCCTGATCCATGGGGAGTCAGGGACGGGCAAGGAGCTTCTGGCAAGTTACATTCACTATGCAAGCCCCCGCAGCAAGAACCGATTCGTGCCCGTCAACTGCGCCGCCATTTCATCGAACCTGATCGAATCCGAGCTGTTCGGCCATGAAAAGGGGTCGTTTACAGGGGCCCATCGACGGGTGATGGGCAAATTCGAGTATGCCTCGGGGGGCACGCTCTTTTTGGACGAGATCGGGGACCTCTCCCTCGAGGCCCAGGCAAAGCT
>Ga0209164_1001999_pt1 | contig 23402 bp, 25 predicted proteins | sample MTBNYHSulfiMetaG_FD_187458 | JGI IMG/M metagenome (GOLD analysis project Ga0209164, IMG submission 187458) | Enrichment culture microbial communities from rom New York Harbor, USA that are MTBE-degrading - MTBE-NYH (New York Harbor Sulfidogenic)... | ecosystem: Environmental > Aquatic > Marine >... | reverse complement strand
TAACGATACGGAGGTATCTTATATGATCAGAATCGAAGTGGAAGGGCGTTCAAAGAATGGTATTGGGTGAGAAAATTAGCGTGGGATTGCCAGCTACCGCGGAGCGGTTTAGTCCATCTTTTGGAAACAGATTTCGGGCCACCAAAAACGTGAGATATGCCTTACTTATGTTGCGAGTGTTAACCTACACTCACTGTCCTTGGACCCACAACATATAGCGTTGCAGGATTTTAAATCTCTCTGATTCTGGCTCAATAATACATGTACGATACTTGAAAAATAGCCAGGATGTCAAGATTATGGGTCATATAAAAAAGCGAAATGGTTGACAGACGTGTGGTGGATTCCAGTTTATTGCGTTTTATCAGACTCGTTCTTGCCAAACCGATGAACCGGTGCACTCATTCCTGATTTCATCTTTCTGGTTTCGCCTTTTGCAATTTCTACCCATATCCTTTCAGTTTCGAGCTGGTTAATGTTTTCGGCAGGTGCCTTAAATTTGTCCACAAGGCGAATCAATTCCTCAAGAGAGTTCTTGAAAACACTTGCAAACTGCCACCCGTGGGCTTGTTTTACGATCAGCCCAAACCGGACCATTTTTGACCTGACTTTGGCCACTGCCGAGGGATGGATGCTGTACTGGGCTGAGATGTGGTCAAGGGTATGGATTTTTTGATCTGGTGCGTTCTTTATCTCGAAATAGATCGCCAAAAATGCAGCTCGTTTCTGGGCCGCGTTCCTGCTCGGAAAGAAAAGGCAAGCGAATTGGAGGTAATCGGTCACCCGGTATAGTTTATAGCGGTTGACCTCGATCTTATCTGAATGCTTTTTCTTTGTATAATCCGGCCTTCTCATCTCAAATCACCTCATCCGTGACCCCCTTCTTTTCCATGAAAATGTCCAAAAGTCTCACTGTCCTTTCCGGCCTTCAACCATAAAATACCCCACTTCCGAAAAAAGGGATTTTTCAGGTTTTTCCTTTCATCAAGCCTGATTCGTGGGAAAATGCAATTTCTTTGGTGTACCGTTTAGGGGTTTACGACGGTAGGTAGTCGGGGCCTATCTGTATATATAAAAGGTATGTAAAACTGTAGGGTTATTCAAGCTTAGCCAGGATGGCGGTATAGGGCTTGTGGGCTTCGGAATCTGCCGTTTCAGCCGTTTTGGATTTTTGGTTGCCATTTATGAGGCGTTTTCCAAGCAGGATTCGCATCGGCTCGCTGATAGTCTCGCTGGGCTTGGCAAAGGTCGTCTGTGCGCGCTCAATCCTTTGCAGCGCCCGGATGACAGCCTGCCAATAGCTGTTCCAGTAGGATTCAAAAAGTCGGGCCAGTATCCGGTCTTCGTGATCTTTCGATTTCTTGGGATTGTATTTCTCTCGGATTTCGTCCATCTCTTTCTGCCTCGCTTGATCTTGGAGCCCGGCAGATCGCATGATGTCCGCCTTTATTTTGGTACTCTGACCATAGGGATAGAATGTGAGTTTGGGGATGGTGCCAAAACCTTTGATATTCTGGGTTCTCCATGCGTAGCTGATGTGTCTGATAACCTCGGGTTCGGGATCGTCGATTGCGCTTAGGCACTTAGCAATGGCGGCCAAAAACCGGGTTTGGTTATTCATTTTATCCTGTCCTGCACAGTATTTTATTGCCTTTCAGGTCGACAATAACCCTGCTCCGTTGGGTATCGGTGAGGTCATGCCAGTTGAATTGGTATTCAGTGGCAGATTGGTCGATGATAACAAACGAGCCTCCCGTTTGGTTGTTCTGGAGATTGCTTTTGTCCGGGGTATTTTGTTTGATGGTGATCTCACCGAAGGGTTCGGATTGGTTTAGCATAACAGTTCCTTCTGATTCCATGAAAAGGAGGTGGATGAGCTTCACAGTGATGTCCATTTTTGTGTTTTCAGGGAAATAGATCGGCAGACTGGAAAGCGTGCTCGTTAAACTCTGCAATTCTGCCTTTTCAAGGTCTGATGTAATGATGAGCTTCCAAGGCAGGATACCAGCTGGTGACAGAGATTTAGCCTGCATGAATTTCTCGCGTGTTTCCGCTCTTTTTTCTGCTGGCGGGCTAAATGGTTCCAGGATTGCAGTGAGGTGAGTTGAGTTGGCAGTTAATGAGTGGGTATCGGTTGTACCCATTGTTGTTCTTGGGATGAGGCCAGCAACCTTCTGCCGGAGGGTTCGCTTTCTATGGATCTCCTGCCAATATGCCTGCATCCTTTCAGCTAAAAGCTGTCTCTGATATTTGTTCCATTCTCGCTGTTTCCGTTTATAACCCGCCCAGTTAGGAGTGTCTCGTTCACAAACTTTGAATCGGATCATCCAGTCGTCATCAGAGAACCATCGGCTGATGGGCTCCAGGAGTTCCGTATTGATTTTACGCGACAACCTGAACGCCTGGTCATGGACAATTTGTCCCATGAGCCGGAAGTCTATCTCAGCTTTCTCTAGGTCAGTGATTTCCTCTAATCCTTCGAGTGCTTTTCTATATTCTGTAATGTCTTGGGTCTCTATAACTCTCTGAATTTTCATTTTTATTGGTGGACTAGGGTTAGGCGATCTATGCATATTTATTAGGATAGAACGATATCGAGTGGAATAGGGGTCGAATTTCTGTTGAGCATGGCTTCATCTCTCATATTGATTATGGGAAATAGGGGAGGGGAGGGTGGTAGGATTGTAGTCATACCATTGCAACATAGATATTTGTAATCATCATTATGAATGGTCACTTTGGTAATCTCAGAGGAGTAGGTAGCTTAAATATTTTTCGCATAGGAAAAAATAGAAATAGTTTGTCTGAAAATCTATAGATTTAAATAGGCCTTGCACTTTCTGAAAAAGAGGTGTTTACGTTGGGCCGGAATTTAGACGATCTGATCGATGGAGAAAGGAACCCAAGATTCAAATCTGAGGGTGAGTCTCGAATTGCATACTTTTTACGTGAGAATTCAATAAGGTACCAGTACGAGGCGGGGGTTTTGGTCCATTCGGATTACAATAAAGCGCGTATCTGGTATCCTTATGTGGAGTTGGAAATTATGTGAAGTATAGCTGCCATTTTCATTTTTCTGCATTCTCAGAGTGGTGAGTAGCAACGACAACTTCACATAATCTAAGATTCCCTGTATCTGAACCGATTTATAACATTTTGTCGGCACTCAGCTATCTTGAGAGATTATCGAGCCATTCAAGGATACTGGGATTGTGCCATTTTTGTAGCTTCCCTTGCTTGCCAATCGACGTAGGGGGTGTAGTGGTTCTGAGAATTTTCCTCTTCATATCCATGTCAAGTTCCGCATAAGTATGAGTAGTGTTTATGTTTGCGTGTCCAAGCCATAGCTTTACCATGTTGATGTCGTTTCCTGCCTGAAGCAGGTGCATAGCTGTGGAATGTCGAAAGGTATGCGGGCCAATGGATTTATCTCTCAGGGTCGGGCATTGTAAAGCTGCCTTTTCAGCATAAGTTTTGATGATATGGCGTACACCAAAGCGAGTGATTGATTCTCCGTTTGCATTGAGAAAGAGTTGTTTATTGCTTGCATTCCTCGGATGGCGATTATTAATGTATACTTTAAGAGCCTGAACAGTTTCAGGCCATAAGGGGCATGCGCGCCGTTTTCTTCCTTTTCCAAGCATTTTGACCTGGGATGGTGGTTCAAGTTTGAGATCCTCCAGCGCCAGATCCACGACCTCATTGACTCTGGCACCTGTATTGTACAACGTGAGCAACAAAGCAAGGTCTCGAAGACCAGTGCGTGAAGAACTGTCCACAGCGTCAAACATGGCTTCCATCTCCTCACAATCCAAATATTCCACTATCTTATGTTCGGTGCGCTTTGTTGGTATGAGATGAACTCTGCGACACTGATTAAGGATCTCCGGCGCTTCTCTCCCTACGAAGCGAAAAAAGCTGCGAAGTCCAGCGAGCCTTGAATTCCGGGTTGCCACAGAGCTACCCATGTTCTTTTCCATGTAATCGAGGAAGGCGAGTATCAATTTGTCGTCCAGATCTTCTATTGTTAGATGATCTACGGATTGTTTCAGATTATCTGCTATGAATCGCAAAAGAAGTTTCAAAGCATCTCTGTATGATAAAATCGTGTGTACCGAGAGTCCTTTTGTTGTTGACAGGTAGTTGTAGAAGTAAGGACGAATGTATTCGGCAACTGAATGCGTCTCTTTCATGATTGAACTCCTTTAGTGATTTTGTTTCTCCGGACATAGTCCAGGAAGCGTTGGTTGGCGTATTCATGTAATTCTGGCGTTGCCTGGATGTAAATCTGAGTAGAAGAGATGCAAACATGCCCCATGTACGTAGTGAGAGCAGGCAATCGAGCATTGATACCCTGCCCATCCCGATACCATTCAAGAAGACGATGACAGGCGAAGGTGTGGCGAATATCGTGAATACGGGGTCCATGCTTTCTGGTTTTGGGTATCCCGCATTGTTGAAGAAGTTTACAGAATGTCTGGTATACCGCACTGTCTTCTAACCGTTTACGTTGTATACTGATGAATAACGGGGATGGACCTGACTCCCTGGTAACGATCTGTTGGCGTAGGGCGACATACCTGGTGAGTACCTCCCCTGTTGATCTCGACAAAGGCACCCAGCGGGCCTTACGGAACTTCCCAGCACGGACATGAATCCGAAGTGTATCCGGGTAGAAATCTTCAATGTTTAAAGCGAGCGCCTCACCTATACGCAGCCCGGTAGTGTAAAGGAGTCCAAATAGGGTGCGGTATGTGTGGGGTCGAAACCACCCGAACCCAAGGTTCCCTGCAGCGGTAAGGAGATCTTGCATTTGATCTTTAGTGAAAATGAACGCCCGCCAGTCATCCTTGGACTTTCCCGTAGGTACTGGATCAGGGATATAGCTGTCTGGTTCGAAACGAGACAGATAGATACTTAATTGTCGTATCACCGAGCACTGATCGGAGCGATAACGAGGGTGCAGATGTGAGAGTGTGTCCAGATATTGCTCATAGACATTGCGTGTCAGGTGTTTTGCCTTGAACCTTTTTCGAGCCAGGAACTGATCGAAGTACTTGAGAATCAGTGTCTGAGTCTTATAAGTGTTTCCGGACAAGCGTTTGAGAGCCACGAAGGTCTTTATTCGGTCTGCCAAAGAGCTTTGAAAAATGTATTCTTTCATGGTGTATCCTCCGGCCACTCAAGAGCAACTTCATTTAAGTTCTGAAAGTCCACCTTCGAGTAGATGAAAGTCGTTTGGAGTCGACGATGGCCAAGCATATCGGCAATCTCTTTTAATGAATCCCCTTGCTGTAACATACGTTTCGCAAAAGCGTGGCGGAACGTATGCGGTGACAACTTTTGAGAGTTGATGCCCGCTGCACGCGCATATCGGTAAACGATATTACAAACACTTGAGGCGTGACCAAGGGGCCTATATGGACGCTGCGCAGTAAGAAAAACTTCTGTAAAATGAGTATTGGGTCGACCATGCTGCAAGTAATCGAGGATGCTTTCACCAACGCAGGAAGTCAGCGGCTGGGAGACAGCCTTTCCGAATTTCATGGAGGCAAATTGAATCTCACTTTTGCGCCAGTTGATGTCGCTCAGACGCAAGTTGCGTAATTGCTTAGATCGTACCCCGTATGTATACAACAATTGCATAATGGCGTAGTCGCGTCGGCCTGATCTCGATTTCCTGTCTACATGCTCCATCATCCGGTGGACGTCGTCCTCCGCTATGCCATGAGGAACGGTTGCGAGTCTGTATTTGCGTATGGTTGGAACTGCAATCGATAAATCCCTCCGAACATAACTTTCGGTATAACAAAAGCGTAGAAAGGTCCTAAGTATTGCGCGCATTTGTTCCCGCGAAGCATCACCGTGACTGCCACAATACTCAAGATAGAACGCCTCAACGCAGTCATATGAAAGTTCTTTGAATTTCTCTTCCGTGGGCGCAACTTTAAGAGATTCCAAAAACAGCATCGCGTATCTCCGATGTTTCCTCACCGATTCATCGGAAGAGTTACGGAAAATGACCATCCACTCGGCATATCGATTGAGTAAAACCCGGTTCGGAGATTGCCACGATCCACATGAGTCAAACAGTTTTTTTCTTGAAGCCATATTGCCCCCCTTTCATTAAGTTGATTGGAATAAAATAGGATAGAAATGATCGAGATTATGTGCAGAAGAAGGATTAAAAGAAAAGCAAAAAAAGGCGTAATGGTAGGAAGTTACATATATATTCTTTCTTATACTTCACATAATCTCCAACTCCACATAAGGATACTTATGTAAAGCTTAACATAAGTATCCTGACTTTTATTTGCCAGAGTTTGGCGCCTATATCGAATATTATGGGCTAAGGGGACGCCAAAGCTATGACGAGGGGATCAAGAGAAAAGAAACGGCATACTCAGCTATGGGTCTCGATGTGATACCGGTTTATCCTTGGTCATTTGCTGAGGACTGGCAGGGGTATATTATGAAAGAACTCGAACAGAGGGTATCTCGACGATACAGCACTCTGATGAAGAAGCCTTATTGGTCACGGAAAGGTTCTGCCGGGTACCATAAGGCGACTACCGGCCTTTACTAAAACATATATCATGTATTGCTTTTTCTTCGGAATCCGTTTATGCCCGTCAAATATACTGATGAGTGTTAGGCTTGCTTTTGAAGGGAGGTCTTCAAGTCCCCAACTTTGTCTTTTTCATTTATATCTTCTTGTTTATCGGGCATACCTTCCTCGCTCTCAGGGATGGAAGTGTCCTGAGAGCGAGGCAGAAAGTTATGTTGAGTGTCAATGTGCCATAGGCGACCCCGAAGGGGGAAAGATTTAAATTGGGGTTTTGCGATTGAGCGAAACCCCTTTTAAATCTTTAGCCGTGAAGTGGCACCACTATGGGGATATCAATGCGGTCCACGCGCCCCACAAATGGGGCTATCGGCCCCATAATTGTGAGCTGGCAAAGCGGTTAACCGACGCTGGGTCGGAAACCAATACCACAATCGGCGGAGATATTTTTATGACTGGCTTTTGGTGTTTTACAGGGTTTAACAACTTACGGCATGTGCGACAAACTGCGTACCCGGCCCGAACATCTGAATCCAGTAACGCGTCTTTGCAAATGAGACATATGTATTTCATACTTGATTTCTGCGTTATGTTGTTTTTCATATCAATCACCTCGTGGAGTGAGTCTTTCTTACTCTCTCTCAGGACATTTTTTTCCTGAGAGAGAGAAGAAAGCGGTGTTTGATGTCAGTGTGCCATAGGCGACCCCGGAGGGGGAAAGATTTAAATTGGGGTTTTGCGATTGAGCGAAACCCCTTTTAAATCTTTAGCCGTGAAGTGGCGCCACTATAAAGAAAGCGTCATCCACAATCTGCACAGGAATATCCAGGCTTACGAAAAAAAGTGCACCACACTCTTTGTGATCCAAACTGATGTAATCTTTCACTGAAATTACCCCCACCTTATCTTGAAGGATTGATTGGCAACTAACGCGGTTTTGGGAAACATTCAGGGAACTCATTGATAGAACTTTTAAGCCGTAGGGCCGATCTCTTCCTTGAAAGATAATCAAAGACTCAAATCGGAGGCACCCATAGGTGTGTTTCTTTACTCCGAAGGGCGCTAACAATACGAGCCCTTACCAAATTCAAATACTATGGTTTGATGGGACGGTGGATTTCGATACGCGAAACAATAGTTCTGTAATGGGCCTGAATATCTTCCCGATCTGGCAACGGCCCATCACTGGCGACTGACAAGAAACCAATATTTAAACGACTCGCTCAACCCACAGCTCAACGGAAAAAACCGGCACCTGTGAGCGCCTCTTCTTACAAATGGGAAACTGTAAGATATGTCGTTTGCCCCTCCCTATCACTCCGATGTCGCATAGGGCCTTCAAGGGTAATCAATTGATCAATTCCATCTGTTTTTCCTGCTCTATTTTGTTCTGTTAACCCTTAAGTCGGGATAATTGCCACTTAAGTCTCTTTTCTTATTATATTCGGTTTTCGGTACATGACCTATGCAGCTGTTATTATATGGCTTTTATACATTGGAGGAGTATCATAAATAGGCGTTTTCTCAGGCTTGGGGTGGCATTTATGATACAATTTAGGGGAATAATGATACCTTTTGAACAGAATTACGATACATTTTAGAGCCATTTCCGGCAGCTTTTCAGGATTTATGATACAATTTAACCAGCTGTGCCGGACCATCTTTTCTATAGGGAATGAAATAAATCGGAGGGATCAGCTACAGTTGGGGACGCTGTACGGGGGTTCGGCAGGCATAAGGGCCTAAGATTGATTTTGCATGGGCCTCTTGGTTCCCGCCACGGAACCAGATTTCAGCGGATAGACCAAGGGAGAACATTTGTTCAAGACTTGTCAGCCATATAAAGCCTGATGGCGGCATTTCCTGAACCAACCTGGAAAGGACCAATAGCCGACTGTTCGTGTTGGTGAGGAAAAGAAGACGGAATCCCCGGAGGTTGCATTCCCAATATTCTTCATATCGTTTATATCGGGCACTTCGAAAATATTGTTGATAGTTGATGACCTTTTGCCGGATGTCCCGGGGATCTCGCTTCGGGCTGGCAACGGACTCTGTACCCATATCCACCTCAAGAAAAAAAAGGAGCGTGGTCTGCTTTTGCCTGTGGGTTATCGAAAAAACTCCATCGGGGGTGAATCCACCAGAGTTCTTGGACGGATCGTCAGCAGGTAGATGTTCAAAGATGAAAGGGATATCCGCGTTGTTCTCTTTTAAGAAGGGCGAGTTGGGGGAAAGGTATCGGATGGAAAGCTCAGGGATCGTATGCTCAATTTCATTTAGATGTATCCGGAACCAGTTGCTCAAGAGCTGATGGTCCAGGCAGCGGATTTTTTCGGCATTTATTTTGTTAATCGGCAGGTCTCGGAGGGTTGGATATTTGGAGCTCAGCAGGGTGGCGCCCTCTTTGGCGAGAGAGACGATTTTTTCAGGCCTGCCTCGCCCCTGCCCGAACCCTCTGGTGGCTGTGACAATGGTTCCCTTCTGTTCCAATTTATTCAGCCGCCTTCTGACTACCTGCGCACTCTTCCGTTGGATTGCCGTAACCTGGCTTATTGTAAGGACCCGATGCTCGGCGATTTCGGCAAGTAGCCGAAGATCATTTTTGTTAAATTTGAATGCCATTTAGATTCTTTCCTCCTTTTGTTTTCCTTTTGGTTTCTGCCTTGCTTATTTCTATAATGTCACATGATGGTTTTGGCTGTTCGACCATGCCCGAACCGCCTGAAGCGCTTTTACAGGGACAGGAACAGTACCGTTCAGCCAGGCTTCACATGTCTTTGGCTTTTTGCGACCTGTTATCTGTACAAGTTGCTTAACGGTGAGGTTATGCTGCTTTTTAAGGGTTATGAGTTCTTCGTTCGGGTGGGCATCTTGTGGAGTCTTTTCTGGCGTTGTTTTCTGCGTCATCCATGCTGCACTCGTTGCCACCGTTAGGCCAATGGAGAGAGGTTCCAGGACAAGAACCAGGACTAAAATCAGCATGGCAATGGCATCTGTTTCATTGATTTTTAGAATTTGAGCGGTTGCAAAAATAGGATTGGAAGCTCCTTGGTCTTGAACCAACCTGGTTTCGAGTTCAGCCTGCTGTGTTGCGATTTCCAGGAGCCTTGACTGTTTCTGTTGGTAGCCGGATGACTTTCGTTCCGTTATTCGCCTCGTTACATGAGACGTTGGGAGTCCGGCCAACGTCGCATCGATGGTGGACAGCTGTTCTCGGATGATTGCCGCCTCTTTTTCAAGTCCGTTCAGGGTTGTTTTGACGGCCTTCAGGTTTTGGGTGGCATTGGCATGGCTCTGAGACAGAAATCCGATGATCTCTATGGAGGTCAACAAGACCAGAACCGATATGATGAGCATGTACAGTGTTCGGACTATACACCTGATGTTTGACCAATTACGGTAAAGGTGGGCCACGGTCAGAATCTTGCCAATTTCCATGCCGAGGCCCATACATATGATGACCGGCGCATTGCTGGTAAATACGGCCACCAGCCCGTACACGGACATGTATAACGAACTCCCTGCCACGAGTAGCAGGCTGATTGTCACCAGGATGGGATACATGATTCGTCCCTCCTTATTTTTGGGAGTTCACTGAGTAGGCAAGTCGGGGTCCATTAACTTTTCTGACCTTCCGCTTTGGGTCTGGTCCAGCCAAAGGTTCGAATCGGGTGGACGAGAATCATTTCTGACCAAGACAGCTTTTAGTCAGGTTTGGTCATGTTTAGGTCAGATTCCATTTGGGTCGGACCGCTTGGGGTCCGATTTCTTTTCGGCCCCTTTCTTGTCTGATCCTATGGGGTCAAGTTTGGTCAGGTTTTGGGACAGTATTTTTCTGGCCAATCTGTGTACCACCTTCTCATTCCCTAAGACCGTAAAACACATCTCTTGACCCAAGCCGCTGCAATTGCCTGTAGACGGATGAGTTCATCCCTGTCATGACCGGCGCCCATCTGTTCAAAGAAGCTGGGATTCAGAACCCCGTTGTTATCATGGAATCGCTGAAGGGCATAGAGCGGAGCGCCCTCTATGGCCTGCGAGATATCTCGAATGGTTCGCTTATTCACCATCGGTTTCACGCAGGTTGTCCTGAACTCGTGCGGCAGTCCCGAGTTCCGGATGATTTCAATACTTGATAGGACGCTTTGGGGATTGTAATTCCTGGCAATATATCGCGGATAAGCCAGAGGATCCGCCTTAATATCCATGGCAATGTAATCAATGAGCCCGTTATCGATGAGGCGTCTTACCATCCGGGGTCGGGTACCGTTGGTGTCCAGCTTGACCGGATAGCCCAGGTACTTGATCCTTTTCAAAAAGAGAGGCAGGTGATCGTTGAGAGTCGGTTCGCCACCGGAAATAACCACACCGTCCAAAAAACCTTTCCGGATTTCCAAAAACTTGCAGATTTTCTTTTCGTCAAAGGGGGCCTTGTAAGAAGGCTTCCATCTAACGAGGTCCGGGTTGTGGCAATAGGGACAGGTAAAGTTGCAGCCTGCCAGGAAAATCACACAACTGAGTTTCCCTGGATAGTCGATCAATGAGGTTTTCTGGATGCCACCTATAATCATGGGCCGGTTACCGTGTTTAAGAGGGGTTCCTCTGGTCGCCTCATATCTTGTATGTTTTTCGCATGTTGAACTCAGCCTGTTTACCTTGATTCCACTGACTGACCGGTCTCATATATCCGACCACCCTGGAATAGACTTCGGTGGGGCTGTCGCAGACCGGGCACCGAGGTTGTTCGCCGTTCAGATATCCGTGGGATGGGCAGACACTGAAGGTGGGGGTGATCGTGAAGTAGGAAAGTCGGAAACGGGTTACAATCTTCTTGATCATGGCCTCTAATGCGTCGGTATCGTTGATCCGTTCCCCTAAATAGACATGGAGAACCGTCCCCCCCGTATATTTGGTCTGAAGATCATCTTGAAGCGTCAGTGCCTCAAGAAGGTCGTCTGTGTAGTTTATAGGCAGTTGTGTGGAGTTGGTATAGAAGGGTGCCTCCCCTTTCTGATATTGGGTTTCATTGGCACAAATAATGTTTGGAAAGCGCTTCTTGTCCAGCATGGCTAGCCGATACGATGTCCCTTCCCCTGGTGTGGCTTCCAAATTGAACATCTCACCGGTTTCTTCCTGTATGTCTGAAATGATTGTGCGAAGATAATCCATGGTTTTCAGAGCGAACACCTGGCCTTTGTCAGTTCCAATGTCGCGTCCGAACAGGTTGAGGCACGCCTCGTTCATCCCCATGATACCGATGGTCGAAAAATGGTTCGCCCAATACCTCCCTTTGCCTTCCTTGACATGCCTCAGATAGAATCCTGAATAGGGATAAAGGTTTTTGTCGCTGAAATTCTCGAGGACCTTCCTTTTTATGGTGAGACTCTCCGCTGCAAGAAGCACCATTTCTTTGAGCCGTTCGAGAAAATCATGTTCGTTTTCTGCCAGGTACCCGATCCTGGGCAAGTTGATGGTCACAACGCCTATCGATCCCGTGAGCGGGCTTGCCCCGAAAAGGCCACCCCCTCTTTTCATGAGAATTCTGTTGTCCAGACGCAGTCGGCAGCACATGGACCTTACGTCTTCGGGTGACATGTCTGAATTGACGAAATTGGAAAAATAGGGGATGCCGTATTTCCCCGTCATCTTCAAAATCGGCTCCAGTGCCGGGTTGTTCCAGTCAAAACCCTTTGTGATATTGTAGGTTGGTATGGGAAAGGTAAAGACACGTCCTCTGGCGTCGCCCTCCATCATGACCTCGGCAAATGCTCGATTGATCATGTCCATTTCTATCTGGAAATCGGAATATCTTTCCTTTTGTTTGACGCCGCCGATTATCACCGGCTGATGTTTCAAAGGTCCTGGCGGCTCAAGATCTAGGCTGATGTTGGTAAAAGGGGCCTGAAATCCGACCCGGGTAGGGATGTTGATGTTGAAGACAAACTCCTGGAGCGCCTGCTTGACCTCTTCGTAACTGAGCTGATCGTAGCGCACGAAAGGGGCCAGGAGGGTATCAAAGTTGGAAACCGCCTGGGCCCCTGCCGCCTCACCCTGAAGGGTATAGAAGAAATTGACGAGCTGGCCCATGGCAGATCGGAAGTGTCTGGCCGGACCGCTTTCAACCTTGCCCGGCACCCCCTTGAAGCCCTGTCTGAGAAGGTCTAACAAATCCCACCCCACGCAGTATACTGAAAGGAGACTCAGGTCGTGGATATGGAAATCCCCTGATTTGTGGGCCTCCCTGATTTCAGGGGGATAGATGCGGTTGAGCCAGTATTCCGAGGACACATGGGAGGAAATCTGGTTGTTGAGGCCCTGCAGTGAATAGGTCATGTTGCTGTTTTCATTGATTTTCCAGTCCAGTTTCTGAAGGTAATTTTCAACGAGATCGGAATTTTCCTTTTCCAGGATATCTCTGATTCGGGCATGCTGATCCCTATAGATGATGTAAGCCTTGGCTGTTCTATAGAAATGCGCATCGAAGAGTACCCTCTCGACAATGTCCTGGATTTCTTCCACTTCGGGAATGGGACCAAGGCTTGATTTTAGGGCCTGCTTCAGCACTTTTCCTGTGAAACATTTGGCCGCCTGCCCACTAAACTCCCCGGTCGCCTTACCCGCTTTAAAAATAGCCGCCTTAATCTTTGAGGCATCGAAAGCGACGATTTCGCCATTACGCTTCTTTATCTTTCGAAACATTCCAGCTACCCCCTATGGTCTGCGGTGGAGATATAATTAAACAGAGGTTTCCCCTTGACCGGTAAGCGGCAGGATGTTGTTTGGCATTTCAGAAAATCTTGATGCGAGAACGAGATGAGAGGTTTCTTTTGGGATGTTGAGGCCGGAAAAGCGATCTCGAACGGAATGAATGTAAATATGAATGCAATTTCAGCTGGTTGCGAACAGATTGGCTTTTCGAGCTATCGTGAGATTTTTTGGAGAACATTTTGGGCACGCCGTGCCCAAAGTGAACGAAAACCATATAAAACCAACGAAAAAACCCCTTGATTCGATTGAATAAAATCAAGGGGTTAGGTATCTCCTGGTAGTCCCAACGGGACTCGAACCCGTGTCGCCGGCGTGAGAGGCCGGTATCCTAGACCGCTAGACGATGGGACCGATGGCTGGGGGACGAGGATTCGAACCTCATCCATCCATGTAACTCATTGAAATTATTAAACGTAAATAGCATCATATCAAAATGTCAAGTGTTAGTCAAGTTCATTCTGCTTTTTTCTCTTTTCAATTTTTTGAGATTTTCTCTGCACTGCCGCCTGATCCTCAACCAGCGTGTGAGTGTACCGCTCCGTTGTCCGGATGTCCGCATGGCCTAAGATGTCCTGAGCCATGCGGGTGGATCCGCCTCGCTGCAGGATGTGGCTGGCCGCGGGGTGGCGACCGTACTGTTAAGGTGTCACGTCCGGAAACCCGGTATCATCCAGGGCCTTTCTGATGACTTTCCAGAGGGTCGTTTTGGCATACGGCTTGCCATTGTGGTGAAACACGTACCGGTGATGGAGGCAACGCGGAATCGCTTTGATGTCGGCGATCACATCAGGGTCCAACAAAATCGATCTCGGGACCCCGCCTTTAGCTGTCCTGACATTGACGACGCTCCGTTTTAGATCCAGGTCCGACTGAAGGAGGGTCCTTGCCTCAAACATCCGGAGCCCATGGTATCCAATGATCCGGACAATGGGCCGATGCTCTTCAGGCACGGCTTCAATGACGGCATTCTGGTCCTCCTCGACCAGCCATTTGATGATTTTCCGGTCGGACCGCTTTGCCTTGTAATCCGGGAACTCGGGCAACTGCAACCTGTTCTCTGAGAACGCGTCTTTTAATAAATGCCTTAAACCGTCCATGATGTTTTGGACATGCTTCTTGGATAGGCCTTTTTTGCAGAGGTTAAGATAGAATTTTCTAAGGAGGGGCTTATTGACTTGCCTTATGTCGATTGACTTAAATTCAGGATTCCAGTGGAGCCTTGCGTAACGCTCAAGGTGGTCCACATACTCCTTGCTTCTTCTTTCTACATCCGCCAGCTCGCGGTATTCGTCAAGCCAGAGCTCAACATACTTGTCGAACCGGTACAGGCTTCTGATTTTTCCGCCCGACACCATGGCAGGTTCAAAGATCACGATCCCGTCGAGATTAGGCCGCATCAGGGACCTGATATGGGCGGCGAACTCATCAGCGATATATTTGTTTTGACTGGTAAAAGGAAAGCGGCGGTCCTGATATTTCCACGAGTAGAACTGATATGTCTGGCCCTCCCATGTAAAGCCAACCTCCCACCGTTGACGCGCCTCCCGCCACGAGACCCACACGGCCCTGGTGGACATGAGAAAATCACCTCCCCTCAGGAAGATAATCAAATTATTTTGGAGGGAATTTGTCAAGGAGTTTCCCCTCAGCAGGCCCGGATGCGTTTCTCAATTTCATCAATGGCAAGCCATTCGTTATTTATTTTGATAAGCGGAACCAAATCTATGTATTCTTTAGCGCCGACTGGCCTTATGGGTTCGCACGGACCGTGCACAAACATTTTCCCTTGCTGGTCAATCAAAAACCAGGACCCTTCGGGCTCAATGCCCTCGTGTATTTTCCCGTCGATTTCCGCCTCCCATAGAACTCTGAATTGCATGGAATCTCCCTTGCTAATCATATACCCAATCGCCGTCGAAGCGCTCTTCGCTTCTGTTGATCTGCTGAAAGCAAAACGAACAGAAAAACATGTTGCCGTTGTCTATGGAGCAGCCGCACTTTCGGCAACGCCTGGCATTCTTGGTGTTTTTTCGACGGTCCCCCGTCAACCCATTGCGCAAACGATTGGCCTTGCGTTTTTCAGCAGCGATGCGCTCCTGCCATTTTTCCTGGCATTCAGGATCATCGCAGGCCATCTTGCGCCAGTGCAAATGAGAGATGTCGGCCCTGCAAAACAGGCAGGCATGTTTTCGATCATTCAAGGCCTTAAAAAAGCCCTGATGTCACGGCTCAGGGCGGGGCCGTCCCGTTTTGCACTTCGGCGGGCCGGGAAGGCGCTCAGGAGGAGGCGAGTCATGAAGCGCTCTCTTTAAACCCCAGGGACATTTGGTCCTCATTAACGATTCTGACGGCGCTGTCCTTGACCTTCCCGGTGACAAAGCCAACTGAAAGATCGATCCGATTGCCCTCGGACACAGGCTTAATCTTGGCTGTGATTGAGATTGCAAATGGATCTTCGGCAGCCATATAGGCTTGCTGCAGCTCCGCCAGCCTTTTAACCAATAAATCATTAACTGTCGATGCAATCTCCTGTATCGCCAACAGGCCAATATTCATTTCTGTTTCTCCTATGAATTGATGGGGGCGGCGAGGGAATTTGAACCCCTGATCTCCAGGATATGAGCCTGGCGCCTTAACCTCTTGGCCACGCCGCGCGTAACGTTGTCCTCACACCTCGAAGATTTTGGTTGGATTTTGGTTGTTAGTTGACCGACCAACAAGGGTAAATGGTATTCGCCTGAAAGCCCTGTCGAGCGCCGTGACGCCTGTCATGGTATTCACGAGGCCATTGGCAACTCAATGTCGGGCGCGTCGCATCACGAGGGGAACTCGCATCCCCTTCCCGCCGCGAAGGCCGTGAGCAACATGGAAAATCAATTCAGTTTGCTGACTTCGTTCATTTCAGGAGCGACAAACTTCTCGCTTCTTTTCAGCCTGCCGTCTATCGCGGCATTGATGAAATACTCGGCGACCGCCAAGATGCCGAGCGTGAAATCTTCAATGGCTTCCCGGATATTCGGGGGAAAGCCGATGACCTGCGTGCTGTCGTCTTTAAACCTGGTAATAATGATCTGCCTGGCAGCGTGGCCTGGCTCTTCCGATTGCTCCGGTTTAACCTTTTGCTCTTGATCTCCCATCCTCTCCGTTATCCTTTCTTTCTGCCAACCCCGCAGAGTCAAGAATTGCAAACAAACGCCTTTTCGGAAAAAAGTATTCCACGTAGCGATCCCAGGGAAAAATGTAACCCTCAGGCTTGGGAGCAAAAATGTGTCCCGCGTCAATTCCCCTTGAAGACAGATCCGACGCCATCTCGCCGACAGGGAGGGTCTTGCCTGAAAAGCGATTTGCGGCCTTTGCCAATTTATCGTCAACCGGCAGCCATTCCGCTATGATCTGCAGAAACCACTGGCCCGAAGAAAGGGGTTGCGGAATGTAGAGCTTGACGCCGTTCATGTATCCGTTCAGGCCGTAGCGCCGCCTGAATTCAAGGATGGTATTGAGCATGTCAAGGCTGTAGTAAGGCTCAGTCCACTGCAGGGGCGTGAAGGGACTTGTCTGGTGCGGAATAAAGGTGACGGCAAGGGAGCTGCACCCGACGCCCTCCGTGATGCAATCCATGTCTTTCAGGAATTCCTCCCAGTCATCCATCGTCTCGGTCGGTAGGTTAAACTGGTAAACCAGCTTGGTATTCCTTTTCATGCGAAGCATCTTGATGGTTTTTTCCCGGTACTCGTCCTGCCGAATCGGCTTGCCGATCAGCTTGCGTAGCCTTTCGCTGAATCCCTCGACGCCGACAAAGATCACGCCCTGGTGATCATGCATCTCAAGGAACTCGTCTGTAAGCCCGGCAAAGCTGTTGGAGACGGCGAGGTTCTGTTTCTCGCAGACCACCAGGGCCTTCATGGCTTCCATGGAAAAGGAGACGTCGTCAAAGCTGTTGCTGGTCAGGGCAAGCCCTCTACGCCTTGCATTTGCGATAAAATGCAAAATGTCTTCCTTTAATCCTTCCTTGTAGGGCCGGCGCCAGGGATTTATGCAGAACAGGCATTTCCTCTTACATCCGGTGCTGACAATAATCTCCCTTTTGGAAATAGGACCAGAAAATACTGCCTCGAACGCGGGGGATACCTTTTCGGGACGCCTGCAATTAAACATCCCGGGCACATTGCGGGCGTCGGAAGCGCAACTGCTGGGAAATATCGATACAGTGTGGTCGGTCGCTGTCCATGACGACCGAATGGTGGCTGCTTCCAACAATGAATATACCGGTGCCGGCTATGGACGCGTGTTTGTCCATGACGGCGTCTCCTGGTCGGAAGTGCGGCCCGTCGGCGATGAAGATCGCCACTGGAACGCCTGTGACATTTACAATGGAAAAGTCCTGGTTGCTGTCTATAACGGGCGCATGTACATAAGCGACCAGGGGGTTATCATTGATGCGATTTCCAATGTCGATCCAGGCTTCGTCAATACGGTAAACGGAGGCGATACCGACCCGTTTACCGTTGATCAAAAAATAGCCTACACGGTTCAGCCAGGCGATGCTTTAGCCGTAGGCTCGTACCAATGGCGGGTACGCGGACTGAACCCCGCCGAAGACGAAGGCTATGGTGAATGGTCGGCCCTGCGGACGTTTACGGTAATAGCCGCTCCTGACATAATCCTGACCGGGACCGCCGCGGAGGCCTTGGCGGCGGCTTCTTTAGGGACGCTTGCCGCGAATAAGGCACAGCCCCTCGCGGGCGTTGCTGCGGTGTCGGCTGCGGCCGCTGCCATCGGCGTCCTCAAGGCAGGCGTCGGGCAATTAATGGAGGGCGTCGCTTCGGTCGGCACAGCCGCGTCGGCTGCCGGGATATTGACCTCTTTAAGAAAGGTGACGGTTGAAGGCATCCCGGGCCTTTCTATGGCTGCCGGTCCTGCCGGCGCCCTCATTGCCAACGAAAAATTGCTGAGTGAAGGCGTTGCCTCCGTTTCTTCCGCTGTTGCCTCTATCGGGACATTGCTTGCAGGCGTAGCCAAAAAATTATCCGGAGTCGCGGCGGCATCTTCCGCTGCTGCGTCGCAAGGCGCCTTGACCGCAAACCAATGCCGGGCCTTCGAAGGCCTGCCGACAACGTCTTCAGCCTTGTCTGCTGAAGGCGCCTTGACGGCAAACCGCGCCAGGATCCTCGCAGGCGTCGGCTCCCTCGCAAATGCTCCGGCTGAAGCGGGGGCTTTAGTCGGAGGGAAAATTCTTTCGGGCGTTCAAGCGCTTGCTTCGGGTTTGACCGAAATCGGAACCCTTGTTGCCAGCGGGGTCGTTCCTGCCCAGCTTTCAGGCGCAGCGGCCGCGTCAAATTCCCTGTCAGCATCAGGGCTGATCCTTATAGGACAGATTATCGAAGGGACCGCATCCCTATCAGGCGCCTTGGCGCAAACAGGGATTTTGGCCGCGGAGCAAGCCGTCATATTAGAAGGCTCAGGTTCCGCTTCCCTGGTTTTTTCTTCGCCCGGCACGTATATCGCCGGGGTCTCAAAAGCACTATCGGGAGACGCCTCCATTGCTTTGCCATGGAGCGCTTTTGGAATTCTCACCGCGAAACGGCGCATGGCCCTGGTTGGAACGGCTACGGTCGCGCAGCCTCTCACGAGCACCGGAGAACTGATTGTTCAGGAAAAAGTCGGCCTGACGGGGGCGCTGTCCGTCTCCAGTACTGTCGCGGACACAGGAACGATTCTTACGGGCAAGGCAATCCGGGCCCCGCCTGCAGCGGCGACTCCTGGAAGCATTGCCGGAACGCTGATAGCCGGCATTATTCTGACCGGCGCGGTCTCATCGGGCATTGCAATCTGTTACGCGGGACAGCTGATCCTAGGATTGAATCTCGATCGGCCAATAATAAGGGATGCCGTCAGAATTGCCGGGCCGGTTTACACTCTCGGCGCAATCGATGATTCATACGGCCTGAGGATCAATAACGGCAATTACGAGATCAACATAGTGAAAGAATAGCGAAAGGAGAATCGCCATGACAGTAGGACCTTTTTTATCGCATGACAATGGCTTTGATGAGCTTTTAGGCAACGCCGACTGGGAAGTCGATGATTTTTACGCCGTACTGGTTGCACACGGCTACGGGACCCAGGACCGGGCAACGGAGATCGACTGGGAGGACATCTCGGCGGTCGAGATTACCGACACGGATTACTCGCGCCAGGCGCTTGCCTCAAAGGACGTCAATGTTTCAGGCACAAACGTTGAATTCAACTGCGGAAAAATCACTTTTACGTCGGAGGGCGATATTTCCGCGCGGTATCTGTATATCCTGAAAGGAACTGCGGCCAGTCCTCAAAATGCAGACAAAATTGTCGGCCATATCGACCTGACAGGCGCGGCGGGGAATGCCTCAAGCGTAGGCGCTGAATTCTCGTTCACGCCGCACGCGGACGGACTGTTTTATGTGGGCCGGACTGCAGGGGTATAACATGAAAGGAGATGGAACATGGTTCAGATAACAGCCTATATCGGTCGCAACAACAGAAACACCCTTGAGCTCCTGCAGGACGGGGCCCCTGTAACCGAGTCGGTCGTTACGCGGGCCATATTTCATTTCGATTCATACTGCCTGGATACGGAGGTTTTAGGCGACAGTGCCTTCATTGCCTTATCCGAGACCGCACAATCCGTCTATTTATGGTTGGGAAAGCTGCCCGGGCTGGTTGCAGGCACATATTCGGGAAACCTGACTATCTTTGATGAAATAGCTGTCGACGGTCTCGCATGGGGAGGAAAAATCGTCGTGAATGTCAGGGAATGGCCGGTTTGCGAGGTTTGATAGCTTTGATGGAGGTTGCCATGAACGATCTGATGAAAAGGCTGAAAAGCCATGAAGGACTTTCCCTGGCGCCCTATAAGGACGTCAACGGTTACTGGACGATTGGATGGGGCCACCGGTTGAGGAAATGGTTCAAGCCCAACCTTGAATGGACGGCTGAAGAAGCCGACAAACAATTCCTGATTGATGTGTTCCATGCAAGCGATGAGTTCATGAAGTACAAACGGGTTCATTATCCCAAATTGGACACGGTCCGAAGCGAGGTTTGCGTGGAAATGGTTTTTTGGATGGGGCCCTTTAGATTCAAACTGTTTCGCCAGATGAACAAGGCGCTCGCGGCGGGCGACCACAAGCTGGCAGCCCTCGAGCTCTACAATTCCAAGCTCGGAAAGGATCCAAAATTGCGCGGCCGCGCCAGGCTGCTGGCTGAGATTATGTGGGAAGGGAAATAGACACTCTGCTAAAGGAGAATGCTCAATGAACGCAAGAAAAAAATTGCTGACAACGTATATCTGCACAGCGCTGATCATCATGACAGGCTGCGCAACAGGAACGATTACCAGGACCGCCTACAATACGCTTGCGTCATCGGCCGAGGCATATGACGCCACCATGACCAGCTTGTCTCAACTTTATGAAAAGGGCGAGATCGGAGATGTCGAAAGAACCATGGCCATCCAATACGGAGAACGGTTCTGGGTGGCCTATCATACGGCCGTTGACGCCCTGGATGCCTATTACAACGGATCGGGCAGCGTCGAGCATAAAAAATCGACCGTTTACGCGGCCATGGCCGCCCTGTCCAGGGCCCTCGGGCAATTTTTGGAGTATTCCCAGGCGATCGCGAAAGGGGGTGTGTGATGGAGCTGACCACGCTGCTGACTATCGGCCAGCTGATTGCAAAGTACGGAGTGCCTGCCGCCGTGTCAATCATCGGCGCATGGCAGATTGAAGGCGAGCCGACCCGGGAAGATATCGACAGGCTCAAAAACATGGTGCCGCGACCGGAGAGCTATTTTAAAAGTGGACAACCTTGACCTCTATAAACGACACAGGCTTATGATGCGCACGGGAGATTGTCTCTTGTGGCGGTCCCGATCGGTCACAGGCTGGCTGATCCGGCTTTTCAGCCGCGCAGATGTCAATCATGCAGGGCTCGTTATCCGCGTGGATCACGCCCATTTTCAGGGCCGGAGGTTTACCCTGGAGGCACTCGAAACCGGGATTGTGCTGCGGCTTTTATCCGAGCGTCTAAGGCGGTACAGGGGCAGTGTATGGCTCTACCCTCTCAAGGCGGAATTCAACGCGGCGAGGGAGGCTATCGGGGACTGGGCCATTGAACGCGAAGGGACGCCATATGATTACGGATCATTGCTCCGGCAGGCATTCGGGCGCGTGTCCGCGGACATGCGTTACTTTTTCTGTTCCGAGTACTGCTATTTTGCCTATCGCGAGAGCGGGATCCCTGTTGCCGAGCCAAAGGCGCCGAGGCCCGGCGATATTCCCAGGTTAGGAATATTTGAGCCGCCGATATTGATTTACGAAGGATAATGGGCTGATCTTTACAGCCTGCGCCAGCATTCACACATAAGCCGTAATCGATGCGTACAAGGCCAAGAAACAATAAATTCTACAAAGAAATCAGTGAATCATGACCAGGCAACAGGCATTGCCATTTGCGGTACAGGGTTCGACTCTCTTGTCATTAGATGTCAAGTGTTGGCAAACTGATTTTTCGGTTTTTCTTTGGGTGGATTTTTGATTTCTGACCAGGGTGGGGCTGTGCCTCTCCAGGGCTCTGGTCCCTATCAAACTTAACATGCAAGGATCAAACTATAGAGCTTCGGCCGGGCAAATGATCGTCTGTTTGTAATCCAGTCCTAAGGCGTATAATAGCCACATCACAAGCGGGGCAAAAAGCTACTTCAATCTGATGTATTCCAGACTTTCACAAATCATAACAATTTCATTTCGTTGGTTTATAACTTCATCAACAAATTTCACAATTCCACCTCTTTGGTCTTTCACTCTCTTTTCCACTACCGCTCTTTTAACTTTGATTGTGTCTCCAATGAACACAGGATTTGGCATCCTCATCCTATCTAGGCCATAGTAACATATATTCGCAGAACGTAGTAATGGGTTAGAATTTATCAGCCCCTCCATAATGGAATAAGTTAAGGGCGCATGAACCAGTCTTTTTCCGAATGTAGTCCTGCTAGCATATTCCTCATTCATTTGTAACTCGTGCATATCACCAGTATTTCCTGCATGCAAAATCAGATGAGTCTCTGTTATTGTTCTGCCTGGCGATTCGAAACTCTCCCCAATCTCATAATCCTCAAAATATTTTGCCGTTTTCATAGCAGTCTCCATCTATTTGCAGTTCTTAATATCTTATGAATCCTTAATAGCCCCCTCGTTAACTTTTCCTCATGCGTTCTCTACGCTGCAGCATTAATAGACCTTGATAACCGCCCTAAGGCCATTGACTGTAACTTCCTTACCACTTCTAGCTTACACAAATGATTCTCAGGTTCATGGGAATATAGCAATGAAAACCTTATGGCCTAATTGCTTTTAATTAAACTACGGGCTATGCCCGTGCTACCCCAATAGGTTCTACCTTTCCGGCAAGAAATTTTGCCAGTCGAATAACGACGTCGGAAAGAAGGCTTGGGTTTCCAACTTTTGGCTCTCGTTCAATAGTCGGTTGTGGATGACACTTGAAATCGGTGCTCAATCTTGGCTTTGGATGCGGCTTTATCGGCCTGGGCAATTGCTGCGTTATGAACACGAAGCCGCGTGGAATAGATGAGGCAGCCACCGGGATTTTTACACATTTCGAGGGGGCTTCATCAAACTACGTCCTATGGGCGTGGTCGATAATTTCAAATACGCTATGGCAACCATCTTAACTACTATTTTTTTTGTCAGAATCCGAAGATGAGCGCGGGTTCTCAAATTTACTCAAAAGAACTTTGATTTCCGAAGTACCCAGAGTGCCTTAACGGAAACGGAAAGATTCTCACTACTATCACCTCATATTGTTCCGCAAATATACGCGCCCTGCTCCAACGTTTCGTTTATCCCAAGAAGGATCTATAGACTTTTTGCTTTCAAACTATGATGATCCCTTAAAAAGTCAAAATTTAGACGGGTTTGTAAAAAGCTCCAGATACAAGGCGCGCAAATTTTTAGGAATGAGGCCTACTTACAAGTAGGTCGCAGTGAGTAAAAATGCAGCGTAATCC
>Ga0209164_1001998_pt1 | contig 23415 bp, 17 predicted proteins | sample MTBNYHSulfiMetaG_FD_187458 | JGI IMG/M metagenome (GOLD analysis project Ga0209164, IMG submission 187458) | Enrichment culture microbial communities from rom New York Harbor, USA that are MTBE-degrading - MTBE-NYH (New York Harbor Sulfidogenic)... | ecosystem: Environmental > Aquatic > Marine >... | reverse complement strand
GACACGCTACTACTCCAGGGCCGGGTGTTCGTTACCAACTGCCTCATCGAGGGAAGCGTCGATTTCATATGGGGCTCGGGGGCCGTCTACTTTGAGAACTGCGAAATAAGAAGCGCTGCGCCGGGGTACATTGTTCAGGCCAGGAACGACAAGGAGACGCCTGGCTATATCTTTGTAGATTGCAGACTTACAGCAAAACCCGGCGTGAAGGATATCTGGCTGGCACGCACGGCAGGCGCGAAGTACCCGGATGCCCAGGTGGCCTATATCAGTTGCGTCATCGGTGATCATATCCGGCCGGCGGGGTGGCAGGTCCAGAAGGAGGTCGAGAATACTATAAGATTCCAGGAATACAAGAGCACGACGCCGGCGGGAAAACCGCTGGATGTGAGCCAGCGACACCCCGTTTCGAGACAACTATCGGATGAGGAGGCTGCCGGGTTGAGAGATGTGAAGAACGTGCTCGGCGGGAAGGACGACTGGAACCCACGAGGCTGAGCATCGCTAACTGCCGACGATATCAAGGGAAACAAAAAAAAGGCCGGGCACTGATACATCATATCGGTGTCCGGCCTTCTGCTTTGTTCAGAAGCGATCTAGGCGCTGACCTTACGGCCCAGGCGACGTCGGCGGCGGATAGTCTTGCGACCTCCCGGCGTACTCATACGTGCCCTGAAACCGCTTTTGCGCTTCTTCTTTATCTTGCTTATGCGATGATTCTTCACAGTACTTCTCCTGCAAACGTCGTTCTGTTGGGGATGGCGAGCCATCCCGCGGTTCTGCCATATGTGCCGGACGAGGGGCCTACCCCGATCCGGAACGGCGTATTATAAAGATTGAAGGGGCAAATACAAGGAGAATCCCAGCAACACTCAGTAATGAGCGATGAGGGCCAGAAGGGCTGCCCTGTTCTGTCGCCAGGCCTCAGAGGATGTTGCTTCACGTGGCAGTTCGAGGGTGATCGTCGGAATTCGGCGGTCAATACCGGCCCATGTGCCGAAGCTGCCGGGCGTGGGATACCCCATAGTCGGGAGAATATTGTAGCCGTTCTTGCCGGCCAGTATTCCGGCGATGTCTTCAGCTGGGCCATCGTAGTTATTGCCATGTTTGCCATTGGCAATGGAATGGATGCTGACAATGCAGACTGGTTTTAGCTCCTCGACCGCCTTGATGATGGCGCGAGTCTCCGGCTCGCTGGCAGGACGCACGCCGCCGAAGTTGTTGCCGCGTTCGGTGAACTGCCAGTTGCTGGCTGGGAAATTGCGGTTGCAGTCCACGCCATTGGCATTGACGCGCGTATTGGCGACCAACCCATCGGGATTTGCGGCTGGTATCACGGCAACGGTCTTTCCTTCGTAGACGGAGGGGTCCTTGTCGAGCACGAATGTCAGGTTCCTGGCGACATACGATGAGGTGTACTCGTTGCCATGGATGCCGCCGAAGATAAGTATGGTGGGAGAACCCGAGCCGAAGACATACATCTTGATAGGCGTGCCGAGTACAGAACGGCCGAGTACCATGACTCTCATTGAGGCAATCGGTTTTGGTGCAGGCGGCGGCGCCTGGGGCGCGGTATAGATCGGCTGGCCGTAGTCAACTATTGAAGGGGGCTGATCCACGGCGCAACCGGAGACCACCAGCAGCAGAGCTGCCAGAAGTCCAGACAAGGGGGCTATTCTAAGACACATACGTTTCCCTGGGTAACAGACGATCGCCGAGATATGTCGTGCCAGAGTACAGAAGCATCACGCGGATTTCAAACAAAAAAGGATAGGTGGGTGCAAGTGGTCATCAGAGGCTATGCGAGCTCCTTCTTAACCTGATTCAGCAGGTTTATGGCCTCGATGGGCGTAAGGTTGTCGAGATCGATGGCTGCGAGCTTGTCCAGGACGGATTTATTCTTTTCGATGAAGAGCAGGTCCGGAGAATCAGCGCGTGTCTTGAACTTTGTGAGATTCCCGCCAGCCGCTTCCTTTGCGAAAGTGGACTGCAGCTCATCGAGTATGCTGACCGAACGGGCAGTTATCGAGCGCGGCAGGCCGGCGAGTTTGGCCACGTGGATGCCGTAGGACTTGTCGGTACCGCCTGGGAGTATCTTATGCAGGAAGACAACTTCGTCCATCCATTCGCGGACTGCGACGTTGGCATTCCTGACGTTGACGAAGAGTTCGGCCAGCTCGGTGAGCTCGTGATAATGCGTAGCGAACAGGGTGCGAGCCTTTGTGGTTGTCGCCATATACTCGGTGATGGCCCAGGCAAGAGCGAGGCCGTCCCATGTGCTTGTGCCGCGGCCGACCTCGTCAAGGATTATTAGCGACTTTGAAGTTGCATTGTTGATTATGTTGGCCGTTTCAGTCATCTCGACCATGAAAGTCGACTGGCCGCGTGTGAGCTCATCGGATGCGCCGACGCGAGTAAAAATGCGATCGACAAGGCCGATTGTAGCGCTCTTGGCTGGTATGAAGGAGCCAGCCTGTGCCATCAGAACGAGAAGAGCGACCTGGCGGATATAGGTGGATTTGCCGGCCATGTTGGGGCCGGTAAGGATGATAACATCACCTTTGCCATTGCCAAGCTCGATATCGTTGGGGACGAATTCCGGCCCCAGGGATTCGGCAAGGACGGGGTGTTTTCCGTCGATGATGACAAGCTCACCAGAGTCAGTGACATCAGGGCGGATGTAACTGCGGCGGGCGGCGATATGGGCCATTCCTGCCAGGCAGTCCAGAGTGGCTATGGTCTGCGCCAGCCTCTGGATGCGCTCGATATAGCCGGCGGCATTTTCGACCAGTTCCGCGAAGAGCCTCTGTTCGAGGGCAAGGGCCTTCTCGTCGGCTGTAAGGACTTGCTCCTCGTATTGTTTAAGCTCTTCGGTGATGAATCTTTCGGCATTCTTCACCGTCTGTTTGCGGATGTAATCCGCCGGCACCTTGTCGGACATGGAATTGGTTATCTCGATGTAGTAACCAAAGACCTTGTTGAAGCCGACCTTGAGATTTGGAATACCCGTTCGCTGTGACTCCTTCTTCTGGTAGTCCGTCATCCAGCTCTGGCCGTCGCGCGATATCGAGCGGAGACGATCCAATTGCTGGTTGTAGCCGGCGCGCATTACCCCGCCATCGCGGAGATGGTTGGGGCAGTCAGGCTCGATTGCGGAGGCAATGACGGCTGCTAGGTCTTCCATCGGATCGGCGCCTGTGGCAAGATGCCTGAGAAGCTCAGCGCGGCATTTCCCCAGGATAGCGACCAGGGCCGGTATTTGCGTGAGAGTGGAGCCCAGCGCCACAATATCACGTGGGGTCGCCCGCATTGTAGCGACTCGCGCGGCAATACGCTCGAGGTCCGACATATCATTGAGCATCCTGCGGATATCCGCAAGGGTCGCTGTCTCGATGGCCCATTCGGCGACCGCATCCTGTCTGAGCTTGATGCCCTCGAGGTCTGCCAGGGGCATGCAGAGCCATGAGCGAAACAGCCGTGAACCCGGGCCGGTTAGACTGGCATCAAGACATTCGAGCAGAGAGCCTTTGGCTGATTCGCCGCGGATGGTGCGCAGGATCTCCAGCGAGCGCAGGCTGGTGGGGTCTATCTGCATGAACTGAGTGGGCTCGAGCTTGCGTATCGAGGTTATGTGTCCGAGGGAGGTCTTCTGGGTCTCTCCGAGATATTCGATTATCGCGCCGGCAGGGCAGATGACCTCTTCTCCGTCGGCGATGCCGAAGCCTTCAAGAGTTGCCGTGCCAAAGTGTGACCGGAGTCTTTTTCCAGCCTGAAAAGGGTCGAAGTACCATGCGGGTCTTTCGGTAATGGCTGCGCCAGTCAGCGTCTTGATCTCGGCCGCGAGCTTCCTGAACTCGCCTTCGAATAGCTGGCCACGGGTCTGTGGCACGAGACACTCAGCCGGGGACAGGCGCAATACCTCGTCAAGTAGACGTTTCTCACTTACCGCCTGGCCGAAGAAGTGGCCCGTGGAGATATCGACCCATGCCAGGGCGGCCGATTTGCGACCCAGATGCACCGCACAGAGGAAGTTCTCCTTCTTCTCATCGAGCAGGATGTCATCCGTAAGAGTACCTGATGTAACGACGCGCACGACATCACGCTTGACGACGCCAACGGCGGTCTTCGGGTCCTCCACCTGTTCACATATGGCAACCTTGTGACCGGCCTGCAGCATCTTTTTCAGGTAGCCGTCGAGTGCATGCCATGGCACGCCGGCAAGCGGTATAGGGTTATCGCCCTTGGAACGGGTAGTGAGAGTCAGGCCGCAGACTCTCGCAGTCAGCCGTGCGTCTTCATAGAAGGTCTCATAGAAATCGCCCATGCGGAAGAAGAGCACGGCATCCGGGTAACGGGCCTTGAACTGGTGGAACTGCTTCATCGCAGGCGTCAGTCTGGCATCTTCTCTGGGCATGCGAGCGATTATACCGCCAGAGGCCCTTTTATCAACTGCGTTATGAGGCTGAGGTCGGTCGCGCGGTCGGGTGCAGCGGCAAGCTGCGAGATGATATTCTCCTGACGGCGAGTGAAACACACCGCCGAGGCTAGATCAAAGCCTTCAATGCCAAGCTCCGCACGTATGGCTGTGATGACGGCCGCGATGTTCTCGTTGCGTGCGGCGCTGACAGAGACTGTGCCCGGCATGTTCAGAGCAACGACATCGCGCTTGTTGAGTACCGTCACGATGGGCCGGTCTGGCAGAGAAGAGGCATCAAACTGCGTCAGAGGGCGGGTCGAATCGAGCACCAGGAGGATCAAGTCGGCAGATTCAAGAAGCCCGCTGCTCCGGCTCTGGGCGGCGATGTCAATGCTGCTTGATGCGATAGAGCTGTCAAGGCCGGCGGTATCGACGACTTCAAGGGCGAGCCCGGGGATGGTGAAACGGGCTGACACGTAATCGCGGGTGGTGCCGGGGATATCGGTGACGATGCTTGTCGCACGACCTGTGAGGCAATTGAGCAGAGTGCTCTTGCCTGAATTTGGCGGCCCTGCCAGAACAACTCGCGCACCATGTATGATGAGGTCCGCAATAGCCGAACGCTTCAAAATGTCGGCGGCGGCAGAGGAGACTGCGGCTGCAAGATTCCGAGACCCGGATTTGAGCCACCCCGCAGCAACTGACGCAAGACCGGTCGTGGGCTGATTGGCGATGAGTTGCGTGCCTTCAACTGTGAGAGAGTCAAACTGTGCAAGGGCAGCTTCGATGGCGATGGGGCTCAGTGATGTATCACGGCTGACTAAACGGTATTGAAACGCTTTTGCTTCAATCGCCGTTGCGCCATGACGAGACAATAACTCCATCAATAGCTCCACGACAAGGGGCGAGCCGTGGCAGTTTATGGTGAATGTATCTTCTGATTCACAGGCAAGAACAACTTTGTCGATCGTCTCAGGCCCATCTGCAATCCTGCCTACAGCCAGGCCGCCTGGGGAGGGAATAGTGTCCGGATGGAAAATGGCGGCAAGAATGCCGGCGGCTGATTCGCCGCAGAGGCCTACAGTCGCGATGGCGCCCGGGCCTTTGGGGGTCAGGAGTGCTGCGAAAGCCGGCATCTGATATCAGTCCTCTTCGCGCTGCACATATTCGCGGTACACCAGCGCTATGCCGCGTACGACGAGGTTATCGACAAACGAGTCGATGAAATCACAGTCCTGCCTGATGAGTTGAGCGCCGCGGCCAGTGACCACGGTCTTTGGCCACTTGCCAAGGTGTTCCGCGAAGCGGCGAGTGAGCTCCTGCAGCGTGGCTACGCCTGACCAATAGATGCCGCAGTTGATGGCGTCGCGAGTGTTCTTGCCGAATGAGGCGTCGGGCCGAGTGACATCTACCTTTGGCAGCAGGGCGGTGCCGGTATTGAGGGCCTTTGCTGAGAGCTCGAAGCCGGGCAGTATTACCCCGCCAAGGAAAGAGCCTTCATCGTCGACCAGGTCGATTGTTATAGCCGTGCCGAAATCGGCGACAACGACAGCCTCTTCGACAACCGCATATGCGGCTGCAGCAGCCACGAGGCGGTCGGCGCCTACGTTCGAAGGTTCATCGACGGCTAAGTTGAGCGACAGAGGGATATCCTTGCCGATCAGGTACATCTTTTCGCCAAGCTCCACGCGAACGATATCGGCTACGGCTTCGGCGACCCGTGGATTGACCGATGAAGCGACAATGACGCCGTCACGTTTTTTTTCCTTCGAAGAGCGGGCGGTCGGAATGCGAGCCCAGGAAGACTTCAGCAGACCCGCCAATGCCGTCAGGTCGGTATTGGGCATCGACTGGACGAGCTCTTCCTTGTCGTTCAGGAAGAAGCCGAAGGAGATATTCGTGTTGCCGATGTCGAGGGCTATGAGATTCATTGCCGAGTCTCCTGTTCGGGTCGCTTTGTGAGTTTCCACAGAGTCTCGCAGAGGGGACGAATGCCCTCACCTGTGGCTGCCGAGATAGGGATTATGCCTTTACGTTTGAGTTTCTTCCTGAGAGCGGCGAAGGCTTTGCCATCAAGGTCGAGGTCATTTTTGTTGGCGACGATGACCTCGGTCTTCTCAGCGAGTACCTTGCTGTAGGCGGCGAGTTCCTTGCGGATGGTCTTGTAGTTCTGTGCGGGGTCTGAGCCGTCCGTGGGCGCAAGGTCGAGGATGTGGACGATGATGCGTGTACGTTCTATGTGCTTCAGGAATGCGAAGCCGAGGCCCGTGCCTTCGTGGGCGCCTTCGATGAGGCCGGGGATGTCGGCCATGACGAAACGGCGATAACCGGTCAGTTCCACGATGCCGAGGACTGGCTCCAGAGTGGTAAATGGATAATCGGCGATCTTCGGCCGTGCAGCCGAGCATCGCGAGATGAGCGTGCTTTTTCCGGCGTTGGGCATGCCGACAAGGCCCGCGTCGGCGATTAGTTTGAGTTCGAGGCGGAGATTGCGCTCCTGGCCGGGTTTGCCTGGCTGGGCGGTGCGAGGGGCCTGGTTGACGCTTGTGGCGAATGCTTTGTTGCCCTGGCCGCCGCGGCCGCCGCGGCAGATGCGAACCTTCATGCCGGGCTTGTCGAGGTCCTTGAGAAGCACATCAAGGTCGGTGTCGTGGATGAGCGTGCCCGGCGGGACGTGGATGATGAGGTCGTCTCCAGTGGCGCCGGTCTTGTTCTTGCCTGAGCCGCTGTGGCCGTTGCCCGCGCGCCAGTGATGCTTGCCGAGGAAATCGAGGAGTGTATCGAGGTTCTCATCCGCGAAAAAATACACGCTGCCGCCGTCGCCGCCATCGCCGCCGTCGGGGCCGCCTCTGGGGATGTATTTCTCGCGGCGAAAGCTCACGCAGCCGTGGCCGCCATCACCAGCCTTTACCCAGATTTTTGCTTCATCGACGAACATGTGTGCGGATGCCTTTTTGCGAATCTGTACCAACAAAAAAGGATGGCGGCAAGCACCATCCTTTGGAATGCGAAAATGAGCGCGAGGTAGTTATTCGACGTTGACGAGGCGGCCCCTGAATGAAACGACGCCGTCGGCTGTCGCGAAGATCGTGAAGTCGCGGCCCATGTCGGTGTTGCTGCCGGGGAAGAATTTGGTGCCGCACTGACGAACAATGATGTTGCCGGCGCGAACGGCCTGGCCGCCGGAAGCCTTGAGGCCGCGGAACTGCGCGTTGCTGTCGCGACCGTTACGAGAAGAGCCTTGTCCTTTTTTATGTGCCATGGTTTACCTCATAGTATTGCCGAAAATAGAGACCCATCATTATAGCGTGGGAATCGAGCGTGTCCAGAGGTTTTTTGGAGGAAGGGATGAGAGGCGAGAAACAAGGGGATTGCGCAAACGGCTGGGAAAATGTCGCAGTTAAGCAGGAACGGTGGCCAAAGTGGCCGCAATTGCGGCCAGTCGTTAGTTGTAAGTCATTATTCAATAGGCACTTAAAGATAAAACGGTGCGGGTGCTGGACAATTAGACAGGATATTGTCTATGTGATACGTCCTATTTTATGATTTGGGGGGGCGAGTGGACCTTTGCGAGTATATTCTCCAAGGGCGGGCAAACGCTGGGTGTGGGGCGAGAGATGAGGGCCAGGCGGTGGGAGATTTTGGTTGTCACGGGGATAGAGACATAGGGTATAATAAGTAGACCCTTGGAGGCTGGTGGGGGGCGTCCGGGGCGAAGCTGGAGGAAACTACCGTATGAAGAGGATAGTGCTGGGTGTGGCGGTCGTGGCCATGCTTGTAGGTGTGCTATCTACTGAGGCTGCGCAATCGGGCCGGGTGATCGGGTGGGGAGACAATACCTCCGGTCAGGTAACACCGCCCTCTGAGACGAAGTTTGCGGTTGTCGCTTCGGGGGGCTTGTGGAGCCTTGCCCTTCGGGCAGATGGCAGCATAGTGGGCTGGGGGGACAATCAATACGGTCAGCTAACAGCACCTAGCGGGACGGGCTTTGTGGCCATCGCCACCGGAGACTGGCACGGTCTTGCGCTGCGGGCGGACGGCAGCGTAGCGGGTTGGGGGAACAACAATTACGGTCAGGCGACGCCACCTGACGGCAATGACTTCGCGGCAATCGCGGCGGGAGGATGGCACAGCCTTGCCCTGCATAGAGACGGCAGTATCGTAGGGTGGGGTCAGAATTTCTATGGTCAAGCGACACCGCCCCCCGGCGCAGACTACATCGCCATTGCTGCCGGCTATTCGCACAGTCTTGCTTTACGAGAAGATGGCAGCGTCGTGGCCTGGGGGCGTAATGATTCTGATCAAGCGACGCCGCCCGACGGCAATGACTTTGTCGCCATTGCGGGCGGATGGTGGCACAGTCTTGCCCTGCGGGCAGATGGCAGCATCACGGGTTGGGGCGATGATTGGTGCGGTCAGGCGACACCACCAGCCGGGAACGACTTTGCGGCAATCACGGCTGGAGCGTATCACAGTCTTGCGTTACGGGCAGACGGCAGAATCGTCGGGTGGGGGGACAACTACTATGGTCAAGCCGTGCCGCCCTCCGAAACCGGTTTTACGGTTATCGCTGGCGGAAGTGCGCACAGTCTCGCCATCCTTGGTCCGGCGGTGGCGGATATTGACAAGAGCTTCGACGTGACATTTGTTGACCTTGCACTTTTCGGTGCTCAGTGGATGCGTGAGGACTGTGTGGCAGATGACTGGTGCAGCGGGGCGGATTTTGACAAGAGCGGGGCGGTGGATGCGGGCGACCTTGGGGCGTTCGCGGGATACTGGTTGGAGAGCAGGTAGGAAGTGAATAGTGAAGAACGAAAAGTGAAAAGCGGGAAGAGGAAAGTGATCGGTGGTTAGTGACCGGTGGTCGGAAAGAAGAGAAGGCATAGGGAAAATGGGACCAGCGCTGAGCGGAGCACAAGAGCTTGAGAAGGCGATGCGAAAATCGGGCGGGGCGATACCTGTGCAGGCAGGGCTGCTTGTGGGTGCCAGTCTGGGAATAGTGAGATGCGCCGAGCGGAAAAAGGGGTCAGACCCCTTTTGCAGGATTGCGCCGCCCGGCTATAGGAGTGGCGTCCCTTCGGGACTCAGAGTAAGATGGGGCGATGAATCGCACCTGCATAATTATCAGGAGAGCGAAGATGTCTGGCACAAGGTTCTGGCTGATAGTGGCGTGTGTTGTCGCAGTGATGGTAGTCTTATTTGTCGTGAAGGACACGACAAAGAAGGAATTCACAGAGGAGGGGTATGAGAAAGACTATGAGGCGAAGAAGGTGGCGCTGGAGAAAGTGCTGGGGCCCATGGACGAGGTAGTGGGTCACGCGATCGTATCCTACGCAATGGGCGGTACGGTCGATATGTATTATTTCTCCAAGGGGATACCCGGGACGGCAATGGCAACGATGGAGCTTATCCAGCCTGATGGCAAGGGCGTCCGTCCGAACCACATAGGGACATATGAGCTGGTGGCATTCACCCGTGCGACAAAGACACCGGCTTACAAGCCTGGAGATGGGAGTCCGTTCGACAGGATAGAGCGGAGGATGTGCGAGATATTCACCACGCTGGGGCAGTATGCAGTGGATGCGGTTGTGAAACCAGGCGAAACAGCCGACATACCGGTGGATGAGAGTGACAAATGCTGGGTGATATTCGATGAGTATCGTGGTCCATCAGACCAGGATTTCACCATAGACGGGAGACGGCACTGTCTGCTCCTGTGCATGGAGGTTTTCAAGAGCGAGGTGGAATGGGCGATGAAGAACGGCGGTCCTGAGCTGCTCAAGAAGCTGAAGAAGGCTGGATACTATCCCTACAGCGACCTGAACAGGGAACCTGTAGAATGATGCTCAGCCGCCACGGCCATGTCGGTCGTGGGCGTCGATGCTTTCTATCGGCGATTCTGTAACGGTTGTGTAAAATCCTCCGGGGCGGTTGACGCGTGGGTGTTCTGCAGCGACAATTGTATTATAGCATAATACCTATGCGGGAGGTCATACATGAGGTACTACACAGCGACAGCGTGCATCATTTTCATTGTGTCTACTCTGTCCATCGCACAAGATGGGTCGGCGTCGGGCGGGGCGGAGTGGCGTGAGGCGGCTAATGCGATCGCGGCGTCACAGGCTCAGGTGTGGTCGGTGAAGAGCGACGGGCGCGAGCAGCATTATTACACGGGTGACGAGGGGAAGCTGGGCGAGTTCCTTAAGCTCTATGTAGCCATGCCGCAGCCAGCACACCTGCTTATCATAGATGGCAAGTGGAACGCCATCAATGACCAGCCGGTGGAACCATTTCGATATGATTGGATGCTGAGGGTGCCATCGGGCACCGCTGCGGAAAACGGGGTCAGACCCCGGGAAGAGAAGGGGTCAGACCCCCTTTTCCAGTATCCGTCGGTCCATGTCTCGGCCAACAGCGATCGGATCATCTGGCAGTACCTTGTGATACCGGAATCGCTGAAGATAGTGCCGCTGGCAGAGGATGCCGCTACGGACAAGGCGAAGAGCACGGTCGGCAGCATAATGGATGCGGCGGCGTGGAGCAAGGCGATGGCTGCATGGAACGAGTGTGCGGCGAAGCGGCTGGAGGAGATAAGGAAGGAGGAGCGCGACCCATCGCGTCAGTGGATGGAGATGCGAAGCAGCGAGCTGTCGAAATGGCTGCCGGAGTATCGCGTTTTCGCGTTCGAGGTGAATCGGGTCGGGAGGGCGTCGATATACGCCCTGGACAAATCGGGTGCAATAGTGTCGCTCGGGTCGGGCGAGTGGAGCGGGAAAGAGCGTGAACCATTCAGGAATCCTGACCTAGCCGCCTTCCTCAAGACGGCTGGCCTGAAGGTAACGAATGCCGATGAAGCCGTGAGCGTGGCGAAGCTGGTCGAGGACATCTCGTCCGCAGCCAGCACCATCGGGTTTCTCAAGATAAACACGAAGGACTTCAGGGTGCTCGATCGCAGGATATACGGGATGCTCGATAGCGGCCAGCGCGACTGGAAATACACTGCTGAGAAGGAGAAGGATGGCTGGGCGGTGAAGAAGGAGTATATCGGCCCGCCAGCCAGCGTGATGATGCCATTCGAACAACATCTTGTAATCGATGCGAATGATGTCCTGACGGATGTCGAGTGGTACCGTGGAGGACTGGGAGGGAAGTGAAAAGTGAATAGTGAAAAGCGGGAGGAAAGACGAGGAGGTAAGAGGGGCGATGAACGAGGCGGCTGGTGTGGATGCCAAACGTGGAGAGCGACGGGAAGGTACTGAAGCGGGGATGCTTCGGCCACTCTGAGGGCGGCACATCTCATCTGTTCGACGTCGGCACGGCCCGCGATCCTGAGAGACGGATGCTCCCTGTTTGGAAAGCTATGGGAGTGTTTTGCCTATGCCGAGGTCAGGTTTTGTATGGGGCGGGAAGAGAGAGAAACCCCTATGGAATAAACAGGCTGCGCCCTGATTGATTCATTTCTGGTCTCGCATAGAATGCTTGCTGGTTAGTCGATGAAAAGTCAATAGTGCGAGTGAAGTACTCGCCGAGGCGTTGTGCGACATATGAGATCTCGCACATGAAACGAAATAATGCGTGACGTTAGCGTCACGGGTCACAAACCACTTCATCACCCTCCTCCAAAGCGGGGGCTTGCCAGTCGGACACGGCTGACAAGCCCTTTTTTGTTGCGCTGCGCGGCGACGGGTAACGGGCCGCGAGTGACGGTTAGAGAAGGCCGGAGCCCGAAGTGCCAGACGCGAATGTTCAAAACAGGCGTGGTATGGGCAAGTGGCGGTTTTTTTGTTTCGGAGGGGGCGGAGGCGTGCTATAACTTTTTCCCTGTTTTTGAGCAAATCGGTGATAGACGCATTGTGCAGGAAAGGGGCCTTTATGTCGACGAAATCAGGCATTACTTGTGTATTGGCGGTTCTGGCGGCGTTATCCGGGTCGGTGATAGCGGCGAACGACGCGCGAGTGATCATCCCGAAGGTGGATGGGATAGCTGTCGATGGCGACCTTGGGGACTGGGGCAATCGCGGGTACCGTGTGGATTACATGCTGGGGACGCGCAATCTCACGCCGGAAGATTTCAGTGTCAAGATTCGGTACGGGTGGGATGACAAGGGGCTGCTTGTGGCGTTCGACGTCGTGGACGATGATGCGCGCGTGGCTGGGGATTCCGTGCGGGTCATCCTCCGGCGGATCGGCGAAGAGGGGTACTACAGGTTCACTGTGAGCATGAGCGCGGATGCGAATGTGCCTACGAAGATAGAGACGCGGCGGCAGATAGCGTACGGGCTGCCGGGCAAGGATACGCCGAGCGAGGCAGTGATGAAGAAGACGGACAAGGGATTTGTTGCAGAGATGCGGATATCACTTGAGAACCTGGGTCTTGAGCCGAAGGAAGGAACGGCGTTCGAGCCGGAGATAAGGGTCATAGATAATGACGAGGGGCAGCCGAATGAGACGCTGTGGTGGCGGCCGAGGGTGGTCGAGCCGGAGAGCCAGAAATGCGTGATGGAGCTTGGCAGGAAGGCAAGCCGGCCGCAGACGATAGATGTAGCGAGCGAGCTTTCGAAGGCGACCTGGTGGAACATTATCGTTGCCGGACCGAAGGAACTTGCGGGTAAGAAGGTCGTCATCGAGGCGGGCGGGAAGAAGCTGAAGGAGTCGAAGATGGAGGCCGCGCTGGGTCAGGCGGGGGTCGAGGTAAAGATACCTGTCGTCTACGGGCAGGGCAAGCTGACGGCGGTAGCGAAGGTGGAGGGCGGGCATACGGCGGTGTTCCAGCTTGAGGATGCGGACGTGGCGCGGGCCGCGGCGCTTCAGGGGATGAATATAGCGTTCGACGGTTACTGTTTCTCGGGCGTGAGGTTCCCGAAGTGCGACTTCGAGGACTGGGCGCTGGCGGACCGGCTGCTGGGCGACTACAAGATAGATGTCACGTACTATGATCCGAATTATACGAAGGTGGAGAATTCCACGTACCCGGGCCGCTACGGGGCGGTGATAGAGATAACGCCGGAGAAGGGCGGGAAGCTAACGCGTTACAGGACGCTGTGCAAGCTGAATATGTCGGAGCGGCTGTGGCAGAGGGAAATGGAGTGCAGGGTTAAGCTGCCTCTCATACTCGGGCTGGATGCGAAGGTGGTCGATGAGCATTCCGAGGAGATCGGTGGCTATCTGTGGCAGTTGATGATGGGCGATGACCACGGAGGCAATGCCGTGCTACTGGCGGGGCTGGAAGAAGCGAAGGGCAAGAGCATTCCGGCAGATGAGCTTTATGAGTGGTGCGACAACCAGGACAGGCAGTGGTGGGTGGGTTTCAAGCGGAAGATGCTCGGACTGGATAAGGTGTATGATAAGCCGTTCGAGTGTCCGCGTAAGGTCGAAGGACTGAATGCGGCTGTTGTGCACGAAGGGACGCTCGCAGAAGCCGGGATGAAGCCTGACGCGGCGGAGAAGATAGACGCGGTGTGCACGGAATGGGCGGCGAACAGCGACCAGGAATTTGCGGTGTGCGTGGTGCGTCACGGCGTCATCGTGCTGAACAAGGGATACGGGATGCGCGAAGGCAAGCCGCTTGCGGCGGATGAGCGAAGCTGGATGGCGTCAATAACGAAGATAATGAGCGCCAGCCTGATGATGGAGTTCATCGACCAGGGATTGGTGAGCCAGGACGACGCTGTCGACAAGTTCCTGCCGCAGTTCAGGGGCATCAAGGTTAAGAAACCATTAACGCTAGCGCACCTTTACACGCACACCAATGGTCTTGAGTGGGTCAACGGGTGGGACACCGACCATGACCTGGAGTACAAGGTTGCGGAAGCCTATCCGCTGCTGAAGGTGGGCAGGGAGTACAAGTACAACGGAATGGGGTTCGCGATTGGCGGTAAGATAATGGAGACCATCAGCGGGGAGGCGCTGCCGCTATTCTACAAGAGGCATCTGCTGCGGCCGCTCGGCTGCACGAATACGCGGGTCATTGACACGGCGGGCAGCGCGTTCAGCACACCGCTGGATATGGCCAGGATTGGCCAGATGCTTCTCAACAAGGGGGCATATGGTGACATGCGATTCTTCGGCGAGGAGACATTCGCCAAGATGCTGCCAAGGCCGCTGACGCCGCTCATCGGGCACGAGACGACACAGGAATACGGGATGGGCTGCGTGTGGTATAAGGATTCTGGGTTGGGTGAGGGCGTGTTCGGACACAATGCGGCCAGCTCGGCTGTGCTGCGGATCTGTCCGGAATATGATATGGTGATAGTCGTCTGCAGAAACCGCGGCGGCACTAATCAGGATAAGTACCAGTCGAGTTTCTTCAAGACGATCGTGGAAGGTATCGAGAAGTAGTGGAATCGGTCTAGTGCAATGGTATCGGGGTAGCCTGTGTCTCTGGTTGCGTTCAATGATGTTCACCTGGCGTATGGGCCGCAGGTGGTGTTCGACGGACTTGAACTTGTCATCTATCCGGGCGAGCATGTGGGGCTGGTCGGGCCCAACGGCTGCGGCAAAACAACACTGCTGAAGCTTATTACGGGGGAGGTTCGTCCTGAGATGGGCAACGTCATCAGGAACAAGAGCCTGAAGATAGGCTACCTGGCGCAGGAGCCGGAATTTGACGGCACGCGGACGGTAATGGAGGAGATGCATGCGGGGTTCGAAGGCGTGCTGCGGAAGCAGCGGCGGCTGCACAAGCTTTCCGAGCGGATGGCAGACCTGTGCGACGACGAGCTGAAGAGCGCAATGAAGGACTACGACCGGCTGCACGCGGAATTCGAAGTTGCCGGCGGATATGACTACGAGGTACGGATACGGACGATACTGGCGGGGGTGGGGCTGTCTGATGAGCTTTTCGATGCGTCGACGAACTCACTTTCAGGTGGTCAGAAGTCGCGGCTGGGGCTGGCTAAGGTGCTGGCGACGGATGCGGAATTGCTGCTGCTGGATGAGCCGACTAATCATCTGGACCTGCAGGCGACGGAATGGCTGGAGAGGTTCCTGCAGAATTTTGATGGGGCGGCGGTGGTGATAAGCCATGACAGGTATCTGCTGGATAATGTGGTCTGCAAGATAATCGAGGTGGCGAAGCGCAAGGCGCAGGTGTGGAAGGGCAACTACAGCAATTATGCTCAGACAAGGGAGGTGGTGCGGCTGGAGCAGGAGAGGCAATACGAGGCGAGGAAGGAAATGGTGGAGCGGACGCGTGATTTCATTGCCCGGAACAAGGACCAGGAGGGGATGCGGAAGACGGCGCGCGGGCGCAAGACACGGCTTGAGAGGCTTCTGAAGGAGAATCCGGATTTTCTGGAGCGGCCGGAGTCGCAGCGGCGGATAAGCTTCAGCTTTGGTGAGGTGCACAGCAAGGGCGATGTGGCGATAAGGTGCGAGGGCGTGAAAATGGGGTTCGGGGAACTTGTGCTTTTTGACGGGCTGTCGCTCGAACTAGAGCCAGGGGAGAGACTTGGCATAACGGGGCCGAACGGCACGGGCAAGAGCACGCTAATCAAGCTGATTATGGGGCGGATGAAGGCGCTTGCAGGGAGGATAAAGGTGGCGCCATCGGCGACGGTGGGGTATCTTGACCAGGCGGGGACGGAGCTGGATGCCGAAAAGACGGTTCTGGAAGAGGTTGCGGCAGTCCGGCCGGAGATGCTGCATGGCGAGTTGAGGAACAAGCTCGGTGCATTACTTTTCACCGGTGATGACGTTTTCAAGACGGTGGCGGACCTTTCGGGGGGTGAAAAGAGCAGGCTGGTGCTGTGCAAGCTGGTGCTCTCGAAGCCGGGGATATTGCTCCTGGATGAACCGACGAATCATCTCGATATTGGAAGTAAGGAGGTGCTGGAGTCGGCGCTTTCGGAATATGGCGGGACGCTTGTTGTGGTCAGCCATGACAGGTTCTTTCTTGATAGGGCGGTTGACAGGCTGCTGGTGATAGGTGTGGATGAGCTTGGCAGAAAGAAGCTGGGCAAGTGGGCGCTGGTTGAGGGTGGTTATACGGAATACACGCGGCTGGTGGCGGAACGGGTCGCGGCTCGTGAGGTCGAGGAGGCGTCGGGGCATGGTACGCGGAAGGCCAAGAGACCGAAGAGGCAAGGACAGAAGCGTGTAACGCCTGAAGATATACGGAAATACAACAGGTATTCGGTAGAGGAGTTGGAGGATGCAATATTGGCTGTCGAGCAGGAGCTGGAGGAGATCGTTGGGAGTTTCGGGGATGAGGGGGTGTACAAGAACGCGGAGAAGATAGCGGAGGCCAAGGGTGCGCTGGATATGAAGAAGGCGGAGATCGAGCTGCTCTACAGGGCGTATGCGTGGCGGGTCGAGGAGAGGGGATAGGGTCGCGGGATCGGGACCACATAACGACGTAAAAAAATTCTTGTAGATAGGTTGATATATTATAATATAGTGTTATATTGTAATATCCATTCAGATTATTATCTGCATGGTACAGGAGCCGAATGTGGCAAAACGGGTTGGAAAATGTTCGGTACTTGACAAGGTTGGAGCGGCCAAGGCTGCCGAGGTACTGAAGGCCGTGGCACACCCCGTGCGGCTGGAGATAGTGGCGCTCATTCACAGAGAGGGTGAGATGACGGTGGGCGACCTTATGGAGGCTATTGGCGGCAAGCAGTCGATCACCAGCCAGCAGCTCAACATGATGAGGCGACGCGGAATACTGTCGTGTCGCAAGGAAGGCGCCAAGGTATATTATTCGGTAGCTGACAGGCGAATAGTGAAACTGCTCAATTGCATGTTCGCTGGGAAGTGAGTTATACTAACGGGTCGAGCAAGGGACTTAGTCTCAAGTGGGGTCAAGGACAGGAATACACATGATGGATACAAGCCGGAGAATAGCTGAGTTTTCGCTGAGGCACTACAAACTGGTGACCGTTGCAATGGTCATAGCAGTGGTCGTTTTTGCGGCGATGATCCCGATGATAAGGGTGGACACCGACCCGGAGAACATGCTGGCTCACGATGAGCCCGTGCGACTGTTTCACGATGCAACAAAGAAGCAGTTTGTTCTGAGTGACATCGTCGTTGTGGGAGTAGTGAATGAAAAAGACGCTGACGGCGTGTTCAATCCGACATCTCTGGGCAACATCTATGAACTGACGAATTTCGCCAAGACTCTACGTTGGCCTGACGAGCGGGACCCCTCAAAGACAGTCGGGGTGGTGGAGGTTGATTTGCTTGCACCATCGACGGTCGATTATATCGGCCAGGGCGGTCCGGGTACTGTGAAGTTCGAATGGCTGATGTCCAAAGCGCCGAAAACGCGTGATGAAGCCCGTGAGGTGCGCGACAAGGCGATGAGCAATCCGCTGCTGGTGGATACGATGGTCTCGGCTGACGGCAAGGTGTTGTGTCTGTATATTCCGATCACGGGTAAGGACCTCAGCTATAGGGTCTCCAAAGAGCTTAAGAAGAAGATCGTATCGCTGCAGGGCAGTGAGCAGTACCATATCACAGGACTGCCGGTTGCTGAGGACACATTCGGCGTGGAGATGTTCGTGCAGATGGCGATTTCCGCGCCGGCCGCGATGGTCACGATATTTGCCCTGATGCTTCTCTTTTTCCGGAAGCTTGTTCTTGTCATATCCCCAATGATAGTCGCCATGGCGACCGTCATCATCACGATGGGGCTTCTGATTGGCCTGGGCTTCCCGGTGCACATCATGAGCTCGATGATACCGATATTCCTGATGCCGATATCGGTCGTAGACTCTGTTCACATCATAAGCGAGTTCTTCGAGAAATACACGAAGGAGAAAGGCCGCAGCAGGACGATGGTTGAGGTGATGAGTACGCTGTTTGTGCCGATGCTCTATACCTCTCTGACATCGGCTGCCGGATTCATCTCTCTGGCGATAACTCCGATCCCGCCGGTGCAGGTCTTCGGTGTGATGGTGGCTTTTGGGGTGATGGTGGCCTGGCTGCTTACAGTGATATTTGTGCCGGCGTATGTGATGTTCATCAGGGAAGACAGGCTAAGTGACTTTGGCGCTGCTCAGCACTACGGTGATAAGAAGAGCTGGCTGGCAATAACGATGGAAGACGCCGGGCGCTTCACGTTCAAGTATGCCCGGATGATACTGACCATAGGACTTATCTTGTGCGCTATTGCCATATATGGCATCTCGGAGATACAGGTCAATGATAATCCGGTAAAGTGGTTTGGAGCCCGACACCCGATACGCATCGCGGACCGGGAGCTGAACAAGCACTTCGGCGGGACCTATATGGCGTATCTGGTTCTTGATGCTGAGAAAGTGGACACCGTGGATTCGGCTTTTGTGACCAGGCTTCGCAGCGACACTAAGGCAATGACTGAGAAGCTCGCCAGAGATTATCCGCAAGCTGCAAAGGCCGAGAACGAGATTGACCAGCTTGTAGTCGAGAAGGCTGGGTCGGCCGGAACGAAAGAGAAGCTGCTGGTTGATCTGGCGGACCGCGCGCGCCAGATGAGCGATGCTGCGAGCGATCCAAATATCTCCGATATGTGGTATGAGATTGAATCGTTCTTCGCAGCCCGCCAGCAGGGTCTGAGAGTATTCAAACAGCCTGATGTTCTGGAGTATGTCAGCAGGCTCCAGGAGTATCTGGCAGGGCTCGAGGATGGCCAGCTTGTAGGCAAAAGCAACTCTGTGACCGATATCGTCAAGAAGGTCTACAAAGAACTGACGGATGGGTCTGAGGCCAACTATAAGGTCCCTGATACCTCGGGCAAGGTCGCTGAGTGTCTGCTGCAGTTCCAGAGCAGCCATACACCGGATGACCTGTGGCACTTTGTGACCAGCGATTACATGCATGCGAACATCTGGCTGCAGCTCAAGAGCGGCGACAACAGGGAGATGAGCAAGGTAGTAAGAGCCGCAGAGAAGTTTTTCAAGGAGAACAAGCCGCCGGTTCCCATAGCGCACCAGTGGGCGGGCCTGACATACATCAATGTAGTATGGCAGGATAAGATGGTCAACGGGATGTTGATGTCATTCCTGGGGAGCTTCGCGGTCGTGTTCGTGATGATGGTCATACTCTTCAGGAGCGTGCTGTGGGGCCTTGTCAGCATGATACCGCTGACATTGACCATCGGCTTCATATATGGCGCTATAGGCCTGGCAGGAAAAGATTATGACATGCCCGTTGCAGTGCTGAGCTCACTGACACTGGGAATGGCAGTCGACTTTGCCATACACTTCCTGCAAAGGGCCAGGACGCTGTATGTCGAGAAGGGTTCATGGAAGGCGATCGCCCCGGAGATGTTCGGGGAGCCGGCACTGGCGATAGCCCGTAACGTGCTTGTGATCGCCATCGGGTTCCTGCCGCTGCTTCTGGCTCCACTTGTACCCTATAAGACAGTGGGGGTGCTCGTGTGCGCGATAATGGCAGTGTCGGGGATTGTGACAATGCTGATACTCCCGGCGATAATGCGCGTCGCGGAGAAGCAGCTCTTCCGCCCAGGCAAGCAGCCGGTGGGAGCAACATGCAACTGTGTATTGTGCATGGTGGTATCGGCGGGGTCTGTGCTTGTGGTCCTTCTCAACTCGGCACTGATACTGGGTATAGGCAACATGCAATTGTTCTGGATAACACTGGCTTCTGTACCTGTCGCTGCGGTGATATGCGGTATCGTATCACGAAGGCAGGCCTGCAGGATGGCAGCCGGAAAGGATGCGCCACAGCAGGCGTCGTCAGAAGGAGAGCAATCATGACAGTTGAAAGAGCGGTAAGAGGTCTCGGCGGTTTCTTTGTGGTGGTAAGCGCTATCCTGGCGCACTATCATTCACAATACTGGCTGTTCTTTACGGGATTCGTCGGAGCGAATCTGCTTCAGTCAGCTTTTACAGACTGGTGCCCAGCCATGGCAGTGTTTGAAAAGGCCGGTCTCAAGAGAGCGCGGTGCAGCAAGTAATATCTCGACCAGCAAATGGAGACAAATATGAAATACATACTAAAGGTTGTTATTGCCCTATCATTAGCAGGCTTCCTGTACGCCGATGCCGGCACTGCAGCACCGGCCGGCGAAGAGAAGAAGACTGAATCGCCCACCGGCGACCTTACAGATGTGCAGAAGATAGTCGAGAAAGCCAACTACGTTGCCTACTATCAGGGCAATGATGGGTCGGCGAGGGTCAATATGATGATCACGGACAAGGAAGGCCGGCAACGCAAGAGGGAGTTCAACATACTCAGAAAGGACGTTTCCGACGCCGGCGACCAGATGTACTACGTGTACTTCCTCGAGCCGGCGGATGTGCGGAAAATGGTCTTCATGGTGCACAAACATGTTGCCGGGAATCAGGATGATGACAGATGGCTGTACCTGCCGAGCCTCGACCTTGTGAAGCGGATCGCGGCAAGCGACAAGCGGACCAGTTTTGTCGGTTCTGACTATCTCTATGAAGACGTTTCAGGCAGGAATCTGAACGAAGATGTGCACAAACTTGTCGGGACCGATGAGAAGTACTATATAGTCGAGAATACTCCGATCAAGCCCGATACGGTGGAGTTCAGCAGGTTCATCGTCAAGATCGACAAGAAGGACCTTATGCCGATGAAGATGGAGTTCTTTGACAGGCAGGATAGGCTGTATCGCGAGATAGAGGTCCTCGAGGTAAAGGAAATCCAGGGCCACCCGACGGCTGTAAAATCGGTGGTGAAGGATCATAATTCCGGCAGCACCACAGAGATGGTATTCAGCAACGTGAAATACGATATCGGTCTGGGTGATATATTCACCGAGAGGTATCTGCGGCGGCCGCCAAGAGAGGCCAGGTGAGATATGCTTCGCAGCGGCATGGCGTGGATGACGGTGTCTGCTATTGTGCTTGGATCCTATGGTCCGTGGGCTGCGGCCACGGAGGGCCAGGGTGACGCAAACGGAATATCGGTCAAAGACCTGCTTGACAAGTACGAGATCGACTTACACGGATTCTATGATATTCGCAGCGGCTACAGACTTCAGAACGACCGCTATGAGAAGGACATGATAGTCAACGAGTTCCGCTGGCAGCTTCAGGGCACACGGTTCAGCGATGAATTCGACTTCACGTATAAGGGAGATGTTGTTGGAGACTTAGTCAGAGAAGAGGTGTGGTACGACTGGCGGGAGACGAACATCTTCATGCGGTCGACTGATTATATGGATGTCAAGCTCGGCCGGCAGATACTGACCTGGGGCACTGGCGACCTGGTATTTATCAATGACCTTTTCCCTAAAGACTGGGAGAGCTTCTTCACAGGTCGTGATGTGGAGTATCTTAAGGCTCCCTCAGATGCAGCCAAGGTAAGCTTTTTCGGCGACGTAAGTCTTGACATCGTGTATACTCCGCAGTTCGATTCAGACAACTTCATCACTGGCGAGCGCATATCATTCTACAACGGCAATCTTGGAAGACTCTCGGGTGAAGACGCAGTCATATCGACTGACAAGCCTGACAGATGGTTCAGAGATGATGAGCTCGCGGTCAGGTTATACAAGAACGTCGGCAATTACGAACTGGCTGCATATGGATACGACGGTTTCTGGAAGAGCCCTGGCGGTCAGGATCCCACACGTCGCGCGATATTTCCCGACTTGCGCGTATATGGACTGAGTGGAAGGGGACCTGTCGGCCCGGGTATTGCGAACATCGAGCTCGGTTACTACGATTCGCTGGACGACAGCAGGGGCAACGACCCGATGGTCAACAACTCGGAGATGAGATACCTTGTCGGCTACAGCCAGGAAGTCGTCCAGGACCTGACGCTGGGGCTCCAGTACTATGTCGAGCAGATGATGCATTATGATGAGTATACGCAGTCGCTGCCAGCCGGAGCGTACAGAAAAGAGGAATGGCGTGATGTCATAACGACCAGGGTAACAAAACTGGCGATGAATCAGAACCTGACGCTATCTCTGTTTGCATACTATTCGCCAGCTGATGCAGATGCGTACCTGCGGCCAAACGTCCACTACAAGGTCACGGACAATCTGGCAGTGACAGCAGGCGGCAATGTGTTCTTCGGCAGCAGCGAGAAGACTTTCTTCGGCCAGTTCGAGAACAACACGAATCTATACGGAGGCATGCGATACAGCTTCTGACAGGACGGACTCGCCGGAATTTGCGTTTGCAAATCATGTCGGGGCAGGCTATTATCTGTCGGGGCGTTGGTTCTGCGAGTTCCTGAAAGGATGGAGCATGAAAAAGTACAAGTGTCTCATGTGCGGATACATATATGACCCTGCAACGGGTGACCCCGATAATGGCGTGGCCCCGGGCACCCCTTTCGACAAACTGCCTGCAGACTGGGTCTGTCCGGAATGCGGCGCAGGTAAGGATGAGTTTGAACCCGTGAACTGATCTCCACCCAGGGCGGGTATTCGGGGGACGCGTGTCTTGACTTTCCAGGAAAGGCGAGCGTGATGGCAGATGGGTCGACAACCAGACTGCTGCGAAAACAGCCCATGATGAGGCGCGTGGTCGTCGCGCTGCTGCCGTGTGTCGCCGGAGGGGTCTATTTCTACGGCTGGCGTTCGCTTGCGATGGTGGTCGTCTCGGCTGCTGTGGGCTTCGGGATCGAGTGGTTCTCATGCAGAAGGCGCAAAGAGCCGGTCAGTGAAGCCGTATTTGTGACAACCACGATATATGCCCTTATCATGCCGCCTACTGTCCCATGGCACGTGCTTGTCATCGGTCTGGTTTTCGCGGTTGGCGTGACAAAAGAGCTCTTTGGAGGCTTTGGGCGCAACTTCTTTAACCCGGCAATGGCAGGCCGGTGTTTTGTTTATGTCTGCTTTCCAGTAGCACTTACGGCGACATGGGCACAAGTCGCCCAAGGGCCATGGGGGGCGATGGACAGGTGGACGACCGCTCCCACTGCGGATGCCGTAACGGGGGCGACTCCTATGGCATATATGAAGAGCGGGCGACTCGTTCCAGCGGACGCCGGCACGGAGGACGCAGTTGATGATATTCCGGCCCGTATTGAGGAAGGGACGCGCGTTGTCGTTAATGCCGGCTCGA